>Ga0075163_10007744_pt1 | contig 14174 bp, 9 predicted proteins | sample JI1023141ADNA_FD_71478 | JGI IMG/M metagenome (GOLD analysis project Ga0075163, IMG submission 71478) | Wastewater effluent complex algal communities from Wisconsin, to seasonally profile nutrient transformation and Carbon sequestration -... | ecosystem: Engineered > WWTP > Effluent > Algae...
AGTGTCGGCCGTCAGGCAAGGTGCTGGCTCGAAGTTCATATGCTGGCCGTCGTCGATTCGCGATGACCAACAGGGGACTGCATCGTGCACATTTCGCCGGGAGTGCTCAATATGTCAAGTTATGTTGACCGCGCTGCTGGGCGCGCACGGCTTCGTCGCAGTAAAGGTCGAAGAGACGCTGGGCGAGCTCGGACTGCTGGCGGTGGCTGCCAAGCCCGCGAGCAGCGGGCGGACGGCGTAACCTCTGGGCGCGCGGTTCGTACGCGCCAGGGGCGGGGTATCCAGAAGCGGGACGAGGTGGTCCGGGTTCTGCGGGATCACGGGTGGATCGTGGGCCGCGGCCTGGGGCACGGCAGCGACAGGGGGATGACGTATTGCTTTGGCATCAGGTGTGCCAGCGATGGTGTTATCATGACCGTCGCTGTCGCATATTTAGTGGCTAGCTGTCGTCCTTTTGTCGTCCAAGGATGAAGGTGTGACCAGGCCTGACTGGCCCTCACGGCCACCCACTGCTCGACCGCTGCTTCACCCACTGTTCCCGGACGATCAGGGAAGCCGGAGACGGCGGGCCGCTATCCAGGCGAACGCTTCGGCTTCGCTGCCGCAGTGTACGGTCTCCAGCGTCGGCCCGTTTCCGACCAGCGCGAGGGTGCGGAAGATCAGCGACTGCAAGACGCGGACGGGCAGGCTCGCGCCGAAATTGACGACGCTGGTAACCGGATTTTGCCGCGCCCAATCGGCGATCCACTTGCGGGTCTGCGTCGACGGCAGGCCGCTCCGGCTCATATCGTTTATGGCGAATAGACGCTTGTGCTCGGCCAGGACTCGCTCGAAGTGCTGATGGATGGCAAGCACATCCTCGTATTCAGGAGTCCCTATCCATCGCGTGAGCACCGTGTCGCCTTCGACGCGCAGCTTGTGGGGTCCGATCTGTAGTTCGTTCTGCATGTTTGCACTTCTGTTGCCAGTGACCCGGGCAGTATACCTGAAGCAGGGCGGCAGGGAATGTGGTCAGGTGCCCTGATTTTTACCGCTGCAACCTGAGCGACAGTGACCTTGCAACACCAAGCACCCTCGGAAGGGAACCGGGTGACGAAGCCGATCCCTTCCATACTGTTGAACACTTATCCCACCCCAGCCGCGTGGCGGCGCCCCTGGCTCATCCGCACGAGTGTTCTTCCTATCTACGGCAAATCGCATGCATGCATTTCTGATCAATTAACGAACGCTTTCGAGGCTGAGCTAAGTCGTACGGACTTGGCGCGGCCCGGGCTGATGCGCCAGCCGCGGAGCTGATCCAGAATCGAGGGGCTGCGCCGCCAGTTGGGGTCTTTAGCCATGTGCTCCAGGTACTCGGCGAGCTGCTGCACTTGTTCTGCGCTTGCTCGCCGCTGAGCTCGAAGACTCCAGCGATGCTGCTGGCGGCCGACCCCATCGCACGCGCCAGAGACTGCGGATGCAACGGCGCCGTCGTGCGCTCCGCGTTTTGGTGCGGCGGCGCGTCCTGTTTCAGCCGATGCTTATGCACCAGCAGACACGCCATCGGGGGCTGGGACTCCGCACAGCCGGCAGTGGACCTGTTTGGGGCCACTACCGATGGTGACATCGGCATCGACGACCTGTCCGTCCAGCACCAAAATTCGCTTGCTGGGCAGTACATCCAAGTCCGTCCCCGGAAAGAAGGTCTGCTTCAACTCTCCGCGTGCCACGTGCTGGACTTTGGGCTTCCAACTCTCCTTGAGTCGCATCACGAAAACGATTCCGTACGTTGCACAGTCGGCGTTAACTTCAGACTGGCATAGCCCAGGTCGATCAGCAGCCCCAGACCTCGCCAGCTCTCGTCCAGCACCAGATGCGGAGCGTCGTGTTCTCGGGCGGGGCTTAGGTGGTTCTGGTAGACCGTTCCGGTCCCTACCGACAGTCTCTTGTGCACCTTGAGTGCGGCATATCGACCCGCTCCTGGGTACTCCCCAATCAGCTCGTCAGGGAGCTTGACGGTGGTAGCATCCACGATGTGCCAATCGCGCGCGTGCCGGCGCATCAGGGGCGGCACATCCAGCGGCTGAGCGCGGGCGTAGTCCAGGGCTCGTTGGGACAGCCCCGCCATCGTCGCCTCCAACTGAGGCCCGAACCAGGCGTAGAAGCCGCCCCGAGCCACTTTGGGGGCGCCGTTTTCGAAGTACACACGCGCCACGTCGCGCTGTCGGCCGCCGTACCCCGTGGAGGCTGCAATCACCAGGGCGCGGATCAATCCGACTGCATCGCGCTTGCGCTCTTGAAACTTGGCAGCTTCCACCAGCTCTGTGATAGCCTCTTGGGGCAGCACGTGTTCCATCAGCTCTCGGAGGTCGTCTCCGGTCAGTACGCTCTGGGTCGTCATGCTAGGTATATACCCTCCCTGGCGGTCGCTGTCGGATATGCTCTCCACGCGGCCGCCGTCGCGGCTGAGTTTGACCGGCCTTGGTCCATATGTTGTAGTGAACGGCGGGTCTTATATTGGCGCACGCGCGCCGCCCGCCACTGGAGACGGAGCCATGATTGGCCAGAACATGAAGCATGTGCTCGTCGTGGATGACGATCCCGATATTTGCGATGTCGTTCAGGAGATCCTTGAGAGCTTCGGGTACCGCGTCGAGACGGCCCGAAACGGCATCGAGGCGCTGAAGAAGCTCAGGAGTGGTGGCGCGCCCTGCCTCATCCTCCTCGATCTCATGATGCCCGGCATGAACGGCTTCGAGTTCCGCGATGCGCAGCTCCGCGACCCCGCGCTGGCGCCGATTCCAGTAGTGGTCATCTCGGGTGCCGGCGATGTCGCCGCCAAGGCCGCCCCCCTCGGTGTGGAAGGGCTGGCCAAGCCCATCGATCTCAATGTACTGCTGGAGAAGGTCAGGCGCTACAATTGCCCTTGAAACGGGGCCACCGAGAAAACCGATTGTCAAACGATCCGCGGCGGTGCGAAGTGCTTGCAAACTATGTACAGCTCCCCGCAAATGCGTGACCACCAAAAGCATCAAGCCGCCAGCGGCAGCTCAACCTCCGGCAGGCTGCGCTCCACCTTGGCCAAGACCTTGTCGAAGGACTGCTTGGTCCACGCGAAGGGCTTGGCGATCTGATTCCACTGCTTGATGAACCGCAGCTGCTGCCGCTCCAGCTCCTCGACCGACTCGAACCGGCTGACGGTCAGTCGCTTGTGCTGCACGATCGAGAAGAACAGCTCGATCTAGTTCATCCACGAGCAGTGCACCGGCAAAAAGAACATCTCAAACCGCCGATGCTTGCCCAGCCACGCTTGCACCTTCTTGCCTCGATGCACCGAGAGATTATCGCAGATGAGCACAATCCGCCGCACCGAGCCGGGAGTCTGCTGATGGATCAACTCCAACAAGTCCAGGAGCTCTTGCTGCCGCTTGCGTCGTCGACAGACCCCAAGCACCTCTCCGGTGCGGGTGTCCAGGGTGCTGCTCGGGTAGCTCACAGGCCAGCTTGACCAGATGCGTAGTGACCACCGGGGGAAAAACGGGCGGGACGCCCGGGTCGTGGAGCATCTTGCAAGCCCTCCAGGCGGCCTTTGGCAAAGCGGTGACCCCACTTGCGCACGATGCGACGCTGGACGCCAAGCCGAAGAGAAATTTGCCGAAGCGGGACCTGCTCAGCTAGCAGTAGAATGATGAGGGCGCCCTGGACCCTGGCAAAGCCCCGAGTCTAGGAGCATGCCAGCACAGATAGCTCCGTTCGCTTCGACGGAGACAGCACGATGGATAGAGGAGTTTTCTGCATCGGGCCATCTGATCGCTATGGCGGCGTAGGCCCAATTCGCCTCAGTTGAGTTTGCTGTAGGTGCGGCGTTGCGATCTGGCTGGGAATGGTCACCTATTTCTGGGGCGCTGTACTAAGGAAGCGGTGCTGCTCGGTTTTGAGCTGGGGCGGAGTTTAGTAATAATTACCCAGACTTTTCGGGACGAATAGCTACCTGCTCGCGGGGGTCGCAAAAAGAAAGCCCGGTTATTTTTCCTAGCCGTTCGGGTCAGTTCTATCTTGGTCGTCCCACGCCGGGGGACGCAAGGGGAGCTCCACGATGAATGTTGCTCCGGCGTTGGGTTTGCTCTCCACCCGGACAGCTCCGCCATGCGAGTTCACGATCCAGCGCACCAGATAAAGCCCGAGACCGAGGCCGCCGTAGTTCCGCACCGGCACTGCGCGCTCGAAGCGCTCGAAGATCCGGGCCTGAGCTTCCTCCGCGATCCCGATTCCTTGATCTCGGACCAGGATCAACGCCGAGTCGGCCTGTCTGCGCACGCTCACGTGAATGGGCTGATGCATACCGTACTTCATCGCGTTTGACAGGAGGTTGGCCAAGACCTGCTCCACACGGGTCCTGTCCCAGTGCCCCACCACCGGCTCGTCCATCGCAAGCTCTGTGCCGCAGCCGGCCGCTGCCAGCTGCGGGGCCATCCGCGCTACCACCTCGCGGACCAGAAAGCAGAGCTCGATCGGCTCGTATGCAAGCGTCAGCCGTCCGGTGCTCAGTATCGAGACATCGAGCAGCTCGTTCACCAGGTGCTCGAGCCTCGCCATCTGCCGGTTGAGGAGCTGGAACATGTTCTCGATCCGTTCCGGGGTGAGGCCCACGGACGGGGCGCCGCGCAAGAGCCGATCGGCCAACTGAATCGCGAGCTTCAGCGATGTGAGCGGAGTCCTGAGCTCATGGGAAGCGACCGTGAGGAATTCGTCCCGGAGCCTGATCGCCTCCTGGGCTTTCGCGTACAGCCCAGCGTTGTCAAGCGCGAGCGCCGCGCGGTGCCCCAGCTCCTCGGCCAGCGCCAGGTCGGCGGACCCATAACGACGCCGGGGCACCGCTGCCAGCAGGAACATGACCCCGAGGCACCGATTACGCGCCCAGAGCGGAACCCGGAGGTAGGCCTGGCCATTGAGCTTCTGCAACCGGGGCGGGGCGCCGCTGTCCCCGATCTCGGGCTCGGTCGGTGTCGCCGCCGCGGAGCCGGTCAGTGCCTCACGCAGCGCTGCGAGCTCTTGGATCGGGACCCCTGAGGCGGCCGCGTGGGAGAGTGTCCCGTCCTCGACGATGCACTGGTCGGCGAGCTCGGGCACCGCGAGCTCGGCAACGCTCTCGAGCGTCGCGTCGTAGCCGAGCACCATCAGCTTGCGGCTCACCTCGGCCAGGAAGCGCTGGGCCCGCTCCGCTTGCTTGCGCTCGGTGATGTCGGTGGAGATGCCGCACAGCGAGCGCGGCGCGGGGTCTTCGCCCAGCGGGAACTTGACCGACAGGAAGGTGTGCTGTCCATCGGCCAGCGGCACCTCCTCCTCCCATTCCATAGGAGCCCCCGCTGCCAGTACCTTCCGGTCGTGCTCACGAATGGTCTCAGCGACCGGAGCGGGGAACAGGGCCGCGTCGGTCTTTCCCAGGAGCTCCTCGCTCGGCACGCCGAGCACGTTGCCCACGTGCCGATTGACGAGCAGGAAGCGGCCTTCGGGGTCCTTGAGGTAGATGGCCGCCGCGGAGTTGTCGATGATGGACTGGAGGGTCTTCTGGTTGGCCCGGAGCGCCTGCTCCGCCCGTCGCCGTTCGGCGTTCTCCTGCTCCAGCTCGGAGTAGAGTATGGCATTCTCCAGCGAGATAGCCGATTGAGAGGCGAGCAGCTCGAGCACGCTGAGCCTCGCGGGGGTGAACGCGCCGGTGACCAGGCGGTTCTCCAGGTAGACCGTGCCGAGCAGCCGGGTCTGGCGCAGGATCGGCAGGCATAACAAGGACCTCGGCCGCTCGCGCGCGAAGTACTCGTCCTCCGAGAACGGATGCTGGACGGTGGCATCGTCGAGCAGCACGCGCTCGCGGCTGCGGCGAACATAGTTCAGGATCGACTGCGGCTGCGTCGCCATCGATTTCTCGCCCGGATCGAGCAACCGCACCGTCCCCCCGCGCGCCTCGATCGCCGCCGCGGTCGACAGATGATCGTCCCGGACCAGAAGTACAGACCCCTGGTCGGCACCCGCATGCTCGATCACGGTGCGCAGCAATGTCTCTAGCAGGCGTGGCAGCTTGAGCTCCCCGGAGATGCCCTGCGCGGCCTTGACCACCGACAAGACGTCGAACTGCTCGGCGCGCAGGGCGAACGTGATGGTGGGGGCGATGGGCTTGCGCTCCACGAGGTGGGGGTAGCGCTGGTCGAGCTGCTCCACCTTGGCGTGTGCTCCCCAGCGGAAGTAGCCGGCGCGGGCCTTCTGCAGGTAGGCATCGGCGGGAACGAAGAGGCCCCGCGTGCGGTAAAATCCCGCGGCGCGCTCGCAGGTAATGGCCTCGTCCTGGACAAAGCCGTTCTCTTGCGCCGACGAGATGGCCTGCTCGTAGAGCCGGCTCGCCTCCGCGTCATGCCCCTTTAGCCGCGCGATCTCGGCGCGGAGCAGGGCGTGCTTGTGCAGGAAGTTATCGGGGCAGCTCTCCGCCCACACGCCGAGCATCCTCTCGCCCTCCAGGAGGCCGTCGGGGATCTCCCGTGGCGATGACGGCGCCTCGTCACCAAGGGCGGCGAGCGCGAGCGCACGATAGAAGACGCAGTCGACGAACAATGGGCTCGTCTCGATCTGCCTGGGCTGCTCGGCTCTCGCCTTGGTCGTCGACACGGCCGCCTCTTTGGGACTGCCGAGCACGAATAGCGCCTGTGCTTTCAACGCATAGTAGAAGGCATGAGCTCCCTGCAGGTCCTTAGGATCCAGCCGCTCTTCAAAGGCCTGCTGATCCAGCACCGATCCGTCCAACATCAAGAAGTGGACCGGCCTCCCTCGCAGCGTCTGGATCAGCAAACGGATGCTGAGGAGGGTGTCATGAGCGAGCGCGTAACCGACCTTGCGCACGAAGCCGAGTCGCTTCTCGACGTCATGAAGGAGGTCCTCCAGCGGCTCACCAGCGGAGAGCGGGAACACCGGGGCCCAGAGGCAAGTGATACAGGCCATTATCAAATCGCCGGACTCGATTGCGGCATCGAAACCAAGGCGTGCGTAAGGAGGAGCCTCGCGGTAGTGCCGCCCCCAGAAAACGATGTAGTTTGCAAATGCGTTGAATACGAAGGACTTCGTAGCAAGGAGACCGCTCTTCTCCGCCAAGGCGCAGGCGAGTTTGCCGAACCTGTAAGCCTCCGTGTACTTCTGGAATCTCCAGCCGATCTCCACTGCAAAAGTAATGTACGCGTGGGCGGAGCTCTCGGCGTTGCCGTGGCGCAGGCTGAGCTCGACCCTGCGCACGGTGACGAGTGACCACAGATTCGGGTCGAGAAAATAAGCGGCGAATATCACGCCGCCCATGACGCTCATCGCGACCTTGATCTCCGGGTGCGTCATGGGAGGTAGATTGATTAGCTCCTCGATCATACGGTCGCCCAGCGTCCGCCACAGGCGCTCAAATTCTTCTTCGAGCTGGGCGTCGGTGGGATGGAGCGGTAAGTCGATGCCGAAGTCACGGAGGCACGGAAGCCCGAGCTCCAGCGCGTGGGCGCTTTGCCCGCGGGTCATATGGAAGGCGATCGCGAGGTCGACGACCGCGGCGCTCTCGATCTTGGTCCGCGCTCGCTCCATCAGCTCCTGGAAGAGCTGTTCGATGTCATCGAAGCTGCCGGTGGCATACGCGGCGTGCGCGCGTTCGAAGGTCAGGTTGTAGCTGAGCTCGTACTGCGTCTCCCATCGGTCCGCCGCGAGCAGGGCCAGGCCAGCAGCGAAGAGGGCCGCCGCCGCATGGAAGGCCGCCGCGGCCTTGGCCTTTCTGCCGGCGCGCAGGTTCAACGCGGCGAGTTCGTCCCTCTCCACCTGAGAACGGATGAGCGCCGCGCCGCGGTTGAGGTGGCCGACGACGTCGAAGAGCGCATCTTCCCCCGCTTCAGCGCGGCGGGCCTTCAAGAGCAGCCGACCGATCCTAAGGTGCACCTCGGCGAGCTGTCCCTCCGGGATCAGCGAGTAGGCGGCTTGCTGCACCCGGTCGTGGAGGAATCGATAGGTGCCGCCCTGGGAGAGGATCAGCCCCTCCCGCACCGCCTCTTCGAGCGCCTCGCGCAGCTCGGCCGCCAGACGGTTCGCCACCACTGCGAGGGTATCGAGGTCCAGGCGGTTGCCCAGGCACGCGGCGAGCTTGAGCACCTCCTGCGCCGGGACCGAGAGCCGCAACAGCTTCCCCGCCATCAGATCGACGACGTTGTCGGTGAATCCCTTGTCGCGGATCGCGGCGAGGTCCCACCGCCACGCGCCCGCCTCCGCATCGAGGGCAATGAGCCCCTCTTGATTCAGCGCCAGCAAGAACTGGAGCACGAAGAAGGGGTTGCCGCCGGTCTTGTCGTAGACCAGGCTCGCGAGCGGCGCGGCCTGCTCCGCGCCGGCATGGACCGCCTCGGCCACGAGGGCCCCAACATGAGCTGCGGAGAGCGGCGCGAGGACGATGTCGGAGACGACAGCACCGCGCTTTTTCACCTCGGTGAGCGAGAGCTGTAGCGGGTGCGCGGGGCCGACCTCGTTGTCGCGGTAGGCGCCGAGCAGGAGCAGGTGTGCGGCCTCGGTATACGTCACGAGCTGCTCGAGGAGCTTCAAGCTGGCCGCGTCGGCCCACTGCAGATCGTCGAGGAAGAGCACCATGGGGTGCTCTTTCTGGGCAATCGCCGCGACGAAGCGCCGGAGCGTCGCATGCAACCGGCTCTGGGCCTCGGCAGCCGGAAGCTCAGGCATGGGCTCCTGCGGGCCCACGAGTTGCTCGATCTCGGGGAGTACGTCAGCGAGCAGCCGGCCGTTCGGACCCAGGGCCTCCCGCAGGCGCTGTCTCCAGAGCTCGACCTGGTCTTCGCTCGCAGACAGGAGCTCCTGCAGAAGGCCCCGGAACGCCTGAAGGAAGGGAAGGTAGGGAATGTCCCTCTTGTATTGATCACACTTGCCGGAGAGGAAAAGACCCCGCTCCCGCACCACCGGCTTGTCCAGCTCGGCCACGAGCGAGGACTTGCCGATGCCCGAGTACCCCGACACGAGCACGAGCTCGGGTCGGCCCTGGGCCTCTACGCGCGCGAACGCGGCGTGCAGCGCCTCGATTTCGCGCTCGCGTCCATACAGCCGCTGCGGGACCTGGAATCGATCGGAGAGGTCACGCTGCCCGAGCGCAAAGGCAGAAATGGTGCCGCTCTCCCGCCACCGAGCGAAGCACTCCTCCAGGTCGTTCCGCAGGCCGCGCGCGCTCTGGAAACGTTCCTCGGCGGCCTTGGCCAGCAGCTTGAGCACGACCGCGGACAGGACCGGGGGAATGGAGGAAACGAGGGTGTGGGGCGGGAGCGGCTCCTGGGCGATATGGCAGTGCACCCATTCCACGGGGTCGTGAGCCTGGAAAGGCAGGGTGCCCGTCAGCATCTGGTAGAACGTGACACCGAGGGAATACAGGTCGCTCCGCTCGTCTACCCAGCGGTTCATGCGACCTGTTTGCTCGGGGGCCATATACGCCAGCGTCCCCTCGATTAGCCCGGCGTGGGTGTGGTTCTGGGACTCGCGCGGCGCCCGGGAGGCGATCCCGAAATCGGAGATCTTCACCTCCTCGGTATCCGGGTTGTAGAGCAGGTTCTGCGGCTTGAGGTCCTTGTGCAGGATGTGATGTCGATGCAGCTCTGCGAGCGCCGCGGTCACCCGGAGGGCCAGGGGGAAGAAGCGATCGAGCGGCATCGGCCCGTCGAGGAACTGATCGAGCGAGCGGCCCCCGAAGTCCTCCAGGACCAGCGCCGGCTGACCGTCGAGCGCATCGATCGCGTAGGGCTTGACGACAGCCGCAGCGTCGAGCGCTCCGGCGATTTCGTATTCATGGTACAGCCGCCCGAGAGCGCGGGGGCCGGCGTGGTTGCGCCGCAGGACCTTGAGCACGACCGGACGGTCGTCTTCTCTGCGGCGTGCTCGGAAGACGATGGTGTCCGCCCCTTCGTAGAGGATCTCGAGGCCGATGTAACGCGAGTCACTGCTCATGGAAAGTCTCTACAGGTGATCGGGCTGGTTGCGACGTGGTAACTACTCAGGAAGGTGATTTGCTGGCCTCTACCATCGGTAGAGAGTCCCGTATACGGCGAACGCCTCGCCCTTGCTGAAGTCATAATATACCGCCCCATGCTCATACTATAGTCCATTCTGTCATTCCCATAACCGAATAAATAAGTGTACAATGAGATACTGAAAACGCAAGCAGAGCAGTACGGTTACAAGATCAGTATAGTCATTCGGCTTTTCCTTCCGTACATCTTGGGCGTCCACCTCAGTACCTCCTTCTGTCGCTTCCGCCCTCGGCAAGAGCGGCGCCGCCTCGCCGCAGCGCATCGACCAGATTCTGGCCACGCTCCCTCCCTCCTCCTTCCGCCGTCATCACTTCCGACAAGGGAGCCGCGGCCCGGCTCGCGTCCAGTGCTATGTCTCTGGCCTGTTGTTTGATGAGCTGCACCGCAAGCGCATCGCCTCTCTGGCCGGTCGATGCTGACTCCGCTCAACGAGCGAATCGAGCAGCTGGACAAGGAGCTGACCCAACGAGCCAACAACGATGAGCAGGCCCAGAGGCTGCAGCAGATTCCTGGGGTGGGACCGATCATCTCGCTGATGCTTCTGGCGGTGCTCGACGGAGCGTCGCGATTTGAAGGTGCGCATCACGTGATGAGTATTTGGGATTGGTGCCGCGGGAGATGAGCTCGGGGAAAAACAGAGGCGATCACCGGCATCAGGTCCGGACTGTAGGCGGGCAGGTTCACCGGCTCGATTCCCAATTGCTGGGCGCAGTCGCGCACGGCCACTGCGTGATGGTAGCGGACATTGTCCCAGATCCGCTTGCGACTCAGCGACGGCGAGTCCGAGTGGACATACAGCCTCTGGCCCCGCCGAGCCCGGCCCCATCCCAAATCGATGTCCAGGTGCAGGTGCGCTTCGTCGCAGAAGACCAGTAGCGGAGCTTCGAGGTTCTGGCTCTCGTGCATCCTCTGAGCCAGCTGCTGGACGAACTCCTTCCGCTTCTGGGGGTCGGCCTTGCCCAGCAGCTTCTTCCGGTATGGCGGTAGATCAGCGCTGAGGGTCCCCGCTCATTGAAGTCATGGACCCGCTTGAGCACTGTTAGAGGGCATAAGGAAAATCAAGGAGAATAAGGTGGTAGGAGTCGCGGGACATGACGCCGAGGAGTCCGACCGCATAGGCGATGCTCGGGCGAAACCAGCCACGGCCGGTCTTGACGTGGAATCGCGGGCCCAGCGCGAGCGACAGGTTGTGCCGGAGCACGCCGGTCGTGTCGTTTTCCACCGCGACCGGAGTCGAGAGCCAGCGCTGATAGCGCAGCTCGGCGGCCAGAGACAGCCAGCCCGTGGCATAGCAGCCGACGTGTAATCCGAAGGTCGAGTTGGTACGAAATGCATCCGGCTGGGTTGCCTCGTTCTTGACCCGCATGAGCTGAAGGAGGGTCACTTCGGCCTGAAAGGTCAGACGATGGCCTACGTAGGCGAGGTCGAAGCCGGGCACCACAGAGACATCGTTGACGGCAAATAAGACATTGTCCATCGCCGAGCGGGCCAAAAGGCCGGCCTGGGTGGCCGCAGCCACGTTAGGGTCACCCGCTCCGGTCTTCGCATCGCCGTATCCTCCGGTGCCAATGGGTACCGTGACCCCAAGAAAAAAGGCGAGCCGGAAGCTGGCCGGCAGCTTCACTCCGTAGATGCCGCCGAGCAGGGGGTTTGCAACCGAGACCGCGCCGCTGAGGTTCGCGTCCGCGGGCGAGTTGCCCACCAGACCCCAGCGCACAAGACCCATGAAGTTGGCGCTGAACTTGTACCCCAAAAGAGGCATGAGAGCTACGGTGTAGCCCGCTGTATCGCTGCGTCTGTAAAACGCGATGGCGTTGTCCAGGCGAAACACGTTGACCGGAATCACTGGCCGCAGAGCCCAGGGAAGCGAATAGCGAGGCGGAACCGGAGTGCGCGGAGCCGCCGTCCGCTGGCCACTGGGCGACGGCGCTGGCAGTAGGCCGCCGGCGACCAGAGTCCCGCCCGCCGGCTGGACGTCTAAAGCGGCAGGAAAGGTCCCGGCCGGCGGCGGCTCCGCTTGCCTCAGCTCCAAGTCCGAGCTCGCGGTAGACATCGGGACAGCGGCGCTGCCCGGCCCCTGGGCCGAGGCAGAAGGGACAGCGCGGGCCGGGTCGCCAGGACCTTCAGGAAGATCTGCCACCTGCGCCGAAGCGCTCGTGCTAGCTGCAAACAGACACCCCACGACACCAAAGCGAAGTAGGCTGCTCACTGGTTTTCTCCCACCCGCAGTCTGGTCTGCACTCCTGGCTGCTCCGTTAACATATCACATCACAATGTTGAGCAGTACTGGCGCGGAATCTGTTATGGTAGAAGTTGGCTAGACCAGGTTCTGCGGCGCAGGTGCGCAGTATCACAGGTCTCCCGTGTTTGTGGGCTGGTGAGGGTCTTTAGCGATGCAGTTCGATCGTGAAATCATTGAGGTCTTCTTTCTCGAGCTCGAAGAAAATCTGATCCTCGCGGAGGACACGGTAATCGCGATCGAGTCACGCCCCGATGACAACGCGCTTCGGCAGGTGCTTTTTCGCGCGATCCATAACGTGAAGGGATCTGCCAGCTCGATGGGGCTTGAGCAGATGGCGCTGCTGGCGCACGCCATCGAGGATGTGCTGGACGGTCTCCGCAGCGGCTCGCTGAGTGTGGAGGCCTCGCTGATCTCACTGGTCCTGGAGTCTTTGGATGGGCTGCGGGCGATGGCCGCCGACGTGCGCGCCACCGGAAGTGATAACGCGGGTGGATCCCCAGCGCTGCTGCAGCGACTTGCCGAGGCCAATGAACGGCAGAATCCAAGAACCGGCGCGGCGGCCGCCCTCAGCCCCGAGTCGAGCCAGCAAGTCGCAGCCAGTGCGCTGCGGCGCGGTCGGACACTGCGCGTGGAAGTCGACAAACTGGACTCGACACTCGATACGCTGAGCGAGGTAACCATAGCGCTCGATCGGCTCTTTACCCTGCTCAAAGTGCTCGAGCTTCCGGAGGAGGTTCGCGAAACCCAGCAGGGTCTTGCCCGCTTACACAGCAGCCTGCAGAGCCAGGTTATTTCGCTGCGCATGGTGCCGGTGGGACCGATGCTTCGGGGATTTGTTCGTATGGTGCGCGATGTGGCGGGCATGCTCGGCAAGCAGGCCCGTCTGGTCGCCGAAGGAGCCGAAGTCACCATCGATGCGAACGTGATTGAGCAGCTGCGAGAGCCCCTTATGCATCTGGTGCGCAATGCGCTCGATCACGGAATCGAGCTCCCCGGACAGCGAAAGGACCGCGGCAAGGATCCCTGCGGGCGAGTCACGATCAGGGCGCGCCGCGAGGCTTCCACCGTCCTTCTGCAGATCGAAGATGACGGAGCTGGATTGTCGCGCAGCCGCATCATCGCGCGGGCCCGGAGCCACGGACTGCTTGGGTCAGAGAGTAATCCAGCACCGTCGGCGATGACCGATGACGAGGTGCTGAATATGATCTTTGTGCCGGGGTTTTCGACCGCCGAGCGGGTGACTGAGCTCTCGGGCCGAGGAGTCGGCATGGACGTGGTGAAAGGCGTCGTCGAGTCACTGCGCGGGACGGTGGGAATCGCCAGCCAAGAGGGCCAGGGGACCACCGTCAGCATCCGACTTCCGGTGACCTTGGCTCTGCTCGATGGCTTTGCCGTGGGACTTAGTGAAGAGGTCTTCGTACTGCCGCGCGAGGCAGTGCTGTCGTGTATGGTCGTACCGGCGGGGCTTGATCTGAGCAGCGCGTCGGTGCTGCAGCTGCACGGGGAGGCGCTCCCCGTGGTTCGGCTCCGTGAGCTACTGGCCGCGGAAAGGCCCGGACTTTCGGAGAATAACTTGGTCGTGCTGAACCTGAATGGAGTGCGGCTGGGAGTCGCTGTGGATACTCTTTACGGGGAGACGCAGGCCATCATCAAGCCGATGAGCGCGGTCTTCCGCAGGGCGCGCTCAGTCGCGGGCTGCACGGTGCTGGGGAGCGGACGCATCGCTCTGGTGCTTGATGTCGCCGGCTTGTTTCAAGAGGCACTCCGCTGCCGCGCTGCCCGACCCGTGATCACCTATGAGGCACGGGCATGATCGCGCCAGGCGATAGCGAGCAGCTGCTTACGTTCCTTCTGGCCGGCGACGA
>Ga0075163_10007745_pt1 | contig 14174 bp, 13 predicted proteins | sample JI1023141ADNA_FD_71478 | JGI IMG/M metagenome (GOLD analysis project Ga0075163, IMG submission 71478) | Wastewater effluent complex algal communities from Wisconsin, to seasonally profile nutrient transformation and Carbon sequestration -... | ecosystem: Engineered > WWTP > Effluent > Algae...
TGATCAGGCGCCGATGAACATGCCGCCGCAGGCCCGCAGGGTGCGGCCCGTGAGGCCCACCGCACCGGGGGTGGCCAGGAAGGAGATGAGCTCGGCCACGTCCCGCGGCTCGCCGCCCTGGCCGAGGGCCGACAAGCGGCGACCCACCTCGCGGTTGATGGGCGGCATGGCCGCGGTCAGGCGCGTCTCGATGAAGCCCGGCGCCACGGCGTTGACCGTGATGCCCTGGCCCGCCACGGCGGCGGCGAGGGCGCGCACGTAGCCCACGAGGCCCGCCTTGGAGGCGGCGTAGTTGGTCTGGCCGAAGTTGCCCGCGATGCCCGCCACGCTGGAAAGCGCAATGATTCGAGCACTTTGCGCGAAGGCACCCACCTCCAGCAAGGCGGCGTCGATGGCGGCGATGGCCCCCAGGTTGACCGCGAGCGCCTGGTCCCACCACTCGGGCTTCATGCGGGCGAGGGTCTTGTCCCGGGTGATGCCTGCGTTGTGAACCAACACATGCAATGGACGACCGGCGAGCGCCTCATAGATGGCCTGGGCGGCGCCGGGATCGGTGATGTCCACCGCCACCGGGGTGCCGCCGTGGGCGCGGGCCACCTGGCTGAGCGGGCCTTCGTCGCCGGGGCGATCGACACACAGGACGTGGGCGCCCTCGGCGGCCAGCAGGGCTACGGTGGCCTCGCCGATGCCGCGGGCGGCGCCGGTGACCAGGGCGACCTGACCGGCCAACGCTTGCACATCCTGGAGGCTGGTGGGGCTCGCCGCCATGGCGTCGAGGTGCCAGGGCTGCCCGGTCAAGAAGGCGGCCCGATCGGACAGCAGGAACCGCAGCAGCGGGCCCAGCCGGTCCTCGGCGCCCTCGGCCACATACACCACATGGGCCGTGGCCCCCAGGCGGCCGACCTCCTTGGCGACGCTGCGGGTGAAGCCATCCAACGCCGCCTGGGCCGCCGCGCGGGCAGCGCCCTTGGCCTCGGCGGGCGGGCGACCCAGCACCACGATGCGGCCACACCGGCTGAGGCGACCGATCCACGCATGGAAGAAATCGTAGAGAATCCGAAGACTTGCCGGCCCATCCAGGCCCGAAGCGTCCAGCACCAGGGTGTCGGCGCGCGCGCCTTCGGGGGCGTCACCCAGCGGCAACACCTGGGCGGGGCGGCCCCAGGCCTCACCGGCGGAGCGCCACGCGGCGGGCGCCGCCTCCACCCCCACCAGCACCGGGTTGGCCCCCGCGGCGGGCAGGCAGTGGGCGAGGGCATCGCCCAGGTAGCCGCCCGCGAGGCAGACCACCGCCGTCTGCTCCGCCAGGGGGCGCGCGACGCGGGGGCCGCGGGGCCGGCGCAGCTTCTGGGGCGAGGGCAGTGGCAGACCCAGGCTCTTGACGGCCTGGCGAAACCACGCCTTGGTGTTGAGCTCCACCAAAAAGTCAGACATGAGAGTCCCTCAGCGTGAAGGTGCCCGTCAGGTTGGCGAGGCCACCGGGGGCGTCGCCCACAAACAGGCCGTTTTCGTGCACATACACCCCGAAGCGGCCGGGCAGGCGCACCGGGCGCGTGAAGCGCACCTCCACCTCGGCCAGCCGCGAGACATCCCCCGCCCAGAGCACCTTGTTCATGGTCTCCAGGGCGATGGCCAGGGTGCCGAAGCCGTGCAGGATGGTGCCGCCGAAGCCGAGCGCCTTGCCGTAGGGCGGCACCCAGTGCAGCGGGTTGAAGTCGCCCGTCAGGCAGGCGAAGCGGAAGCCCGCGTCCCCGGCCAGGCGGCGAGTACCGATCTCGCGGGCGGCCACGGGCACGGTGGGGCGGCTGCCACCTCCGCCCCTTTTCGCAGTCTTTTCGCCCTTCTTCGCGGGTTGCCCCAGCGGCACGAGGGCGTCGAGGCGGGTCACCAGGGCGTCGGGGGCGCTGGCGGTGCCGGTGATGAACTCCTGCTTGAGCACCGCGCGGCGGCCGTCATCGTCCACCTCCACCAGCCGCGCGCGCACGTGCAGGGGCTCGCCCATGGGCAGCGGCCGGTGGCTCTCGATGCGGCACCCGGCGTTGACCGCCTTGGCCAGCGGGTAGGGCAGGCCGCAGAACAGCTCATGGCTCAGGCCCAGGGCCCACTGCGCAAACAGGTGCGGCGGCACCTGCCCGCGCCAGGCCGACGGATCGCCGCCCGCCCAGCGGATGTAGTCGGCCACCATCGCGGGATCCCGCGGGGGCAGCGTGACCTCGAGGGTCTTGTCCAGGTCGCAGGTGCCCGCCTGCACGCCCCGCACGCGCTGCTGGAGCGCCTGCACGGCCAGGCTGCCCATGGCGCGGAGGACCGGCCCCTGGTGCACCACGTGGCGAAATGGGTGGGACATACACACCTCCTGGCCCCGGGGGCCAAACGGCGCCAAGATACTCGGCTGGGCGCCCGGGTCAACCGGGTGGGCCCGCCACGGTCAGGAGTACAGCGCCGCCATGTCATTGGAACCCAGGGTGTTTTTGGTCACCGGCGCTGCCGGCGGTATCGGGCGACGGCTGGTGGAGCGGGCGGTGGAGGCCGGGCACCGCGTGCTGGCCACCGACTTGCGGGCGCCCACCGACCTGCCCGCGGGCGTGCAGGCGGTGGCGCTGGATGTGCGCGATCCCGCGGCCTGGACGGCGGCGCTGGACGCGGCCGAGGCGGCCTTCGGGCCGGTGGACGTGCTCTGCAACGTCGCCGGCTACCTCAAGCCGGGCTGGGTGGCCGAGTTGGAGGCCATCGAAGTCGCGCGGCATGTGGATGTGAACACCAAAGGCGTGATGTACGGCACCATCGAGGCCGCCCGCCGCATGAAAGCGCGGGGCCAGGGCCACATCATCAACATCGCGTCCCTGGCCGCCCTCGCGCCCATCCCCGGGTTGGCGCTCTACTCGGCCAGCAAGTACGCCGTGCGCGCCTTCTCCCTGGCCGCCGCCCACGAGCTGGCGCCCGCCGGGGTGGCGGTCACGGTGATCTGCCCCGACGCCGTGCAGACGCCCATGCTGGACCTCCAGGTGCACCACGAGGAGGCGGCGCTCACCTTCTCGGGCGGCCGCGTGCTCACCCCCGATGATGTCTGCGACGCCGTGTTTGCGGCCGTGAAGAAGCGCCCCCGCGAGATCCACCTGCCGCGCAGCCGCGCCTGGATGGCCCGCACCGCCGACCTCTTTCCCGGGCTGACCGGCCGCCTCGACCCGCTGCTGCGGCGGGCGGGTCAACGCAAGCAAGCGAAACGCAAAGAGAAATAGCTTACCGCTTTGTGGGCAGGCGGTCGTGTTCCACCAGCCACGCATAGATGGCGCGGGCCACCACGTCGTGGGCGTGGGCGTTCCAGTGGGCGTTGTGGGGGAAGTTCAAGAGCTGCCCGTCGGCGCGGAACGCCGCCACCATGGCGTCGGTGAGGTCGAGGTGGCCGCACCCGCGCCGCCGGCACACCTCGGCGATGGGCGCGCTGAGCTCGATGGGCGCCGGCACCTCGCCGCGGTGGATCGCTCGGCGGTCGGCCTCCACGGCGAAGAGCACGAAGGTGTGGGGCAGCGCCGCCGCCACCTCGTCGAGCAGGTGCTCGGTGGTGGGGCCGATGAGCGGTTGGAAGTCCGCCTCGGCCTCGGGAAACGCCTTCAGCTCGGCCATGCCCAGCTCGGGGCCGTCGCCGCCCGCCAGCGGGTTCAGACCAGCGTTGAAGACGAGGTAGCGCACCAGCGCGCTCGTCCGCATCAGGCGGCGCATCGTCGTGGTGCGGTAGGGCGCGGGGGGCGTCTCGGTGAAGGTGCCGGCGGCCGGGTCAAACGCCCAGGTGGCGAGCTGGGCGCGGGGTCTGCCGTAGCCGCGCAGCGTGTACCAGAAGTCCCCACGGTTGATGGCAAAGACCAACACTTCGGGGTCGAGGTGGTGCTGGCCGAGGTAGCGGGCGATGCGCGCGAAGGTCGCGATTTGAAAGGCAGATCCGCCGTAGGACTGCCCTTCGATGCGGCCATCGGAGAGGGCGCTGAGACGGCTGGCGATGTGCTCGGGCCAGGCCACATAGAAGCCCTCGATCTGGGAGTCGCCCACCACCGCCACCACCGGGCGGTCGCGCTCGGCGGCGGGGCGGTACTCGATGCCGGCGTTCCAGCCCAGGGTGTTGATGTGCCAGGGGCTGCGCTGCTCGGCGAGGCGCCCGGAGGTGAACAGGCCGTCGGGCACGCTGGGATCGTAGAGCAGTAGGCTCTGGTCGGGCTCCTGCCAGGGGATGGGGCTCTCGCGGGCGGGCAGGACGAAGCGCAGCAGCAGCTCGAGCACCCCCAGCGCCAGCAGGCCAAAGAGCGCGGCGCGGACGAGCAGCCGCACCACGGGGTGGCCCGCGCGCGTCTCGGCCGACGGCGCGGGTGCGCCCGGCTGCTCAGAACTGGAAGTAGACGAACTCACGCGACTCCACGCTGCCGTGCAGCACCAGGGCGATGATGAGGGCCAGATACACCCCCCAGCGCGCGGGTTGGGGCCAGTGCCCGATGTCGAGCCCATGGGGCCGCCGACGCTGGAACCACTCGATCACAATGGGAAAAGCCGCCAGCGCCATGGGCTCGAGCCACTGGAGGTGGTCCACCGCCAGCCAGGGCTCGGTGACCATGCGCGCATAGATGTCGCCCGCCTGACCCAGCGTCTTGGAGCGGAAGAGCACCAGGCTGAGGGTGATGGCGAGGTTGACGCCGACCATGCGGGCCAGCTCGCCGACCGTGGGCCACATGCGATCCTGGGCCACCACCCCGGCGGCCGACGGGCGGCGGCGCAGCAGCTCGGGCACCAGGTAGAGGCCGCACAGCGCGCCCCAGAGGACAAACGTCCAGTTGGCCCCATGCCACAGGCCGCTGAGGGTGAACACAAAGCCCATGTGGGCGGCCGTGCGCCAGGCCGGCGGGGTGCGGGGCAGGCTCGGCTGCGTGCGGCGGCGCACCTGGTGGCGCCGACGGGCGCTGACCTCCAGCGGGAGAAACACATAGTCGCGCAGCCATGTGTTGAGGCTGATGTGCCAGCGCCGCCAAAACTCGGTGAAATCACGGGAGAAAAAGGGCACCGCGAAGTTGCGGGTGAGGTCGAACCCGAGCAGGCGAGCGGCGCCGATGGCGATGTCGGAGTAGCCCGAAAAGTCGCAGTAGATCTGCACGAAGAAGAGCGCCGCGCCGATGCCGAGGGACAGCCCGTCCAGGGTGGCGTGCTGGCCAAAGGCCACCTCCACCGCCCCCGCCAGGTTGTCGGCGATGAGCACCTTCTTCACCAGTCCCCAGAGGATCTGGCGCAGGGCGTCGCGGGCCCGCGCCTCCTGGAACACACGCCGCTTGAGGAACTGAGGCAGCAGGTCTTCGGCGCGCTCGATGGGGCCGGCCACGAGCTGGGGGAAGAAGCTGACGAAGGCCAGGAAGGCCACCAGATCGCGGGTCGGCGTGACCACGCGGCGATACACATCCAGCGAGTAGGAGAGCGTCTGGAAGGTATAGAAGCTGATGCCGACGGGCAGGATGATCTCGAGGGTGGCGGTGCCGATATCGAGGCCAAAGAGACTCAACAGCGCCCGGGCCTGATCGACGAAGAACCCGAAATACTTGAAGAATCCCAGCACCCCCAGGTTGACACCCAGGCTCAGGATCAAGAGGCGCTTGCGGGCCCGCTCGGTCTCCGCCCGCTCGGCCATGAGGCGGGCCAGGGTGTAGTCGAGCACCGAGCTGCCCGCCAGCAGCGCCAGGAAGCGCCAGTCCCACAACCCATAGAAGAGGTAGCTGGCCGCCAGCAGCAGCAGGTTCTGCAGCCGCAGCGGCGCGCGGTGCAGCGACCACGCCAGCACAAAGACCGCCGGCAGGAAGACGGCAAACGCGAGGGAGTTAAAGAGCACCGCGGCGCGGGCCTAGTTCACACCGCCGAGGTAGAGCACCTGGCCGGTGAGGTGCTTCGCTTCGGGCCGGGCAAAGACCTCCACGGCGTAGGCCACGTCCTCGAGGGTGGCCATGGAGCGCAGGGGCAGGGCCGCCACCAGCGCGTCCATCTTGGCCCGGGGCACCCCGCGGATGAGATCGGTCTGCACCGGGCAGGGCCCCACCAGGTTGACGGTGATGCCCAGCGGCGCCAGCTCCCGCGCCATGATGCGGGTCATCGTGTCGAGGGCACCCTTGGAGGCGGCATAGGCCAGCTCGCCCTCCAGGTGCATGGGCACCGCCACCGTGGTCAGGTTGATGATGCGGCCGCCGGTCTTGCGCATGCGCTTGGCCGCCTCGCGGCTGGCGGTGAAGGCCGCGATGCAGTTGAGCTCCACGGCATCACGCAGGGACGAAGCGGGGGTCAGCAGGCAGTGGTTCATCGACGCCGCGCCCGCGTTGTTCACCATGACATCCAGGCGACCACGGCGGGCAAAAACGTCTTGAATCCAGGCCCTTACGGCCGTTTCGTCGGTGACATCCACCACGCTGTCGAGGCCGTCGGGCCGCTCGGCGGGGGCGAGGCTGCGGGCACAGGCCGCCACCCAGGCGCCGCGCGCCCGGAAGTGCTCGACCAGGTGGGCGCCGATGCCGCGGCTGGCACCCGTGACCAACACCGTCTGCCCGGCAAACGGCCCGGCAAACGTTCCGGCAACCGTTCCCGGGGGCGTGTCGCCGTCACTCATGCGAGCTGCTCGCCGCAGAACTCGGCCAGGGCCGCCAGCGACCGGAACGGGCTGCGGCTGCGCGACATGGCGCTGGCATCGGCCAACACCACCTCGCCGCCAAAGCGCTGGTTGACCTCTTCCTCCGCATCGGCGGCGAAGTTCACCAGATCCATGGAGTCGAGCACGCCCCCCTCGCCAAAGAGCGGGGCGTCGTCGGTGGGCAGGGTGCGGTGGGGCAGCGTCTCTTGAAAGAGGGCGCGCAGGAGATCCAGCAACTGGGCCTGGCTCGGGGCGGTGGACATGGGCTCCTCTCGGGCGGGGACGGGTGATCCCGCCGGCCGCCGGCTCGTTGCGCCTTCGACCCCCCAATGGCGGGCGCCGTCTCAGGCGGCGAGAAGGTATCGACCCCTCCGCAGCCACGCAACCAAGGGTTGCCCGATGGACACGGGGCTCGTACGGTACAGACTTCACCTTCCCAGGAGCTGACCATGGCTGAGCTGCCTTTGGTGCTGTGCGGACCCATGGTGCGCAAAGCGACCCGCAATGCCGTGAGCCTCTTTGTGGCGGTCCACCAGCCCTGCATGATCAACCTGAGTGTGTGGGCTGATGACGCGGGCCGGCCGGGCGCGCTGTTGATGCAGGGCCAGCGCACCACGGTGCCCCTCGGTGGTGGTCTGCACGTGGCGGTCATCACGGCCCACCGCCCCGAAGGCACCGCGCTGACCTGGGGCACCGCCTGCCTCTACAACCTGGAATTCCGGCTGCCCACCGGCAACCGCACGCTGCTCGACCCGGGCGTGGTGACGGTGGGGGCCCCGGCCTCGGCCGTGGATCGGCTGGTGTACGGATCCCACACCCTGCCGGGCTTCCGCTTGCCCTCCAGCCGCGCCGACCGCCTGCGCGTGCTGCACGGCTCCTGCCGCAAGCCCCATGGCGCGGGCGACGATGGCATGGTGCTGGTGGATCAGGTGCTGGAAGCGGCCCACGGCGGCCACGGCCAGGTGCCCCAGCAGCTCTTCCTCACCGGCGATCAGATCTATGCGGACGATGTGCATCCCGACCTGTTGGCGGGCCTGAGCCGCCTGGAGGGGCTGCTGCTGGGCTCGGCGGAGCGCACCGCCCTGGACCGCGCCTACCCTGGCCAGTTGGAGCCCGGCAAGCGCAAGGCCTTGATTCTCAAGGAAGCTGGCCTCAGCTCCACCTCCAGCGCCAGCCACCTGGTGACCTTCGGCGAGTTCATCTGCATGTACCTGCTGGCGTGGTCCCCCGCCCTCTGGGGGGCCGCTGGCCTCGCGAACCACCCGAAACTACACGCCTTTCAGGCGGGGCTCGGGCGGGTACGGCGGGCGCTGGCCCAGGTGGCCACCGGCATGATGCTCGACGACCACGAGGTGACGGACGACTGGAACATCCGCCCCGCGTGGAGCGCGCAGGCGGCCGCCCACCCGCTCGGGCGCCAGATTCTGCGCAACGCCCTTGCTGCCTACGCCATTTTTCAGCACTGGGGCAACCAGCCCGAGGCCTTCGAGCTGGGGCAGCCGGGGCGGGCGGTGCTCGACGCCGTGCAGAACCAGGGCGGCCACGGCGCCCCCGAAGCGCTGGACGGCGTGCTGGGCCCCCTGCCCACCCAACGCCAGCAGGTGAGCTGGTCGTGGCGCTGGGCGGACAACCCGCTCTTCGAGGTGGTGGCCCTGGATTGCCGCACCCGGCGGTGTACCGAAGGCGGCTTGTCGCTCCTGAGCGAGGCCCACCTCGATCACACCCTCGGCCTGGCCAAGAACCAGCACAAGCCCACGTTTTCCATCGTGATTTCCCCCACCCCCATGCTGGGCGTGGCCATCATCGAGTCGGTGCAGCTGGTGGCCAGCTCCGCCCGCGGCCGCGAGGCGGTGCTCAAGTACGACTACGAGCCCTGGAGCGCGAGCCACACCTACAACGCGTTTGTCAGGCGCCTCTTGGATCGCGCACCCGCCGTGGTGCTCTCGGGGGATGTGCACTACGGCTTCGTGGCCTCAGCCCAGGCCACCGACGGCCCGCATCGGGGGCGCCGCATCATCAACTGCACGTCCAGCGCCCTCAAGAACCAAAGCGGCGAGCTGGTGAAGTGGGGCAAGGCGCTGGGCGGCAGCGGCAACCACGGCACGGGCTCGCTGGTGAGCCAGGTCCAGGCGCTGGTGACGCCGGTGGCCGCGGGCACCACCTCCCTGCAAGAGCAGGTGGTGGGCGGGCTGGCGGCGCCCGCCGTGGGTCAGGTGGTGGATCTGCTGCTCAACACCCTCAACGTCAACGACCACCGCACCGCCGTGGTGGCCGAGAGCAACCTGGGCGACCTGAGCTGGCCGGGCGCGAAGCTGCGCCACATCCTGCACACCGCGGGGCACCAGCGGGTGGACGACCTGGACTTTCCCCTCGAAGGTGATCATTGACCGCGCCCACCTTCGCCGATCTGGTGGACGAGGCGGCCATCGCGCAGCTGCGCGCTGACCCCTGCTTCTCCGATCGCCTGCTGCACATCCTCTTGATTTTGCAGGCCAATCAGGTGGACCCCACCCCGCTGCGGGCCCAGTTGGCGCCCTGGCAGCAGAGCGACTTCGACGTGTGGCACCGCCGTCGGCAACTGACGCTGGCGCCCGTCACGCTGGAAGCCTTCTGTGTGCTGGCCACCGAGCGGGCCCGCCTGCGCGACCCCGAGCACCCGGCGCTGACCGCCGAGGGGTTGGAGGTGGTGACGCGCTGGTACGCTGGCTGGCAACGGCGCGCGGTGCAGCCGGGCTGGGTGTTGGACGAGGAAGACCGCGACGAGGGCCCCGCGGAGGCGATCCACGTCGACGAGTGGAAGGCCACCGCCACCTTGAGCGACCGTACGCTGGTGCTGGGGGTGGAGCACACGCCCGGGCGCCTGCGGGTTTGGGAGGAAGAGCTGTGAGCACCGCGCTGACTGCCGCGCACTACGATGCCGTGACCGCCGCCTGGCGCTTGATCATGGGCGAGTCCTTTCATTACGGGGTGTTCGAGACCGACACCCCCACCCTCGACGCGGCCACCGAGCGCCTGAGCCAGCGCATGCTGACGGCGGCGGGTGCGGTGGGGCCGGCGGACCACGTGCTCGACGTCGGCTGCGGCATTGGCGGGCCGGCGCGCTGGCTCGCCGAGCGCACCAGCGCGCGGGTCACCGGCCTCACCAACAGCCCCGAGGGCGCCCGCACCGCCACGGCGCTCACCGCGCCCACCGGCCTGCCCGCCGACTTCGTGGTGGGCGATGCCCAGGCCATCGACGGCCCCGACGGCGCCTACCAGGTGGTGTGGGTGATGGAGTCCAGCCACCTCATGCCGCAGAAGGACGCGCTGCTGCGGTCCTGCGCACGGGTGCTCGCGCCCGGCGGCCGGCTGGTGTTGTGCGACCTCATCTGGCACACGATGCCCAGCCTCTCCAAGGTCATCCGCATGCGCCGCGACCTGAACATCCTGGACCGGGCCTTCGGGCGCGCGCGCATGGAAACCATCGAAACCTATCGGGATTTCTGCACCGCCGCCGGCCTCAAGGTCACCGAGGTGCAGGATCTCTCCCAGGCCACCGCCCCCACCCTCGCCGCCTGGCGGGGCAACGCCGAGCACCATGCCGAAGCCCTGCGCCCGATCCTGGGTGAGGCCGGGCTGGCCGACTTCATCGCCGCCTGCGAGGTGCTCCAGCACTTCTGGGACACCGGCCGCATGGGCTATGCGCTGGTGGCGGCTCGCAAGCCGGCGTAGTGCCGGGCAAGGGCTCGATCAGACTGGGCTTTCTCGGCGCCTGGCGCCCAGCGAGCGCATCCGCATTGACGTTCGCCCTCCCGGTGGGCTACCCCGCCTCCCCATGCAAGCTTGGCAGTTTGTCGATAGCGGCCTCGTGCCCGAGTCCAACCACATCATGGCCCTCATGCAGCGGGGTGATGAGCTGGTCATTCGTGTGGATGATCGCGAGCTCATGGGCAACCGCGCCCACGGCTCGGAGGACGCGCTGGCCGACCTGGCCTGCGACCGCCTGCTGCCCGCCCACCCCGATGCGCGGGTGCTCATCGGCGGCCTGGGCATGGGCTTCACCCTGGCCGCGGCCCTGCGGCGGTTGGGCCCCGAAGCCCAGGTGACCGTGGCCGAGATGGTGCCGGTGGTCATCAAGTGGAACCACGGCATCGTAGGCGACGTGGCCGGGCGGCCCCTCGACGACCCCCGCGCCTCGGTCTACGCCGGCGACGTGGCCGACCTCATCCAGATGCCGCCCCACCCCTGGGACGCCATCCTGCTGGACGTGGACAACGGCCCCGTGGCCCTCACCCGCGCCGGCAACGGCTGGCTCTATGCCTGGCAGGGCCTGGACGCCGCCTTCGACGCCATCCGCCCCGGCGGCATCCTGGCCGTCTGGTCAGCCGCCCACGACCCCGGCTTCACCCGGCGGGTGGAGCGGGCGGGCTTCGAGGTGGAGGTGGTGGAGGTGCGCTCGCGGGGCAAGAAAGGCGGGCGCCGCCACGTGGTGTGGGTGGGTGTGCGCCGCGAAGGCGACCGTGAGGCGCGGCGGCGTTAGCCCGAAAATACCAGTCAAAACAGGTTCTTATGCGCTACGGCCCCACCGGCGTGGCCTCGGCCAGCAGGGCGTCCATGCGATCGGGCCGGTAGCCCGTCACGCGCCCCACCTCGACCCCGCTCGGGTTGTAGATCACCAACAGCGGCAGCTCCGGCGAGCTGGTGAGGTGGCGCACCGCCACCGGATCGTCCCAGTCACGCACTTGCACGCGGCGCACGGCGAGGTCGGTCCGCTGGCCCAGGCGGAGGTTGAGGTCGCCGGTGATGGCGCGGCAGGGCACACACCACGTGGCCCAGAAGTCGATCACCGTGACCTTGCCCGGCACCGCCAACGCCGCCAGCTCGCCCAGCGACTCCGCGGGGGTGGCCGCCCGCACATCGGCGCCGGGCGGGGCCTCGGGGGGCGGCGCAAACGTCAGGCCCGGGTGGCACTTCAGGCACTGGCTCTCGGGCACGCCGTGTGGCCCACACCAATCGCCCACCGCCTTGAACTGTGCCGCCAGCTCGGGGTGGCACTGCACGCAGACTTCCGCCGGCACGTGGTGCGCACACAGCGCAGTGGGATCCTTGGCCTGGTCGCTGAGCACACTGGCCTTGCCGTGGCTGGGCGGACCGCCGCAGCCGGCGAGGCCCCAGGTGAGGCCGAGCACAACGAGAGAGAGTGTTCGCATGGGCCATGGATGGCCCAACCGCCAGGCGGGTTGCGCCGTAATCTCAAGCAATTTCATCCGCTTGTATTCTCCAACTACTCGCCCAGGCAGTCGCCAGGGGTGACCGGCGTGGCCACCGCCAGGCGATCAAACCGGGCTTCCAGGTCGGGCTCACCCTCGCCCAGCGTGTCGAGCAAGCTGTTCCACCCGGTGGCAAACACCCCCACCTGGAGGGTGGCGGGCAGGTCGCTGCGCACCACAAAGGGCACGTCCAGCGCCGTTTGCCAGCCCGCCTCGGGGTCGTGGGCGAGCAGGTAGAGGTCGTCCCCCAGCCGGCAGATCCGCAGGCCGCCGGTGGCCGCCCCCTCCACGCGGCGGGTGGTCTCGGTGGCCGAGTCGTGTGTGGCCTTGCCCTCAATCCCCACCACGCCATGCATCATGCCCCGCGCCACCAGGGCCCAATTCTCCTGACCTGCCCGCTGTGTGGGCGCCCGGGCCAGCAACCCTGCGACATTGAACGGTTGCGCGGGCGGCCGATCGGGCGCGCCGAGCCGACCGACGGCCAGGTCGGTTTCAATGCGAAAATTCCCTGTGATTTCAACATAGAGCAGCCCACCGGTGGTGCCGAGGTGCCAGCCGCCGAGGCGGGGTCGCAGGGTGAGCTGCCCGGGCGCGCGGTTGCCAAAATCCACCAATCCAAAGGCCGCGGGCGCCAGCGAGGTGAGCGCGGCGGTGGGCGCATCAAAGCCGGTGGCGAAGGCGTCGGTCCCCCCACCAGCGCCCCCGTCGGGTGAGGCGGCGGGGCCAAAGTCGAGGCAGCCGGTGATGCCCAGCACCGAGGCGAGCGCGAGGGCGTGGTGGATTCGAGCCATCGGGACCTCCAAGACACAGGGCCGCGCGCCCCACCTGGGCCGGGCCGATCCGAGCCGGTTGGGGCAGCAATGGCCGTTCCATCCGCCCTCTTCTATCATGCCGCCATGGACCTGCTCCCGCTCGCGCTCGCCTGTCGGCGCTGCTCCCACCGGATCACCGCCCTCCCGGGGGCGCGTTGCCCCACCGATGGGGCCTTCCTGGTGGCCGCCAGCGCGCTCGCGAGCCACCCCGGCGACCCGCTGCTGGGCCGACCCCTGGCGCCCGAGCTGCTCCTCTTCGATGTGCTCTCCGACGGCGGTGGCTTCAGCCGCGTATACCGCGCCGCCCAGCTCCGCCTCGCCCGCGAGGTGGTGGTGAAGGTCCTGCGGCCCCGCCAGGCCGAAGACGCCCTCGGGCGCGCGCGCTTCCTCCAGGAGGCCCGCGTCCTCGCCGCGCTGGGGGACGAGCCGCGGGTGGTGGCGGTGCACGACTGCGGTGAGACACCCGACGGCCTGCACTACCTCGTGCTGGCCCGCGCCCCTGGCCGCCCGCTCGCCGATCTGCTCGCCCAGGGCCCGCTGCCCGAGGCCCACGCCGTGGCCCTCGTGCGCGAGGTGTTGGCCGCCCTGGGCGCCGCCCACAACCGTGGCCAGGTGCACCGCGATCTCAAGCCCGACAATGTGATCGTGCATGGCGACACCATCACCCTCATCGACTTTGGCATCGCCAAAGCCCTTGAACCGCAAGAGGAATCGCCGCGCACCGCCTCCGACGTCACCCTGGGCACCCCGCGCTACATGGCGCCCGAGCAGCTCCAGCGCGGCGGCGAGGTGGGGCCGCAGACGGACCTCTACGCCGCCGGCATCCTGCTGTATGAGCTGCTGACCGGCCACACGCCCTTCGAGGGCGGCCCCGCCGAGCTGGTGGGCGCCCACCTCTACCAACCCCCGCCCACGCTGCCGGGTCCGGTGGGGGCCGTCATCGAGCGGGCGCTGGCCAAGCGGCCCGCCGAGCGCTTTGCCGACGCCGCCGCCATGGCGCGGGCCCTGGAGGCGCCGGCCCCGGTTGTGCGGTCGGTGGCCCTCGCCCCCACCGTCGACGATCTGGATCGCACCCCCCGGCTGACCCGACCGTGGTGGCCCTGGGTCGTGGCCGGGCTGGTGGCGGTGGTGGGCCTCGGCTGGGCGGTGTGGCCGACGGCGACGCCCACTGCGCAGGACGCGGGGCTCGTCCTGGCGACCGCCCGCGCGCCGGACACCGCTGTGGTGCAGCCCGACGCGGCGCCTGCTGCGGCCCCCGTGCCACCCGATGCCGCGGTGGTTGCCGCCCTCGTCCCCGATGCCGCTGGCCCCGACGCCGCCGTCCCCGATGCCGCCATGCCCAGGCCCGTGGTGGCCGAGCCGGTGGTGGCCGGCCGACGCCCCCCGCGGCGCGCGCCCGCCACCGCTCCCGTGACCGCCGCCCCGGCGACCCCCCCCAACCCCCCCCCCCCCCCCGCCCCCCCCCCCCCA
>Ga0075163_10007746_pt1 | contig 14173 bp, 11 predicted proteins | sample JI1023141ADNA_FD_71478 | JGI IMG/M metagenome (GOLD analysis project Ga0075163, IMG submission 71478) | Wastewater effluent complex algal communities from Wisconsin, to seasonally profile nutrient transformation and Carbon sequestration -... | ecosystem: Engineered > WWTP > Effluent > Algae...
CAAGCTTAGCAATACAATGTGACCTGCAGTAATCGCCACGAACAAACGAACCATTAGAGAGATTGGCTTGGTGATGATACCTATAATTTCTACAGGAAGAATTACGATGCGCAAGGGAAGTGGCACACCAGGTGTCCAGAAAATATGGCCCCAATACGCCTTGTTACCACTCACGTTTGTGATGATGAAAGTACCAACAGCTAACACCATTGTCACCGCGATATTACCGGTTAGGTTAGCCGCTCCAGGAAGCAAGCCTAATAAGTTTCCGAAGAGGATGAAGAAGAAAAGGGTCAATAAATAAGGAAGGAACTTTTCGTACTTAGGACCGATGTTGGGTTTAATCACCTCATCGCGTACAAATACAATAATGGGCTCGATAAAGGCCTGAATGCCTTTGGGAGCTTTTCCCGCATTTCTCTTATATCCACGCGCTACAGCAGTGAGGATAAGGATCATTAAGGTGGCGTTGATAAACAACATGGCCACGTTCTTGGTAATAGATAGATCTAAAACAGCCTTTCCAGAATCGCTTAAGTAAATGTGGTTGTGATCGAGTTTATAACCATTGTACTCCACGATGTTGTGGTGCTCGTCATAAAAGTTGTGGGAAGAGAAAGACTCTAAGCCACGCTCGCTGCTATAAACAATAATCGGCAAATACAGGGTGCCATAATGGCCATCAAAGAAGTGCCAGATATGGTCATCCAATACGTGGTGCAAAATTACCTCACTGGCATTAAATGCCTTGGAAGAGTCGGCCGCCTCAGACGCGAATGAAGCTTGTGAAAAGCCAACAAACAAAACGATCAGTACAAGCCTTGAAATCATCTTCATTTTATGGAAAAAAGCGCTCATTTGGGCCTAAAGGGGGTTAAAAACGACCGCAAAGGTATGAATTAAAGCCTCCTGAAAAAATGTTTTAGAAAATATTTGGGAAGCCTTTACAGCTGTTTCCTGAAGAATAGGAAGGAGACCTCTAACGCAATAAAAATCAAGCAGTTAATAAGAAAATAGGCAGCGTTGGCATTGGCTCCAGGCCTATCTAAATTGAGTACAACACCGAGGTAACTAATCCATGCCAAAAGCTGGATAACAATGCTGCCCAGATAGGCTTGTGTGAAGGTGCTGGGGGACTCAATTTTCACCAGTTTTTTGAAGGTGACCCAGGCACTAATTGCAAACAGGAGGGTTGTCTCCAGATAATAAGAAGGTGTGGGTACGTACCCGAGACGGGCTAACAGGAAAACACCACCAGAAAGGAGAAGGGCGCTTACTAGAAGACTAATGGTAAACCGAAGCAAAATCTACTCTTTATTGAGTGTACGATAGATTTGATAAAGCATGCCACCAAAAGTCAGAAAACCGAACGTGAGCATAAAGGCAGGAAAATTGATTTCTAAGAAACTATCCAACAAATAACCCAGCCAGCCTGCCAGGCCAATTCCCAGCAAAAGCTGAAGGCCCAGGTTGCTATACTTTAAATAGTTGTTAGACGGATTTGGCTTGTTGTCCGAAGCCATTTTCAGAAGCAATCTTGATCTCCTTAATCGTAGCACCCATACGGCAGGTTCCATTGAAAACGGCTCCCGGCTCCACTACTAGTTTGCTAGTGCTGATATCTCCATGCACCACTGCGGTGGCCTTTAAAACCAGCAGCTCAGAGACATCTAGTTTCCCTTTCACTTCTCCCTCTATATCTGCGTTCTGCGCAGTAATATTGCCTTCAATGTGCGACAGGTTTCCAAGGGCTACTTTGGACTTAGATTTCACATCTCCTTTCACTCTTCCTTCTATACGTATGTTGCCATACGTCTCAATGTTTCCCTCGAGAAAAGTGCCTTTACCAATGGTGTTGCTAGAACTGCTTAGTTCTTCTGCAGCGCGTTTCTGTTCTTTTGTATTTAACATGGCTCAGATATGGGTTGTATTAGTTTAAAAAGTAACGAACTCCTCGGGGTTAAGCGAGTTTCCGTTATACCATAATTCAAAATGCAAGTGAGGACCGTTTGTCATCTCACCACTATTGCCAACGATAGCGATAATCTCACCAGCGTTAACAAAAGTACCAACTTTTTTATAGAGTTCCGCATTGTGCTTGTAAACTGAAATGAGATTGCCTTTGTGTTGAAGCATAATTACCTGCCCTGAGTCCTGTGTCCACGAAGCAAATATTACCATGCCATCTGCAATGCTCTTCACTGGTTCATTTGTTTTGGCCACCACATCCACACCCATGTGGCCCTTCTTCACATCATACTTGTCTGACACAAATCCGGTAATGGGCGTAAAGAAAAACATCTCCTGCAGCTCGCGGTATTTTACATTACCCGTAGTGATAAGCGACAAATCGGATTGTTCAAAATTTCTCCGGAAGGTAGAGTCTGATGATTCAATGGCCAAAGAGGTTGGTTGTACCAGAGGCTTGTTTTCATTGCGAAGCATCTCTGCCGGATCATTAAAGGTACTGGTGTCTCCACTAAGCACTCGCTGAAAATTGGCAATAAATTGATCTTTCCTCTCAACTTCCAAGGCTAGCGAATCAACCTTTATTGCCAAGGAGTACAGCTCCCGATTCGCCTGCGCCTGTGCATATTCAGGGTCGAACCATTTAGCTAAAATTGTTTTGCTCAAAAAAAGCGAGAAGCCTAAAAGGAGTACAAAGGCAATGAGGGAAAAAAGAATAACTTTAGCTCCCGTTATACCAATGGCATGGCGCTCAGCAAAGTTTTCTTCGTGTCGAAGAATAAGTTGATAGCGGGTAGCCAGCCGACTAGAAAGTGTTTTACGTGGTCTCACTCGGATAATTTTGACAAAATTAGTTATTCCCGCTTATTAATATACTCATACCTTCGCCCAATGCGTTTTGTTTTCAATAAACGACCCTCTGTGAAGTCTGGTGCGCCTATACTCCTCTTTTTTAGCCTCTTACTGGCTGGCTGCTCGCCCGAAAAAAACACGGTAGCCAGCAAAGCTTTTCACAACCTGGCTTCGCATTATAACGGGTATTTCTATGCAAAGGAGGAGATGGATAAAATCGAGCTCGCCTACTTCAAGAGCATGACTGATGACTATAACCGAATTCTTCGCTTATATCCCAAACTCGATTCCACACAATCTAAAACCTACGAGAAAGAATTTCAGGAGGTAGTGAAAATGGCATCCCTCGCAATTCAACACCACAAGAACAGCAAGTGGGTGGATGACAGTTACATCCTTATTGGCAAAGCACGACTCTATGCACTTGATTGGGGCAATGCTATTCAAACATTCAAATTCGTAAACACAAATAGTAAAGATAAAGATGCACGGCATGAAGCCATCCTCAATTTAGTACGCACCTTTACGGAACACAAAGAATTTAACAACGCTCGTGCCGCGGCCGACTTTCTGCAAAAGGCTGAGCTAACAGAGAATCATAAAAAGCAACTTTTGTTGGAAAAGGCGTATCTCGCGCAATCTCAAAACGACCTGGATAACATGGTGCGCAACCTAACTGAAGTTGCACCCATGCTTCGCACCAAGGCAGACCGCCCCGGACGCATTTATTTTATTTTAGGTCAAACCTATCAGAAGCTTGGGTTTGAAGCGGAAGCCTACAACTATTACAGAAAGTGTCTGAGCACTCACCCAGAATACGAAGTGGATTTTTATGCACGCCTGTACATGGCACAGGTAACAGAAATCTCGCAAAGCAAAAACATCAACGCTGCTCGTAAGTCATTCAAAAAATTATTGAAGGACACAAAGAACCGGGATTTTAAAGACAAGATTTACTATGAGATGGGGGTTTTTGAATACAAGCAAAAAAACATAGAGCAAAGCATCAGCCATCATAACAGCGCCATTCGCATTGGCAATAATAAGCGAGTAGACGGAGAAGCGTATTTACGCTTGGGTGAAATGTATTACGACACCAGAAAATACGAACTCTCCCAAGCCTATTATGACAGTGCTGTAAGTTCGCTACCTGCCGATTATGAAAATCTAGAAAACATCAAGAAGCGACAACTCATTCTGGATGAGTTCGTAAAGCACCTGAATACCATTCGCTGGCAGGATAGTTTATTAACACTCTCTGCAATGGACACCGCTGCGCTTCGAGCACACGTAAGCACAATTGTTAAAGCCAACCTAAAGAAAGAGGACAACAGTAAGAAAAAGAAGAAGGCAAACCGTGTTGACATTGATCAGGTTTCCACTAATATTTTTGGGAGCGTGGAGAGCAACGAAGCTAGCGATGGTTCTACCTGGTATTTCGCCAACGCATCTGTGGTGGCCCTGGGCCAATCGGAGTTCATCCGTATTTGGGGTAATATTCCTTTAGAGGACAATTGGAGGCGTTCTCAGCGCACGATCACAACCAATCAAAGTGTGGTCACTACTACCAGTGTATCCGAATCACAAAGTAGCGAGGGGGAAGCTACTGCCCCCGCGGATCCGGTAGGCGCAGCAATGGCTAAAATCACATCCGAATTGCCAGACACAGAGGAGAAAAAACGGGAGGCGTACAAGAAAATTGAAGACGCTTATTACTTCCTGGGAGATATTTATTCGTTACAATTAGCTGAGCCTGAAAACGCAATCGAAACATACGAGACGTTATTGAAACGCTTTCCGGAAAGCAATTATACAGCCGAAGTTCTCTACCGTTTGTACATACTTACAAAAGAGAGTAACCCCGACCAGGCAACAGCAATCGCTGCATTATTGAAAGAGAAATACCCAGACTCTTCCTGGACAAAAATTCTTCTCAACCCTGATTACCTCACCGAAGCAGGAAAGACCGCTGTTCGTCAGCAAGCTTTGTATGCAGTAGCCTATAAACAATACCAATTAGCCCACTATGACTCTGCCTCTTTTGTTCTGAGTCAAGCACAAGCTGCAGGCATTTCTTCTTTTACACCCAACCTCACCTTACTGCAATTGATGATCCTGGGGCAGAAAAAGGAAGTAGCTGCTTATATGACCGGTCTCGAAGAATTCATCCGCACCTACCCCGAACACGAGTTGAAGAAGTTTGCAGAGCAATTATTGAATGCTGCCAAGCAGAGCAGCTCGGCTACTACAGAAGCCCCACCCTTATATGAGCTCACGGCAGAGGCGCAACATCTGTATGTAATGGTGTATAGTCCCGACCCGACTCTGGAACAAGCATTCGCCAGTAGTGTGGCAGACTTCAATCGAAAAAATTTTCCTACCAAGGTGTTTGCTCAATCGTCAGAAACTCTGAATGAAAAAAAGAAACTATACCTGGTGGCCGATTTTTCCGACCGCTCTTCTGCGATCGAATACATTAAACTGTTTAATGAGAAGTTGAGCGTTATGAGTACCTTGAAAAATTATAATTTCAATAATTTTGTAATAACTCAGAAAAACCTCGAAACGTTAAAGCGAACCCAAGCCTTAAATGAGTACCTCAGCTTCTATACTCGACACTATCAAACAGAAAGTCAATAACCTCCTCCTGATTGAAAAGGATTGGTTTAAGAAAATTTTTCGTTGGTTCTGGATAACCTTCGCAGCCATTATCATTGGCTTTCCTTTGTATATCTATTCTGTCAGCATAGACTTATTTGGGCTGTTCGGAGCCATGCCAAGTTTAAAGGCTATCGAAAATCCGGAGAACGATTTGTCTTCAGAAGTTATCACGGCAGACGGTGTTTCTCTGGGCCGCTATTTTCGTTTCAACAGAAGTCAGGTGAGCTATTACGACCTCTCCCCAGACCTGGTGAATACCCTGATCTATTCTGAGGACCATCGATTCTACCAACACAGCGGAATGGACTTTGTGGCCTACCTTCGCGTTTTCAAAGGACTCATCACACTTAATCCCGCAGGCGGTGGAAGTACCATTACCCAACAACTTGCTAAAAATTTATACACCCAAAATCCTGAGTTGGGATTAGATGGCACTTTCTCAAAACTAGGTCGTTATCCCAGACGCGTCATTCAGAAAACGAAAGAGTGGATCATCTCCGTCTATCTCGAACGCAACTTCACCAAAGAAGAAATTCTTGCCATGTACTTGAACACCACTTCTTTTGGAGCCAATGCGTATGGAATTAAGGTAGCAGCAGAAACCTATTTTAATAAATCTACTGATAGTTTAAACATACAGGAGTCTGCCGTACTGGTGGGCATGCTGCAAGCCATTACCCGATTCAATCCTGTCCTCAATCCGGAAAATTCGTTGAAGAAACGAAACGAAGTGCTTAGTAAGCTCTTCAAGCATGGATATATAAAAACAAGAGAAGAGTATGACTCTATAAGAGCCCTGCCCATTGCGTTAACTTACAAAGTTCAAAATCAAAATGAAGGACTTGCCACTTACTTCCGCAGTGTGATTCAAAACGATCTCATGCGGTGGTGTAAAGAGAATGGTTATGACCTTTGGGAATCTGGCTTAAAAATATATACAACCATCGACAGTCGTATGCAACGTTATGCGGAGGAGTCGCTCACAGAGCACATGCGCTATCTGCAAAATGATTTTCAGAAGAGCTGGCAGGGACGCGATCCCTGGATGGACGATAATTACAATTCGATCAAAGGCTTTCTTGAATCGCGCGTGAAGCAAACCGAAAGCTACCGAAACTTAGTAGCTCGATATGGCGAAAAATCGGACTCTGTGAAAATCATGCTGAATCTGAAAAAACCGATGCGCGTGTTCACCTGGAATGGAGAGCGCGACACACTATTCAGTACGATGGATTCGCTCAATCACTATAAGCGTTTCCTTCAGTCGGGATTTATGTCGATGGATGCTCGCACTGGTGCTGTGAAAGCCTGGGTGGGTGGTATCAATCATAAGTATTTCAAATACGATCATGTTCGGCAGGGTACACGACAACCAGGCTCTACTTTTAAAGCTTTTGTGTACGGAACTGCCATTGAGACTGGGTATAACCCTTGTCTACGCTTACAAGACATTTCACCAAGTTTTGATTTGCCGAGCGGAACCTGGAGACCACTCAATGCAGAAGGAGGTTACGGCACAGGTGAAAAGTTTACACTCCGACAGGCCATGGCACGATCCATTAACTCCATCACCGCACAGCTCATACAAAAAGTTGATCCTGCTAATGTGGTTGATTACGCCAGACGAACCGGCATCACAAGCCCGCTGGAACCAGTTCCCTCTCTTTGTTTAGGAGTGAACGATGTATCACTCTACGAACTTGTTGGGGCTTACTCAACTTTTGTCAATCAGGGCATCCACACAACACCCTATTACATAACGCATATCGAAGATAAAAATGGCAATGTCATAGAAGTCTTTACACCCAAAACACGGCAAGCCATGAATGAGCAAACTGCCTATAAGATGGTGTACATGCTGCAAGGTGGTGTGCAGGAAGAGGGAGGTACTTCACGTGGATTGCCAAAGGAGTTAAAAATTGATAATGAGATTGGAGGAAAAACAGGTACAACTGATAATGCCTCAGATGGTTGGTACATGGGGATTACGAAAGATTTAGTGTCTGGTGCCTGGGTGGGTGGAGATGAACGAAGTATCCACTACCGTTCCTGGAGTGATGGACAAGGTGGTAAAACTGCCAGACCTATTTGGGCTGGATTCATGTTGAAAGTTTATGCAGATCCTACTCTCCCCTATAAGAAGGGTCCATTCAAAACACCGGAAAGTGGTATTGATGTAACGCTTGATTGTGATCAATACGATGAAGTTGTGAACCCTGATGATACCGATACCTGGTCACCTGATGATGTGAGATAAATGGAGGAATCCAGCCTTAAAGAAACCATCAATAGGTTACCAGAGAGTCCTGGTGTTTATCGGTATTACAACCAACAGGATACACTCATCTATGTAGGTAAGGCAAAAAATATTCGTAAACGAGTTACCAGTTACTTCACCAAAAGTACAGGTGTTAATAGAAAAACACTTAAGCTGGTTTCGGAAATAAACAAAATAGAGTACACCGTCAGCAACACAGAGTTTGACGCACTCTTGCTCGAAAACAATCTCATTAAGCAAAATCAACCAAAGTATAACATCTTACTAAAAGATGACAAGACCTTTCCTTACTTGTGCATTTTGAAAGAAAGATTTCCGCGCATCATCTATACACGAAAATACATCCCCAAGCAGGGAGAATACTTTGGCCCCTTCTCGAGTGTAGTGGCCATGAAGAATGTGTTAGAACTAGTACGCAAACTTTATTCCATCAGAACGTGCTCTCTTTCACTTTCAGAAAATAACATTGCAGGGCAGAAATTTAAAGTGTGCCTGGAGTTTCACATCGGAAACTGTAAAGGGCCCTGCGAGGGCTTACAGAGCGAGGCACATTACCTTGAAGACATTGCTCAAGCCCGCTACATTCTTAAAGGAAATTTAAGTCAGGTTGCTCAACACTTTCAAGAGCAAATGCAAGAGGCTGCAACTGCCCTTGATTTTGAAAAAGCGCAGCACTATAAAGAGAAAATTCTCTTGTTAGAAAAATACCAAACAAAATCACTTGTTGTCAATAAATCCCTTACGGACATTGACGTCATTACCCTTAGCCCCAGCGAGACCACCCTTTACATTAACTACCTAATCATAAAGGAGGGATCCATCATATTTTCCAAAACACTTTCTGCGCAGAAAAAAATAGAAGAAGCAGATGAGGAAGTCATCAGCTCCATTGCTCAAGAATTGCGATTTCAGGCCAACAGTACAAACAAAGTAATTTTAAGCAACATTCCTTTAAGCGTGGTGGAGAACGATGTTGAGAACATCATTCCACAAATTGGCGATAAGAAAAAATTAATTGCTCTCTCTATCAAAAATGCACTCGAGTTAAAAAGAGAAAAAGAACTCTCGAAGGTAGAACGAAAAAGCAAGAACAGAGAAGTACTGGAAATTTTGCAGAATGATCTTCAATTAAAAACGCTGCCCATGGTCATTGAGTGCTTTGATAACTCCAACATACAAGGCACTTCACCGGTAGCTTCCATGGTTCGTTTTGTGGATGGTAAGCCCGACAAAAAGGGGTACCGGCACTACAACATAAAGACTGTTGAAGGCCCAAACGACTTTGCCTCCATGAAAGAAATTGTGGGCCGAAGGTATAAGCGCTTAATTGAAGAGCAGCAAAATCTTCCCGACCTCATCATTGTGGATGGTGGTAAAGGGCAGTTAAGTAGTGCGGTGGAGGCTTTAAAAGAACTTAGTGTTTATGGTAGAGTTCCGATTGTGGGGATTGCTAAACGATTAGAAGAAATTTATGTCCCGGAAGACACACTTCCTTTACTGATTAATAAAAAATCACCCGGACTTCGTCTTATGCAACAAATGCGAGACGAGGCACATCGTTTCGCCATAACCTTTCACCGACTGAAACGCTCCAAGAAAAACACAAGCTCCACATTAGAAGAAATCGATGGTATTGGAAGGCAGACTGCCGCTAAACTTTTGCAACATTTTAAGTCGCTGAAAAAGATCAAAGAGGCCTCCCTAGAGGAGCTGGCAGAACTGGTGGGGGAAAAATTAGCGGTAAAAATAAAACAGGAGGCATAAAAAAAGGGAAGTAAACACTTCCCTTTTTTTTGAAATCAATTTCAGGAATTAAAACTCCCAAAGATTATGTTCCTTTTCCATTAATAAGTTCTCCTGACGGTAGGTTTCGTTTACCCCTTCTCTCCAGTTTCCACCACTAGACACGATCATGGCAATAATGTCCATGTCATCTGGGTTCTCCACCTTCACCAAATATCCCTTAAACAATCTCAATAAAAAGGCATCCGCAAAATTCTTGTTTTGAGCATAGTTTTGACGATTTACCCAAATAGCCTTTTCAGGATACTTTCTAAAAGCTGCCTCTAAATCTTTATAGCGATACCAGCCGAAAGACTTAACCGCTCCAGACTCAGCATCAGCAATAATAAATTCGATTGCTTGAATGTCATGATACAAACGACCTCTTCTCTTATCGAAGATTAAATCTTCTACGATTTGAAAACTTGTCATCTCACGAGCATTGTACTCTCTTGCTTCACCCGCAGATTCATTAATTTCCCAGTTACCAGCGGTACTTGTTTCAGGATTGTCGCCTGTGCTTGGATACGTGGCGGCATACTTTTTACCGTTGAAGGTAACAATGTTTCCTGCATCATAAGGAGTAGTGGGGCTCCATTCTTCAAATGTAGCAGCCTCTTCACGAAGAAGCAGTCCTCTTAACTCTTCATTGCTATACTTTAACTCAGCTGTATTTACCAAGTCGGCTGTCTTGAACGCTTCAATCTCGCCATTCTTAACAAGGTCAATTACAAACTTTGAGATCTCAGCATTGACAGCGAAGAAGCCCTTGTTCTGCTTTTCTTCCAGATAAACCCTTCTCCAAACCCTCGAGCGATAATGATGTTCATAAGCAGGTATAGGGTCAATGGAATTTGGATTGTATTGAACAACCGCATCCATTTGTGCCTGGCTTTCCACAGAAGAACCAATCGCTGCAACCAAAAGCACTACCCCAAAATAAATATTTCTTTTCATCACTATTTAATTACGATCGTTTTCGTGTCGCGCGAAGAAACCTTTTGGGCTATTTCTTGACCTCTGAAATTTCTACGCACTACTTCTTTAGGTTCAATGGTCACCAGGTCACCCTTCTTTAAGCCACCAGCAAATTTTGAAAATTCTACTGTGCTGCTTGAATAGTTTAACAATTGAGGTCCTGGAGCACCACTTCTTGTCACGAAAATGTTCATTGATTTAATTCTGTAGTTCGCATCATTTGGAACTTCATCTTTGAAGTTTTGTTCAGCCTCAGCTTCTACTTTAAATTTACCAGCAGTAAATGAAAGTCCAGCTTTTGGATCAATCTCCTTATTAGCAGCATCTTTCACTACAATGGATGGTGGCGGTGGCTCTTTCGCAACGAACTTAATTTCCTCAATTAACTGACCAGCATTGCTTACTGAAATAGGGCAACCACGTTGTTTAGGAATAATCGTCACTTTTCCTGGCTTATCCCCTTTAACAAATTCAGCAGCTGATGAAGAATAGGTAGGAGAGAAATCAGAGTATCCTGGAATCTCAAATGTCAAATTGTTACCGCAATCCTTATACAAGGTTGGCTCCTTACCTGCCAAGTATCTCAAGGCTGGTTTTACCACAGTATAAGCGATTGGAATTCGGAAGGTTGTATCACTCATTTTAATTTCCGCAGTGAATTTCTTCTCAGCCTTTCCAGTAGCATCATATCCACCACCGGCAGCTACGAACTCTACCTTACCCATAGTTACACCTGACTCGTCTACAAAATTGGTAAGTTTCTGGCCATCGCGGAAGAACTCAGGTACTGCTGAAGAAGATGCTCCTGTCAGGAACATTTTACCTTCATATTTGGTACCGGCCAAAACAGTTGAGGATTTAGGCAACACCATTGGAACGAATTTGTCAAAACGAATCGTACCAACGTTAGCATCTTCAGAAAGCTTCGTTAAGGCTCTGCTCTCGTATTCCAAAATTTCAGTTTGAATCTGAGTAACAGACGCCAATGCCGCAATTGGAGGAGTGTTTTCAAACATAAAGGTTCTGAAGTCTTTATTAGCATGATGTTCATTTCCTTTGAACATCTCAATTTCTTCAGGAGCCTTTGCTAGTTTTTCAAATTTTACACCAGGGCATAGTTCGGTCATTTGCTTCACGTAATCATTAAGCAATTTTTCAAAACCAACACCATGAGGAGATCTGTTATCCAACATCATGTAAGCTACCTTAGAACCGTGATCGTTAATGAATTTATCATCAATTTTATCAGTTCCGGAAACTTTTAGCATTTCTGCCTTAAGTTGATCGATACTGGTGATTGCGTTCTTAGTTATCTCTCTGACCTTGGTAGCATTCTCCTTGGCTCTTAAAACCTTCGGATTTTGATTCTTACCAGCCTCTTCAATTATGTGGTCCAGTGTGATTTGATTTTTCTGAGTGTTTTCCACAATCAGTCCATCAAGCGTTGCGTGGATAATGGCAAATTTTTCCAATATGGCACTACTTACCTGGAGGGCCAGAAGGGCCGTAAGAACCAGGTACATCATACCAATCAGTTTTTGCCTCGGGGTTTCCTTACCACCTGCCATATATTAATGTGTTTAGATCTTAATTAAATAAAACAATGAGCAAGACAATTACTTAGCGCTACCCTTCATAGCAGTGAGCATGCTGCCATAAACATTATTGAGTGATGTTAAGTTATCTGTCAATTTGCCAAGTTCTGTGGTGAACTTAGTCGTGTTATCACCAACTTTTGAAAGTCCGTTCATAGCACCAGTCAAGCTCTCGTAGAACTTGTTCATGTTTTTCACATGGCTGTCTGCATCTTTCAATTCCATTTCATAAACAGAATTAAGGGCAGCTAAGTTTTTGGTTACTTTTTGAACCTGTGCATGGTATTCGCCAGTATCCTTAGAAGCATCCGCCATTGCTGAAACGGCCTTCATAGCTGTTCCATAAGAAGCGTTCATATCTGAAAGTGACTTAGAAGCGGTTTGCACGTTTTTAGCATAGTCATTTGTCGCAACTGCGGCATTTGCCAAGTTGGACATTTGAGAAGCTGAGGTAGCTAAGTTTGTTAAACCCTTGCCTAAGTTATCCAATAAGTTCTGGTCAACTTTTGCAGTCTTTAACATATCATCAAGCTTTAAAAGCGGAGAATCAGCTGCAGCAGGAGCACCTGCTTTACGAACGGTAGGGGTAGCCGGTCCACCTTCAAAGTCCTCTGCCAATTCAGGATAAACTTTTGACCAATCTACTTCTTTGTGTTGTGGTTCAAATGCACTTAGGAAGAAGATCGCTGCTTCCACAAGCAAACCAACCATCAACATTTGATCGGCACCTGTTAAGTGAAGAATTTTAAAGAGAGCTCCAACAATTACCACGGCTGCACCGATACCGTAAACTTTTGGCATAATGGTTTTAAAGAGAAGCTCAACAAATCCGCCTTTTTTCTTGCTCATTGTAGTATGGGTTTAATTCTGCGTTTTAAAGTAGTTTAAATATAGAGAGACTTTTTAATTATTAAAATTCCTGACCAGAAGAACGGCCCAAGTGCGTCATAGCACAGCGGAAACCAATGTAAGCTCTGGTAGAATCTTTGTATTCATATGTACGTGTACCCGTTTCAAGGTAATAGGCAACATCTTTCCATGATCCTCCTCTGATAACTTTTTTAGGAGCCACCTTAGCATCGTACTTTTTGCTCTCCGGGTTTGTTCTTTCATCAATGTATTGTGGATTCAAATCCCAAACAGTCGGAACCGATGCAGCATAGAAATCATCTAAACACCATTCAGAAGCATTACCTGCCATGTCGAAAAGGCCATAATCATTTGGGAAATAGGCTGCAACCGGTGAAGAGTAGGCAAAGCCATCGTCAAAAAAGTTACCGCGGCCTGGCTTAAAGTTAGCCAGCATACAACCCTTTGAGTTACGGATGTACGGGTTACCCCAAGGATACTTCGCTAAATCGCGGCCACCTCTTGCTGCATATTCCCACTCTGCTTCAGAAGGCAGGCGGAAGGCAGGCATCGGAGGTTCGCCATTAGTTTTGCGGAATTCGTTCCAGTAAGCTGTTCTCCACACACTAAAGTAGGTGGCTGCCTCCCAGTTGATACCCACAACCGGATAATCATCATAAGCTGGATGCCAGAAATAATAATCTTGAATGGGATCACCCATGTGGTGTGCAAAATCTCTTACCCAAGTAGTTGTGTCAGGATAATATTTTTGACGAAAATCTTCAGTAGAAGGAGCCTCAAATCCCTCCATAGCACCATTTTCGTATAGGTGCCAGTTGGTGAATTGACGGTACTCGTTATTGGTAATCTCAGTGTCATCCATAAAGAAAGGACCGATGGTCACTTGCTTGTTGAAGTTAATCTGTGTAGAGGCAGGGTCTTCATCTGCCTGTCCCATGTGGAATGTACCAGCAGGAATTGGCACCATTCCCAAGGGAATAACCATAGTCCAGCCTTCTCTTCCGGCAACGCCAATCACCTGGCCTTCATCTCCACCGCTTTGCCCAAGTCCTAAAAGACCGCAGGCTCCTGCCACGAAACCGGCAAGGATTAAAAGGATCTTCCCTAAGGTTGTCTTATTCATAGTACGCAATTTGATAAACGAAATAGTTATTTTTAAAAAGCTTTACAAAGTCTACAAAAATCGATG
>Ga0075163_10007748_pt1 | contig 14171 bp, 12 predicted proteins | sample JI1023141ADNA_FD_71478 | JGI IMG/M metagenome (GOLD analysis project Ga0075163, IMG submission 71478) | Wastewater effluent complex algal communities from Wisconsin, to seasonally profile nutrient transformation and Carbon sequestration -... | ecosystem: Engineered > WWTP > Effluent > Algae...
CGGTAAACATCGAAGATGATCGCGCGGGGTTTCATGGCGTGAGGCTCCATAACATCGGGTATTGGTTTTCCCCCGCGAGCTTGGCGCGGAAGAATTCCTCCGCGATCCGCACCGGCGCCGCGTCCGCCACCTTCCCCGGCGCCGTTTCCAGCAGGTGCGCAAATCCGCGCCCATACGCCTCCGCGCCCAATCGCCGCGCCGCGCCGCGCGGCCAGCGCGACACCCCCAGCGTCTCCGTCTCCGCGCGCCCCCGCCACCGGCGCAGCGCGGGATTCAGCGGCGCACAGCGCGCCCACGATGCCTCCGCCCCATGCGCGAGCACTTCGAGCTGCGCCGTGAGCGTCAACCGGCTAAACGCCACCGGCCCCGCCGCGTCCCACCACGGCGGCCGCGTCGCCCACGCCCGACACGTCCGCGGCAGCCCCGCGCGCCACGCCCGCCAGCGCGCTTCCTGCCGCGCCGTTTCCGCCCGCACGTCGAAGAGTCCGCGCTCGATCCACACTTCGTCGTAGGCCTGCGGAAACCGAAAACCAAACTCCGCGAGATCCGGCGCGATGTTCGGCAGCGTCCGCACGAGCAACGGTCGCCCCGCCGCCGCCGCTTCGAGATTCGGCAGGCCGAACCCTTCCTGCAACGACGTGAGCAACACCGCCTCGCTCGCCGCCAGCAGCGCCGCCACCGTCGGTTTCGCGTCCTCCGGTCCCGCCAGCGCTCCGAGTTTCACGCGCCAGCCGTGTCGCGTCGCCGCCTTCTGCAACGCCGCCGCGTAGCCCTGCTCCTCCGCCGAGCTCACTCCGCCCGTCGTCACGAGCCACGCCTCCGGGCGCAGCCAGCGCGTGAGCAGCAGCGCCTCCGCGAAATTTTTCCGCCGCAGCATCCGGCAGGGCACGAGCCAGACCGGCGCCCGCTCGCCCAGCACTCCATCGAGCCACGCGCGCGCTGCGCCCACCGCCGCCTTCGCCGGCGCCGCGCCGGCCTCCGCCAAATTGGGCAACCAGCCCGCCCGCGCCCCGAGCCCGTGCGCCAGCACGCGCTGATCCGCCCGGTTGATGGCCGCATGGCGCACATGCGCCGCCGTCGAAAAGATCGTCCGCGCCACCGCTGCCAGCGAGCGCCCGCCCGTCCGCCGCATTTCGGGCCACCGCTGCCAGCGGTTGTCGAACCACCAGTCATGGTGGTGCGCCACCAAGCGCACGCCGCGTCGCCCACACGCGCGCACCCACGCGCCGGCCGCCGCCAGATTTCTCCCGAGCCCGAGATTGTGCGCCCACACCACCGTATCGGCTCCGCTCGCCTCCCCGAGCACCGTCTCGACCCACGCGGTCACCGCGACGCCCACCTGCCCCGCCGTCCATTTGCCACCGATCTCCGAAACGTAGCCCGCCGCTGCGTCAATCGCGCAGGTCACCGGCACACCCGCCAGCTTCGCCCGCAGGTCCGTCGCCCATTTTTTCCCCGGCGCTTCTCCGCCCGCGAGCACCACGGACGTTACCCCGAGGCGCCGTTCGCCCACCAACGCCGGCAGCGCCAGCTCGATGATCCGCCGCACACCTCCCGGTCGATAGTGGCTGTGGAAAACAATAAGCCGCATGCGCCGAGAATTTCCCCGCGCGCCGCCGCGCGCACGAACTATTTTCGATAAAAGTGGAATGCGGCTTGTCTCGTCCCGCGGCCCGCCGCTGATTCTTCTCACACATCGCGAAATCTTCCCGCGATGCCAAGGGTCCGGGACAGTGAAACCCCGGAGGTCACGCGGCTGGTCGGGCCACCATTCGCAGCAACAGTTCATGCGCTCCGAGCGCCCTTCGCGATCATGTCCGATTTCTACCAAACAGGTGCCGTCGCCACCCTCCACCGCCTCGGCACGCCCGATGTCGCCCGGCTCGAGCGCGAGCTCACCCAGTTCTCCGCGGAGACGCCCATCGCGCTCGTCCTCCCCTGCCATATTCGCGAGGTCGGCACGAAAGCCCTGCGCGGCATCGCCCGCGAGTTGAAGCACGTTTCCTACCTCAACGAAATCGTGGTCGGCATCGATGGCGCCAATCTCCGCGGCTGGAAAAAGGCCCGGCGCTTCTTCGCCCAGCTCCCCCAGTCCCCGATGCTCCTCTGGAACGACGGCCCGCGCCTGCAGCAGTTGTTCAAGAAACTCGAAAACGCCGAGCTCGGCGCCGGCCAGACCGGCAAGGGCCGCAACGTCTGGGCCTGCCTCGGCTACGTGCTCGCGAGCGAAAAATCGCGCATGGTCGCCGTGCACGATTGCGACATCCTCACTTACAGTCGCGAGCTCCTCGCGCGCCTCTGCTACCCCGTCGCCCACCCGAGCCTCGGCTTCGATTTTTGCAAGGGCTACTACGCCCGCGTCACCGAGCGCCTCAACGGTCGCGTCATGCGCCTCCTCGTCACCCCGCTCCTCCGCGCCCTGAAGAGCATCATCGGCCAGCACCCGTATCTGGTTTACATGGACACCTTCCGCTACCCGCTCGCCGGCGAGTTTTCCATGGATCTCGACGTCGTCCGCCGCATCCGCATTCCGGCCGATTGGGCGCTCGAGGTTGGCATGCTGTCCGAGGTCATTCGCAACTGCGCCCCGCGCGCCATCTGCCAGTCCGAGCTCTGCGATAACTACGATCACAAGCACCAGGAACTCTCCGCACGCGACGCCGACCGCGGCTTGAACAAAATGGCCGCCGACATCGCGCGTGCCTTTTTCCAACGCATGGCCGCCGAGGGCATCAAGCTCGACGCCGGCCTCTTCGATACGCTCATGAGCGCCTACATGCGCCAGGCCGAGGACACCCTGCGTTTCTACGCCGCCGACTCCGCCCTCAACGGCCTCAAATATCCGCGTCACGAAGAAGAAACCGCGGTCGCCACCTTTGTCCGCAGCATCCGCCTCGCCTCGAAACAACTCCAGGAAGACCCGCTCGGCGCCCCGCTCATTTCCAACTGGAACCGCGTCGAATCCGCCCTCCCCAACTTTCTCGACGAGCTCCGCGAGGCCGTCCGGCTCGACAACGAGGCCTGACCTGTCCGCACGCACCGGTCCGCGCGTGCGTGCCGCCACCGGTCAACTTTCGGCATCACTCTCCCTCGATTCGCTATTCTCACCGGCCCGCCGCCCCGCTAGCATCAGGACGCGTCGTTTTCTCGCCCCGTCCTGCCATGCTCACTCCCCGCTCTCGCACCCTCCTCGGCCTTGCCGCCCTCGCCCTCTCGCTCGCCACGTTCGCCGCGCCGACTCACGCCGCCGACAAACCCAAACGCTTCGAAGCCAACTGGGCCTCGCTCGACGCCCGCCCCACGCCCGCCTGGTTTCTCGACGCCAAGTTCGGCGTCTTCATCCACTGGGGCGTTTACTCCGTCCCCGCTTGGGGCGCTCAGGGCGAATACTCCGAGTGGTATTGGCGCCGCATCATCAGCGACAAACCGAAGGAGGCCGTCTGGCGCGATTTCCACGCCAAAAACTACGGCACCAATTTTAACTACATGGACTTCGCCCCGAAGTTCACCGCCGAGCTCTACGACGCCAAGCAGTGGGCCGATCTCTTCGCCCGCGCCGGCGTGAAATACGTCGTCCCCACCTCCAAGCACCACGATGGCTACGCCCTTTGGCCCAGCGCCGAGGCCAGCCGCACGTGGGGCCGCGCGTGGAACGCCCTCGAGATCGGCCCGCGCCGCGACCTCATGGGCGAGCTCGCCACCGCCACCCGCGCCGCCGGCCTCAAATTCGGTTTCTACTACTCGCTCTACGAATGGTTCAACCCCCTCTGGCTGAAAGACCGCCCGAGCTACGTCACCGAACACATGATACCGCAGTTCAAGGACGTCGTCTCGCGTTACGCCCCCGCGATCATCTTCGCCGACGGCGAGTGGGACCTGCAGTCGAAAGATTGGAAGAGCGAGGAGCTGCTCGCGTGGCTCTTCAACGAATCTCCCTCCAAAGCCGAGGTCGTGATCAACGACCGCTGGGGCAAAGACAGCCGCCACAAACACGGCGGCTACTGGACCACCGAATACGCCGCCGGCCTTAAAGACGGCACGCATCCGTGGGAAGAGAGCCGCGGCATGGCCCACTCCTACGGCCTCAATCGCGCCGAGCGTTTTGACGACTACAAATCCACGCGCGAGTTTGTCCTCGTCCTCATTGATCTCGTCAGCCGCGGCGGCAATCTCCTCCTCGACATCGGTCCCGCCGCCGACGGCACGATTCCCCCCCTCATGGAGCAGCGCCTCCTCGAAATCGGCGACTGGCTCAAGGTCAACGGCGAGGCCATCTACGGCACGCGCTTCGCCGGCCGCTCCTCGCAGTGGACCGGAGGCACGCGCCCGAAGCAGGACTACGGCGAATACAAAGTGAAATACAACCTGCTCGACCAGGTCGGCCAACAACCAAAAAACGGCGTCGCCGTAAAACAGGTTTTCTTCACGAAAAAACCCGACGCCCTCTACGCCATCAGCGTCGGCTGGCCCGGCAAACAACTCGTCCTCCGCGACGTCAACGTCCCCGCCGGCGCCACCGTCACAATGCTCGGCGTGCCCGGCGCACTCAAGACGTCCCTCGCCGGCACCACGCTCACGATCACCACGCCCGACCTCGGCCCCGATCAGGCCCCGTGCCGCTACGCGTTCGCCTTCAAGATCACTGGTGCCACCGTGATTCCCGAAGCTCCGGCCAAGTCCACCCCTTAAATTCCTCTGCTGTCTCATGAAAAAACTCCTCCTCGCCCTCGCCGCTCTCGCCCTCGCCGCCTCCTCGCCTGCCGCCTCCGCCGAGGGCTGGGTGGCCCTCTTCGACGGCAAGACCCTCAACGGCTGGCGCAACCCCTACACCTGGGGCGAATCCAAAGTCGTCGGTAACGAAGTGCATCTCACCGCCGACAAAAAATTCTTCCTCGTCACCGAAAAGTCCTACACCGACTTCGTCTTCGAGGTGGATATTTTCCTCCCACCCGGCAAAGCGAACAGCGGCGTCATGTTCCGCGCCCACGTCGAGCCCAACAAAGTGTTCGGCTACCAGGCCGAGGTCGACGGCGATCCCGTCCGCCAATGGTCCGGCGGCCTCTACGACGAAGGTCGCCGCATGTGGTTCGCGAGCCCGATCAAGGGCGACGCCGCCAGCGAGAAAGCCTTCCGCGACCGCGCCGGCGCTGCCTTCAAACGCGACGGCTGGAACACCTACCGCATCACCTGCCAGGGACCGCGTCTCAAAATCGAGATCAACGGCGTCGTCACCACCGACATCAAAGATTCCATGGACGCCAGCGGCCCCATCGGCCTCCAGCACCACGGCGAAAAAGGTCAGACCTACAAATTCCGCAACGCCCGCATCAAGCTCCTCTGATCGACCGCCCGCTCCATGAATCGCCGCTCCTTCCTCACCACCACCGGCGCCCTCGCCGCCGCCGCCCCGCTGGCGTCCCGCCTCCTCGCGGCCGATGCGAAGAAATCACCGTCGCCCGCCGCCAAAGCCCCCGCCGCCCCCGATCCCACCCAACCGCCGCCGCTGTCTCCGCGTTTCGGCGACGCCCGCGACTGGTGGTTTCAGAAACGCTTCGGCATGTTCGTGCACTGGGGCCTCTACTCCATCGAGGGCTGGCACGAGCAGGACCAGTGGCGCCGCCGCATCCCGCGCGCCGACTACGTGAAGCTCCAGCAGCGCTGGAACCCCGCGAAATTCAACGCCGATGCCTGGATCGACGCCGCCGAGTCCGCCGGCATGAGCTATATCTGCCTCACCACGAAACACCATGATGGCTTCTGCCTCTTCGAGTCGAAGCACACCAAATATCACTCGGTCAATTCGCCCTACGGCAAAGACCTCGTCCGCCAACTCGCCGACGCCTGCCACCGCCGCAAATTCCCGCTCTGCCTCTACTACTCCATCGCCGATTGGCACCACCCCAACTATCCGAATCAGGGCCGCCACCACGAACTTCCCCCGCAGCCCGGCGACGACCCGAGCCTGCCGAAATATATCGAGTTTCTCAAAGCTCAGGTGCGTGAACTCTGCACCAACTACGGCGAGATTCACGGCTTCTGGTGGGACATGAACGTCGACAAACACATCGACCGCTCGATCAATAACCTCATCCGTCAACTCCAGCCCAAGGCCGTCATCAACGACCGCGGCTTCGACGAGGGCGATTTCGGCACCCCCGAGCGCGACTACACGAAAGAGGGCACCATCTCGCTCTCGTTCTCCAAACGCACCGAGGCCTGCCAATCCATCGGCATGGAGAGCTGGGGCTGGCGCAACGGCGAGGACTACTACACCGACCGCCACATCTTCCGCAGCATCGCCCGCTACCTCGCGCGCGACGCCAACTACCTCCTCAACGTCGGCCCGCTCCCCGACGGCACACTGCCCCCCGAAGCCCTCGGCTTCCTCACGCGCACCGGCACATGGTATCGCGCCGTCCGCGAGTCACTCGAAGGCACCACGCCCGCCTCGCACCTCACCGCGAATCGCGACGTGCTCCTCTCGCGCCGCGGCAACGACCTCTACGTCATCCTCCACGCCGATCCGAAGGGCGACGCCGTGAAGCTCAAGCCCCTCGCCCAGCTCCCGCGCCGCGCCACGCTGCTTAACACCGGCGCCGCCATCCCCTGCTCCCTCGACCTCGTGCCGAGCGAACACGGCGACCAGGGCCGTTACCTCCGTCTCACGAAACTCCCCGTCAACGAACACGCCAACACCGTGCTCGTCGCCAAACTCGAGTTCGACCAACTCCCCGCCGTCATCGGCGCCGCCAAAGAATCCGGCGCCTCGATCCTGTAGCGCGTTCGCCCCTACCTCCCCATGCACCGCCGCGATTTTCTCACCACCGCCGGCGGCCTCGTTGCCGCCGCGTCCCTTGCATCGCGCCTCGGCGCGCAATCGCCCGCCGCCGCACCCATCCCGGCGAAAAACACCGGCGCCGCCGTCGCGCGCCCCGATCCCGCCGCCGATACGCGCACCGGCAAACAGCGGCTCCCCGTCGCCGCCTTGCGCGAGTGGGAGGCGCTGCGCTTCGGCATGTTCATCCACTTCGGCATGAGCACCTACGTCGGCGCCGAATTGCCCAGCGGCAGCGATCCGTCCACGCGTTACGCCCCCGACAAACTCGACGTCGATCAGTGGGTATCGATCGCCCGCGACGCCGGCATGAAATACGCCGTGCTCACCACCAAGCACGTCGCCGGTCACTGCCTCTGGCCCACCAAACACAACGACTACCACGTCGGCACCTCCGGCAACAAAACCGACGTCGTCGCCGCCTTCGTCCAAGCCTGCGAACGCCGCGGCGTGAAGCCCGGTTTCTACTACTGCGCGTGGGATAACCACAACCGCTTCGGCTCCGTCTCGCCCAACGTCGCGCCGCTCCCGCTCGGCAAAAACCCCTCCCCTTCGAACCGCGGCTCCGCCTACGTCACGCAGGCCTACCTCGATTTTCAGTGGGCGCAGATCACCGAGCTCATGGACACCTACGGCCCCGTCGCCGAGTGGTGGCTCGATATTCCCCACCTCCTCCCGCGCGACTACCGCGAGCGCCTCTACGCGCACATCACGCAGCGTCAGCCGAAGACGGTCGTGATGTATAACCACGGCATCGGCGACGGCTCCGAGCTCATCGTCGACCGCGCGTGGCCCACTGACTTGATCGCCATCGAGCGCTTCCTCCCCAACTCCGCCACCGGCCACGCGAAGTGGCGCAAGATCGACGGCGCCGATTACTACATCCCCGGCGAAGTCTGCGATCCCATCGGCCGCGACTGGTTTTACACCGAGCACGACCAACCGCGCTCCGACGCCGAGCTCCTCGGCATGTATCTCACCTCGACCTCGCGCGGCGCGAATCTCCTCCTCGACGTCGGCCCCGATAAACACGGCCTCATCCCCCCGCGTTTCGCCTCCGCCCTCGCCCGCCTGCGCAAGAATCTCGATTCACTGAATCTGTAGCCGCACCGTTCGCGCCGCTTTGCCGCTTCTTACCCCATGAAAGCACCCCGCCCTACCCGTCGCTCCTTCCTCCGCGCCTCTGCGGCGGCCACCTTCGGTTTTCAATTTTTCCGCGGCCACCTCTTCGGCGCCGAAGCTCCGAGCAACAAACTCAACCTCGCCGGCATCGGCGTCGGCGCCAAAGGCCAAGGCGCGACCAATCTCAAAAATTGCGCGAGCGAAAACATTGTCGCGCTCTGCGACGTCGACTCCGACTACGCCGCTCCGATCTTCGCGCGCTACCCATCGGCGAAGACCTACGTGGACTACCGCGTGCTGCTGGAAAAACAGAAGGACATCGACGCCGTCATCATCGCCACGCCCGACCACACCCACGCGGTCATCACGCTCGCCGCGCTGGCCGCCGGCAAACACGTCTACTGCCAAAAGCCCCTCACTCACACCATCCGCGAAGCGCGCACCGTCACCGACGCCGCCCGCCGCGCCAAAGTGCAGACGCAGATGGGCAACCAGGGCCACTCCTCCGAATCCATTCGCCTCCTCAAAGAATGGCTCGCCGCCGGCGTCATCGGCGACGTGCGCGAAGTCCACGCCTGGACAGACCGCCCCGTCGGCGGCGATCCATGGTCGACGTTCGCCGTGCAAGCCCAGCCCAAAGAAACGCCGCCCGTCCCCGCCACGCTCGATTGGGATCTCTGGCTCGGTCCCGTCGCCCATCGCGCGTATCACCCGGACTACCACCCATTGAAGTGGCGCGCGTGGCTCGACTTCGGCACCGGCCCGCTCGGTGACATGGGTTGCCACATCATCGACCCCGCTTTCTGGGCCCTCGACCTCGGAGCGCCCAAGACGGTCGAAGCCACCACCACGCACTGGGAAAAAGACGTGAGTTCACAGACGTTTCCGCGCGCCTCCATTGTCCGCTACCAATTCCCCGCCCGCGGCACGCGCCCGCCCGTCGCACTCACGTGGTATGATGGCCGCCTCCAACCGCCCATCCCCGCCGACCTCGAGCCCGGCCGCAAACTCCCCGGCAGCGGCGCCCTCATCATCGGCGACAAAGGCACTCTGCTCCACGGCTCCCACGGCGCCGGCGGCCTGCGCCTCCTGCCCGAGACGCGCATGAAGGAACTCGTGCGCCCGGAAAAAACCCTGCCGCGCGTCGTCGGCAGCCACGAGGCCGACTGGGTGCGCGCGTGTAAAGAAGGCCCGGGCGGCCGTCCGGCCAGTTCGCCGTTCGAATACGGCGGCGCGCTCACCGAGACGGTCCTCCTTGGCGTCCTCGCCATGCGCCTGCCCAACCAGCGCCTCACCTGGGACTCCGCCAACCTGAAGTTCGCCAACAATCCCACCGCCGACGCCCTCCTGCACACGCCCTATCGCGACGGTTGGAGCCTGTAATTTACGCCACGCCGGAGCCCCTCCGTCCTTCAACTCACTCTCCGATCTCCGAACTCTGATGCACCGCCGCACCTTCCTCGCCTCCACGTCCGCCGCCGCCTTCGTCGCCGCTCTCCGCGCCGCCACCCCGGCCCGGCGCGCCCCACGTATTCTCCTTCGCTCCTCATGGCAGGTCGTGAACATCGGCGACATCGCCCACACGCCCGGCGTCCTCGCGCTCATCGAAAAATATTTGCCGACCGCCGAGGTGCGCCTCTGGGCCTCCGGCGATCTCACCGAGGAGGTCATTGCGATGGAGCACCGCCGGTTCCCCCACCTGAAAATCATCAAGGGCACCATTCGGGCCGACGGCAAAGCCTCCACTCCGGCGCTCGCCGACGCCCTCGCGTGGACCGATTTCCTCCTCCACGGCTCCGGCCCGTCGCTCGTCGCCGCAAAAGACGTCGCCGCCTTCGCGAAGCACATTCGCAAACCCTACGGCGTCTACGGCATCACGCACGGCTCGTTCATGTCCGGCAGCGACGATCACGCCGCCCTCGACGGCGCGTGCTTCGTATTCTTCCGCGACATGCCTTCGCTCGAACTCGCGCGCAAAGCCGGCGTGAAATCCCCGATCGTCGACTTCGCCCCCGACGGCGCCTTCGCCTGTGATCTCCGCAACGACTCCGCCGCCGACGCCTTCCTCGCCGCCCACCGCCTCGAGCCCGGCCAGTTTCTGTGCTGCATCCCGAAGCTCCGCCGCACGCCCTACTGGCTGATTCGCAACACCCCCAAGGACGAAAAAATCCACGCGCGCAACGAGCTCATGAAAGCCGCCGACCACGCGCCGCTCCTCGAAGCCATCCACGCCGTCGTCCGCGAAACGAAACTCAAAATTCTCCTGTGCCCCGAAGACAAAACCCAGATGGCCGTCGGCAAAGAGCAACTCTACGACCCGCTCCCCGCCGACATAAAATCGCGCGTCGTCTGGCGCGAAAATTTCTGGCTCACCGACGAAGCCCTGAGCACCTACCGCCGTAGCGCCGGCCTCTTCGGCCACGAGCAACACAGCCCGATCATGTGCATCGGCGCCGGCATCCCCGCCATCGTCTGCCGCTGGGCCGAGCAAACGACCAAGGGTGACATGTGGCGCACCATCGGTCTCGGCGACTGGCTCTTCGACATGGACGTGGAAGCCGACAAAAAGAAAGTCGCCCCCGCCGTCCTCGCGATGGCCCAAGACCCCGCCGCCGCCCGCGCCAAAGCCCAAAAAGCCCGCGCCCTCGTCGAGCGCTACCAACGCGACACCATGGCCGTCCTCGCCCGCCAGCTCAGTTAGTTTTTCCTACTGCCATCCATCAGGCGCCGCACCTTTCTCAACTAACCTGTGCCCATGCCATGGCAGCATTGGTTAGGACGAATACGGTTTTGCGGCTCCTCTTTCTACGACTAGATCCGAAATAGTTTATCCGCCTGGGACAGGCGCAAGACGATGTAACGGTCGTCAGTCAATTCCTCCGGTAACTTGTCCCGAAGAATTGACGCAACGAACTGGATGCCGCGCTCATTCACCAAGCGTGCGATCTTCACCAGCTGGTTATCATGCATCAGCTCCTTCTTGTCGTTGAGGAGGAAGTGGAAAACGGGAACGCCCTCATCGTCTGCAAACAAAGTGTAAGCGATGTCAAAGCATGAGATTTCGCCCTGCTTCTTGCCCGAGCTGAAGTTCGTGTTGAAGGATTGGAATTCGTAGAGCCGCCGCCCCTTCACGATCTTCGTGTCGGCCTTTAGAGCATACCGCTCTCCATAAAGTTCATCCGAGACGGTGCAAAAGTAGCGGTTGAACTTGTTCAGCTGTTCTCGAAGTCGAGTAGCAAATGCTTCCGAAAAAAGCTCAGCATCGATTTCCTTCAACTCGCGATCGAGTTCCCGAAGGGTGGTCTCGACGGCCTCGATTTGCTGGATGGTCCTTTCGTAATCGCCCTTGCGCTGGAATAGCACGTTCTGTTCGGAGACGAGTTGCTCAAGAACCGAGAACGAGTCGGTTTTCGTAACAGCAAGGGTCAAGGTCTTCTCTTCGGTCACAAGCTCGTTGAGCTTCCGTCGTTCCTCGTCGATTCGAGCGTTGAGCTCGGGTAGCTCGTCCGCGATGAATCGCGTCTTCGCTGTCAGCATCCGATTGTGAAATTCTTGCAGCTCTTCGAATTTTTTCTGGATGCCGCCGACCAGAGCCGTGGCCTCCTCGTAGAACTGGCGCAGCTGCGCGACGTCTATCTTCGATTCCTCGGCCGCCATCTCCTTCTCGGCCTCGGCGATCAGGTCCCGGCGGAGTTCCAGACGTCCGATTTCCGAGCTGCCCGCGTTAACCATATACCGCACCCGATTCAGCCGCTCCAAGTCGGCCTCGAAATTCGGGTTCAGGTCTAAAACCGCACGCCGCGACTCTACTCGTTTAATGTCTTCTTTGACCTCCGCCAGTAGAACCTCGTAGCCGGACTTGGTCTGCTGCGTTTCTAGCCGTCGGCGAAATTTTTCCTCGATCTCGATCTTCGCCCGCACCGATTGCTTCTCGTCGCCGCGGGTGAAATCACACCCGAGGAGAAACAAGTAGAGGGTCTCGTATTCGTCCGCGCGCGAGTAGCGGTAGAGCGTGCGTAGCACGTTATTCACGCTGTCATCCTTGTAACGAATGTTGTGGGAGATGATCTGGCGGAATGTCGGTTTGCGCGGGTAATGTCCGAGCAAAAGCAGGTCCATGAGCGCCTTCTCGAAATCGGCGTCGGTTAGATCTTGGCCATTAACCCGTTGAATCTTCTCTTTGCGGGAACGGAAGTTCCGCTCGATCCACACCACCCGCGCGTTCGGGTCGTCGAGATCGTCGGTCAGAAGTAGCGTGATCAGGACGCGCTCCGTCACCAAGAAATCTCGGACCAGCTTGTATTCGTTGTGCCGGTTCTCGGGGTCGCTGTAGATCTCATGAGCGTCCCCACCTAGGCAGAAATCGATCAACTTGAGGACCGTTGTTTTGCCGACGCTGTTGCCGGTCTCGCGACCGCCACCAGCCGGTGTCTCGTCCACAATGAGATTTAGGCCGCGGCGAAACGGAATTTTGCGGACTACAAGACCATCTCCGCGAGCGATGATAAGCTCCTTCAGGAACACAGTTCGACGTCTCCTTGCGCGTTGATCCGAACTAGGTTCAGCAGAAACAACCAGTCGAGGCAGAACACAAACATCGGCAGGCTCATGGCGCGGTCTGCTTGGACCGCCTGATATAGGCCGAAAACAGGCTGGATGCCTGTCTGTTTCACGGCACGCAAAACGATCGCTCCGTTGAAGTAGATAGTCGCCTCCGGGTGAATGTTATCAGGTAGAAGCATGCGCTGCTGTCGTTGGGTTCTTAAAGATTTTGCACCGAATGAAGGCATCGACCACGAGGATCGCGACGCAAAGGTCGAGTTCCTCGTCGGTGATAGTAGGGACGTTGGCGCTTTGCAGGATACGTCGCTTGGCGGCCGTGATCGTCAGGAAAAATTTTTCGTCGGCCGGCAGAGCCGCTTCGAGCGCGAGGAATTCTCGGCGGATCGAGTCGAGAATCGACAGGCTTTTGTTGCGACCCAACCGGTCGTATTCCGCGTAAATCTTCGCCAACCGGTGATGGTGCAGCTTGTAGTCGTCGATCAGTGCGCGCGCCTTATCCAAGTGGTTGAATGTGATCTTGCCCTCGATGTCATAGGGAATCGTCTCCGAGGGGCCTGCGGGCGCCATCCAATCCTGCTCGTTAATCGAACGGATAATAGCGGCGAGGTTCGACTCCACCTTGGCGGGATCGATCTCAAACTTGAGCTCCGCGCGCAGGTAGTCGCGGATAGATTCTAGCTTCGAGGTCGAAAGGCCATTGATCACCGCCAGCAGCGACTGACAATCGTGGATGTCTTTCGCCGGCTCGAACACGAGACCGTGCGGGTTCTCGTATTTGTGAGTCTTCAGGAGCGGGGCGGGGCGTCCGATGCAAACGAACTTGAACGAATGGCCGACGTAGTGCGCGAGGTCCTTCGTCAAAGTAGAATTTATTTTCTGTCTTGTCCCCGTCGCGCTGACTTGGACGACCAAATCATTTTCTTGATCCACCAAGTCGATCGCGGGCGCATTCTGGACCACGGTGTTGAGGTTCACGAGGTTCCAGTCGAAGATCAGGTTGAGCAGCCCGGGGTAGAAATTCTCGGAATGAACATGGAGATCCAATATGTTCAAACCGCCACGAAGTTCAATTCGGGTCAGGAGCAGACTGAGCCGCGCTTCGATCGTGTTGAAACAATCCTGACGAGTCATATAGCTCGCGGCGTTCTCGCGAATGACTGCTCTCGCACGGAGCGGAGGGAGTTGCTTAGGGCGGGGCTGCGCACGGCAGGTTCTTGGGGCAATAGCCACCGCCCGGCGAGGAGAATTCCCGATGGCTGCGCGCGGCATCCAGGACACTTTCCGTAGATCGAGGGCCGCCTCGGAAGGTCGCTGACCTCGTTAGCCGACGAAGATGATCGCCGAGAGGTTGTAGTGCTGGGTGCCGTGGGTTTTGCCGTCGGCGGCAGTTATTCGAAAAAATTGGATAACTGATTTTTCCTCCAACTCGTGATCCGCGAAGACGTTTTTGAGCTGGTAGCCTATCATCCTGACATCCACGTCGTAGAGCAGCCCCATCATTTTCTGGGTGAGCCAAACGTTTTCGTCGGCGTAAACGGCCTCCCGCCGCCCGCACCACTGGCCGCCACAAACGTGAGGTATTCCGCCGCCGAAGAGCGCACCAGAGAGACGGCGGTGTTCTTTTTGCTCATGGAATCATTGCCCTGCGGGA
>Ga0075163_10007750_pt1 | contig 14168 bp, 9 predicted proteins | sample JI1023141ADNA_FD_71478 | JGI IMG/M metagenome (GOLD analysis project Ga0075163, IMG submission 71478) | Wastewater effluent complex algal communities from Wisconsin, to seasonally profile nutrient transformation and Carbon sequestration -... | ecosystem: Engineered > WWTP > Effluent > Algae...
CCCAGCGTATCAAGCGCCGGCCCGGCGGTCGATGGTCGACCGCGCCTGTCCAGCGGTCTCAGGCGTTCTGCGCGAGCGGGGTGGCGCGCGCCAGGTTTCGCTCGAGCTGGGCCCGCCCAGCGCTGTACTGCACCGGCCAGACCACGTCGGCGTAGCCCTGCTCGGCGGCGGCGTGGAGCGTCCAGTACGGATCGGCCAGGTGCGGTCGCGCCAGGGCGCACAGGTCGGCGCGACCGGCGGCGATGATCGTGTTGACGTGATCGGCCTCGAAGATGTTGCCGACCGCGATGGTCGGCACGCCCAGGGTGTTGCGGATCTGATCCGACAGCGGCACCTGGAACATCCGGCCGTAGACCGGCTGCTCGTGCTTGACCACCTGGCCCGACGAAACATGGACCAGGTCGACCCCGGCGGCCTGGAACCGCCGGGCGATCTCGACGGCGTCGTCGCCGGTGGTGCCGCCGGGCGCCCAGTCATGGGCCGACAACCGCACCGACATCGGCCGCTCGGCCGGCCACACCGCGCGCACCGCGGCGAAGACCTCGAGGGGGAATCGGCACCGGCGCTCGAGATCGCCGCCGTAGTCGTCGTCGCGCTGGTTGGTGAGCGGCGACAGGAACGACGACAGGAGGTAGCCGTGGGCGCAGTGCAGCTCGAGCAGATCGAAGCCGCAGCGGGCGGCGCGCTCGGCGGCCGCGACGTGATCGGCGATGACCGCGTCGAGATCGGCCCGGGTCATGGCCCGCGGCACCGCCGACACGCCCGGCAGGTACGGCAGCGGCGACGGCGCGTAGAGCGGCCAGCCGCCGGTGGGCAAGGGCTGATCGGCGCCCTCCCACGCCAGCTTGGTGGCGCCCTTGCGCCCGGCGTGACCGAGCTGGAGCGCCAGCTTGGCCGGGCCGGCGCGGTGGACGTAGTCGACGATGCGGGTCCAGGCCGCCTCGTGATCGTCGCGGTACAGGCCGGCGCAGCCCGGGGTGATGCGGGCGTCGGCCGCGACCGCGGTCATCTCGGTGAAGATCAGGCCGGCGCCGCCGGTGGCCCGGCTGCCGTAGTGCACCAGGTGGAAGTCGTCGGGGCAGCCCTCGGTCGCCGAGTACATGCACATCGGCGACACCGCGACCCGGTTGGCCAGCCGCAGGTCGCGCACCGCGAACGGCGTGAACATCGGCGGCACCGGTCGATCCGGCAGGCCGCTGGCGACCGCCAGCGCGCGCTCGACGCCGTCGACGTAGGCCGGATCGCGCAGGCGCTGGTTGGCGTGACCGACCCGCTGGCTGCCGGTCAAAAGCGAGAACACGAACTGCTGCGGCGGCAGCGTGACGTAGCGCTCGACGTGCTCGAACCAGGTCATGCGGTTGCGCGCCGCCGATTGCAGCTTGAGCGCCTCGACCTCGCGCTCGGCCTGGTAGCGACCGAGTCGGGTGGCGACGTCACCGTCGGTCGAGTGCAGCACCGCGGCCAGGGCGATCGCGTCCTCCATGGCCAGCTTGGTGCCCGAGCCGATCGAGAAGTGCGCGGTGTGGGCGGCGTCGCCGATGAGGACGATGTTGTCCTTGTACCAGCGCTCGCACAGCACCCGGTTGAACTTGAGCCACACCGCGGCGCCGCGCAGGTGGCGGGCGTTGGACACCAGGCGCTCGCCGTCGAGCAGCTCGGCGAACAGCTCCTCGCACAGCGCGATCGACCGCTCGGGGCCGAGGTCGTCGCCGCCAGCGCGCCGCCACACCGCCTCGGGCGTCTCGACGATGAAGGTCGACCACTCGTCGTCGAAGCGGTAGGCGTGGAGGTTCCACCAACCGCCGGCGTGCTCGCGAAACGCGAAGGTGAAGGCGTCGAGCTTGCGCCGGGTCCCGAGCCAGATGAACCGGCAGTCGCCGACCGCGATCCGCGGGTTGAAGTGGGCCTCGTGGCGCTTGCGGGTGACCGAGTGCACCCCGTCGGCGCCGATCACCAGATCGTGGGTGGCGGCGTAGGCGTCGGGATCGGTGATGTCGGCCTCGTAGACCAGCTCGACGCCGAGCGCGGCCGCGCGATCCTGGAGGATCTGCAAGAGCTTCTTGCGGGCGATCCCGGCGAAGCCGTGGCCGCGCGAGGTGATCTTGTCGCCGCGGAAGTAGGTGTCGATGTCGTCCCAGTGGCGGAACGCCCGCTCGATCTGATCGACCACCTCGGGCGCGTGGCGGCGGAACCCGGCCATGGTCTGGTCGGAGAACACCACGCCCCAGCCGAAGGTGTCGTCGGGCCGGTTGCGCTCGTAGACCGTGATCTGGTGGCCGGGGTCGGCCTGCTTCATCAGGATGGCGAAGAACAGCCCGGCCGGGCCGCCGCCGAGGCACGCGATCTTCATCGGCCGCTCCCGTTGGCGAAGCCGTAGGCCTCGGGATGTTCGAGCGGCGGCAGCTCGGCCTGCTGGACCAGGAGCGTGCGCACCGCCCAGACGTCGCGGAAGATCCGGTAGCGCAGCGCGGTCTGATCGAGGTACTCGACGCCGGCCGAGCCGCCGGTGCCGGTGCGGCGACCGATCACCCGCTCGACCATGCGCGCGTGGCGCTGACGAAAGATCACGAAGGCCTGCTCGAACGCCACCAGGCTGTCGATCACCGCCCGCGGCCAGGCCAGGAGCGGCAGCTCGCGGTAGCTCTCGATGAACACCAGCGCGGCGCGGATGCGCGACCGCCGCGGCCGCTGGTCGTCGGCGACGTCGTGGGCCAGGAGGAAGGCGCGGGCGCCGTCGATCTCGCGCTGGTAGCGCTCGTCGAGGCGCGCCCGATCGGTCGGGTTGAGCGAGGCCTCGCGCGCCAGCGCCAGGGCGGCGTGGGCCGAGCGGGCGTGGGCCGCACCGTAGGCGTCGATGAAGCCGCGGACCCGCTCGTCGTCGTCGGGCTGACCGGGCACCGAGCCCATGATCGGGGTGCGGTACAGCCACTCGCTGGTGGCGTCGACCAAGGTCGGGGTATCGGCCAGCCGGAGCTCGACCCGGCGCGACGCCGAGGTCGACGAGCCGTCGGGGTTGCGCAGCATCTGCATGTAGCTCTTCTCGTGGCCGAGCGGGATGCGCTCGTCCTCGGGCAGGCCGGCCAGGATCTCGATCTCGCGGAGCTGGGCCGACTGAAAGCCGCTGGCCGGGTTCAGCTTGTCGCGGAACGCCAGGTAGTCGCGCGTGGTCATGGTCTCCATCAGCGCGAAGTGGCCGGCGATCAGGCCGAGGATCTCGGTCATGCGATCGATGCCGCGGACCGCCGACGCCAGCGCCTGCTCGGGCACCGGCACCTTGACGAACAGATCGCGCGCCGCGATCAGCTCGCGCAGGACCAGCCGCATCCACAGCTCGTCGATCTGGTGGATCGTGATGAACATGACCTCGTCGTTGGTCAGCGCGGCGGCGTCGCCGGCCAGGCCGCCCTGGAGCGCCAGGAGCTCCTCGACGCGGATGTAGTCCCAGTACGCGGTGGGGGTGCGAGCCATCGCCGGCGAGTGTCGTCAGATCGCCGGGCCGGCACAAGCGCGCGGCCGCGGGCGGTGGCTGCGCCACGATGGCGCGTCGAGGCCGGGGCGGCCCGGCGGCCCTCTGCGCGGCGCGTCATCGCGTCATCGCGGCCGGCGGCGGCTCGCGCGGGGCGCCCGGTCGAGGCGCGTCTGGGCGTCGGGGTGCGTGTCGCCCGCGACCGCGCGCGCCGTCGCCACCAGGGCCTCGCGCAGGAAGCGATGCCCGGCGTCGCCGTCGAACCGCGGGTGCCACACCAGGCTGAGGCCGTAGGGCCGGACCGTGAACGGCAGCTCGATCACGCGCAGGCCGAGGCGCGCCGCGAGGCGACCGGCGATCCGCTCGGAGATCGTGAGGATGTAGTCGGTCTGCGCGGCCAGCTCGAGGGCGGTCACGAAGTACGGGACCGCGCGCGCGACCCGGCGGGTCCGCCCCCGCGCCGCGAGGACGTCGTCGACGTGGCCGCCGGGCTGACCGCGGGGCGCGACCTGCAGGTGGGCCTCGGCTAGGTAGGCGTCGAGGGTCAGGCGCTTGCCGAGCCGAGGGTGATCGCGCCGCACCACCGCGACGAAGCGATCGGTGAGGAGCGGCCGCGTGCGCAGCTCGGGCGGCAGCTCGCCGTAGATCCCGACCGCCAGGTCGGCCGTGCCGTCGCGCAGGGCCACCGGATCGTCGGGGCCGTTGGGCACGACCCGCAGATCGAGGCCAGGCGCGTCGGCCGCCAGCCGGCGATCGAGGGCCAACCCCAGCACCGTCAGCACGTAGTCCGAGGCCCGGAGCACGAACCCGCGCGCCAGCTCGCGCGCCACGAAGGGCCGCGCCGGCGCCAGCGCCGAGCGCGCCTCGGCCACCACCGAGTGGACCTGCGCGCGCAGCGCCTCGGCCCGCGGGGTCAACACCATGCCGCGCCCCGCGCGCACCAAGATCGGATCCTCGAGCCGAACCCGGATCCGGGCCAGCGCGTGGCTCATCGCCGGCGTCGACAACCCCACTCGCCGCGCCGCCAGCGTGACCGAGCCCTCCTGCAACAGCGCGTCGAGGGCGACCAACAGGCCAAGGTCGTTGGCTTCCATGCCGCGCGACGATAGCGCGGACGGACCGAGCACCGGCGACGCCTTGCCGGGCCCCTCACGGCCCCGGTATCCTGCCGCGGTGGTTGCTGCGGCCGAGCCTGGTGACACCGCGCCGGCGACCGCCCCCGGGGCGACGCGGACGCCGGAGCGCGGCGCCTGCCTGTTCCTGGTCGCCCAGGGCCACGACCTGTGGGCCGCCCCGGCGCGCCTCGAGCTCGCCGACGCCGACGAGGTCCAGGTCGTGCGCGGAGCCCACCGTGAGCTGAGCCGACGCGGCCGGACGCCGCGACACCTCGAGCTCGCGCTCGCCGATCCTCGCATCTCCTCGCGCCACGCCCGCCTGAGCTGGGTCCAAGGGCGTTGGTTGATCGAGGACCGGAGCTCACGCAACGGCACCTACGTCAACGGCCTCAAGGTCGAGCGGGCGGCGCTGGCAGACGGCGATGTCATCGAGGTCGGCCAGACCATCTGCTGCTTCCGCGATGGCGTCGAACCCACCGGCGGCGGGTTGCTCGTCAGCGCGCCGCCGACGCCGACCGGCCTGACCTCGCTCTTGCCCGCGGTCCAGCGCGAACTCGAACAGCTCCGCGCCGCGGCCACGACCGGCGTGACGGTGTTGCTCGAGGGCGAGACCGGGACCGGCAAGGAGGTCGTCGCGCGCGCGCTCCACGAGCTGTCGGGGCGCCGCGGCGACCTGATCGCGATCAACTGCGGTGGGCTGCCGCGCGAGCGGGTCGCCGCCGAGCTGTTCGGCTGGAAGCGCGGCGCGTTTCCCGGCGCCTCCGCCGATCACCCGGGGCTGGTCCGCGCCGCCGATGGTGGCACCCTGTTTCTCGACGAGATCGGCGACCTACCGATCGGTGACCAGGCCATCCTCCTCCGGGTCCTGCAGGAGCGCGAGGTGACCCCGATCGCCGCGACCCGGCCGATCGCGGTCGATCTGAGGGTGATCGCAGCGACCCACCAACCCCTCGACGCCCTGGCCACCCGCGATGGCTTCCGTCGCGATCTCCTCGCGCGCCTATCTGGCTTCCGCGCCACCTTGCGACCGCTGCGGGCGCGCCGAGAAGACCTCGGCCTCTTGCTCGCGGCCTTGCTCACGCGACGCGGGGCGACCGCGGGGTCCGTCACCATGCACATCTCAGCGTTGCGAGCGCTGCTGACCCACACCTGGCCAGCCAACGTCCGCGAGCTCGAGCACGCGCTAGCCCACGCGCTTCGCGAGCGACGACCCGACGGGATGATCGAGGCCCAGCACCTGCCACCGTCGGTGACCGCCGTCGTCCCGCCGGGCAACGCCCGGGCGGCCGAGCTGGGCTCGCGCGAGGATCTGATCGAGCGCCTGCGCGTCCATCGCGGCAACGTCGCCGCGATCGCCCGCGACCTCGGCAAGGCGCGCATGCAGATCCACCGCTGGCTCAAGCGCCACGACCTCGATCCCGACCGCTTTCGCGAGTAGCCCGACGATGGCGCCGACGGCGCTCACCCGGGTTGCTCGGGCTTCACGAGCACCCCAGCCCCGGGCGGGCGACGCTCGTAGACCCGACGCCACTGCCCACTCGGATCGCGGAGCGCCGCGACCCGGGACTGCCAGCCGAAGTCCAGGACCGGCACGACCCGGATCACGTCGGGGACCCCCGTGAAGGTGACCTCGCCCCGCACCGAGCCGCCGGGCGGCACCACCACCGACGGGTTCGGCGTGCGGTCCTTCACGATCGAGCTCGGCGGCACGCGCACCGTGGTGGTGACCGAGGTCGTGGTCGGCTCATCAGTCGTGCGACGGCCGCCGCCGATCTGGGGCTCTCGGATGATCACCTCCGGCCAATCTCCACGCCGCCCGGGTCCCGCCACGACCGTCGTGGCGCGACCGCGGATCACGAAGGGACCGACCTCACCGATGCCGCGGTTGCCGAGCTGAAACCCAACCGTGACGTCACGACGCGCCCGCGACGCCACCGCCGACACCTCGACCACGGCCGGCGATGGCGCGGCCGCGGCGTACGGCGTCAGCGACAACCCGACCAGCTTCCAGGAGCTGCCCGACAGCTCGAGTCCCTGGACCGAGGTCGGAGCTGCCAGGCCGCCGTCGAGCACCACGGTCAGCGTCACCTCCGAGGTCCAGGTGCCGACGTCCCCGGGAACACCGCCGACCGCGGTGATCGGCTGGTTGGGATCGTAGACGTAGAGTTCGATGACCTGCGAGCCGGCCGCGAGCGGATGCACCACGGCGCCGTAGGCGACCAGACAATGGCTCGAGAACGGGTCGTCACCATCCTGATGGATCAGGATCGGTGTGGGAACGTCGTTGCGCAGAGCCGTGACCAGACGCACGACCTCGCGCGCCGAGCGTCGGCGCACCGCGTTGACCGACCGCGTCCGCTGTACCAGCTTGGTCTCGATCGCGGTCCACGCCGCGCCGGCCTTCCAGGCCGCGAGGTGGCGCTGCAGCAGGTTCTTGCGCACCGCCGCTTCCTCGGGCGTGCCGTGCCGCGTCGGGATTCGGCCGGGACTCCCGCGGGTGCTCGGTTGCCGCGCGTGATAGGCGTCGAGGGCGCAGAAGCACATGCCACAGCAGAACGCCGGCCTCGCGGCATCCAGCTTGGTGTAGCCGGCCAGCCATTCCACCAGGCGATCGCGGACCTGGGGGATGGCGAGGAACGGGCCGGCCAGCAGGAGCCCATCGAACAGGGCATCGACGAGCGGCAGGCGGAAGCCCAGCGACGCCAGCGCCGCCTGCTTGACGACCTCGAGGATAGCCTCGGCCTCATCCTCGTCGATCGACCAGTTGCTGTTGCTGAACGCGAAGGCATCGACGGCCGGCGAGAAGCCGGTCAACAGGTATTCCATGGTGTTCTCCTCGAGCGCCGATCACGCGGCGCGACGCAGTTGGCGATGCGCACGGTCATGAACCGGGCGCCATCCGGGTTGGGTCGACGACCTACGCTCAGCCGAGGGCGTCGGTGAGCGCGTCGATCTGGGCCACGAGGCGAGTGCCGATCGCGACCGTCAGCGCACCGCGCACCTCGGGATCGACGATACGGGCAGCCACGTTGTAGGCCTGGAGCGTGCCCAGGACGTCGAGCAAGCCGGCGGCGCGCCCCGGCATCGGGTTCGACAGCAGGTCCCGGCCCCAGGCCGGGTCGGCGACGGCCGGCGTCAGCAGATCGAGCCCATCCGCCCGCGGCGGCCACGGTCGCCGCCACGGCCACTCGGGGCACGGATCGACATCCCAGCGGAAGCGCGCGCCGCGGGCGAGGACCGGCGCGGCGTCGCGCAGGTGACCGAGCGCCACCGCGCGGACCTCCCGCGCCATGCGGCCATCGGACCACCCGAAGGACTGCGCCCACAGGGTCAACGCCTGATAGCTGCGATCGGCAGCCAGGAGCTCGATCGGGCTCTCACCGCCGAGGATCGCCCACGGCCAGCGCCGGCGCGGCCACCACAGCGGACAGAGATCGTCGCCCCACTCCCAGCCCGCCGACGGACGGGTCAAGCGCCGCGCGGCGGTGGTGGTGGTGAACGTGGACGCATCGGCAGACACGGCTTCTTGGTTCTTGTCGCTCATCGGATTCCTCGGGCTAGGGTGGGGCGGACGCCGGGCGTGACCGCGGACAGAGCCGTGGCCAGACGCGCCCGGGCGCCGGTGGAGCAGGAGAGCCGCGCGCGGCGGCGCGCGATCGGTTCGATGTCGAGGTGGTCGCGGCGCGATCGACGACGATCGAGCGCGGCGACAAGAGCGTTAGGTTCGGAGACGACTACGGGATCGGACCGGGCGGCGGTTCGGCGAGGTTGCGCAGACAGGTCTCGCGGTCAGCGAACAGGTCGCAGGGATGATTCAGGTAGGTCGTGAGCGGGTACTGCCAGTCCTGGGTGCGCGCGGGCAAGGTCGCCGGCAACGCGGACCCGATCCGACTGCGGCAGACCGCGGCGGTCGACCGATCGCTGCCGACGCTACATTGCCCGGGCACCGTCCGCGCCGCAGCCGGCAGACAGGGCCGTCCAGCGACACACGCCCGCGGCGCCGCGGCGACGGTAGGGTCACACGCGCCCGGGGGATTGCCGAAGCAGCCCTCGGGGAGCGCGGCCACCGGACCGGCGCACAAGCGATGACTGAGCATCGCGTTGTCCGCGGACCACACGTCGGAGTAGCACGCGAACTGCGAGTCGAAGAGCGCCTTGGCGTCGCCCTCGGGCGTGAAGATCTCAGCTCCATCGGGTGGCGGAGGCATCGGCACGAACAGGTTTCCGTAGAACGAGCCCTCGCGGTACATGAACACCTCGGCCTCGGTTGCCGGGTACGCGGCGAGCGCCCTGTCACCCGTCGGTGAAGCCGCGACCTCGCGCAGGCGCACCGCCAGCTCGGCGGGGTCGAGGGCGCGGCCATCGCGGGCGCGGTACATCACGGCGAAGTAGCCAGTGGCCTGGCCTTCGACCGCGGGGCCGTTGTTCGGGCAGTCGAACGAACGATCGCCGTCGTGCGGGATGACCCCGCCGGCGTAGAACGGCGGGTTCGGGCCGGCGAGCTGCGTGCGTGGACTCGCCGCGCTATCGCAGCCGTAGACGCCGGCGCAGACGCGGAGCTCGATCCGGCGCGGCGTCGCGACCTCGAGAGTCACACGGCGACCGGCGGTGCAGCGGCCGACGTAGTGCGGCTGCCAATCGCAGTTTCGTCGCGGGTCGCCGCCCGGCGCGGTCGCACACGGCGCGAAGCTGACGATCGGCGTGCCGCGGTCCTCGCGGAACATCGTGTTGACCGGCACGCGATCGGCGAGGTCGGTGCCGTCGCCGCGCAAGGAGATCTGGACCCGGGCGTCGACCGCGTTGGTGCGGGCGAGGAGACATGCCGACACCCGCTGGAGGCAGGCCTCGCCCTCGCCGCCGGCCACGACCTGCCAGCCGTCGGGTGCCGAGGTCGCCGGCGCGGCCGTGGTCCAGCGAAACGCTGGGACCGCCGCGCGCCGGGTCAAGCGGGCGTGGCGCTCGCTGCACAACCCGAGCTCGCCGACGAAGACCTTGGTGCCCTGGTCCGCGGCGACGCCGGTGAGGACCGCCTTGTCGACCAGCCGCGCGGCCTGGTCGGCCGGTAGGTCGGGTGGCGCGTCGATCCACTCGCACGGGTCGAGGGCGCAGCGCGCGATGTACTCGGTCAGATCGACGGCGTGATCGCCGGCCAGGAGCGACGCCCGGTTCGGCTCGGCGAACAAGGTCGGCGTGAGCGGATGGGTGACCAGCGCTTGGAAGAGCGCCTGGGTGCTCTGCAACGTCTGGTAGTCGAGGCCATTCATCGGCAGGCTATTCATCGGCAGGCTGTTCATCGGCAGGCTGTTCGAGACCGGGCCCGCCGCGCAGATCCCCGGTGCGGGCGGCGGCGACGGCGGCGGTGGCGGCGAGCGATGACACGCGACCAGCGCGACGGCGACGAAGGTTGCGACGCCGCCGATCGGGTGGCAGCCGGAAGCCGCGGCGGAGGCAGGGGCGAGACGGGACGACATGACGGACCTTTCTATCTGAGCCGCCTGAGCCATCAGCACGCGGCGTGCCAGGCCCATCGCGTGCCGCCACCCGCGCCAGACCTTGGGGGACGGGGCTCGACCGCGCGCGGCGTTGCGCTCGGGTTGCGCTGTGACGTCACCGTTGCACCTCACCGGGCCAGCCGCCGCAGCTCGGTCAGCAGCGGGAACTCGGTCGACGACAGCTTCCACGCGTCCACGACCTCACCGGCCAGCGCGCGCGCCGCGATGCGGTCGCCACGATCGGCGGCCGCGAGCGCCGCCCGGGCCATCGCCGCGCTGGCGCCAGCCCACCGCGGGGCCTTGCTCACGACCAGATCGATGAACGCCGGCTCGTCGGCCGCCGCGAACGCCTCCACCATCGCCTGCGCCAGCAGCCCGACGCCTTGGTCCTCAGTGGCTGCGATCGTGCGCCACGCCCGGACCGCGCCCCGCAGGTCGCGCGCCGCGAAGGCCCGGGCCCCGTCGACCAGCGCCGACAGCGGCGTGGGCTGGGCGGGCCGCACCCACTCGCCGGGCAAGAGCGCGAAGCATCGCTCGCGCTGGTCGTCGTCGGCGTACGCGCACACCGCCGCTAGGTTGCGAAAGCCGGCGACGTCCACGGGCACCTGACTCGACGAAGGCCCGGCCAGCACCGCGGCGACCACCTGGCGCCTCCGCGGTCGATCGTCGAGGAGCACCGCAAGCTGCATCGCCTCCACGGCGGCGACCAGGCGCAGGTCGTGGGTCCAGCCGGCGTCGTCGGGCCGTGAGGGCACCTGCTCGGCCAGGCGAACGAGCGCCTCGACGAAGCGGGCCTCGGCGACGTCGAGTCTGGCCGCGAAGATCGCGGCCTGGAGGCGCTGGACCGGCGCCTCACCGGTCGCCAGCCGCGCCGCGACCCGGTGGGCGTCGCCCAACCGACCGGCGGCGAGCAAGGCGTCGTACCAGGCGGTCGCCACGACGGTGTTGAACGGCGCGAGCAGGTAGGCCCGCTCGGCGCCACCGCCGACCGGGCCGGTCGCCAACCACCAGTGGTATGGATGCCAAGGCCGCCAGCCCTGCCCCGCGATCGCCACCTGGCCTTGCCGCGCGCCCCCGGCGGTGACGGCCGTGAGCTGCTCCCACGGCGCGCACCATTCGCCGATTGGATTCTTGGGCTCGGCCTCGATGGCGAGGAGCGACCACGAGGTCGCGCGCTCGACGTCCTCGGTCTCCCACAGACACGACAGCGTCGTCGCGATCGTCGACCGCGCCCAGCTCGTCGTCGCCAGCGCGTACGCGGTCGTCAGGGCGTCGCGGGCGGACACGTCGTCGCGGCGATGCACCATGTGCTCGATCCGGGCGCGGAGCGCGCGTTCGCCATCGGTGGCGACCGCCGCGGGCAACACCACGGGGGGGCTGCGATAGCCGAGCGTGTAGGCGCACTCGTGGCGCGCGAAGTCGAGGCGCAGTGTCGAGGCGCGAGGCTCGGCGAGGAACGCCGCGCACGCCCGGCCGACCTGGCCGGCGTTCTGGGCGAAGCCGAGGGTGAGATCGAGCAGCTCGAGCTGAGTCGGCAGGCCGGCGGCGCCGACGTAGTCGCCGATCGTGGGGTCGGCGACCGCCGCCCACGGCAGCGCGCCCGTCGCGATCATCGGCGCCATCGCCGCGCGCACCGCGTCGATCAGCGCGACGCCCTCCCCCTGCGACGGCGCTCCGAGCGCACCGCGCGGGCCGTAGAGCGCGAGCTCGACGCGAAAACCGCCGGCGGTGGCCTGCACCTTGCCGTCGAGGTAGGCCGCCTGGCGACGCGCCGCTTCCAGCGAGCGCTGGCGGGCCGCGACGCCGGCGAACGGTTCGACGGGGAAGTCCTCGGCGGGGGCCGGTGGCAGGCCGAGCAGCTCGGCCGGCAGCCGGGTCCGAGCCGGCTGACCGCCGAGGATCACCCGCGCGCGCTCGCAGACCAGCGACGCCGCCGCAGCGCCGAGCCAGCCGTCGCGCTCCGGCACGTCGACCGCGAGGATCGGGCAGGCGAGCACCGCCTCGGGCCGCGCCAACGGCGACCTCGACCCGGCGGCGCCGCCGCGGCCGCGGCCGAGGGCGATCGCCCCCGCGCCGACGACACCGACGACCGCGACCAGCCAGCCGATCCGTCGCCACCGACGGAGCGCCGCCCACCCGCGCGCGCGCGGGGTCACCCTCGCCGGCGTGGCCGCCTCGGTGCGACCGTCGCGCGGCGCGGTGGGGGCGGCGACCTCGTCGGGCGGAGGCCCGTCGTCGGCGCCCGAGACCTCGGCCAAGCACGGCGGCGCGGCGGTGCCGAGGGCCACCGCCAGGGCGTGGATCGCGGCGACCGACGACGGGAACCGTCGCCCTGGATCAGACGCGGTCGCGCGCGCGAACCAGCGGTCGAAGCCCGGCGGGAGCTCGACCCCGAGGGCGCGGGCCCGCACCGTGGCTGGCTCACGCGGCCCGTCGACGATCCGCAGTCCGAAGGCGATCGGGTCGAGGTCCTCCGCCTCGATCCAGTAGCCGCGCCCGACCAAGAGCGCGTAGGCGATGAGCCCGAGCGCGTAGCGATCGGTGGCCGCCGTGACCCCTCGGCCCCGAAGCTGCTCGGGCGCCATGAAGGCAGGCGTCCCGGCGACCCCGGTGGTGTCGCCCGCGCCCGGGCCGAGCACCTTGGCGATCCCCAGGTCCAGCACCTTGAGGCGCGAGGCCTCACTTGCTCGGGCGTGGAGGAACAGGTTCGCCGGCTTGAGATCGCGGTGGACCACGCCTGCCGCGTGCATGCGATCGAGCGCGACCGCGAGCTGACCGAGGTGGTCGACGACCTCGGGTGCCGGGCGCGGCCCCAGGCGCGCCGTGCGTTGCGCCAGGCTCTCGCCCACCAGGCGCTCCATCACCAGGTACGGGTGACCACGCTCGGCCTCGACCCCGGCGTCGACGACGTCGACCAGATAGGGGCTGTCGATCCGCCCGCCCAGGCGGGCCTCGAGCGCGAAGCGCTCGCGAAGCTCGGCCTGCTCGACGAAGTGTCCGTGCAGCACCTTCAGCGCGCGCGCCCGTCCCAGCAGGGTGTCCTCGACCTCGTAGACCGTGCCCATCCCACCACGACCGAGCACGGTCCCGACCCGATATCGGCCCGCGAACAGCTCACCGGGCTTCATCCGTGGGCCACCCGCGACACGGCGGCAGGATACCAGGGCCACAGACCGAACGGGACCTGGTCGCTCGGCCACGCCAAGCGCAGCGAACGGACTACAGGTCGTCGCGAGACGTGGACGTAACGCGGCGGCGCGCGGTCGTCGGTGGACCTCACCGCGCGGTGCCGGCGCGGACGCGGGTGGCGTAGTCGCGCACGAGCGGGTCGGGATCGCGATCGGCCTCGGCCAAGAGCGCGGCCAGCGCGGGGGAGCCGAGATGGTGCAGGCACCACAGCGCGTTCATGCGCGTCCACGGCAGCGCGGGGGACGCGGTGGTCCACTCGCGCACGGCGAGGGCCTCGGCGACCGGGGCGCCGCGCCGCGCCAGGCTCTGCACGGCGCGCCGACGCACGTACTCGTCGGGGTCGTCGGCGAGCAGCGCGAGCTCGGCGGCCGCGTCCGCGCCGTCGACGGCCGGGTCGGCCAGCTCGACGGCGAGCTGCCAGCGGGCCTCGGCCGGGCCGCCGGCCCGGGCCGCGCGGGCCAACCCGACCGCGGCGTCGCGGGGGACCGTGCGCGCGAGCTGCTGGCACTCGTCGTCGCGGGCCAGCACCTCGAGGACGGTGGCCACGAGCGCGGGCGACCACGTCGGCGCGGGCGCGGCGGCGACCAGCGCGGCGAAGGCCTGATACAGCGCCGGCCAGCCATCGTAGTCGCACTCCCACTCGCCGCCGTCAGGGGGACCGTCGGGGAAGCTGCGAGCGATCCACGACGCCAGCGCCGCCGCCTCGGCCAGGAACGCAGCGTCCGCCGTGGTCACGTCGGCCCCGGCCCCGCGGCGTCACGCTCAACGCCGCCGATCACGCTCACCCCAGCAGGTGGCGGCGGAAGGCGGCGACGGTGCGCTGGGCGGTGTCGCCCTCGAGGGCGGCCTGGGCCCAGCGCGGCACGGTGCGGCCGGCCCAGGTGGCGAGCTGGTAGTGGAGGATGC
>Ga0075163_10007751_pt1 | contig 14167 bp, 10 predicted proteins | sample JI1023141ADNA_FD_71478 | JGI IMG/M metagenome (GOLD analysis project Ga0075163, IMG submission 71478) | Wastewater effluent complex algal communities from Wisconsin, to seasonally profile nutrient transformation and Carbon sequestration -... | ecosystem: Engineered > WWTP > Effluent > Algae...
GCAGGCGCGGCGATCACCTGCTCGACCGGGCTGTCCGCGGGCAAGCCCGCGAGCTCGCGACACGCCGCGAGGTTCGGGAACAAGAGCACGCCCAGCGCCGGGCGATCGTGGCCCGCGATCACGCAGTCGGACACGAGCGGCTCGCAGGCGGCGATCAGCTCGACGCGGAGCTTGCCGACGTGGACCCAGGTGCCGGAGCTGAGCTTGAAGTCCTCGGCCACTCGACCATCGAAGATCAGGCCTTGCTCGGGCCGATCGGGATCGGCCAGCTTGCCGGCGTCGCCGATCCGATAGAAGCCCTCGTCGTCGAAGGCGGCGGCGCTGAGCTCGGGGTTGCGCCAATAGCCAGGCGTGACGTTGGGCCCCTTCACCCGCAGCTCGAGCTTCTCGGCGTTGGGCACCAGCTTGATGGTCGTGCCCGGCATCGGGTTGCCGATCACCCCGGCGCGCTCGATCGGCCAGTGCACTGCGGTCGAGCAGGGCGCGGTCTCGGTCGAGCCCCAGGCCGAGCTCATCATGACCGGCTCGCCGCGGGCCTGCTCGGCCAGCCGCTCGAGCCGAGTCCACAGGTTCTGCGGCAGCGCGGCCGCGGCGTAGAAGATCACCTGCAAGCGGGCGAAGAAGCGCTCGCGCAGCTCGGCGTCGCGCTCGAGCGCGGGGACCAGCAGCTCGAACCCGCGTGGCACGTTGAAGTAGAGCGTCGGCGATCGCTCGCGCAGGTTGGCGAGCGTGGCTTCGAAGCCGCCCGGGGCTGGCTTGCCCTCGTCGATCCAGAGCGTGCCGGCGTGCATCAAGATCAGGTTGAAATTGAAGTTGGCCCCGAAGGTGTGGTTCCAGGGCAGCCAGTCGCAGATCTCGGGCTTGCCCTCGCCGAGGAAGGGCCACAGGCGCGCGAGCGCGGCCTGGTTGGAGCAGAGCATCCGCTGGGTGTTGATCACGCCCTTGGGCAGCCCGGTCGAGCCGGAGGTGAACAAGATCTTGGCCACGCTCTCGGGCGTGAGCGCGGCGAAGGCCGCGTCGACGCGCGGGCCGACGGGCGTGGACACGAGCGCGTCGAAGCTCGCTTCGCTCGCTTCGAAGCTCGCTTCGCTGGCGCTGCCCCTGTGCACGAGCGGCAGGCGATCGAGCCCAGTGGCCGCGAGCGCGGCCGCGAAGGGCTCGCGCCGCTCGACGAAGACGACCCCGGGCGTGATCTGCTCGACGATCGCCCGGAGCTTGGCGAAGTCGCGCGACATCGAGGAGTAGGCGACCGAGACCGGCGTGGCCGGGACGCCGACATGCATGGCCGCGAGGGTCAGCAGCGCGTGCGCGATCGAATTGCCCGAGAGCAGCAAGAGCGGTCGCTCCGGCCCTGCGCCGCGATCGAGCAGGGCTTGGCCGAGGCTGCGGACCTGCGTGAGCGCCTCGGCCCAGGTCACGCTCCGCCAGCCGTGATCCGCGGGGATCCGCTCGCCGAGGAACACGCCATCCGGGTCGCGGGCGGCGTTGCGGACCAGCAGATCGCCCAGGCAGCGCGGGTACTCGCCGAGCGCGTGACCGCTGCGCAGCAGCAGCGTGCCGTCGCTGCGTCGCTCGCACTCGACCCGCGCCTCGGCGAGCCGAATCACGGCTCGACCTCGATGCCGACCCGCATCGAGTAGGTCGCACCGTCGGTCCAGCTGGCCTTGGCGTCGATCATCCAGCGCGCGCACTTGCCCGATCCGAGCTCGAGCGAGCCGAGCTCGCTGCGATCGATCCAGATGATCCAGCTCTCCTCGACCGACGCGTCGCCGACCTGATGCTTGCCCGCCGGCACGATCGCGCTGGCCGGAAGCGCGGCGCTCTTGCCCTTGCAGTCGCTGACGCTGGCCTCGAGTCGCTCGAACGCCGAGGCGGCCGTGAACGCGAGCGCGGCCTTCGAGCCGAGCTTGATGGTTGCGATGTCGGTCGTGCCCTCGCGCGTGCCTCGACGCGAGGCGACCAGTTGGTTGTCCTTGCAGGTCGAGCCTTCGCAGAAGTGGGCGCCGCGATAGGAGAGCTCTTGGCCGCGCAGGTTCTGGCGCAGCTCGGCGCAGCTGGCCACGAGCAGGAGCGAGGTGCCGAAGAGCAGCGAGGAGCGAGCAGCGTTGCGCATGGTCGGAGCTTACACGCTACGCTCGGGCGGATGAGGGATCACCCGCTCGCTCGCCGCCTCGCGCCGCTCGGCTTGGTCTTGCTCGCGAGCTGCGGATCCGAGGCGGTCGAGCGCTCGCGCGACGTCGTCGACGAGCAGATCGATCAGGCCCGCGATCGCTTGGCCGACGCGGGCGCCGAGTTCGAACGAACTGGCCGCGAGGGCCTGCGCCAAGCCAGCGAGGGCCTCGATCAGTGGCTGGCGCAGGGCCGCGAGACGATCGGCTCCGCTGCCACGCCGCCGCAGCCGATCGCGGGCGCGGCCGAAGCCATTCACTGCGCCGCCGCGACTCGCTGCACGATCAGCGCCGCGTTCATCGATCGGCTCGCGCGTGATCCGATGGTCCTGTCCGGCGAGGCGGTGGCGCTGCCCGCCCAAGGAAATTCCGAGCTGGGGCTGGCGCTGAGCAGCGTGCGTGCCGGGTCGATCCCCAGCTTGCTCGGCTTGCGCGAGGGCGACGTGCTGATCTCGCTCAACGGCACCAACCTGGCCTCGCTCGCGGCTCCACGGGCGCTCGCCGACGCGCTCTCGGGCACCGACGAGGCCACGCTGATCTACGAGCGTGGCGGGCAGCGGCGGACATTGAAGATCGTCCGGGTTGCGAGCTGAGTCGCGGGCCTACCGCAAACGACCAGCGAGCCACGCGGCGCTCGGGCTCGCCCCGGCGAATGGGCTCGCGTTCGGCCCGGCCGTCCCCCTATCATCGTCCCAATGGCCCTCGTGCGTTCGGTTCCGGTGCGTGACACCGCCATCTGTGGTCGGGTGTTCATCGCATACCACCCGACCACGAGTACGCCCGAGCGGGCCGAGCAGGAGGCCCGCGTGTTCACGACCTTCGCGAAGGGCGTGAGCTCGTGCTCCGTGCTCGTCTGGGTCGGCCGGCCCTTCCCGCCGCCGAGCGACGAGGTCAAACAGATCTTCGTGCGTGCCTTCGCGACCGCGAAGATCGACGCGGCGGCCTACGTCGTCGCCGATCTCGCCGGCCTCAGCCGCTCCTTGGTCGGCAGCGTCGCAACCCAGATGTTCGTCGGCGGCCGGTCTTCGGTCCCGGTTCGGGTGTTCACCGATCCACTCGAGGCGGCCCACTGGTTGGTCGAGCAGAACCCGGTCGAGACGACGGCCGACGCGATCCTCGGCGCGCTCGAAGAGCTCGATCGCCTCGCGCCGGCCTGACTCAATTGAAGACGCCCTCGAACCCAGCGGGTTCGAGGGCGTCGGCGTTCTCGCGCCGCCGATTCAGCGAGCGTTCATCGGCACGTAGTCGCGGATGTCCGCGCCGACGTAGACCTGGCGCGGTCGGGCGATCTTCTGCTCGTCGTCCTCGAGCATCTCCTGCCACTGCGCGAGCCAGCCCGCGGCGCGGGGGATCGCGAAGAGGACCGGGAAGAACTCGACCGGGAAGCCCATGGCCTCGTAGATCAGGCCCGAGTAGAAGTCGACGTTGGGGTAGAGCTGGCGATCGACGAAGAAGGGATCGTCGAGGGCGATCTTCTCGAGCTCGGTGGCGATCTCGAGCAAGGGGTTCTTGCCGGTGACTTCGAACACCTCGTGGGCGAGCCGCTTGATGATGCGCGCGCGCGGGTCGTAGTTCTTGTAGACGCGGTGGCCGAAGCCCATCAGCCGGCGCTCGCGGTTCTTCACGCCCTTGATGAAGTCCGGCACGTTCTTGACGTGGCCGATCTCCTTGAGCATGCGCAGGACCGCCTCGTTGGCGCCGCCGTGGAGCGGGCCGTAGAGCGCCGCAGCAGCGGCCGCGAGCGAGCAGTAGGGATCGGTCTCGGCCGAGCCGACCTGGCGCGCGGTGCTGGCCGAGCAGTTCTGCTCGTGGTCGGCGTGGAGGATGAAGAGCACGTCGAGCGCCCGCTCGAGCACCGGGTGCGGCTTGTACTTGGGCTCGGCCATGCGGAACAACATGTTCATGAAGTTCCCGACGTAGCTGAGCTCGTTGTCCGGGTAGATGTAGGGCTTGCCCTGCATGTGCCGGAAGCACCACGCGGCGATCGTCGGCATCTTGGCGATGATGCGGATGATGTGATCGCGGCGAACCTTGGCGTCGCGGACCTTCTTGCTGCCCTCGTAGAAGGTCGAGAGGTTGCCGAGCATGGAGATCAGCTTGCCCATCGCGTGGGCGTCCCACTTGAAGCCCTCCATGCCGCGGATCAGGTACTGATGCACGTAGGTGTGGTGGGTGATCTCGTCGCTCCACTTGTCGAGCTGCGGCTGCGTCGGCAGCTCGCCCCAGAGCAAGAGGTAGGCGCACTCGATGAAGGTCGACTCCTCCGCGAGCTGCTCGATCGGGTAGCCGCGGTACCTGAGGATGCCCTTGTCGCCGTCGATCAAGGTGATCGCCGATCGGCACGACGCGGTGTTCTTGAAGGCGGGGTCGTACACCATCAACCCGAAGTCGTCGTCGTCGACTCGGATGTCGCGGAACGCCTCGGCACGCACCGTGCCGTCGACGATGTCCATCGTGTATTCCTTGCCCGTGCGGTTGTCCTTGATGCTCAGCGTGTCCGGCATTCGCAGCTCCGTAGATCACAGCCCCCTTGGTGAAGTCTCGTGCGTGCGCGCGCGGCCGAAGGGGCGACGGCCGCGGCAATCATCGTTCGGTGGAAGGTCGTGGGGAGGTTGTCGTCAGGGCGAGAGGGCAGGGGTGAACACCTGCCAACGATCGAGCGCTGTGTCGTCGGTGCCGACGCCTCCGACGACGAAGGTATCACCAGACGAGAGCAAAACGGAATGGCCTGCGCGCGCGCGCAAGGCGATGAAATCGGAGTCCTCGAGGGTCGCGCTGGCGCGATCGATCGGGAACCATCGGCCTTCGCCCAGCGCATAAAGCGCGACGTCGTCCTCGAGCAGCATGGGCTCGGGCATGGCGACGGGGAGGAAACTCTCGACCAAGTCGATTGAAGGCCCTGCGCTCGGGAAGCTCGCGTGCATGGCCGCGCCGCTCGGCACACCGTCGAGCGAGCCACCCACGCAGAGCAGCGTGAGCGGATCGGCCTCGCTGGCTGCGAGCCGGACCGCGCAGGCGGGATCGACCCACGCATGCGCCGGACCCAAACTGGCACCCGAGCTGGCCAGCCAGGCGATCGGCAGCGCGGGGTCGCTGCCGCCGATCACGAGCGCGTCGGCGCTGGGGTTGGTGTCGCTCGGCAGCCAGATCGCGAGCGCACCTTGGCGCGGCCCGTCGAGCGTGAACTCGTCGACCGGCGCCGCGCCGAGCTTGCCCTCGGCGTCGGCGAGCAGGGCGATGGCCACGGCGTCGGTGTGGTCGCCACCGCCGAGCAGGTAGAGCTGGCTGAGATCCGGGTCGAGCAACCAGGCGGCGCCGGGCCGCGGACCGACCATGGCGGCCGCGTCGACCTCGAGCGTGTCCCAGCGATCTTCGCCGGGGTCGTAGCGCCAAGCGGCGGCCGAACCCTGCTCCCAGATCATTCGAACGACCGTGCCGTCGCTGACCGTGAAGAGCCCGCCATCGTTGGGGTCGGGCTTGGCGTCGAGCTCGGCGCCGGCTTCGAGCCCGAGCGTGTACTCGTTGAGCAACGAGGTGTCGCCGTCGCTCTCGAGCAAGAGCATGCCGCGGGTCTCGGCCCGGGTCGCGAGCAGGCCCGGGTCGGGGTCGGCGATCGTGCGCGGCCAGGTCGAGAGCAAGCCAGGCCGGCCCAAGAAGAGCGCGAGGTCCACGGACGAGCCGTCGAGCGTGAACGAGGCGGTCGAGCCGTAGCCGAGCAGCTCGTCGTCCTCGGCCAAGAAGAGCTGGAGCTTACGCGGGGTCGAGTCGGGCACGCGCTCGACCTCGAGCGAGAAGTCGAGCCCCTCGACCGCGAAGGTGACGGTCTCGTTGCCTGGTTGCAGGACCAAGCTGGCGTTGTTGGCTCGCTCGTACTCGCTGCTCTCCTCGGGCAAGACCACCGCGATGGCCAGCTCCCGGCTCGACTCGCACGCGGCCGTGCAAGCGAGCGAGGCCAGCAGCGAGAGCCCGAGCGCGCGCCGGACCGCGTCGAGCTCGAGCCCGGCGATCCGCAAGGTCTTGCGCTTGCCCGTCTGACCGCGGACCAAACGGATCGCCTGGCGGGGCAGCTCGAGCACGTCGGCGAGGAGGCGGACGATCGCCTCGTTGGCCTCGCCCTCGACCGGCGGCGCACGGACGTGCAGCTTGAGCCGATCGCCGTGCGGCTTGCCGACCTCGTCGCGCGACGATCGAGGGACCGCCTGGACATCGAGCTCGATCGTTCCGTCGTCGCGCTGTCGGAGCACCCGGGCGGACAGTACCAGCTCGCGGCGTCGCTTCGAAACCGGCGGACCCGAAGGTTGGGCGATCACGACTCGGGCGGGGAGCAACGATGGCCGGAGATCACGGGCCCGCGCCCGACCAATCGATCGCCACGCAACCATAGCGCCTCGCGGTGGAGGTTGACGGTCGTGCACACGTGATCGGGGACCAGCCAGACCAGCGCACCGAGCTCGAGCGCGGGAGCGCCGAACTCGGCGTCGACGCGGCAAGGCAGGTGCTCCTCGCTGGCCCGCAGTGGGGTCAGCTCGGGATGATCGAGGACGGCGCAGACCGGCGGATCGCCGTCGGGCGTGATCGACTTGCTGCCGGCGTCGAGCGTCACCCGGCCGGCGCCGACGCTGATCACCCGCGCCGCGACGAAGGCGGCTTGGCGCAGACCGAGCGACTCGGCGGCCGCGCGCGAGCGAAGGTCGGACAGCACGATCGTCCCGGGCGAGACCTGATGCCGCCAAGGTCCCGCCGCCAAGCCGGGATGCGTCAGCGCATGTTCGAACGCGTGGGTGCCCGAGGTGACGATCTCGAGCCCGCTCGCGCGCCCGGATCCTTCGAGCGCCTGGGCCAGCTCGATCAGCGCGTCGTAGCCCGCGTGGGCCTCGGCGCGCTCGGTCCAGCGCAGGTGGCCCTCGTAGCCGTGAAGGCCCGAGAGGGTCAGGCTCGACCTGGACCAAGCCGACGAAGCCGACGAAGAGCGGGTCCACGCCAGCCACTCGCGCACGGGCGTGCCCGTGCGGCCCATGCCGAGGTCGACGTCGAGCTGGACCGCGAGTTCGGGCGCGTCGGTCCAGGCCGCCAGCTGGTCGAGGTGCGCGGGGCTGTCGGCCAGCCATTGCACGCGCGCGCGTGGGTGGGCGCGAGCGAGCGCGCGGGTGAGCGAGAAGCCGGGCTGGCTCTGCGGATGCGCGAGCAACACGTCGATGCTGGGCTCTCGCTCGCTTCGGTCCGCGCGAGTCAGCGCGAGCGCGAGCTCGTCGGGCGTCGCGACCTTGAACTGCCGGACGCCGCGATCGAGCAGCAGATCGATCACGACCGCCTGCTTGACGGTCTTGAGGTGGGGACGCCAGCGGCTCGGGTCGCCGACGCGGGCGAGCATCGCGGCGATGTTGTGCTCGACGGCGTCGAGGTCGAGCACGAGCGCCGGCGTGAGCCATTGGTCGAGGTCGCGGGGCGAGGGGGCGTCCACGAGCACACGCTATCAAGGTAGAGTCGCGGCATGTCGGCTCGGGCAGTACTGGTCCTCACGGGTTGCATGCTCGCGGGTTGCAGCGGGGGCAGCCCGCGCGCGGGCGAGCTTCCTGGGGCCGAGCGTGGCCAGGCCGATCGGAGCACCGAGCAGGGCATCGAGCCCAAGCCGGGCCAGGGCTCGAGCGACGCGGCCGAGCCTAGCGAGCACCAAGCCCTGCGGGTGCTGGTCACGGGCTTCAACGACTGGCGCGATCTCGGCGATCCGCCCGTGATCTGGCGCTGCCGTGACAACCCGAGCTGTCGACTCCTGCTCGGTGATCTCGGGCTCGACGCGAGCGGGCCCCCGAGTCGCTACGCGGGGCCCTTGGTCGAGCGGCTCGAGCGAGGCGGCCCCGAGATCGCGTGGACCTTTCAGACCTTGCCCGTCACCTGGGGCGTGTTCGAGCAGGTCCCGACCGAGCACGACGTGATCATCAACATCGGGCTCGGCATCTACGATCGCTTCGACGCGCTCCAGCTCGAGCGCGGCGCCTACAACCTGCAACGAGGCGAGGACGCGCTCCGGGTCGCGCGCGAGGGCGCGATCGATCCTCGCCGCGGCGAGATCCTCGATCCGCCGCAGGGCAGCCCGATCGCGGCTCGGATCACGTCGCTGGTCGGCACCCGGATCGGCGGGTTCGAGATCCTCGGCGCCGCGGCGCGACCCGACAACAGCTACCTGTGCAACCAGACCCATTGGTACGCGCTCGCGGCCTTGCATGCGCGCGGCGAGGGCCCGCGCGAGGTCTACTTCCTGCACATCCCCTACGCCGAGCAGGACGACTACGAGGCGCTCGCCGACGCGGTCGCGGGTGTCGTGCTCGGGCTGGTCGATCGCTGAGAGCCCGAGCCGGCGTCAGGGGATCGGCTCGCAAGGGATCATTCGACGGCCGCGCTCTTCGGCGAACATCCGCAGCGCGAAGCGGCCCGCGTCGCTGTCACGCAGGCGTCGGACGATCGCCGCGAAGGCCGGAGGCACCCGCTCGAGCGGCGGCAGCCAGGCGCCATAGCCCTCGCTCGGCTGGATCAGCAAGACCAGCGCCGACATCGACGCGAACCCGAGGTCGGCGGCGCTGAAGCGATCCCCCAAGAGGTAGGGCCGCCCGTCGGCGAGCCGCTCGTCGATGGCCGCGAAGGTCTCCTCGATCCGGACCAGCGAGCGAGCCGCGTGCTCTTCGTTCACCCGCAGCTTGGCGCGGATCGTGCGACGGATCAGCGGCAGCAGGGCGACGAAGAGCCGGGCTTGGCCGGGCGAGACGTTGCGCTCGGCCAGCTCGCGCATGCCCTCGCGCTCGTCGAGGATGTAGTGGTAGGCGAGCCGCCGCGCGTCGGCGCCGAGCCGCTCCGAGAACTGGTGATCGAGCTCGGCCGCGCGCGGGCTCCAGTGGAGCGAGCTGCGATCGTCGCCAAAGCGGCGCGAGACCCAAGCCACGATCGCCTCGGAGTCCGCGAGGATCTGCCCGTCGGCGATCAACACGGGCGTCGAGAGCCGGGTCGACACGCGATCGCTCTGACCCTTGCGATTGGGCAGCAACACGGCCGCGACCGGGCCCGCGTGCAGCATCGGCATGTAGGGCGCTTCGACGTAGGGGAGCTCGAAGCGATCGAGCGCCCAACGGGCGCGCTCGTTGAAGTGCGAGGGCCGGATCGTCAGCAGGCGCCAGTGCATCCGCGAAGGCTGGCTCAGTTCGCGTAGCCGGCCAAGCCGTTGCTGCCGCACTCGCCCTCGATCAGGGCGCCGATCAAGAGCTTGCGGTTCGGGTCTTGGCTGGTCAGGTCGTCCGTCGCGGAGACCAGCCGCTTGCCGCCTTCGGGGACGCCGAGGTAGACCTCGTTGTCGACGAAGGTGAAGAGCAGGCTGCTCTTGAGCACGCGACGGATGTTGCCGGCGGTCAGCTTGGCGGGCTCGATCTTGCCGCTCAGGATGTAGTTGTCGTAGACGGTGTAGAGCACCTCGGTGCTCCCGGCCGTGGTCACCTGGATCAGCTTCTTGTCGAGGTAGGGGGCCTTGAGCGTGCAGGTGTGGACGCCCATCGCGTCGAAGATCTGGCCGTCGTCGCTGATGGTCAGCATCAGCGGCGCGCCTTCGTTCGCGTCGCCCTCGAACACGCCAACCTCTTTGATGTCCCAGATCACCGTTCCGTCGCCGTCTCCGCTCTCGTTGAAGAGCTGGAGGCCGATGTCGAGCTGATCGAGCGGAATCGCGCGGAACTCGCTGTCGGACTCCTCGGCGTCGCACGCAACGGTGAAGGTGAGCGCGAGGAGGGGGAGGGCGAGAAGAGCGCGGTGCATCGTATTCATCCGGTTCGGTCTCGAGAGCCAAGATAATGCAGCCCACACTTTCGATCCAGACTGATCCAAAGAAAATATCTCGTGTTCTGGCGCACCGAACGACCCAATAAACGATGTTTGATGTATGTATACTGCAAAGTTCTACCCATGCCGGAACCTGCACCGAGTGATCGGAAGATCATGGGCGCGATATCGAAAACAGCGAGCGATGACCAGCAATATACGCTTCCTTCGTTTTGACACTTGACGAGTTTGAGACAGGTACCGTGGGCTTGGAAGAGTACACTGCGAGGGGCTCCGAATGGGCGGAAACGAGACGGTGGTCGATTCGGACGCGATGGCGGACGGCGAGGCTCGCAAGCTTTCGACCGTCGGTCGTTACGTGATCCTGGAGTCGATCGGCATGGGCGGGATGGGCGTCGTGTGCTCGGCCTACGATCCCAAGCTCGATCGTCGCATCGCGCTCAAGTTGCTGCGCTCGAACGCGAGCGGACAAGCGACCGAGACCGGTCGCAACCGGCTCTTTCGCGAGGCCCAGGCGCTGGCCAAGCTGACCCACCCCAACGTGGTCACGGTCCACGATGTCGGCGACTTCGAAGGTCAGGTCTACATCGCGATGGAGTTCGTCGAGGGCACGACCTTGCGCGAGTGGCTGCGCGAGCGGCCCCGCGATTGGCGAGAGGTGCTCGACAAGTTCGTCGCCGCGGGACGTGGGCTCGCGGCCGCGCACGCGGCCGGCATCATCCACCGCGACTTCAAGCCGGCCAACGTGTTGATCAGTCGGACCGGCGACGTCCGGGTCGCCGACTTCGGCGTGGCCAAGGAGCGCGATCGCTCGTCGCGAGGTGATCGCGACATCGCCAGCCTTCGCCGCGACAACGAGAACCTGCGCCGCGACACCGAGAGCGGCGACGGGATGGAGACCTCGGGTGAAGAGGCGCTGATCGAAGAGATGCTGTCGAGCGCCGACAAGCAGCTGACCATCGCCGGGCGCATGGTCGGGACCCCGGCGTACATGGCCCCCGAGCAACTGATGGGGCTCAAGGTCGGCCCCTTCACCGATCAGTACTCGTACTGCGTCTGCCTCTACGAGGCGCTCTACGGCAAGCTGCCCTTCGAAGGCAGCGATCGGGTCGAGCGGCTGCGGCGGATGACCGAGGGCCGCTTGCCCGCGCAACCCAAGGACGAGCGCTCGCGCTCGGTGCCCGCGTGGCTGCACAAGGTGCTCGCGCAGGGCCTGCGTCCGCACGCGACCGAGCGCTGGCCCTCGATGGACCTCTTGCTCGCCGCGCTTCAGCGCGACCCCGCCCGGCGATTTCGTCGAGGAGCCCTGGTCGCGCTGGCCTTGCTGGGCGTCACCGTCGGCACGCTCGGGGTGCTCTATGCCCGCGATCCCGCGGTCGACGTCTGCCAGATCGGCGACGAGATGCTCGAGCACTGGAACGAGGCGCGCGCGGCCGAGATTCGGGCCGCGTTCGCGGCGACCAAGGTGCCCTACGCCGACGACTCGGCGACCGGTGCGATCACGCGGCTCGACGAGTGGGCGGCGAGCTGGCAAGCGGAGCGGGTCGAGGTCTGCCAAGCGACCTGGGTTCGTGGCGAGCAGTCGGCCGAGCTGCTCGACCTGCGCATGCTCTGCTTCGACCGGCGCATGCAGGACTTCGACGCGCTGCTCGACGTGTTCGCGCAGGCCGACGCGAGCGTGGTCGAGCGCTCGATCACCGCAGCTCACGGTCTCGCGGATCCGAGCGAGTGCGCGAGCGTCCGTGATCGCGGTGAGGCCAGCGCGCGGACGATGGACCCCGAGACCCGCAAGCAGATCGACGCGCTGAGCGTCGAGCTGAGCCGAGCGGTCGCGCTCAAGTCGGCGGCCGGCGAGTACGAGCGCAGCTTGCCCTTGCTGCGCGGCGTGGTCGGTGCGGCCCGCGAGCTGCACGACGACTCGATGCTGGCCCAAGCGCTCTACGAGCTGGCCGAGTCGCAGGCCCAGACCCACGATGGCGAGGGCGCCGAGGCCAGCTTGCGCGAGGCGGTCGTGCTCGCGGCGCGGCTCGACGACTCCGAGCAAGAGGCCAAGATCTGGTCGCGGCTGATGTTCAACGTCGGCTACGCCCAGCATCGCCAGGCCGAGGCCAACGCGTGGGCGCTGGCGGCCGACGCCGCGATCGTCCGCGCGGGCGAGCTGCCCGAGCTGCGCGCGCGGCTCGAGGGCAGCCTCGGCGCGCTGCGCTTCGACGAAGGCGAGAGCCAAGCCGCGGTCGATCACTACGGGCGCAGCTTCGAACTCGCCCGAAGCTCGCTCGGCGAGAACCATCCCTACACGGTCCGCGCGCTGGGCAACTACGGGATCGCGCTCGCACGAGCCGAGCGCCACGAGGAGTCGGAGCGGGTGCTCCGCGACGCGCTGAGTCGAGCGATCGCGCTCTACGGCGACCGCCACCCCGAGGTCGGTTCGGCCTACTTGAACCTCGGCAACGTCTTGCAGCAAGCCAAGGGCTACGGCGAGGCCGAGAAGGCGATCCGGGCGGCGCTGGTGATCGCCGAAGCCGATCGCGGGCCCAATTCGGGGCAGGTCGGCAAGCTGCTCAACACGCTCGCGGTGGTCGAGCGCGCCGAAGGGCGGCTCGACGACGCGCTCGGCAACCTCGAGCGCGCGGTCGCGATCCTGGCCGAGACCGACGACAACTCGGTCTCGCTCGCGGTCAGCTACACCAACATGGGTCGCGTGCTCGGTGAGCTCGGCCGCTTCGAAGACGCGTTGGAGGCCCTCGAGGGCGCCGGGGCCATCTACGCGGTCCTCTATCCGCAGCTGCATCCGCGCCACTTCACGCTGGCCCGCTTTCGCTGCGATCTCTTCGTCGGCCAGGCCGCTTGGGTCGAGGCCCAGGAGACCTGCGAGGCCGCGATCGCGATGCACGAGGCGCTCGGCGATCTGGCCGAGACCCATACGCTCGATGGCTTGCTCGAACAGCTCGCGCTCGTCGAAGACGCGCGCGGGCGACCGATGGCGGCCGAGCAAGCCCGCAAGCGCGCGGTCGAGGTGCGCGAGGCGGAGGCGAAGGGCAAGCCCGCCCCGAGCGAGCCCAAACCGTAGAGCCGCCCGCGTGGACCAGCATCCGGCCGACTTCGATCCCTTCTCGCCCGCGACGATCGAGGATCCCTACCCCTTCTATCGGGCCTTGCGGACGCACGCGCCGGTCTATCGTCCGCCCGGCGCGGACTGGTACTACGTCTCGCGCCATCACGACATCCAGACGGTCTCGCGCGACACCGAGACCTACTCGTCCAACATCGTCACCTTGCTGATGGCGCGCGGGACCGGCGAGCTGATCGAGGCGCCCAAGCTGCCCTTCATGCCCGTCGACGTGCTGGCGATCGCCGACCCGCCCAACCATGGTCGCCACCGCAAGCGCGCGACCACGGGGCTCGGCCGGGCTTTCCCGCACGAGCTCGAGCCCGAGCTGCAAGGGCTCGCCGACGAGCTGATCGCGGCGATGCTCGAGCGCGGCGGTGGTGACTGGATGCAGGACTTCGCGTTTCGAGTGCCGATCCATGTCGCGCTGCGTCTGCTCGCGCTCGACCCGGCCGCGCAGGGCAAGATCAAGGCCTGGAGCGACGACGCGATCGATCTGCTCTCGGGCATGACCACGCGCTGGGGCATGGCTCGCGACATGGTCGCGGCCTGGCGGCTGTGGCGATGGTGCGTGCGTCGCTTCCGGGCTGCTCGCGCGCGGCCGCCCGCGGGCCTGATGGGCAGCTTGGTCGAGGCCGTCGAGGCCGGCTCGCTCAGCGCGACCGAGGCGGCGAGCATCGTCTTGCAGATCGTGATCGCGGGCAGCGACTCGTCGGCGAGCTTGATGGGCAGCGCCGTTCGGCTCTTGGCCGAGGCGCCCGATCTGCAAGCCCAGCTGCGCGCGGAGCCCTCGCTGATCCCGGCCTTCATCGAGGAGACCATCCGGCTCGAGGCGCCTTTTCAGGGCCACTTTCGCCAGACCACCCGCGCGTGCGAGCTCGCTGGCGTGCCGCTCGAGCCGGGCACGCGGCTCTTCTTGAGCTGGGCGTCCGGCAACCGTGACGAGCGGCACTTCGAGGCGGCCGAGCAGATCGATCTCGCCCGCAAGCAGCCGCGCTCGCACCTGAGCTTTGGCCACGGGATTCATCTTTGCATCGGCGCCGCGCTCGGCCGGCTCGAGGCGCGCGTGGCC
>Ga0075163_10007752_pt1 | contig 14166 bp, 8 predicted proteins | sample JI1023141ADNA_FD_71478 | JGI IMG/M metagenome (GOLD analysis project Ga0075163, IMG submission 71478) | Wastewater effluent complex algal communities from Wisconsin, to seasonally profile nutrient transformation and Carbon sequestration -... | ecosystem: Engineered > WWTP > Effluent > Algae...
CTTGGCCGCGGGAAAGCTGTCGGGAACGACATCGCGAAACACCAAGGCCCACCTGGAGGTCTGCACGAGCAGCCCACGTCCGTCATCGAAGGCTTTGACTGCTCCGATCGCCTCGAAGTCGCGGGCGATGGTTTCGCCGCTGGCCACGAAGTGCGTCGTGATCTGCTGCGGCGAGTGGCTGATGGCGATCGATCCGCCGACTTGCAACCCGTGGAGTCCTTCGACAAACCGCTGCTGCGGGATGCCGTCGGCAACGTCCCACAAGGATCCGTCCACGAGCTTGACGAAGCTGTGCGTCTTCCATCGAAAGGCGACCTCGATCCTATTTCGAAACGGCGCGACCAGCCTGAGCTCACTGCCGCTCCAGGACAGCAGGAGATTTTCCTGCGTGAGCCACGCCTCGCCTTCAGGCGTGACCCCGAATGTTTCGGGCGATGTATGCAGCACGGTTTCGGCGAGGTCTCCTGTCGAGCGATCGAGGCGGAGGATCCGGTTGTCGACGAGCACCATCACGACCCAGTGGCCCGAGACTGCGAGCCTCTCGATCGCCGCGGGCGCGGTGAAGATCTGGCGCGCCTCGTCCCGTCCGGGAGTCAGCTCGAGCAGACCTGTTCCGATGCCGTACAGCGCTCGATCGCCGTCGACCATCGGAATGGTGGTGTCTTGGATCGAGACGAACGTGTGGCGCACGAGATCGGCGATCGAGATTCCCATCGGGGAGAACGCGATCAAGCGATCTCCGAACGTCCGGGTACAGTCGAAGCCGAGGCTCAGCCCGGCATCGGGCGCGGTGAGGTTGCGCGCCTCGTGCGTCGCGAGATCGATCGAGGTCACGCCCTCGCCGTGGATCCCCAACACGGCCTGGCTGGTGACGGTGCACGGCTTCAACCCCGGCGGTAACGGGATCGGGTGGGGGGCGACGGGCGCGAGGTCGAGCCAACGAACGGAGCCGTCGCGGGATCCGAGTGCGATCGTCCGATTCCGGTCCATCCTGCTCGCGATCACGCGGCTGCCGAGATGGTGCTGGTCGACCACACGATAGCCGGCGCGATCGAGGACGGTGACCTCGCCGACCTCGTTGATCATCGCGAGGCCGTCTGCGATCTGGGTGTGCCACAGCGGGAGGAATCGAATTCCACGTTGGGAGATCCGGCCCTGGGGATAGAGGATGTTGAGCACCCCCACTCCCAGGGTCACCAACCCTTGTGGCGCGTAGTCGAGCCAGCCAACCGTGCCCGTCGTCCAGCGTCGAGTCTCCTTGCCGGTCGCGAGAACCCACTCGATCGTCGACGTCGTCGTCGACAGCGCGGCGCGTGTGCCGTCGGGCGAGATGGCCATCGCCACGGGCGTCGTCGGCTCCCCGATCCGGCTCGATTCGTAGCCGGCGAGGGCGAACACGCCGGCCTCCGTCGTGTAGAGCGCAGTGTCGCCGTGGCCGACCACGACCAGGACATCGCGAGCGACCTCGCGCACCGCACCACCTGCGAGCGGCATCTCGTGGATCGCTTGCCGGCCGGGGTGGTAGTAGCGAAGGCGATCGGTGGTGCGCCACCAGTTCGCCATCGCACCCTCTCCGACCGTGCGCACGGTGCGCGACGAGACGTCGATCACCCGAGCACCTTCGAGCGCCCCTCCGGTGACGAGGAGAGTCCGAGCGTCCAGCCACACGACCGACGACAGTTGTGCGCGCAGGTCGAGCAGGGTCCTCGCCACGCCCGTCGCCACGTCGTAGGTGACGACGAGGCCGTCCACGCCAACGCTTGCGAGCATGGTGCCGTCGGGAGAGAACGCCAGCCCGTTCACCTGCTTGGTGTGCACGACCGCACCCCGTGCGAGCCCGAAGGCGGCGAGCTTTGCGATCGCGTCGCGGGCGCGGTCCTGATGTGGGGTGTCGGTGCGCAACGTCAGGAGCAGCGCGGCGGCGCGGGATGGCTCGGTCGGGGCAAGCGCGCTCGCACGCTCGATCAACAGCAGGTCGGCACGCGCGAGTGCCTGGCTACGCTCGAGCTCGGCTGCGTCGCGCTCCTCGAGGATACGCAACACCGCGACGACGAGGATGATCGCCACGGTGACCAGCGAGGCCACGGTCAGCGCGACGGCGAAGCGATGCTTCCGGACGAACCGGCCCAGACGCTGTCCCACGGTGTAGCGGTGCGCGCCGACGAGCTTGCCACCGAGGAACGCGCGAAGATCCGCGGCGAGCTCGCCGGCGTGCGGGTAGCGAGCACTGCGTTCGCGTGCCATCGCCTTCTCGACGATCGCGATCAGCTCGCGCGGCACGTCGGCTGCGAGCTTGTCGAACGGCACGTCATCGTCGCCGGTGACCGCTGCCGAGAGCCGCTCGACATCGGACAGGTGCGCGAAGGGCGCGCGTCCGGCGAGGACGTGGAACAGCGTCGCGCCGAGCGCATAGACATCGGCGCGCGCGTCGACCTGCTCGCCGCGCGCCTGCTCGGGCGCCATGTAGCCGACCGTGCCGTAGACATGCCCTGCCTGCGTGAGCTGATCGGACTGCGCCAGGCGTTGCACGCTGATATCGAGATCATCGAGTCGCCGGGCGAGCCCCCAGTCGATCAGGTGGGTCTCGCCGTACGCACCGAGCAGGATGTTCGATGGCTTGATGTCGCGGTGGATGATGTTGCGGGCGTGCGCGAACGCGGCCGCGTCGACGACGGCGAGCAGGTTGGGTAGCAGCGCGAGCCGAGCGCGCAGGTCTCCCGTCAACCGCGCGGTCAGCGGCTCCCCGTCGATCCGGCGCATCACGTAGTACGGCCGACCATCGGCGCCGCGAGCCGCCTCGTGGATCGGGACGATCGACGGATGCTCGAGCTCGGCGGTGATCCGGACCTCGCGCTCGAAGCGCACCAGATCGTCCGGGTGCTGCGACAACACCTGCTTGATCGCGACCGAGCGTGCCAGCGAGACGTCGGTGGCGGCGACGACCCGCCCCATCCCCCCACGGCCGAGCTCCTCGCCGAGCTGGAAGCGCTCGGCGGGGCGATCGAACGTCGCGAGCTGTGGAGCGAGCACGCGATCGGGATTCGGGTCGGGGATCGTGCTCCCGACCGTCGCGTGCGGCTCTCGCTCGTCGTCGGCGCTCACGGTCACCCAGTGTACCGAGGGTCAGGTCACCGCGGGAAGGCGCATCGTGATCACGGCTCCACCGGCAGGTGCCGGCGCCAGGATCACCTCGCCGCCGAGCGTGGCCGCGACCGAGCGCGCGACCCCGAGCCCGACGCCGACCCCGGCACCACGCGCCGGCGAGCGAAAGAACGGGTCGAACGCGCGGCGCGCTTCTTCCGCCGACAGCACGCGGCCGTTGTCCGAGACCTCGACGACGATATCGTCACCGCGCTCCTCGACGACGATCGCGATCTTGTTGGTCATCGCCGCGGTCGCGAAGCCGGAGGCCGAGAACAGCATCATCGCGAGCACGGCCTGGCCGATCCGCGCCTCCTCGCCGATCACCGGGCGCACCGCCGCGATCTGGCGGATCACCTGGGCGCGCGGCTCGAGCGTGGGCGCGGCGAGGCGGAGCGCGGCGGTCACCACGGCGGCGAGATCGAGCGCCTGGGATTCGCCGCGGGTGGCGAGGGTCTGCAGGGCGCGCACGTTGCTCGCGATGCGCTCCGAGCCGCTGGTGATGTCGTCGAGGCATCGGATCGCCGGGCGTGCCGCGGGGTCCGGAAGCGCGGCGTTGAGCTGCTTGCGCAGCGAGCGCAGGTTGAGCAGCACCGACGTCAGCGGGTTGTTGATCTCGTGCGCGAACCCAGCGGCGAGCGCACCGACGAGGCCGATGCGATCTGCTTCGAGGAGGGTGAGCTGCGCCGAAGCCACGGCATCGCGCACCACCATCACGTAGATGACCGAATCTTCCTCCGGCGCGCTCGCATACCCGAACGCGAGCTCGAGCGTGACGATCGAGCCGTCCTTGTGGAGCGCGCGGAGCTCGATCGCGGGCGGCGGCGGGCGGCCCTCGCGGTGGGTCGCGGTTAGCTGGCGCACCAGCGGGCGTTGCTCGGGTGCGATGATGTCGAGCGGCGGCACCACGAGGATCTCGTCGAGCGTGTACCCGAGGATCGCCGCGGCCGCTTCGTTCGCGTACCACCGCTCGAGCTCGCCGCCGCGCTCGGCGATGATCTGCACGCCGACACCCGCGTTCCCGAGCGCGTCCAACAACGCCGGCGCCAACGCCATCAGCTGCTGCGGGCTGCGGATCATCGCTTGACGAACGTTCCGCGCTGCGGATCTTTGACGACCCCCGGGAACTGCAGCACCTGGTTGTGCATCGCGACGTAGACGCCCGGCGGCAGGATCTGCACCGCGAGCATCGCCTCGGTGAGGTTCTGCAGCGCGTCGGTGGAGCGCAGCTCGTACGGACGCATCGCGCCGGTGAACACGACGGGCGAGGCAGGGACGCCGAGCTCGCAGACGCGCTCGCCCGAGACGGCGAGGCGATCGGTGCCGTGGACGACCACCACCCCGGCCGTCGACTTGGCCATCTGCGTGGCGGTGTTGGCGATCAGCGTGTGATCGTCGGACGTCATGTCGAGGCTGTCCTTGTTCATCAGCTGGACGCGCATCACCTCGACGCCGCGCAGCTCGAGCGAGGCCAGCATGACGTCGAGCACGCTGAGCTTGTTCGCGAGCACGCCGGACAGCTCGTCGTAGGTCTTCTCGATCGTGCCACCGGTGGAGATCAGGGCGATGCGTTTCATGGGCATGACGGGATCGGGTTGCCGTGGACGACCGCGAGCATGCGGTCGTAGTTGCTCTGCATCCCCGCGATCACGTCGGCCTCGCTCGCCATCAGCGCGTCGAGATGCTCGACGAAGCGGACCTCGGTGACCGCGGGATCGTCGGTGGCGAGCAGCTGCACCGTGCCCTCTGAGAGCGAGATGAAGTCGCTGCCCTCGGTCTTCTGGTGCTTGATCATCACCAGCCCGGGATCCTCGAGCGAGCCGACTACCACATCGCCGCGCCACTGATCGTCCCACGAGACGTCGAGGATGTTGTCGACGAAGTACGACACCAGGAAGCTGAGCTCGTACTCGGGCTGGTTGGCGTTGTCGACCGCGTGCGACGTGGTCGAGCACGCGGCGAGCATGACCTCGGGATCGTGCGTCACCGCGTAGCTCTCCGCGGGGGAGGCGAACAAGAAGCCGCGCCCGTACACCATGATCATCGGATCGTCGGTCGACTTCACGGTCAGCGCCTCGACCACGGTGTCGTCGAGGGTCTGGTTCTCGGCATCGTCCGCGAACGGCTCGAGACCGGGTGGGAACGGCGTCGAGATGTCATCCTGACAACCGACCAGCACGAGGACGAGCACCAGGCGCTTCATCGCTTGAACCTTGCTGTCGCCGCGGGGGCGACCTTGCGATTGACGAGGAGCAACGCGGCGGCTGGGATCACGAGAGCGAGCCCCACGGTCAGCAGTGACGCGACAGCTTCGGGGTCGGAGATCTTGAGATGCTCGATCCCGCGCAGCTCCGGCCACGACAGGTAGAGCGTCAGTGCCACGATGACGATGCCATACGCGGTGACGACGATGCGGTGATGGATCGACATCCGGATCAGCTCGTAGCCGGCCCAGATCTCGAACATGTGGATGCCGACCGTCCACCATGGCGAGTAGGTCGCGGTGTCGAACAGCGCGAACAAGCGCTCGAGGCTGCTCGGCATGTGGTCGGTGAACAAGGCTGGCGCCGCGAACGTCAGGCTGTATGCGGCATGTGCGAGCAGCAGCCAGCCGAGACACGTCAGCCCGGCATCCGGGGCGCGGCGATGGATCTCGGCGTGCTCGCCGGCGAGCAGATCGGCGAACTGCCGATCGCCGAAGAACCGGCGCACGATCATCGGCCACGCCATCAGCATCCAGGTCAACCCGCTGACGACCGTCAGCATCGTGATGTCGAGCTTCGTGGTCATCACTCCGAGCAGCATCGCGCCGCCGGCACAGAACGCGCTGACGATGCCGAAGCTCGCGTACTGGCTCGCGTGCTCGACCGCGCGATCGATCGAGGTGGAGCGCATGCCCGAGAGGCCGGCACGCACGTGCAGCGCGGAGCGCACCATCAGCATCAGCAGCGCGAGCGACATCATCAGCACGCGGCCCTCGCGCATCGCGCGCATGCCGGTGCCGACGATCGCGAGCAGCATCGTGCCGGCGATCAGCGCCCCGCACAGCCCGAGCACGGTCATCAGGATCGCGGCGCCCTCGAAGCCCTTGTCCTCGGCGACGGGCACCTTCGACGCGAACCGCGAGAACAGGCCGGTGGCGAGCAGGATGCCGAGCAGCGCCGGCCACACCGCGAGCCCGACGCCGAGCCCGAGCGCCACGCCGCTGGGCGCGTCGAACTTGCCGCCCGCGGCAACCGCGATCAGCACACTGTGGGCGAGGCCGATCGCGATGTAGCGGACGAGCCCGACCAGCGGCGCGGAGGCGCCATCGGCGCGCGGCTTGCCATAGAGGATGTCGGTGCCGGCGGCGCGATGAAACAGCGAGCGCACGACGCAGGTGGCGAGCAGTAGGAACAGCCACAACGTGTCGGGGTTGCGGGCACCGAACAGCATCGCGAACGCGAGCGGGGTGACGGCGATGGCGGCGATCGTGCCGCCGAGCTGCATGACCAACCCGAGGCTCGACAGCCCCTGATCGGCAGGGACCCCGGCCGCGGGCAGTTGGACAACCGCTGGTTGGTCCCTCGACATCAGGCGATCCTAGCGCGTTGATAACACGCTAGGTGGTCGGAAGAGCGAAGTGACGGCGCAGGCGATCGGCCAGCAGTGGCAACCGATCCTGGCCCCACGCCGTGAAGTCGCCGCACCGGAACGACGGCACGCCCCACAGTCCGATCACCGCCATATCGGCGGCGTTCTGCGTGGCGACCTTCGCCGCCGCGGGATCCTCGAGCACGGCCCGCGCTTCTTCCCAGGACAGCCCGGCGCGCTCGACGATGAGCTTGAGATCCACGTACTCGGCGAGATCGCGCGCTTCGCTCCACGCCCCGCGCATCGCCGATCGCGCGAACGCGAGGGCCTCCGCGGCGCCGCGCTGGTTGGCCCAGTGCTGGATCGCCAGGCAGTGGTCGACGCCCTTGCCCAGTGGATCGCAGAGCTCGCCGAACGCGATGCCGAGCCGATCGGCCTCGCGCTTCGCGTCGCGCACGATGTACATGCGCTTGACGTTCGGCATCTGCGCGCCGCGTGCAACCAGCGGCTGGACCTGCCGGAGCACGAGCGGGATCTTGTACGGCGCGAGCACCGTCTCGATCTGCTCGAGCGCGAGGTAGCTGTACGGCGAGCGGAACGAGAACCACAGCTCGCAGGTCAGCGGCTTGTCGGACAGCTTGAGCGGCCCGCGATCGGACTGCGGGCGCGGCGTGACCACGTGCGCGAGATCGACGCCGAGATCCTTCGCCAGCTCGGTCTCGAGGTAGGGCAGGCGATCGACGCCCCAGTACCACTCGCCCTTGTACGAGATCATCGACGCCATGTAGTGGCCGGCCTTGCGCAGCTTCTCGTAGTTGGCGTTGATGATCGGCAAGATCGAGCCGTGCGACTCGGTGCCGGCGGCGTTGAGCAGGACGCCGAGCTTCTTCTTGTCGAAGCTCCACAGCGCCCCCATCATCTCGAGAGCGATGCGCAGCTGATCGGCCGCCGGACGCTCGCGGATCAGGGCCGTGCCGACATCGCGGACCATGCCCGGATCGGCGGACTTCGTACCCGGGAAGTCGACGTCCCAGTACTCGGCGAGCTGCTGGGCATCGCGCACGAGCTGCCCCGGCCGCAGCACCGGGGACGGATCGACGTCGGAGGCCGGCGGCGTGACGATGTGGATGGCGAGCTCGACCGGGTAGACCTGGAGGAGCCGCGAGACCGCCTGGGCGGTCAGGTAGCTCCACGGGTCTCCGATGTCGAGATAGAGGTCGAGCTTGCGCGGGGCGCTGGTGACCCGGGCCTTGACGGTCTCCACGGCGCGGCGAGCCGCATCTCCGGTGGGTCCGAGCCATGCCGAGATGGCTTTGCCGACGAGTCGCTTGGCGATGATCATGAGGTGACCAATACTACGCAAACCGTGGATGAGGCCAAGCTACGTGACGTGATCGAGTTTCTCGAGGACCTCGGGACCAAGATGTCCGAGCTCGCGACGCTCGACGAGCCGACGCGAATCCGGCTCGTTGCCGCCGCCGGGCAGCTCGCCCGCCCGGACCGCTATCAGAAGAAAGCGCTCGGCAAGGCCCTGCACCGCGCCCACAAGGAGGCGAAGCGCAACGCCGATCAGGCGATCCTCGACCAGACGGGCATCCGTGCCCTCCGTCGCGACACCGTGTTCAAGACCCCGCTGCCCAAGCCCGACATGGCGCTCGAGTCACGCGGCGACGACGACCAGCCCGACGCATGGGCCGAGGCGGAGGCCAATCGGTCAGGTCCGTACGACGCTCCCGAGGAGCCCCAGGTCGACGGGCCGCGCGTCGAGGCCGCGCGCATGTGTTACGTCTGCAAGACCTACTTCCACGAGCTCCATCACTTCTACGATCAGATGTGCCCGCCGTGCGCGGAGCTCAACTGGCAGAAGCGGAGCGCGTCGGCCGATCTGCGCGGCCGCGTGGCGCTGGTCACCGGAGCGCGCGTCAAGATCGGGTACCAAGCCGCGATCAAGCTGCTGCGCGCCGGCGCCGAGGTGATCGTCGCGACGCGGTTCCCGCGCGACGCGGCCCGGCGCTACGCGAAGGAGCCCGACGCGTCCGAGTGGACGCACCGGCTGCACGTCTACGGGATCGACCTGCGGCACACGCCGAGCGTCGAGCTGCTCTGCCGCCACCTCGTGCAGACCTACGCGCGGCTCGACGCGCTGATCAACAACGCGTGCCAGACCGTGCGCCGCCCGAGCGGCTGGTACGACCACGTCGTCGATGGCGAGGGCGACGATCTCTCGGCCCTCGAGCGCGGCTTCCTCGAGCGCGATCGGTCGCTGCGCAAGGAGCTGTCGGCAGGCGCGGAGGACGGGCTGGTCAAGGCGGCGGGCGCGCAGATCCAGGCCGCCGGGCTGTGGAAGAGCGCGGTGCTCTCGCAGGTGCCGCTGCTCGCCGAGGATCTCGACCGCGGCGATCACCTGTATCCGACGCATCGGCTCGATCAAGATCTCCAGCAGGTCGATCTGCGCGACATCAACAGCTGGCGCTACACGCTCGCCGACGTGCCCACGGCGGAGCTGCTCGAGGTCCAGCTGGTCAACGCGATCGCGCCGTTTATTCTCAACGCACGCCTGCGTCCCCTGCTCGCCGCGGTGCCGACGCGCGACGCCCACGTCGTCAACGTGTCCGCGATGGAGGGGCAGTTCTATCGGCGGTGGAAGACCGACAAGCATCCCCACACCAACATGGCGAAGGCCGCGCTCAACATGATGACGCGGACCAGCGCGATCGAGTACGTGCAGGACGGCATCCACATGAACTCGGTCGACACGGGGTGGGTGACCGACGAGGATCCGCTGCATCACGCGGAGCGGAAGAAGGCCGTCCACCGGTTCCACCCACCGCTCGATATCGTCGATGGCGCGGCGCGGATCGTCGACCCGGTGTTCGACGGGATCGCGACCGGCAAGCACCTGTGGGGATTGTTCCTCAAGGACTACAAGCCAACACCGTGGTGATGCGCCACGCGCTGCTCTCGCTGCTCGTCGTCGCATGTCGCTCGCCGGCCGCCCCGCCGCGCCAGCCCGATCCGACCCGGATCGAGCTCGCGGCGGGTGATCTCACATTCACGGGGATGTGCGATGCGTCCGGGGCGGTGTTGCTCGGGCCGAAGGCGTTCGCCGTCGCCGACGACGAGGATGGCATCCTCCGGATCTACGATCTCGAGCGCGGCGGGCCGCCGACGGCGACGTTCGACATCTCCGCCGCGGTCATCCCCGAGGCGTTGCGCGATCAGATCGCCGCGTCCGACGAGATCGATACCGAAGGGGCCGCGCGCATCGGCAACGTCGCGTTCTGGATCTCGTCGCACAGTCGCCGCAAGAACGGGGATGCGGCACCTGCGCGCTTTCGCCTGTTCTCCACGACGACGCCGGCGCACGACGAGCCGATCCGCGTCCTCGGCACGACCACCTTGCTGCTCGCGGCGATCAGCGCCGAACCGACGCTCGCGCGCATCGCCGCCGCCGCGGCGCTGTCACCGGTCGCGGGCGGGATCAACATCGAGGGGCTCTCGCAACGCGCCGAGGGTGGCCTGTGGATCGGGTTCCGCAGCCCCGTGATCCACGGCAAGGCCGTGCTGCTCGGCCTCGTCAATCCGAACGAGATGATCGCGGGCGCGCCGGCGAAGCTCGTGGGGCCCGTGCTGTTGCCGCTCGGGGGGCGCGGGATTCGCGCGATGACGCGTCATCGCGGACGCTACCTGCTCGTCGCCGGCGACCCGAGCCACGCGCGCCGCTCGGTGGTCTATGTCTGGGACGGCACCACGGCGCGCGAGATCGCAGGGTTGGATCTCACCCAGTTCAACGCCGAGGCGTTCGTCGCGGACGAGGCGCGGGCTCGCGTCATGGTGCTGAGCGACGATGGCTCGGTGGTGATCGACGGCATCGAGTGCAAGTCCTCCGCGCCCGCGAAGAAGCGCTTCCACGGCCGCTGGATCTCGATTCCGGGTCGGTAGCCGCAGGGGATAAACCCCGGCGGCGAAGGTCCCATTCGAGATCACCCACGATGCGGCGCTGACCGACGACGCGGCCGACAGCCTTCGAGCGCGAGGTCGATGTTGATCAGCTCGCCGCGCGGATCCTCGCGCTCGATCACGAAGTCGGCGAGCGGATGCCAGTGCGCGGAGGTGTCGAAGTCCTCGTCGAGCGTGCGCAGCAGGTCGCTCAGCGTCGCAGCCATGTCGCATCACCCTGGATCGGTTTTCGATCGCAGGAGATCTTCGTGGCGCGTCGCGCACTTGATCATCAGTTGAAAAAATCTGCTTGCGGGAAATCGATCCGCGCGTAGATTGCTCGTCACTCAATGACGTCGCCGGGCAACAAGATCGACTGAAGGCAGCGCTTCGAAGGATTTCTTCCTCGGCGGGCTGCCACCTCAACTGGCAGCCTTTCTTGTTTTCGGCGCGCACCGATCAGTTTTCGCGCGCTCACTCGCAGAAGCCCTACACGCAAAATACTTGGTTCAATCCCAGGTCGCCCTACTACGGGGCGATGCCGTTGGTACGGCGCTCACTCTCATAAGGTGATTCCCACAGGCTTCCGCACTCGAGCGCGCGACAAAATTTCTCCACGTCCAACGCAGCAAGCCCTACACGCAAAAAGGGATCTAGAGGTTATGGGTTCGAGTCCCATCGGGCTGACAACTTTCAGCTCGTAGCTCAAACGGTAGAGCGCCAGAATAAAAATTGCGGCTTGCTCACTCGGACGTGAACATCTCAATGCCGCTTCGGCGGCACCTCGCTTCACGGGCGCTTGCGCCGTAGCGAGCTTCCTTTCCATCGGGGCGAATTGGCCCCGAACCTTTCTGCGCGTCACATCGGCCGGAGCTCACACGCAAAGCCTGATCTTCGAGATCAAGCGAGCCTGTCACGCTCGTCACCCGCAAGGGTCACAACCACGCTCCGACCACTCCGACGCGCGATTCATCTTCGTCTGTCCCGCTGCACCCGAGCCAACACGCAACAGGAGATGCCCCACTGGTGGGGCGTCGGTCTCGAGAACCGAAGGGGCGGGTTCAATTCCCGCTCTCCAATAATCGCGCTCGGGTTACTCGGACAGACGAGCTTCTTCAGCCAGCCCAACCTCGAGAGAGCCAACACGCCCCAGATGTCGTTTCGCGCGACGTCGGTCTCGTACACCGCATCGTGCTCTCTCCCCTCGGGCTGGCTCGTCCGCTTTCTCGCGATCAACCTGGTGAGCCCACACGCAACCCCACCGCCGTAGCTCAGGAGTAGAGCGCTCGTCGAAAGGCGAGAGGTCGCGGGCGCGAGTCCCGCTGGCGGTCACTCCGACAACCAGTGCTCACCGCACTCGACCGCGAGACACGTTCAAGCGCGATCCACCCGCGCATCGTTTTCACGCTCAACCGTAGAAGCCCTACACGCAACAAGCAAACACGGGTTCGACTCCCGTCGAAGGCACCCATCACGCCTTCGTCGTCTAACGGTAAGACAGCCGAATGTTAATCGGACATCGTGGCTTCCACTCTCGAGCGTAATTTTCTTCGCGCGATCATCCGCGCACCCTTTCGCGCCCAACCTCAGAAGCCCTACACGCACAGGTAACGCGGGTTCGATTCCCGCTGATGGCTCCGGCCGTCATCGTCCAGTGGCAGGACGCCCGACTCTGGCTCGTCATCGTGGCTTCTGATCTCGGGCGCGCCATTTTTCGCGCGTTATATCCGCGCAGCTCTTTCTGCGTCCAACCGCCGAAGCCCTACACGCAAGGTACATGGGTTCGATTCCCATGGAAGCCGTCACCGGCCTCCTCGTCTAATGGCAAGACACCGGACTCTTAATCCGTAGATCGCGGCTTCGGCACTCGGACGCAAAACTTTCCTTTCGTCGCGCACAACGCGAACAGACGAACGGATGATGGAGGTACTCAGATGGTGGACGCACGCTTGCCCCTTCCCGAGTCCCAGATGGGCCCGGCCGAGCGCTTGCTCGATGTCGTGCTCGGTGGTTCGGCTCACCTTTGGCACAACCGTCCCGGCGTGGAGATCGCCGGCCAGTGGAAGCCGGCGAAGAACGCCGGCAAGGCGGAGCGTGGCCGCGCGATCAAGCCTGGCCTGCACGTCTCGGCGGCGGTCACGTTGTACGCGCGGCTGCTCGAGATCCACAAGCTCAACGCAGATCTGATGGCTCACCTCGCGAGCTACGCGCTGATCGAGACCGACTGGCGTGACCTCAAGGTCGCCTGCGCGGCGTTGATGCTCGTCCAGGCGCGCGCCGGTGCCCCGATCCACGACGACGACGGTAGCGTCGCGTTCTACGACGACGACCACCGCAAGATCGGCGAGGCGATGGTGCTCTGGTACCAGAAGAAGTCGAACCGCATGCTGACGCCCAAGGCCGTCCTGCGCATCGCAGAGCTGCTCGAGACGCCGGAGATCGCTGCCCTGAACCGGGCCGCGGGCTTCGGTGATCCGGCCGCAAAGCGCGCGCCGCTCGGTCGCTGGCCGAAGGCCGCTGCGAAGTGGCTCGCGCTGCGCGAGACCAACCAGCCGATGCTGAGTGGTCTCGTCAAGGCGGGCTACAAGCAGACGATCAAGAACCTCGCGCGCAAGATCGGGTACAAGCCGCAGTCTCCGTCGTTCTTCGGGTTGCTCGGCTGGAAGCAGAGCCAGGCAGATGACGGTCGTCGCCAGATCGGACTCGACAACCTCGAGCTCGTGAAGAGCGACCGCTTCGATGGGCTGAGCGAGGCCGAGATCTGCGAGACGATCGTCACGCAGCGGCTGCGTTACAAGGATGCCGTGGGTCGTCTGCCGGGTGACATCGGCCTGACGCCCGCGATCATGGTGACGCTGCTGCCGACGCTCTCGGACCGCGACCTTCGTCAGCTCACCCCGACGCTCGAGGAGCTCGGCCTGCTGTCGGTGCCCGAGATCCGGGCGAAGTGGGAGAAGGCGATCACGACGGCAACGGACCAGCGTGCGCTCAACATCGCGAAGAACGTTCGCGACAAGGGCATCAAGGAGAAGCTCGAGGAGGCGGCGGACCATGCCGTGAAGAAGGCTGTCGAGTCGGCAACGACCGGCGAGGCCGACGTTCGCGTCATGTTCCTGGTCGACAAGTCGGGCTCGATGCAGGGTGCGATCGAGGCGTCGAAGGACGCGCTCGGAAAGATGCTCGGTGGCTTCCCGCTCGAGCGTCTGCACGTTGCAGCCTTCGACACGATGGGCCAGGTCTTGAAGCCGAAGGCGGCCTCGCGCCTCGCCGTCCAGCACATGCTGGCCGGCATCAAGGCGGACGGTGGAACGATCCACGGCGCTGCGGTGAGTGCTCTACACCGCGATGGTGTGCGTGTGGAGGCGGAGGCAAAGTTGATCGTGATCGTCGTCGGTGATGAGGCCGGCGAGTCGGGTGCTCAGCTCGCGCAGACGTTCCGTAACCTCGGTTACCGCGTCGACGCGATCGCGCTCCTGCTCGCCTCGCCGCAGCGCGGATCGACGGTGCGTGACT
>Ga0075163_10007753_pt1 | contig 14166 bp, 11 predicted proteins | sample JI1023141ADNA_FD_71478 | JGI IMG/M metagenome (GOLD analysis project Ga0075163, IMG submission 71478) | Wastewater effluent complex algal communities from Wisconsin, to seasonally profile nutrient transformation and Carbon sequestration -... | ecosystem: Engineered > WWTP > Effluent > Algae...
CACGATCAGCAAGCGTTTGCAGCGTCGATACGCTGCGGTCTTGATAGCGGTGATAGGACACTTCGTAGAGCAACGCGGTTGCACCGCTCACGGAATTGATTCCGTTGAGATAGGAAAGCCCGTTCGCCATATTGGTGACGGAAGGTGCGACAAAGCGGGGCGTGAAGCCTGCGGCCTGCAGGCGCGCGGCTGCTGCGACCATCGCCTGTCCGATCACCTGGCCGTTTGACCATTGAACGATACCGTTGTCGGGCTCCAGAATGACCTGCCAAGCGTCAGGCACGAAGCCGTACTTCGATTGCATGTGCTGATAGGTTGCCAGCACAAACTCGGCGTATTCGGCCGGGTTCTGGTGTGCCTGATACGAACCGCTGCAAACGCTGGAATTGATCTGTTGTGTGAAGGCGACGTAGGCCAGATTCACCCAAAGTGTGCGGCCCTTCGATGCGAGATAGTTCCGCATCGGCACAACCATGTTGTCGATCTGTGCATCGAGCCATTCCCAATGAAAGCCGGCCGCATTGATCGTATTTGGGTTGCTGTCGTCATTGACGACGGAATAGCGCAGGCAACGAAACTGCTGATCTGAGAGTGCGCCGGCTTTGTACTGCGCATAGACGGGCGTGGTGTTTTCGGCGCTCGATTGAATCTCCAGGCGTAGTCGATCGATGCCGATGTCATCGACGGCCCGTTGAATGACCTCATTGATCCTGCCATTGTAGCCCGCGCCCCAATCCCCATCGATTGTCGCCTCCCAGCCATCCATGGTCTGAAAGGTAGTCGCCTCGTTGAGTGTGATGTTGACCGCGCTGCCGCCGGGCGGAGGCGGGGGCAGCCCTCCCCCGGAGGACACGCTTCCGCCCCCGCCGCAGGCGGTGACCGAAAGCGCCAATGTCAGCATCGCAGCGAAGATTCGATGGTTTTTCATGCTCGTCTCTTGGACGCGTACGCGTCAGCCAGATTGATTGCCTCGGATCCATTTTGCTGGCGATAGACGCAACCTTGCTTCCCAACAAAACTGGTTTTTACCAGACTCAGCTGGGACGCGCGATGCAAATTGCAGCTTACAAAGCTTGTACATCCCTCGCAGCCTTTAGCGGGGCCCCACGCGTTCGAAAAGCCCCCCTCCCTGCAGCACTCCATCATGCGCCCCGCGCAGCCTTCGGCGCGCGCGGAGATATAGTCCAAGCATCTGCGCCGCGATTGTGAAATCGGGTTTGTCAGCGCCCTTTGCGGAAGCCTTTGGGTGGCGCACCAAGGTGACCGCGCCGAGCGGACAAGTGCTCCGTGGGATAACAACGAGGGTTTCCCGAGGTCGGCGAGACAGATGCGCATGTGCAAGCCCGACCCAGGTTGAACGAGAACGCAGTCAAGCAGATGTCGGTCCTGCACTACATGGAGTTCGCTCTGCGCGCTATTTTGCGGCTAAATCTCAAAACAGCCGCGCGATCCTACTCACCAGCCAGAAAGGAGACGGCAAACGCCCCAACTCACATTAAAGACGTTGTGTTTTCCGATCGCGTACGATGCTCACTTAAGCGGCAACAGGGCAATCATGCATCACCGACTCGCTTACAAGCGGTACTCGCTGGTCACTCGTTGTGATCCTCCGTATGATTGTGGGATTGGCTATCCGAGCGGGGCGGCGGTCGTAATCATGGTAAAGCGTGGAATCAAGCGTCATGCCGGTGGGGCGATAACATACCACGGGGACGTTGCCGGCACTGTTCGAGCCTGCGTGCACATTCACCAGAGCAAATTCATCTCACTCACTTGTCCGATTTCCTCCAATGCTTAGCCGCTTAGTCGCGCCGTCGAGGCAGCTTACCATGCTCTCGATCGCTCTTACGATCGCGGCTTCAGTGGTAGGTTTGGGAATTCCCCTGATCGAGAAACTCACGGCCCTCGCCCCGCTGGCCGAAGCGCCCAATCCTTACTTCCTGCCCGACCAAGCGAGCTTTCTGTACCTAATTGTTCCGTTGATTACATTGTCAGCGTGTGCGTTGTTTGCCGCTCCCGGCCTTCTGATGGCGTTGGCTCTGGGCGAACGTAACTTCGGATCCTGGCTGCTCAAAGGCTTCGCATTTTCCCTCATACTGGTCAGCGCGACTGCAGCGTTGGTCCAGTGCCTCATGCCGGGTGTTTTACGGGGCTACGGTTTTTTTTGGACTGTGATCGCACTAAATGCAGTGGCCGTTCTGGCAGCCTCCGCAGCCGACGGCAATGAGCGTATCGTCTGGACGATGTTCTCCGGTCGTAGCGCGGACATCGTCGCAATGATCGCGACGCCCTTTGTCGTCCTGCTCCTTCTGTCCGCAAAGTTTTATTGGGAGGATTTCAACGGCGACGGGGCGCATGCATTGCAGGGCGGACGGCTCATCATGATCAAGGGCTTGCCTTTCTGGCCGGAAGGCGCAGGTGCGGTTGGCACCTATCCCAGCGTACAGGCGGTGCTGCCTTCTCTCCAAATTTCATGGTTTCTCAGATTGTTCGGCGAAACCGAATTCGCAGTGCGAATGCAGTACTTGCTAGGCCTGCCGTTCCTTGCAGGCATTACCCTTGAATTCATACGAATGGATCGCAGCCATCCTGCCGTCCAACTGCGGTGGGCAGCCGCGGGCATTGCATTTGCGCTTTTGCTCTACTCTTTCGTGCTCGCGTTCAATGCGTCCTACGACCCCTACTTCGCCGACATAGCATTGCCCATGGCGCGCGAGCCGTTGGTTATGATTGCGTTCTTGGGGTTCGCATACTTCTACCTGCGAGACCAAAAATTCTGGATAGTGCTTTTCGCAATCCTCAACTACACGGCAGCGCCCGGTGGCTTGGCGCTGATGACTTTCTTGGTCATCGCCGTGTGGGTATCGACGACGCCGCGTCCGTGGTTGCGATCCGGGTTCGGATTCGCGGCCCTTTTGGGGGCGGCGCTATTTGGTATGCTCCTGCAATGGGCCGTACTCGCGCTATCGATAGGCTCGCCTAGCGAAGAGTTCGGCGTGGAGAACATCCTGCAAAGGATGCGATTTGTAAGCTTCGGCGACTGGCAGCGCTTGCCATACTGGATCGTGCCGTGCGGCGTTGTTCCCGCGTTGGCGCTGGCGGCATGGGGCTGGCAAGACCGGATCGCTCGCATCTTTGCCGTCACCGCAATTGTCTACGTTGCGTTCTTTTCCCTTCAAGGTTATCGGGTTCTGCTCAATCACTTCGCGCCAGCCATGATCATGCCGTTGATCGTTTTTTGGCGGCTCAAGGTGTGGGAGTCGGTTGCCGGACGGCGGTTAGGGCTGGCAAGCGCCTCCGTAGGTCTAGCCGCTGGGGCAGTCCTGTCTGCCCCGCCCAGCTGGCAGCCTCATACCTACGCGAGCAGTTTCGGCGCTGCGATTCGAATCGATGGCTCGCGATATTCTCAGCTCGATCCGATTGAGTTTGACGCAGCTCACGAACTGCTTGGACAGGCCTTTCCGATCGACCATAGCGAGGCTGGCGCCGCCAAACGCTATCAAGGATCTCCGTTAGCCTGGTACACGTACGCTGTGCGCCCCAAGAGGCCGGGGACGCGAATTTACTATGTCATGTGCTCTTCGGCCGCTGAAAAACCTTCAGGCGCATCGGCGATTGCAACACATCGTGGCTGGACTTTGTACGCCCTCGACGCCGAGCGTTATCGGCTTGATCAACTTAACCCAGGCCTCGTACGCACAATCAACCCTGTCTATTACGTTGATCGCGACGAACTGTTCGGTTCGGGAGAACGTTGGGGAGATCGGATCGTGCGAGATCTGGCAAATTTCTTACCGTGGAAAAAGGATTAGCACGACGTGACCGTAATTGACACGTTAAAGTCGGTAGTCGAGCGCGTGCCCATGCTGCAGAAACCGGCTTATGCTGCATTCACCGCGGCGCTGAAGATCAAGTACGCGTCGCTGGGCGCGGTTTATCGCACAACTGGCCTCCTGCCCCATCGATTGTCTGACCGTGGCCAAGATCGCTGGGTAATCGATGAAGTGTTTAGGGGGAAGGAAAACGGCTTCTTCGTTGAGCTCGGCGCCGCGGACGGGTTTTGCGACAGCAACACCTTTGTCTTAGAGAAACAGTTTGGTTGGCAGGGCTTGTGTATCGAACCCAATCCCAAACTTTTCGCTCGCATGACGAGTCACTATAAACGCAAATGTACATGCGTGCCGCTCGCTGTGGATGCAGAATCAGGCATGCGGGAGTTTCTACTTGACGGCCAACGCAGCGGCCTTTTGGTGGCCGAGGCTGACTTCAGTTCACATCAGCGCGCTTCTGCGGTCAAAGCCGCCCGTCGCGAAGGCCGCGCTGAATTGGTCGAGACGCTTTCGCTCGCTGCAATATTCGATCGCTATGCAGCACCGCCGACCATTGATTATTTTAGCTTCGACGTCGAGGGCGCTGAAACGCGGATACTTCGTAACTTCCCGTTTGATCGCTACAAGTTTCTGGCGCTGACGATCGAGCGGCCGACAGCTGAGCTGAATCATTTACTCTTCCAGAATGGCTACCACTTCGTACGGAACTCCCTCTACGACTCATTTTATATCCATCGGGACCTTCCCAACTTTGGGGAGATCAAGCGTCGCCCATTCGAGCAGCTGCCCCCGAAACTGTTCTAGAATGTCGGTTTCCTTTTTTCCAATTTCTTACACATAGCCGATGACTCAGATTCTTTCAGACCTTTTCCGAGCCCTGCCAGTTCCCTTTGTCAGCACCTCGGAGCGCAGCGCTGCTATCGCGCAGATCATTCCGCCAGCGGCGTTGGCGAACTGTCGCCACTTCCTGCGCCTTGGCGCGCCTAACGCAGATTTCTGCACGGGCGGTCGGAACTCTCTCTGCGGGCGCATACATGAGCCAGGGGCATCAGTTTCGGGCGGGGCTGTCCCCGTCTCGTTGAGCACAGCTTCCTCCAACGCTGCGCCGTGTCGAATGAAATGTCGCCGCGCGGGCGCGTTATCCAGTCCTCTCGCTGAAGGCATGTTACGTTGCAATGACGAGCCGCCTCAGGCGCGGTCTTCATCAAACTGGTATTAGCTCTGAAGATGCCAACTTACTTCATCACCGGCGCGGGAGGTTTTATTGGTCGCGCAGTCATCGCACGCCTTGCAGCGCAACCGGGCGTCAAGCTGCGTCTTCTTGTGCGTCGCTCCGCAGCCGGTGAGGATTTTGTCAAGCAAGGGTTTGAGGTTGTTGTTGGAGATCTTTGCGATTCGACCTCCTACCATCACGCTCTTGAAGGGGTCGACGCGGTGTTGCATCTGGCAGCCGCAACAGGACGCGTGAGCAGTCAAGAGCTAGTTCGTGACAATATCACAGCGACAAAAGTTCTTCTTGATGCGTGTCGAGGCGCTACGATAAAGCGATTTGTCTATTTCAGCACAATCGCGGCCAAATACCCTAACAAGCGCTATTATGCGTACGCACGCACAAAACATGCAGCCGAGACTCTCGTGCGAGACAGCGGGATCCCGTGCGCAATTCTAAGGCCTACCGTCGTTCTAGGTGTAGGTTCGTCGATTTGGAATACGCTTTGCCGCGTGGTGAGCCTACCCGTAGCGCCAATGCTGCAGGGGCGCGCTGCCGTCTTGCTGCAGCCAATCGATCTGGATGACGTGGTCCGGGCAGTCGAGGTCCTTCTCAATACCGACAGATTTGCCGGCGAGACTTTCGAGCTTGGCGGACCTGACACTCTATCGATGGCAGATTTCTTGACCGAGGTTGCGCGCGCCCGCGATGGCACCACTCTCAAGCTTTTGCATTTTCCTTTGGCCCCGGTTCGACTGGTCTTGGCGCTGGCCGAACCATTCTTCCTTAGGTTTTTGCCGGCGACGGCAGGGCAATTGGCGCTGTTTGCGAATGATAGCACCGCGGCCGCAAATTGGTTGAGCGATCAGCTCCGGTCAGCGATGCCGCCGTTGATGGTCACGCTTGCTCGCATCTCTTCGAACCTCTGCGTCATTTCGGACCGCCCCGTCGCGGCGCACCCTCCCTCTTCAATTCGCGCCCAACGCCTGTCGAACCGCGAATGTGAGATTTTTACGCGCCTGCTTCTTGGCATCGCGCCCGATGAGATCGTCAAGAGCCATTACAGCATGTCTATCCGAGTCAAAGGGCTTGGCGAGGAAGCCTCAATACCCCATTTCGACCGCGCCACGCTGAAACTGGGCCGCAGCGGCGTGTTTTTCGCGCGCATTGCAGACGCCTACTGCGCGTTGCTTCATCGCAAAGGCGTGCTGCGACGCAAGGTGCTGCTGCTCGCGGCCATCTTGGAGCATACTCCACAGTGGGCCGATCGTTTCGACGGCGCGAAGGTAGAAAAGCTGCCGCTCGTCACGCTGGGTCTGATAGGGATGCGATCGGCGGCGTTTGCACTAATCGGATTGCTTATTCTTACACCAGTGCGCTTGCTCTGCATTGTAAGAGTGCGGCCATGAAGGTCTTGGTTGTTGGCGCAGGGGCTAGTGGCGTGCACTTTGCGCTAACTGCGCTGCAGCGTGGGTTCGACGTGACGATGATCGACGTTGGTCACGCCGGGACCGCTGTTGTCGCCCCGCATGCCTCGTATCGAGCCCTCAAGCACGAGCTGGCAGATCCCGTTTCCTATTTTCTCGGCGAGACGTATTCCGGGGCGGTGTTGCCCGGCCCCAAAAGCTCGGAGTATTATGGGCTGCCGCCGTCCAAGGATTATGTGTTCGCGACTCCAAATGGATTTAGCTATGCAATTGATGGCCTAGCCCCTCTGTTTTCTTTCGCGGGGGGCGGCCTAGCGCAAGCCTGGACCGCAGGCGCATATCCTCTCACCGATGGCGATTTGGCCGATTTTCCGTTCGCCGCGGCAACTCTTGCCCCCCATTTCGACGAAGTTGCCGAGCGCATAGGCGTGGCGGGCGACATTGACGACCTCAGCCACACCTTCCCTGGCCACCGCAGCCTTCATGACCCGTTGACGCTGGACGAGAGCAGCAGGTTACTCCTCGAAAGATATCGCGATCGCCGCCACAAGTTGCCGTCGTCCGTCCGTCTCGGTCGTTCACGCCAAGCAGTGCTTTCCCGAGGAGCCGGTGAGCGCGACGGTTGTCGCTATTGCGGACGTTGTTTGTGGGGGTGCCCGAATGGGGCGTTGTATACACCGTCGATGACGCTTCAAGCGTGCGCTGCCTACCGTAACTTCTCATACAAAAGTCGCCGGATTGCGAGCTGGTTCGCTCTTGCGCCGAATGGCGAAATCGAAAGGCTTGTCTCTTTCGATGCCGAAAGCGGCATCGAACACAATGACTCGGCGGACGTCTATGCGTTGGCTTGCGGAGCGCTAGGGACGTCTAACCTGTTTTTGCGTTCGATCTACCGCGCAAAAGGAGAGATCGTCGAGTTAGGCGGACTCATGGACAATAGACAGATCCTGGCGCCGTTTTTTCATTCAGCTATGCTGGGCAAAGCATACAACCCGGACTCCTATCAGTATCATCAACTCGCGATGCACATTGTTGGTGAAACTCCCCGAGACGAGGTTCACGGGCAAATCACAACGCTGAAAACCGCGGACACCCAGCCCATTTTTCAAGCCTTGCCACTCGACACGAAATCAGCGGTAGAGGCTTTTGCAACGACCCGCGTGTGTCTGGGAGTCGTCAACTTGAATTTCGCGGATTGGCGACGACCGGAGAATTTCGCAACACTTTCGCGAACCGACCGGGATTCGGACCAGATGCCCATTCTTTCATTGCGATATCGGCCCGCAACTGGGGAAGCAGACCGGCTGCGCGAAGCGCTTGCGACGACGCGACGTTTCTTTGGACAGCTCGGCGCCCCAATCGTTCCAGGAATGACCCATGTACGACCAATGGGGGCTAGTGTGCACTATGCCGGCACTTTGGCCATGTCGACTGTTCGTCTACCAGGGCGCGTCTCGCCCACGTGCCAGTCTTACGATATTTCAAACCTAGTGGTGGTGGACGGCGCTTGCTTGCCCTCTCTTCCCGCAAAAAACATCACCTTCACACTAATGGCCAACGCCGTGCGTGTCGCTCACGCTTTGTGATCTATCAGCTCCGCTTGTCGCCGCAGCTATCGTTGTTTTGGGTCGAGAGGCATCGGCCCGGACCACTTTTTCGATGATAAACAGGGGGCGACCTTTGGACTGCATATATAGACGTCCAAGATACTCTCCAATCACACCGAGCACGAGCAGTTGCCCACTGCCCAAGATCAAAACGGCAGCCATAAGTGTCGTCCAACCCTGTATGGCAACGCCGGAAAAATATCCGACGAGCGTATACATAAGAAATGCACCTCCGATCAGCGCGCACCAGAAACCTAGGTGAGTCGCCAACCGGAGAGGCGTTACTGAAAAACCTGTGATGGCATCGATTGCGAAGTTGATCATCTTCCGCAGCGGATACTTCGTTCGCCCGGCGAACCGCGGCTCGCGCACATAGGCAATTGGAACCTGGCGAAAGCCAATCCAACTCACCATCCCGCGAATGAACCGGTGTTGTTCAGGCATCGCATTAAGGACGTCCAATACACGACGGCTCATCAGTCGAAAATCGCCCGTGTCCCGCGGAATTTTGATGTCGGTCATTTGCTCAAGCAGCCGATAGAAAGCGGCCGCCGTAACATTCTTGACTTTCGTTTCGCCTTTCCGCGCGGTCCGTGTGCCGTAGACAACATCGGCCCCCTCATCCATCAGAGGCAACATCTCGGTTAGCAATTCAGGGGGGTCCTGCAAGTCGCCGTCGATCACCAGGATACGCTCGCCTTTGCAGATCCCAAGCCCAGCCGACAGCGCCAGTTGATGACCATGATTGCGCGACAGGAGAACACCGACGACCTTGGCGTCGGCCAAACAGAGATGTTCGATAGCAGTGCGGCTTCCGTCCGTAGAACCGTCGTCGACCAGCACAATTTCAAAATTGTCGCCTACTTCGCGCCGACACACCTCCGTCACGCGCCGGTAGAACTCCGGCAGGGACTCGGCCTCGTTGTAACAGGGCGCGACAACTGAGATGAGCGGAGTGCTAGACATTGTGATGCCGATCCCAGAAATGTCGCGTGGGTGTCCTGTCAGATGCACCTGAACGATCGCCCTCTTTAGCTCCCGCCGGGCAACCATGCTGGGCCAATATCATCAATTTCAGACTAAACCGATACCCTGCCGTGGGTAGTGTTTTTATTTGGCTCGAACAGAGCCCTGGATAGACCTTCAAGACTCCACCTCGAGGCACCGGCTCCGGCTGCTTACAGCCTCACTTGTGATCGCAGTGCGTGGACCGTTTGGACGGTGATGTGTGCAAAAGAGACAGGTTAGACTGAATTCGTACCATAGCCCAGCTGGCGTGGGTATCTCGTCTCAAAGCCATGCCGTTCGGGTACCGCTCTACAGTTGACAAGTTTTTTGACCGTGAACGCCACAAAAACCATGTGACTGACGTTCAGTGTGGCGCCCCGCCTGCCGCGGCGTCAGGCAAACTGATGAATTATGCGTCGACACAGCGACGGCGACCGGAATCGCATATGGGCGTCAAGAGCCAGGATTCTTTCGGCGCTTGAAAGCCGCGTCATCTTCAAAGACCCAAGGCAGTCCGTGTGATCGAGGTGCAAAAACTAGCTCGGCCCCGTAGATGTGGCGCCCGCGTGACGCGGCCAGCGCCGATCTGCTCGCTCCCATCGAGCGGTTCGACAATTCGAAGCACTGTCACTCGACTATCCGCGATCTCTGCACGGTTGCGTTCGGGGATCATGCAGCGCTAACTCTGGAGATCGTGCGCGAGCCCCCCCCACCAGCCAAACTTTCTCAGAAGCTTGAAGATTGAATATGGACGGAAGTGATCCCCGCGGTTCCCGCCAGGAACTTCAGCGAATCGTGCGCTTCCTGATCGCAGGCGCGGTTAATACCGCGTTCCACTATGCGGCCTACGCTCTGCTCGTTCTAGCCAGTGTTGCTCCGCAGCTCGCTCTAATGTTCGCGTTCGCGGCCGGTGTCGCTTTCAATTACATGACGACTGCCCGGTTTGTATTCTCGGGGCGCGGCTACAATCAGCTTCCTGCGTATGTAACTGTCTATATCGCCATCTATTTCGGCAACGCTTTAGCGCTGCAACTTGCAACCGCAAACGGGGTCAGACCGCTCCTCGCGCAGGCGCTGATATTGCCGCTCACCGCGGTTGCCACGTACCTGGCTATGCGCCAGGTATTCCGAGCCTGATCGGCCGCGTTGGCGTCCTTCTGTTCGGAAGCCATCTGCGGGTCAGATCAACGCTTGCGACAAACATCTACTGGCCAACGCCAGGTCGCGGCCGGAGTGTCGACTGCTGATGAGCATCCCCGAGCGCTGGATAAGTTAGCCCCCCCCCTGCCATCATGGGCGCTGATGATGTTCCCGAGCGTTTCGCGAGCGCGAGGGCTGGAGGCGCCCATCTCAGGCTGACGCCGAAACAGAATCAGTCCGGTGAGGAAAATCGGCTGAGGGCCATCTCGAAATGCGGCGTCCCCTTATGTCCGAATGATCCAGGTCGAGGCCACAAATTCGCTGATCGCTCGCTGTAGGTAGCCTCAGCGCTCAGCGACTGGGCGCTGGGGGCTGGACGGGGCCCAAGAAGGCGCGCGCCACACTGGCGCGCAATCTTGCAGTGACCATGCTCGCAGTCCGACGTAATGGTAAACCGCACACGTACTCGATGCCTGCGACGGCGGCGGCCTCATGGGAAGAAGTCGACGCCAAACAGCGAAGCACTCGCTCCTCGATGCAGGGGTTGGGATCAGGGTCACCGATCTTCGCTGCAGCTACCCCACGTCGATCGTCGGGGCGCCAGCCCCGGTCTTCACGTCGCCGCCAAACACCTCGATCGCCCCTTCCAGCGGCTGACCTCGCCACGTCCAAACCTGGTCGGGAGCCGCGTCGCATTGCTCAGCAAGCTCCGACATCAACTGCTCGTGCGACCTACAACTAGCACCACTTTCATCAGACAAGCAGGCTATGGTTCCGACGAGGTCGCCTGCTCATGGTCTCCCCCGCTCTCGGCCATCACGCCGATCACGGGCGAAAACCTCACTTAGCGTAGTGCATAGAATTTCCGAATGATCACTTTGTCGAGCCGCTGATTTACGCGGTTTTGGAAACTGACTTCTGGCCTGACTGCGCTGGTCAAGCAGGCCGCCTGTGGTCTTCTGCTACCCGCTGCATACCGGCGCCAAAATCTGTCTTCGGAAGGTATCCGATCTCCTTCCTGGCGCATTCAATGGAACAGGTTCCGCGCGCACGCAGAAGCTCCAGGTCGCTTGACGAAGGTCGGTGGATGATTGGGCGCCCACCGTTGCGGATCGCACTTACCCAATGCCTGCCGATCCTGATGACGCCCGGCGGCAGGAAAGTGCGAATTGCGCGGATCGCACCGCGCAACGGGTTCGCTCTCTGCCGCTTGCCTGTTTGCGGGCGCGCTGGTGTAGCGGGCATCATCTCAAGCCGCGGCGGCGGCTTGCCCAGAACGTCTGCATGCGCCGTGTAGAACATACGCCAGCCGACGGATTCGGGACCGGATACGATATAGCGCGACCCTGAATGGGACGCCTGGCGGAGCGCAAGCAGAGTCGCATTGACGACGTCATCGACGTGTACTGCGTGACACAACCCCTCCTCTCCGTCCGGCAGGACAACCGTCCCCGTCCGGAACTGCTCCAAGATCTTCTCCGTCCACTGCGGCGATCCTGCGCCATAGACGATTGTCGGCTGAAGGATCGTATGCGGCAACCGCGATCGGGCCAGCCGCTGTTCCATGGCGCGCTTTGTTAGTTTGTAGAGGCCGCCGGGGCCGTCTGCCGGCGAGTCCTCTGTAATGGTCCCGCCCGGCCATCCGTCGTAGACCGCGATCGAACTAAATTGGACAAAGGCCTTCAAGTCTGGCGCGGCCTCACAGGCCTGCAGCAATACTTCAAATTCGCTCAGAAGCTCTTCGCTGGACGCGGAAAAATCGTAAGCAAGGTTAACGACGGCGTGGGCGCCGGCTACCAGGTGCGCAGTCGCCGCGGCAGACCTGACGCTCTTGGCAAGCTTTACATTTCCCAGATCATTCCAGGAATTGCAGTTCGTAGACCTGACGGCTGCCGTAACTCTAGCGTTTTCGCGTTCCGCAAGCACGCGTACAAGGCGCGTCCCGATAAAACCGCCCCCTCCGACGACGACAATCTTTTTTCCAGCTAGCGATGTCAGTTCGGTCATGGCTGCTCCCTAAGAACGTCTGGCATGGGGCCTAAAGTGCTCTTTTGACCCCACGTTAAAGGTGCAATGACCTCGGCAATCACCTTGCGACCGATAAAAATCGGCGTCTTTTTGCATCACCGGCTCGCCTGGCCGAGATAAAAACAGGTTAAGGAAGCCAGACGGCACAAACCTTGCTTCCTCCTTACGAACGTTGCCACATCGTCGTCTCGACACCAAGAACGGGGGCTATTCAGCAGTGTTAGACGACCTTGGATGGAATGGAAAATTGATCTCGCGTGTGGAGCAGGATCGATTGTTCGAACACGTACAGCTCTAAAGGGTATTCAATTTCTGTGTGCGCCGCTCTTCCTGTCGGTTAGCCTGCCAGAGGCAGATCTTTGGACGAGGATGGACCGGGGATGCGTGCAGCAACATTCGTAAGGGTTAGGGAGCAACTGCGTGAAGGCCGAGTGTGATGTCTTTGTCATTGGCGCTGGACCGGCGGGTCTGACGGCGGCGTATCTGCTGACGAAGGCGGGCCGCAAGGTCACGACCATTGAACGCGATCCGAAATACGTGGGCGGCATCAGCCGCACGGTGAACTACAAAAACTACCTGTTCGACATTGGCGGTCACCGCTTCTTCTCCAAGTCCAAGGAGGTCGTCGACTTGTGGCGGGAGATCCTGCCCGACGATTTCATCCAGCGCCCTCGCCTGTCGCGCATCTACTACAATGGAAAATTCTTTGCCTATCCGCTCTGGGCGGCCGAGGCGTTCTGGAAGCTCGGTCCTATCGAGAGCTTCGTGTGCATGAGCTCTTGGATGTACGCGCGCGTATTTCCAATCAAGGATCCGAAAACGTTTCACCAATGGGTGCGAAACCAGTTCGGCGAGCGCTTGTTCTCGATTTTCTTCAAGACCTACACCGAAAAGGTCTGGGGAATGTCGTGCGACGAGATTTCCGCAGACTGGGCAGCTCAGCGCATCAAGGGATTGAACCTCTACCGCGCCATTCTCAACGGCTTTGGCCGGTCGTTCCGGCTCATGCAGGGAAAAGGCTACCGGAAGGACCATAGCACAGGCGTCAAGACGCTTATGGAGTCGTTCGACTATCCCTCCCGCGGACCCGGCATGATGTGGGAGGCGGCTGAACAAAAGGTGCGTGCGCAGGGCGGCGAGGTCCTGATGGGGTGCGAATTGACCAGCATGTCCTGGAATGCAGCCGAGCAGATCTGGACGGTGAGCTATACCAGCAGCGATGGCGCCGTACACACCACGACAGCAAACCATGTCATCTCTTCCGCGCCGATTCCGCAATTGATGGGCTCGATCACGCCGGCGCCCGCCAGTCTCTCGAGCGCCGGGGAACTCAAATATCGCGACTTCCTCACAGTCGCCCTGATCGCGAAGGCGAACGATTCTTTCCCCGACAACTGGGTCTATATCCATGACCCCTCGGTTCACGTCGGTCGCGTCCAGAACTTCGCATCCTGGTCGCCGGCGCTCGTGCCCAATCCTGAAAACACCTGCCTCGGCCTGGAATACTTCTGCTTCGAGGGCGACGGCCTTTGGACATCAAGCGATGAGGATCTGGTCGCATTGGCCACTCGCGAGATCGCCAAGATCGGATTGCTCAAGCCCGAAGACATTTCTGACGCCTGCGTCGTGCGTCAGCAGAAGGCCTACCCAGTCTACGACGAACATTATCAGGCGCACGTCGACGAGGTTCGGAAAAACATACGTGAAACCTACCCGACCCTTCATCTGGTTGGACGCAATGGCATGCACAAATACAACAATCAGGACCACGCCATGATGACCGCCATGCTGACGGTCAAGAACATTCTGAGCGGCGAACAGCTGTACGATATCTGGGACGTCAACGAGGATGCAGAGTATCACGAGGCTGGCCAGTCCGCTCAGGAAGCGCTCAAAAGCGAACGGCTGGTCCCGCG
>Ga0075163_10007754_pt1 | contig 14166 bp, 18 predicted proteins | sample JI1023141ADNA_FD_71478 | JGI IMG/M metagenome (GOLD analysis project Ga0075163, IMG submission 71478) | Wastewater effluent complex algal communities from Wisconsin, to seasonally profile nutrient transformation and Carbon sequestration -... | ecosystem: Engineered > WWTP > Effluent > Algae...
ACGCCGCCTTTTCGAGGACCCGTTGACTCAACGTGATAGGCGCCAAGTTCGAAGTCATCGCGGCTTTTCAGCCGAACCATCTCGCCGACTGCTGTCATGTGATGTATCCGTAGTGCGGGTCTGCGGGTGGCGTGTGAAAACACGTCGGCGAAACGAAATCTTAGGCAGGAATCAGTGTGCTCGTCACCTGTCCTGCGCCGCCCGGAGACCTGTTCATGACGCGTACCCTCCCCAAGCGCCTGCCCTTCCTGCGCAGCATGGCTGTTGTCGCCGTCGCGCTCACGGCGCTGACCGCTCCCGCCGGCTCCCAGCCGCCGCCGGCCGCCAAGCACGCCGACGTCCAGCCCGTCCCGCCGCCCGACCTGGCGCGCGCCGCCAAGCTCCAGCCAACCAGCCTCACACGCATCGATCCGGTGGATCTCGGCGCCCTGCCCGTCGAATTCGGCCGCACGCGCCTTGATGATGTGCGCAAGTCCGGCGGCGGCAGCGTCGGTGTCCGCGCTGAGCCTGGCAAGGCGCAGCGCTGGCTCTGCTATTCCTCCAGCCCGGATCGCCAGGTCTGGCTCACCACCGCAGAAACGGGCGGCCAGACCGTCAATGGCGTCACCCTGATCGGACACACCGGCATCGAAGGCCAGGATCGTTGCCCGCAGCTTCCGTCGGGCCTGCTTCCCATCGGCGCCATCGCTGGCGTCTCGATCGGCGACAAGCGCGACTATGTCGAATCGCTGCTCGGCCCCTCGCGCGGCGCCGAATGGGTCACCTACCAGTCCTGCCCGAAAGCCGCGGCTCCCGGCGCTCTGGCCGCGTGCATCAAGATCACGCTGCGCTTCGAGAAGAACCGCGTCTTCATGATCAATGCGGCGCAGACGACTGCCGGCCAGGTGGCCAGCCTTACGCCAGCTCCTTCACCATCACGCGCATCTCGTTGAGTCCGGGGCGGATGCCGCCAATGAAACTCTTGCCGCCAATGTCGGTGAAGCCCCAGCGTTCGTAAGCCGACCGCGCCCATGGCGCATGCGCCATGACGTCGAGCCAGATGTACGCCGCTCCCTCGGCCCGCGCCTGCGTCATCGCGGCGTCCAGCAGCTTGCGGCCGATGCCGCCCCGCCGCGCCACCGGCAGCAGATAGATGCGGGGAATCTCCGCCCCGCCGGGCCGGCTGTTCAATGGCTCCAGCGAGCCCGCGATCATGGTCAGGAAGCCGACGCCGGCGCCATCCTGCCGCGCGATCCACGTCCGCCCATCGGGCCGCGCCATGAAGGTTCGCACCGAGGCTTCGCCGAATGTCGACAGCTGCCGCATGAACGCCGCCGCATCGTCCCAGTCGCCAGCATAAGCCGAGGCATAGGCTGCGGGTCCGATGATCCCGATCTCGGCTGCGTCCAGAGGTCCCGCCCGCGAGATCACGATCTCCATCAGGTCTTCCCCTCATCCATCACAAACGTCAGCTTCAGGCGACTTTCACCATCGCCGCGCTCTCGGGCAGTTCCTTGGCGAAGGCGCGCTGGTAGAACTCGGCGACGGCAGGCCTTTCGAGTTCGTCGCACTTGTTCACGAAGGTCAGCCGGAAGGCGAGACCGACTTCCCCGAAGATCAGGAAGTTCTCGGCCCAGGTGATCACCGTGCGCGGGCTCATCACCGTCGAGATGTCGCCGGCGATGAACGCATTCCGCGTCATGTCCGCCACGCGCACCATCTTGGAGACGATGGCCTTGTCCACTTCGGGCACCTTGGACGAGACGATGTCCACTTCTGCGTCATGCTCGAGATAGTTCAGCGTCGTCACCACCGACCAGCGGTCCATCTGGCCCTGGTTCAGCTGTTGCGTGCCATGATAGAGGCCGGTCGTGTCGCCGAGGCCGACCGTGTTGGTGGTCGAGAACAGGCGGAAGAACGGGTTGGGCCGCATGACGCGGTTCTGGTCCAGCAGCGTCAGCTGTCCCGAGGCTTCAAGAATGCGCTGGATCACGAACATCACGTCCGGGCGTCCCGCATCATACTCGTCGAAAACCAACGCGATCGGCCGCTGCAGCGCCCAGGGAAGAATCCCTTCGCGGAACTCGGTGATCTGCTTGCCGTCCTTCAGCACGATCGCGTCCTTGCCGACGAGGTCGATCCGGCTGACGTGGCTGTCGAGGTTGATGCGAATGAGCGGCCAGTTCAGCCGCGCCGCCACCTGCTCGATGTGCGTGGACTTGCCGGTGCCGTGATAGCCCTGGATCATCACGCGGCGGTTGTTCTTGAACCCCGCCAGGATGGCCCGCGTGGTTTGCGGATCGAAGCGGTAGGCCGGGTCGAAATCCGGCACATAGGCGTTCTTCTCCGCAAAGGCCGGAACCTTGCCGTCGATGTCGACGCCGAACGTCTTGCGAATCTCCACCTCCTTGGTGGGCACAAGCTGAAGCAGCGCGTCAGAGCTATCGATAACCGCCATGGGGGAGATCTCTCGTATCCGTCGATCCGATATAGTCGGTCTGCAGGCCAGATTGCAACGCAGCATGGCGCAGGGGGCGGCTTGGTCGCATCGGCTGGCGGGGATTGTTCGCTGATTCCGCGCAAATCACCCTTTCGGGCGATTGCACGGGGCGGCCCGGGCGGCGTTTATGATCCGGCGGCAATCAAGGGAGAGCGCGATGGCGGTTCTGGGTATCGGCGGCATATTCTTCAAGGCGAATGACCCCGCCGCCCTGCTCCAGTGGTACAAGGATGTGATCGGCCTGGAGCTCCAGAGCTGGGGCGGCGTCGTCATCCGGCCCGAAGCCATGGCCGCCCACCCCGGCGCCGCCACGGTGTTTTCGCCCTTCAAGCAGGACACCACCTATTTCGCCCCCTCGACCAAGGACTTCATGATCAACTTCGCGGTCGATGATCTCGACGCCATCCTGGCCAGCTGCGCAAAGCACGGCGTCGAGGCGAAAGTCCTGCCCGAAGAACCGAACGGCAGATTCGCCCACATCAGCGACCCGGAGGGCACGCGGATCGAACTGTGGCAGCCCAAGCCGATGGCGGCGAGCTAAGTTATCACCGCAACGGCGACCCAACCGGTCGCGCCGCCAGAAAACACCTTCGCCTCGCAGCCGACCAAGGAGCCGGGGAGAACAGCCCGGCTTTCATGCTCGGGATCATGGTCGCATGTCGGCAGAGTCCGAAAACCATTGCCCTTTGCAACTGCAGAAGCGTGCCGTCAGCCGTCCGCGCCTTCATTCAACAAGGCGATGGTGACAACAGGGCGATGTTGATCGTCCGCCTGGCCGCGAGGCTCAAGCCAGCCCGCTCGATTTCAGGGCCTTGAAGGCCTTGATCACCACGCTCAGGCGATGCTCGGTCGAGCGGTCGCCGCCGTTCGAGTCCGGGTGGAAGCGCTTCACCAGCGCCGCATAGCGCTCGCGCACCTGCTCCACCGTGGCCGATGGCGGCAGCTCAAGCTCCTCAAGTGCGCGGATCTGCAGGCGTGTGCGGTCACGGCCTCGGCGGTCGCCGGCGCTTTCGCCGCGCTCTTCTGCGTTGTTGTAGATCCATTCCTTGCCGCGCCAGCGTTTCTGGCCGTCGGGGCCGACGCCGACCCGCGCGGCCGCGCCAACCGGCCCGCCGCCAAAGCGCCAGGTCCGCTTGTGGCCGTAGGCGGCCGAAGCGTGGAAGGCGGTGACCTCGGCTTCGGTCATGCCTTCGAAGAAATCATAGGTCTGGTTGTATTCGGCGGCGTGGCGCTGGCAGAACCAGAAATCGTCCTCGATCACGACCTTCTCGCCGGGAACCGGGATCGTGCGGGCGGAAAATGGCTTCGGCGCCTTGCAGATGCCGACCTCGTCGCAAGCCTTGGCCTCGCACTTGCGCACCTTGGCCTTGCCGCGCCTTTTGCCGCCCGGGGGGTTCACCCGGACGTCGACAAATTTGACGCGGTAATCCCGCCTGTGGTCTTCAGCGAACGACATGTACCTGACTGTGGGATGGAACTGTTAATGCGACAAGAATTGACAAGCCGCGCGGAGCGTATGCGAGCCGCTCTTTCAGCAGCATTTTCTCCGTCGCTGCTAGAGATAGTCGATGAGTCGCACCTGCACCATGGGCATGCAGGGGCAGCACCCGGCGGTGAGACACATTATTCGGTTCATATACGCGCAGACGCCCTGTCCGGGCTATCGCGGGTGGGGAAACATCGCGCCGTGAACGACGCCCTCGCGGCGGAATTCGCCGCCGGCCTGCATGCCTTGGCGATCAAGGTGGATTAGAGGCCGCCCCGCGCGCCGAAGCGCCACTGACGGGTGAAAACAGCCTCCTGAAAAGGAAAAGGCGGACTTCCGTCAGGAAGCCGCCTCATCCACCAGAGCCCGTTCCGTCCTGGCCGTCCCCCGTGCGGACATGGATAAACACTACCCAAATCGGGGCCATCGGGGTTACCCCCTAAAATTCAGGCGTTCGCAGCGAACGCCTCAGGAAAAAGCTCCTGGACAGCCCCTCAGACGATCAGTTTCCGGCGCGAGGCGATCCGGATGGCGTCGATCATGTTGCGAGCCTCCAGCCGCCGCAGGATCTGGGTGACATGGCATTCGATGGTTTTCTCGTGCCGCCCCATCGCCACCGCCACCGCCCGGTTGGACATGCCATCGGCCCGCATCAGCAGGACTTTCAGCTGGGTCTTGGACAGGTCTTCGCCGCTATCGTCCTCCTCGGCCTCGGACCGCTCGGACATTTTCAGCATGCGCGCGCCGACATTGGCGAAAACGTCGAAGCTCATGCTCAGCGCCGCCCGCGCCCGGTCGCTGCGCAGCAGCTCCTCGCCAGCCACCATCATCACGGCCGTGCCGCCCTGATCGAGCTGGATGCGCCGCGTGAAGCCTTCCTTCATGTCGAAATCGCGGGCGTTGCCCATCACTTCGCGCCCGGCCCTGTCCAGCGTCATGGCGCGCGTCAGCTCGCTCCAGAAGCCGTGCGCCCCCGCCCGCACCACGCCCTGAAACACCGGATCGGCGGCGTCATAGCCGCGCTCGAGATAGCGCTCCAGGAAGGGTCGCGGCACGTTCGAGATCGAGCGGTCGATCACCAGCTCGCCATGCTCGCGCTTGAGATAGAGGCAGGCATAGTTCCTCGCCCCGACCATGCCGATCAGGTTCGCCATGCTGGCGCCCAGCGCCTTACGGTTGGGCAGGCTCGGGGCCTGCGCCGCAAATGTCAGTGTCTGTTCGGCAAGCGTCATGACGCCCCTACCCCTAGAAAACCCCTAAACGCACCGTATCCACGTTTGGGGCGATTGAGGAAGGCTAGGCGGTCTCATCCGCCAAAAATTGCTGTAGCGGCGCGGTTTCAGCGTCGCGCTGGATATAAGCCCCGCCAATCCCCCGCGCGAGGATCAGGGTCAGTCGCCCATGCCTGGCTTTCTTGTCGTGGGCCATGTGGGCCAGCAATTCATCGCCCTTGTAGGGGCCACCCCGGAGGTTGCTCACGCGGGTCGCAAGTCCCAGTGCATTCAGCAGTTTTTCGGCTCGCACGGCGTCCTGTCCGGGGCATACGCCCAGCGCCACGGAATAACGCAGCGCCATCGCCATCCCGGCGCCGACCGCCTCGCCATGCAGCAAGTCCGGCCCGAACCCGTTGGCCCGCTCGAGCGCATGGCCAAACGTGTGGCCGAGGTTCAAGAGCGCCCGCTCGGCCTGCTCGGTCTCGTCGATCGCCACGATACGGGCCTTGGACGCGCACGACACGCGCACAGCTTCGGCCATCGCCGCCTTGTCGCCCGCCCGCAGCTTCGGCGCGTTCAACTCCAGGAAATCGAAGAACGCGGGATCGTCGATCAGCGCATACTTCACGACTTCCGCCAGCCCCGCCGCCCGCTCGCGCTCCGGCAGCGTGTCCAGCACGTCGAGATCGGCCAGCACCAGCACCGGCTGGTGGAACAGTCCGATCATGTTCTTGCCGGCGGCCGAGTTGATCGCTGTCTTGCCGCCTACGGACGAGTCCACCTGCGCCAGCAGCGTCGTCGGAATCTGCACGAACCGCGCACCACGCTTCAGCAGCCCCGCCGCCAGCCCGGTCAGGTCGCCGATCACCCCGCCACCGAACGCGATGATCAGGTCATCCCGCTCCGCGCCTTGCGTGATCAGCGCATCCAGCACTGCTTCCAGCTGCGCCATCTTCTTCGAAGTCTCGCCCGGCGGAACTTCCACGACCGACACGGTGATGTCCGCGCGCTCAAGCCCGGCCTTCAGCGTCGCCATGTGCAGCGCCGCGACGCGGGCGTCCGCCACCACGAACACGCGCGGTCGACTGGCCAACGGCGCAATCAGCTCGCCCGCACGCGCCAGCATGCCCTGTCCGATGAGGATATCGTAGCCGCGTGTCCCCAGTTCGACCCGCACAACCGTTTCGCTTGCAGCGCTCATGAATACCCCAGCGCCTTGCGGATCGCTTTTACGGCTTCAGTATAGGGACCCTCGCCGGACTCCACCACGTAATCAGCCTCGGCATAGAACGGCGCGCGCGCCTGATCGAGGTCGGCCAGCACCTGTTTGGGATTGTCCCGCTTCAGAAGCGGGCGGTTCTCGCGGCGGCTGACGCGCTTCCAGATCACGTCGAGGTCGGCCTTCAGCCACACGGTGGTGGCCTTTTCCTTCATCAGCGCGCGGGTGTCCGGGTCCATGAACGCTCCGCCGCCGGTCGCCAGCACGATCGGCGGACCATTCAGCAGGCGCTCGATCACCCTGCGTTCGCCTCGGCGGAACTCCGCCTCGCCATGGCGCTCGAATATCTCCGTGATCGACAGCTTGGCCGCCTTCACGATCTCGTCGTCGCTGTCGACAAACGGCGCGCCCAGCGTCTCGGCCAGCTTCTTGCCGACGGTGGACTTGCCCACGCCCATCAACCCTACCAGCGCGATGGTGCGGCTGATCCGGCCTGCAGCAGGCGCAGGCGCGGCGCCAGACGCCGGATTCGGCGGCGCCGGATCGGGAACGGGGTGCTCCCCTCCAGTCTCATCCGAATTGCCGCACGCCACAGACATCGCTTGCCCTGTTTGCCGAACCGGACGCTTATACCGCACAGGCGGAGCGGGCAATCTTGAGCCAAAACAGGGCTATTCCCGAACTGCTGTTCAGCTTGCTGGACCGGCTCGCCCCGGTCTGATTTCATTGATGCGGGGCTCGGCCCCGGGACCGATCCGGAGGGACTATGCGCTACGGGAAACGCCGGCCGCCGCCTTACAAGCTGATCGGCATCCTCGCCGTCGTCGTCGTCGTCGCCGCCATCGGCGCGGTCTTCTTCTATTCCGGCCAGGCAGAATCCAACCCGCCCGCGCAGTCGGAAATCCGCGTGGAGGCAAAGAATGTCGGCCCGCACTAGGCTGACTGCGGCAGCGCTCGTTCTTGCCGTCGCTCTCACGTCCGGACCTGCCTTCGCACAGGTCTCAGCTGCCCCGCTCGAAAAAGTCGATCCGTGGGGCGTGGGCTATCTCGGCAAGGCCGACGGCGCGATGCCTGCCGCCCTCTGGGCCAATACCGATGGCGATACGCTCGCCGCTGTCCTCGCCGCGCTGCAGCCGACGCAACTTTCCCCCGCAGCACGCACTGCCCTGCGCCGGGTCATTCTTTCTTCCGCCAAGGCGCCCGCAGGCGGCGCCGCACTCGTTCCTGAACGCCTGCGCCTGATCGAACAGCTCGGCGAAACCGAACGCTCCATCGACCTGCGCAAGCGCTTCCCCGACACCGCATGGGGCAAGGCCGGCGACCGCCTGGCCTCCGACTACGAACTCTCCAACGGCCGCTCGCAGACCGCCTGCGCCCGCGTCGCCGACAAGCGCGCCGACGATCCGATGTGGATGCCCGTCCGCGCTCTTTGCTACGCCATCGCGAAGGACTTCAACGCCGCCGGCATGATCTCCGAACAGATCACCACCGCCGACAGCATGACCAATGTCTGGCTGGTGCAGGCCATCGAGACGATGCGCGAGGCAACCAAGACCCGCCCCGCCGGCCGCTATGGCACGCCGTTTGACGCCGCCGTCTCCGTCGCCGCGAAACTCTCGGCGCCCGCAGACGCCATGCGCGCGCTGACGCCCGACATCGCCGCCGCCATCGTCCGCCACCCGACGTCCACGCTGGAGCAGAAACGCGGCGCGCTGCGCATCGCGCTTGACGGCGGCAAGCTGCTGCCCTCCGAAGTCGTCGCCGTTCTCACGATGAAGGATGAAACGCCCGTCCCCGCTGCGGCCAGGACGCCCCAGCGCGCGGCGGCGCCGAAAGCCGATTTCCTCGCCCTCGCTCTTACAGCCGCAGCAAAGACCGACATGCCGGCGGACGCCAGGGCCACTGCCTACGCCATCGCTCTCAAGGGCGCCGAAACCATCTCCGACTTCCGCCTCGCCGCCCATGCCCTGAACGACGCGATCAAGGACCTGCCGCGCAGTGACGCCTCGCTTCCCCACGCCGAAGCCTTCGCTCGCGCAGCCCTCACGCTGGGCGACGAGAAACAGGCAGGCGAATGGCGCAAGCTGATGGACAAGGCGCCCAACGACAAATCCGATCCGTGGGCCGAAGCGCGCATCGACCTGATGCTGTCCTTCGCCTCGGACACGGGCGACAAGAACGGCGCGATCCTCAACCGCCTGCTTGCCTCCGTACCCGCACCGCCTGCAACGCCCGCGAAGACCGCGACGCCGCAACAGCGCCAGCAGGATCTCCGCCGCATCGAGAACACGCGCGTGCTGTTCCTCTATGTCGGCGCCGGCCGCCCGCTGCCGCCCGCCGCCCGCACCGCGCTCGCCGCCCAGCGCACCGCCGGCCGCGGCGTGTCGGATTCCGCCCTCACCCGCATCCAGGCCGCAGCCTCCGCCAACGCGGTGGGCGAAGCCGCCCTCGCCGCCATCGCCCAGGTTGGCTCCGACGCCTCGGCAATCTCCTTCGCCGGCCTCAGCGACCTGATGATCCAGTTTCGCACCCTGGGCTTCGACCGCGACGCCAACAACCTGGCGCTGGAAGCCCTGCAGGTCTGGAAGGCGCTCTAGGCGCTAGCGAGCGATGATCTCGTAGGTGAATTCGTAGCTGTGCGCCCCGCCCGGCGCGATGACGATGGCCATATCGCCCGTCAGGCCGGCCAGCTCATCCGTCCCCGTGTCCGGTATCACCTTGATCGACAGCGACGGTGAGCCGCGATCCATCACACCCGTGTGCTGGATGTAGAAGCTGCCTGCCAAGCCTTTCAACACGCCCGTCACCTTCTCGATCGCGACATAGCCCGCCGACCCCGGCACGGTCCCGCCCGCACTCAGCATCTCACCAACGCCCACGCCCTCCAGATCGCCGGAATAGACCTTGTCCAGCGCATGCCGCCCCAGCAGGCCGGTCATCGCCTCGTGCACCTGTTCCGCTGTGCGCTTAACCTGGAACGGCCCGGTCACGGTGGTTTTCATTCCGGTCTCCTGCTGCAGGCGCGCACTCTAAGGCTGCAACAGGATCTCGCGAAAGACGTCCACGGCAACTCCGTGTTCATTCCTCCCGCGCACTCTCCCGCGCATGACAGCTCTCGCGACCAAACCCGCTTCAGATGCCCGGACCCCCTCCGTGATGGACGTGCGCCGCATCGAGGCCTTCCTCGACACACTGCGCGCCGAACGCGGCGCAGCCGACAACACCATCGAGGCCTATCGCCGCGACCTTGAAGACGCCTCCGGCTTCCTCCGCGCCAATGGCTCCTCTTTGATAGATGCGGGCGAGCGCGACCTTTCCGCCTTCGTGCGCGACCTGCACCACCGCTCCATGTCTGCCGCCACCGTCGCGCGCCGGCTCTCGGCCCTGCGCCGCTTCTTCCGCTTCCAGCTCGGCGACAATGAACGCCCCGACAACCCGACCTCCCGCCTCGACGGTCCCACCCTGAAGCGCGAGCCGCCCGACGTGCTGTCCCGCGAGGAAGTCGCCCGCCTCATCCAGGCCGCCGAAGGCCCCGAGCCGTCCGACCTGCGCAATCTCTGCCTGATCGAACTGCTCTACGGCGCCGGCCTGCGCGCCTCCGAGCTTTGCGACCTGCCGCTCTCGGCCCTGCCTGCTCCCGGCGCAACGACGCTGATCGTGCGGGGCAAGGGCGACAAGGAACGCATCACGCCGCTTGGCCGTCCTGCCCTGGCCGCGCTGAAAGCCTACATGGCCGTGCGCGAACAATTCCTGCCGAAGACCGCGATCCGCTCCACCGCCCAGCGCTTCGTCTTCCCCTCGCGCGGCGCTGGCGGCCGCCTCACCCGCCGCCGCCTTGGCCAGATTCTCGAAGACCTCGCCATAAAGGCCGGCGTGCCGCACGAGCGCGTCGCCCCCCACGCCATGCGCCACGCCTTCGCCACCCACCTGCTCTCGGGCGGCGCCGACCTGCGCGCCGTCCAGCTCCTGCTCGGTCACGCCGACATCTCGACAACGCAGATCTACACCCACGTCGTCACCGATGAACTCCGCGACCTCCTCGAAGCCGCCCACCCCCTCGCCCGGAAATAGAAGCCCGCAGCTAACGCTGGCGAGGGTACGCCCCGATGCGCTATCAGCGCCGCATGCCTCCCTCAGACCAGCCTCGCCTGCCGCCCCTTCCACAGATCACCTTCACGCCCGAAGGCGCGCCCTTCTCGGAAGATTCGGGCGACGTCTATTTCTCGGGCGACGGCCTCGACGAAAAGCGGGCCGTCTTTCTCGCCGGCTGCGGCCTGCCGGAAGCCTGGTCAGGCCGCGATCACTTCACCATCGGCGAGCTTGGCTTTGGAACCGGCCTCACCTTCCTGATCGCCTGGGATCTCTGGCGCCGCCATCGTCCTTCGCCTGACGCCCGTCTCGATTTTCTCTCCTTCGAAGCCGCCCTGCTCACCGCCGAGAACGCCGCCCGCATCCACGCCCTCTGGCCCGAGCTCGCAGAGGTTTCCGCCGAACTTTTGAAGCGCTGGCCTGCTCGCGCCCGCGGTTTCCAGCGCATCCGCTTCCCGGACGGGATTACGCTCACCCTCGCCCTCGACGACATCGCATTCTCCCTGCCGCAGGCTGACGCAAGCATCGACGCCTGGTTCCTCGATGGTTTCGCCCCGTCGAAAAACCCCGCCATGTGGTCGCCCGAAACCCTCGACCACGTCGCACGGCTCTCCGCACCTGGCGCTCGCGCCGCGACTTATTCCGTCGCAGGCGATGTCCGCCGCAGTCTTGAAGCCGCCGGTTTCACGGTCGCGAAAATGCCGGGCCACGGGCGCAAGAAACAGCGTCTCGAAGCCGTCCTGGCCGCATCATCTCAACGCGCCAAACCTGCACCACCCAGAAATGTTCTCATCCTCGGCGCCGGAGTTGCTGGCGCATGCGCCGCCCGCGCCTTCCTTGATCGCGGCTGCGCCGTCACGGTTCTCGACGCGGGCCCCAAGGCGGGATCAGGCGCCAGCGGCAATCCCATCGCCCTGGTCATGCCCCGCCTCGATGCCGCAGACGGCCCCGCCGCGCGCGGCCTGATCGAGGCTTTCCTGCAGGCCAAACGCACCTATCTCCAGCTCACGCCAGACGCCGCCGCCTCGCTCGACGTCACGCACCTTCCGCGCAACGAAACCGAAGCCGCCCGCTTCGCCCGGCTGATCGCGGATCCGCCGCTCGATGCAAGCCTTCTTTCATCCGCCGAAGATGCGTCCGATGCACCTGGCGGCGTCATCCACCACCAATCCATCGCCGTCCGCCCCGCCACCGCGCTCCTGCAACTCCTCGCCGGCGCGACGCTCCGCTTCAACGCGCAGATCGCCGCCTGCACGGGCGACATGCTCACGCTGGCCTCCGGTGAACAACTCTCGGCTGATCTCATTGTCATCTGCGCCGGCATGGGAACAGCCGCGCTTTTCACCGACGCCCCGCCTCTCACCGGCCGCCTCGGGCAGATCGAATCCGCGGCCAGCACCGCAACACCCAACGCCATCGCCGATGGCGGCTACGCGGTCGAAGCCATCGGCCAACTCGTCTTCGGCGCCACGTTCGAGGCCGCGCCGACAGGCGATCCACCCGTCACCGCCTTTGCCCGCAACCAGAACATGGCGACGCTCGCCCGCCTTCGTCCCGATCTCGCGACAAGCCTTGATCCGAACCAGCTTGTCTCGCGCGCCGCTGTTCGCGCCACAACGCCAGACCGCCTGCCCTTCGCTGGCGCCCTGGCGCGATCTGGACATGAAAAGGCGCTGGAGTTTCCTCCAGCGCCTGCAGACAATATCCGCCTCATCGGCGGTCTTGGCTCGCGCGGCTTTCTATGGGCGCCGCTGCTCGCCGAGCTAGTTGCCGCCGAGGCCTTCGCGGAACCATCACCCGTTGAGCGCTATGTTCGCGCCGCCCTGGATCCGTCCCGCTTCCTCGCCCGTGCGCTCAGGCGCCGGGGTTAGTATCACGCGGCCTCAACCGGCTGATCTCGTCAGACAGCCGGCGATCGTCGTCCGTCACCAGACGCTCAAGCGTGGCGACCCGTTCCTTCAGTTTTGCGATTTCAACTTCTGTCGCGCGATGCACAGCATCATCGACCGACGTCATCTGCATGTGGCGCAGTTTCAACTTCTGCTCCGCGATCCGTTGCCGCCCGATCACCGCCACAAGGCCGATCGAAATGGCGAGGATCGGAATAAGAAGTGCAAGTGTCCCGTTCATCTACTGTCCCCTGCCCGGGTCGCGCCCGGTATCGTCTGCATCGCGCAGTTTCTCGATTTCGGCGGCCAGCCGCGCTTCATCATCCTGCGCCATGCGTTCCAGGGCCAGCCGTTCAAGCACTTTCACGCGTGCGGCCAGCGTGTCGATGGTCGATGTCATGCCGGCGACCTTCACTTTCAGAGCTTCGATCTCGGCGTTGGTCTGTAGTGGCGACTGCATCATGCCAGCCCCCATGATTCCCGCGCCCATGCCGTCGCCCATGCCCCAGTCATCCCAATTTCCCCAATGACCCCATCCGCCATTGCCTTGCAGATGGGCCCGCCAGGCGGCGCGGCGTGCATCACGCCTGGCGCGCCATTCCTCGCGGCGCTTGCGCGTCTCGCTCCCGTGGTCGTCCTGCGTGGAAGACTGGCTGTGATCCCGGTCGTACATGCTGAGCGCTCCCGCGTTTGACGTTGAGGCCTAGAGAGATGCGCTGCTGCGTCCCGTCGTGCGCAGACGCTCGATCTCGCCAGCCAGGCGGCGGTCGTCATCCGTGACCAGCTTCTCGAGCACGGCGACGCGATCCGTCAGCCGGTCGATCTGCGATTGCATGGAGCCGATCAACTGGTCATCGGCGCGGCTTCGGCCCAGCTTGCCCTGCATGATCATCTGCGTCCGCCACAACTTGGCGCCGAACACGATCGCCACGATCAGGACCACCATCGTGAAGGGGCTGCCGATTTCCATGTCAGTCTCGCTCCAGAAAGAGGATCGTCAAAAGAAATGTCAGGGCGCTTCAGCGCGCCCCGTCTCAGCGGGCAAGCGGACGCCAGTCGATATCGAAACCGCAGTTCGGCGGGCAGGTGCGCGAGACGATATCCATGGTGAACCCGTCATGGCCCTTGCCCATGACGACCTTGATGTCGCCGGCGTTGACGTGAACCGTTCCGATCTGCGCCGCGGTGATGATGCAGATCATTCCGACCGCCAGCATGCCGGCGGCCATGCCGAGCTTGCCTTTGAGGTCGCTGGATGTGGAAGGAGAAGGTTTGAAATCGCGAGCCATGGTGTCCCTCTTTTGGTCTTGGGGCTCTTCGTGTGCAGGCACGTCCCTCGTTTGTTGGGTCGTTGGGGAGGCGGCGGGCTTGGGAGCGCCGCCTCCTTCTGACTACGCGCCTTCCAGGTCGCGGAATTCGCGTTTCAGTTTCCATTCCTCGCTCGTCACCGAGCGTTCCATCCGGGCCAGGCGATCATCGAGATCGCGGAACTGGTAGCGGATGTTCGAGAAGGTCTCCTTCGGCCGGTCCGAGACGCCGCGCCAGAAGCGGTCCTCGTCAGGCGTCAGGTTGCGCGGGCGGTAGGGTGCATAGGGCGTGATGGCCCAGAGAACCAGGTAACCCACGAAGACCACGGTGGAGCCAACGCCCGTGAAGAAGAGGACGGCGGCGGCGACGCGGGTGATGGTGGGGTCCCATCCCATGCGGTCAGCGATGCCGCCGCAAACGCCGGCGATAACCTTGTCCCTGCTGCGATAGAGCCGCTTGGGGTTCGGTGAGTAGGCGTAATC
>Ga0075163_10007755_pt1 | contig 14165 bp, 13 predicted proteins | sample JI1023141ADNA_FD_71478 | JGI IMG/M metagenome (GOLD analysis project Ga0075163, IMG submission 71478) | Wastewater effluent complex algal communities from Wisconsin, to seasonally profile nutrient transformation and Carbon sequestration -... | ecosystem: Engineered > WWTP > Effluent > Algae...
CTGCACAGCGGCAAGGGTCGCCTTCGGCGTGCCCGCACCGGGTTCGATGTCGGTGTAACGTGAAGGATCGCTCCAAGTCAGCAGCGCTTCACCGGCGACACTGGGCATGGCCGCAAACAGACAGAGCACGGGCAGATACCGCAATCGATTGTCCATGGAACTGAATTCCTTATGCTGGGTGATGCTTCAGCCGATCCGCTTCAGAGCTGTCCATCACTCAAGCGGAAGGTGCTGTCGAACCATTTCACGATCATGGCGCCTTCGAAGTAATACGGTTCGTTGCGTTCGGACTGGCTGACGGTATTGGTCAGGTTGGTGAAATTCATGTCCTGGAACACCACGTCCTTCTGTTCGGCTATCACCGCGCCGGTAGCATCGGTCAACTGGTAGCTTAGCGTCATCTGCGGAAACAAGGATTGCTGCACCACCCGTTGATAGGCGCCTTTGCCGCCGGTTCGCATCGCCCCGGCCATATCGAAATTGCTGACCGTTACCGACAGCGTGCTGCCTTCCGGCAAACGGGCGGCCTGCTCGCTGAATACGCCGTCCAGGGTTTTGAACAGGGACTTCTGGAAATTATTCTGGGAACCGAAGTTGGAACCGATGTCGGTATAGTTCTGCGGATCCTGCCAGGTGACATTGGCTTCGGCGGCTTCGACATAGGCCGTGATCAACAAGGCCGCCGTGAACAGGAATATTTTGAATCGGATCGGCATCATGGAAAATCCTCATTCCGGGTGGCTATTGAAGATGACCAAGCCGGCGTGATCATTCCTATCCGGTTTGGCAGGGAACGGCAGCCTATTTCTTTTTCTCGAAGAAGGTGTTGTAGAACCACTGGCGGACCATGGCGTCCTCGAAATAGAATTCGTTCGAGGTCGCGTTCTGCTGCGACTGCCGGATCGCCGAATTCGCGTTGTAGTAATCCTGCTGGGCGTAAACCATGCCCTGTTGCTGTGAAAGCACGGCACCGGAAGCATCGGTCAGCTGGTAGTCGAGGGTCATCTGCGGGTACCAGAGCGCCTGGATTTCGCGCACGCCGTTTTCGACACGGCCGGCCATGTCGAAATCGGTCACGGTAACCTTCAAGACATTACCCTCCGGAAGGCGCTTCGCCTGACGGGTGAATTCGTCGCCCAGATAACTGAACAGTGAATCCTGGAAGGCCTGCTGTGGACCGTCATCGGAAACGATGTCGGTATAGTTCTGCGGACTCTGCCATTCGACCTGGGCTTCACCGGCGGATGCGGCGGCTGGAATCAGCAAAGCGGCAACGATAAGCGGGAATGACGATGGTTGCATACGCATACGCGAATCTCCTTGTGCATTGAAACTTCAATGTAGCAAATTGGACGGAATAGGCAATGACAAACTGAAATTTCGTTCATTTTCAAACACATTAGCACTTGTGTCTTCATTCGACGTTCAGTTGCGGGGCATCACAATGGCCCATTCTTCAATCGGCCAAGAGCGCCGTTATTCCATAAGTCGCTGAATTTACTCGGCGCATCGTTTGACCGCAGATCGATTCAACTGCACTGAACCCGGTCAAACCCATCCCATACCCATGAAAGCATCAGGAGCGAATCGTGATCGATTTACCCCCAGCAGAAGTGCGCTGCCTCGAAGCGGCCATACACCATGAAGCCAAGGGCGAAAGTTTCGCCGGAAAACTTGCGGTCGGCAATGTCGTGCTGAACCGCGCTTCTTCCTCGGAATTCCCGAAATCGGTCTGCGCCGTGGTCAAGCAACGGAAACAGTTCTCCTGGTACAAGGGCAACGATGCGGTGCTGAATGCCGAAGTCAGCCAGGACACCCGCAAAGCGGCGCGCAAAGCCATGGCCAGCGCCCGCGATAATGTGATGTTCTTCCACGCCACCTATGTGGCACCCGGCTGGTCGAAAAAAATGCAGCGCCGCTTTACCGTCGGCAACCACATCTTCTACGCCATGAAGTGAAAAAATCCCCGCAAATGCGGGGATTTTCTTATCCGGCCAGCCAGCTTGCCTGGAAATTCGGCGCGGCATGCGGCTCGACACCGGATCTGGAGGCCGATTCCGCCGGCAGCAGGAACACATCACGGACGTCGTACAGACGTTCGAGCTGCTTGACCAAGACCGAAATATCGCGTGTCGATTCAATGCAGAACGACATCTGGCAGGTATCGGGCCCAGCTGGCAATACGCTGAGCTCCTGAAGTTTGTACCCGCGCCGTTCAATGACGCCCAGCACCCGTATCAGACTGCCTTCGGTCTGGGCGATCTCGCACTCAAGATTCCGTTTCATAGTCATACCCCATCATTTCTGCGTTGGATTTTCCCGGCGGCACCAGCGGCCAGACATTGGCTTGCGGATCGATTTTCACATGGCAGAAAAACGGTCCTTCACTCTTGAGGATCTGTTCGATTGCCTCGTCGACTTGATCGCGGCGCTCGACGGTGATCGCCGGAATGCCGAACGCACGCGCCAGCACCGCGAAATCGGGGTTGTCGGACAGATCGACTTCGCTGTAACGTTCACCGAAGAACAGTTCCTGCCATTGCTTGACCATGCCCAGGCGGGCGTTGTCGAGCACGATGACCTTGACCGGAATTTTGTAACGGTTCAGCGTGGCCAGCTCCTGGATGTTCATCATGATGCCGCCGTCACCGCTGACACTGATGATGCAGGAATCCGGCTCTGCGAAATGCGCGCCGATGGCGGCCGGCAAGCCGTAACCCATGGTGCCCAGACCACCGCTGGACAGATGCGCGTTGGCGCGGCTGACCTGATAATGCTGGGCCACCCACATCTGGTGCTGGCCGACATCGCTGCACACGATGGTCCGGTCTCCGCCGGCAAGCGACAGCTTGCGCAGCAACTCCGGTGCGAACACCTTGTCGCCCGGCGCGTCGTAGCGCTCGGGGTATCTGGCTTTCATGCCGGCGCAGTGTCCGCGCCATGCATCGATGTCCAAATCCTGCGCCAGTAGCGGCAGATAGTCGGCAAATCGCCCGTCCAGGGCGACATCGGCCGCGCGCAACTTGCCGATTTCAGCAGCGTCGATATCGCAATGGATGACCCTGGCATTCGGGGCGAACGTGGCGATCTTGCCGGTGGCCCGGTCATCGAAACGTGCGCCCATCACCAGTAGCAGATCGCATTCCTGCACGGCGAAATTGGAAGCCGGCGTACCATGCATGCCGAGCATGCCCAGATCGAGCGGATCACGGTAGTCGACCGTGCCTTTGGCTTTCAGGGTCCAGACCGCGGGAATGCGGGTGGCCTGCATGAACGCACGCAACTCGGATTCCGCGCCGGCCATGCCAACACCGCCACCGACATACAGCAATGGCTTTCTGGCACGCGAGAGCAAATCCCTGGCGTTTGCGATTTGATCGGACTGGTCGTTCTTGACGGGAAGCTCTGAACGCATGGCGCGGGCCGTGGCATGGCCGGCGGTGATGTCTTTCGGCAGATCGACCAGCACCGGTCCCGGCTTGCCGGAACGGGCGATGGCGAACGCCTCGCGCACCACGGCATAGACATCCTCGGTGCGGCGCACGATGTAACTGTGTTTGACCACCGGCAGGCTCATCCCGAAGATATCGACTTCCTGGAAGGCATCGGTGCCCATGACGTTGGTGGAAACCTGTCCGGTGATGACAACCATCGGTACCGAATCCATGAAGGCATTGGCGATGCCGGTCAGCAGATTGGTGGCGCCGGGCCCGGAGGTGGCCATGCACACGCCGACTTTTCCGGACACGCGCGCGTAACCGTCGGCTGACAACGCCGCGCCCTGCTCGTGCCGGACCAGGATGTGCTTTATCGGGTAATCGACCAAGGCATCGTATACCGGCATGATGGCGCCGCCCGGATAGCCGAACAGCACCTCGCAACCTTCGTCACGCAAGGCATCCAGCAGCCAACGCGCGCCGGATTTGGTCACTTCGGTCTGTGGCCGGTTGCCATCCATGTCAACCTGCCTGCGGTGCCAGCCAAGGCATGCGTGCGCGCAACGCGACACCGACCTTTTCGATCGGATGCGACAGGTCGCGGTCTTTCATGGCCTTGTAGTTGGCGTTTCCGCCCTCGTATTCGGCGATGAATTCGCGCGCGAACTGGCCGCTCTGGATTTCCTTCAGTGCTTCACGCATGCGGGTGCGGGTTTCGTCGTTGATGATGCGCGGACCGCGGGTCAGGTCGCCGTACTGGCAGGTTTCCGAAACGAACTGGTGCATCTTGGCCAGTCCGCCTTCGTGCAACAGGTCGACGATCAGCTTCAGTTCGTGCAGGCATTCGTAGTAGGCCACTTCCGGTTTATAGCCGGCCTCGACCAGTGTTTCAAAACCCTGCAGCACCAGCTCGGTGGTGCCGCCGCACAGTACCGCCTGTTCGCCGAACAGATCGGTCTCGGTTTCTTCGGCGAAGTGGGTTTCGATCAACATTGCGCGCGCGCCGCCGATTCCGGCGGCATAGGCCAGCACTTTTTCCCGGGCATGACCGGAAGCGTCCTGATGCACGGCATACAGGCACGGCACGCCGTGGCCTTTCTCGAATTCACGGCGTACCAGCGCACCCGGTCCTTTCGGTGCCACCAGGATCACATCGATGTCGGCACGCGGCTTGATCTGTCCGAAATGGATGTTGAATCCGTGCGCGAACAGCAATGCCGCATGCGCTTTGATGTTCGGTTCGATGATTTCTTCATACAATTTTTTCTGCGGCATATCCGGTGTCAGGACGGCAACCAGATCGGCGCCCTTGACCGCATCTGCGGGTTCGGCAACGGTCAAGCCATCGGCTTTGGCTTTGATCCAGCTCGGACCGTCTTTACGGACGCCGACCACCACATCAAGACCCGAATCATGCATGTTCAGGGCATGCGCCCGTCCCTGGCTGCCATAGCCGATGACGGCGATTTTCTTGTTTTTCAAAGCGTCGATGGTTGCTTTTGTATCTGCTGACATGAACTACTCCTGGAAATAATATGACTGATGAAAAAAGTGGCATTCAAAAAATGTCGGTGACCGCGCCTTTCGAGGACGAACTCACCAGCTTGGCGTACTTCGCCAGTACGCCACGGGATTCCTTGGGCGCCGGTATGTTCCATGCCTTACGGCGGGCTTCAAGGTCGGCATCGGTGTGCAACTCGCGCGAACCGACATCAATGACGATGCGGTCGCCTTCCTGCAACAGAGCGATGGGGCCGCCGCGTGCCGCTTCCGGCGCGATGTGGCCGACCATGAAGCCGTGGGTGGCGCCGCTGAAGCGGCCATCGGTGATCAGTGCCACGTCGTTGCCCAGGCCACGGCCGACCAAAGCGGCGGTGACCGCCAGCATTTCACGCATACCCGGCCCGCCCGCAGGTCCTTCATTGCGGATGACCAGTACGTCGCCGGCACGGATTTGATCGGATTGCACGGCAGCGAATGCCTGTTCTTCGCTTTCAAATACGCGTGCCGGACCTTCATGGTGCAGCCTTCCATGCCCGGCGAGTTTCAGCACGCAGCCATCCGGCGCGACGTTGCCGTACAAAATGGAATAGCCGCCGCGCGGCTTCAGCGCCGAACCCACCGGCAACACCACTTGTTGGCCTTCAGTCGCCGGCTTGGAAGCCCGAATTTCCTCGAACAAGGAGCGCCCGGTCACGGTTGCTGCCTCTTGCAGCATGCCGGCGGCGTACAGTTCGCGCGCGACCAAGGCGGTTCCACCGGCTTCAGTCAATTCCACGGCGGTGAAACGGCCACCCGGCTTCAAATCGGCGATGACCGGCGTGTCGCGCGAAGCGGCGTCGAAATCCTCCAGACCCAGGTCGATATCGGCATCGTGGGCGATGGCCAGCAAATGCAGTACGGCGTTGGTCGAACCGGCTGTGGCGGCAACCATACGCGCGGCATTGATGAACGATCCGCGGCTCAACACATCGCGTGGCTTGCGGTTTGCGGCCAGACACTCGACAGCCAATTCACCGCAGCGGTAGGCGGCCGTGCGCTTGGCCGGATCGGTCGCGGTGATGTCGTTCAGGCCCATCGGCGACAGACCGAGGCTGGTCAGCACCATCGCCATGGTATTGGCGGTGAATTGCCCGCCGCAAGCACCGGCACCGGGGCAGGCGCTTTTCTCGACGTGCGCCAGGCCGGCATCATCCAGCTTGCCGGCACCATGCGCGCCGACCGCTTCGAATACTTCCTGGATGGTAATGTGCCTGCCTGCCAACGTGCCATGCGCGATCGAACCGCCGTACAAGGCCAGACCCGGGATGTTCATGCGCGCAAGCGCCATAGCCGCGGCCGGAATGGTCTTGTCGCAGCCGCACAGGACCAGCACAGCATCCAGACAATGGCCGTTGACCGCCAGCTCGATGGAATCGGCGATGACTTCGCGCGACACCAGTGACGCGCGCATGCCGGTCGTACCCATGGCGATGCCGTCGGTGACGGCAATGGTATTGAATTCGATCGGTGTGCCGCCAGCGGCACGGATGCCGGCACTGGCATGCTCGGCCAATTCACGCAGATTCAGGTTGCACGGCGAAATGTTGGACCAGGTATGCACCACGCCGATCATCGGTTTGGCGATGTCGGAGTCGGACAATCCGGTGGCACGCAGCATGGCGCGTGCCGGCGCACGGTCCGGGCCGGTTTTGATGGCGTCGCTGCGCAGGGTTTTGGTTGGTTTCATGCGGCTTGGATTTCTGTCGTGGAAAGTAAGCGGGATAACACGGCGTCTGTAATGGATTGCGTACTGGCGGTGCCGGAAAGATCACGGGTCAGTTCCGAATCGGCGATGACCGATTCGACCGCCGCTTCGATGGCGGCCGCTTCGGTTTCCAGCCCGAAGCTGTAACGCAACAGCAGCGCCGCGCTCAGAATGCTGCCGATCGGATTGGCGACACCCTGCCCGGCGATATCCGGCGCCGAACCGTGGATCGGCTCATACAAGCCGCGACTGCCGACACCGAGCGAGGCCGACGGCAGCAGGCCGAGCGATCCGGCCAGAACCGCGGCCTCATCGGTCAGGATGTCGCCGAACAGGTTTTCGGTCACCAGCACGTCATAATCGGAAGGACGGCTGATCAGCAGCATCGCCATCGAATCGACCAGCTGATGTTCCAAGGTGACATCGGGATAATGCCCCGCTACCTTGTTGACGGTTTCCCGCCACAAACGCGACGTTTCCAGAACATTGGCTTTGTCGATGGAAGTGACTTTCTTGCGCCGGCTCTGTGCCAGCTGAAAGGCCTTATGGGCGACACGTTCGATTTCCAGAACGGTGTACCGGCACTCATCGGTGGCCGAGTCGGCATCACGCGTTTTGCGGCCGAAATAGCTGCCGCCGGTGAGTTCGCGCACGAAAACCATGTCGACGCCCTGCAGACGATCGGCTCTGATCGGTGAAAACTGCGCGGCACGGTCAGAAACCTTAATCGGCCGGACATTGGCAAAAACGCCGAGCAAAGCACGCAGCTGCAGCAGTCCCTGCTCCGGACGGACAACGGCCTTCGGATCGGACCATTGCGGGCCGCCGACCGCACCGAGCAATACCGCATTGGCGCCCAGACAGGCGTTGCGTGTGGCTTCCGGCAGGGCTTCACCGGTGGCATCGATGGCGCAACCGCCGATCAGATGCGAGTCGAAACGGAATTCGTGGCGATGGCGTTCGGCCACGGCCTGCAGCACCGACACCGCTGCCGCCGTCACTTCCGGCCCGATGCCGTCTCCGGGCAGAATGGCGATATTGGCCCTCATGCCGCGCTCCGGGATTGTTCGAAAGCGGTGATGGCATCGGCATGCCCGAGCAGATAGCCCATCTGATCGACGCCCTGCAGCAGACAGGTGCGGGCGAATCCGTCGATGCTGAAACCGAAGCGGCCGCCATCGGGCAGTTCGATGCGGCAGTCGCGCAGATCGATGGCCAGCTCGATGCCGGGGTTATCGAGCAGGAAGCGGTGTTCCTCAGGCCGGATGACAATGGCCAGCAGTCCGTTCTTCAGGGCGTTGCTCCGGAAGATATCGGCGATTTCCGAGCTCAGCACCGCCCGGATGCCGTAATCCAGCAATGCCCACGGCGCGTGTTCACGCGATGATCCGCAGGCGAAATTATGGCCGGCCACCAGTATCTGGCAGCCCTGCGCCTTTGGCTGATTCAGGGGGAAATCCGGATTGTCGGAACCGTCTTCGGCAAATCGCCAGTCATGGAAAGCGAACCGGCCCAGGCCTTTGCGTTCGGTGGTGGTCAGGAACCGCGCCGGAATGATACGGTCGGTATCGATGTTTTCATTCGGCAATACTGCGGTCCGCGAACGGATGTAGGTCAACGGTTTCATGCCGCCTGCTCCTTGACATCATCGAGTGACGCCGGATCGGCGATATGCCCTTTGACGGCACTGGCCGCCGCAACCGCCGGACTGGCCAGCACGGTGCGGGCACCAGGGCCCTGACGGCCCTCGAAATTGCGGTTACTGGTGCTGACCACCAATTCACCCGGCTTGGCGGCATCGCCGTTCATGGCGATGCACATGGAACAACCGGGCTCGCGCCACTCGGCTCCGGCATTTTTGAAGATGCGGTCCAGGCCTTCGGCTTCGGCGGCTTTCTGCACGGCGACCGAGCCCGGAACCACCAGGACACGCACATGCTCGGCCACGCGGCGGCCACTCAGGACGCCGGCGGCGGCCCGCAAATCGGATAAGCGGGAATTGGTGCAGCTGCCGATGAAGACCACATCGACACGCGCGTCCTGCAGATTCTGACCGGCATGCCAGTGCATGTACTGCAGGGCTTTCTGCTCCTGGAAATCGGCTGCCGCCGGAATCGTGGCATGAATCGGCATGACCATGCCCGGGTGTGTGCCGTAACTGACAGTAACGCCGACTTCACCGGCATCGATGACGATGGCTTTGTCGAAATGCGCGCCGGCATCGGTTTTCAAATCACGCCAGGCCGCGACCGCGGCATCCCAGGCTCCGCCCTGAGGAGCATGGGCACGGCCTTTCAGGTAATCGAAGGTGGTCTGGTCGGGAGCGATCAATCCGGCACGGGCGCCGGCTTCGATCGACATATTGCACAGCGTCATGCGCTGCTCCATATCCAAAGCTTCGATGGCACTGCCATGGAATTCAAAAGCAAACCCGGTACCGCCGTTGAAACCGACCTCGCCGATGATGTGCAGTGCCAAATCCTTGGCGCTCACGCCCGCCGCCAGACGGCCGTCGACACGGATCGAATAGTTTTTCGGCTTGCGTTGCAGCAGGCACTGCGTGGCCAGCACATGGCCAACTTCGGTGGTGCCGATGCCGAACGCCAAAGCGCCAAAGGCGCCGTGGGTCGAGGTATGGCTGTCGCCGCAAACGATGGTCATGCCCGGGCGGGTGGCACCCAGTTCCGGCCCGATGACATGCACGATGCCGCGGCTGGCGCTGTCCCAACCATGCAGGGCGATGCCGAATTCGGCGCAGTTCGCTTCCAGCGATTGCACCTGCTGCCGGGCTTCCGGCGTGAAATAGCGGTGTAGTCCATCGGCATCGGCAGGTGTGGTCGGCGTTGAATGGTCGAGCGTTGCCAATACGCGCTCCGGACGCCGGACCGGAAGGCCGCGCTGGCGCAATTCGGTAAACGCCTGCGGCGAGGTGACTTCGTGTATCAGATGCAGATCGACATAAAGGATCGCGGGCGCTTCCGAAGTCTCCGGCGAGACCTGATGGCTGTCCCAGATCTTGTCGAGCAGCGTACGTGCCGCGTTCGTCATGGCACTCATGACCCTGCTCCGGCCGAAACGCCCGCTGGCTTGGTTTTGGGTTCCGATGCCTGGAGGCGTTCGATGCGGTTGACCGCCTCCAACGCCGCAAGCGCCGCCGCTTCCACGATGTCGGTGGAGACGCCGTTGCCGCGGACCTCACGGCCCTGGCAATCGATGATCAGACTCGCCTGTCCTTGCGCATCGCCGCCATTGCTCAATGAGTGGATCTGGAAATCGCGGATGGTCAGGGCATGCCCGGTGGCACGCTCGAAGGCGCTCAACAGCGCATGCACCGGTCCATCGCCGATGGACGCCTCGCTGGCCTCGAAGCCCTGCTCGTGACGCAGCCTGACGCTGGCCGAAGCGGTGCCACCGTTGTGGCTGGAGGCATGCCACTGTTCGATGGCCCAAGGACCGGTGGCTTCCGGATCGATGCCGTTGGCCAATGCTTCGAGGTCACCGTCGTAAACTTCGCGCTTTTTGTCGGCCAGGGTTTTAAAGCCGGTGAAAATCGTTTCGAAGCCGGCTTCGTCCGGATGGTGCCCCAAGGAATCCAGACGTTCACGCAGCGCATGCCGGCCGCTGTGTTTGCCCAACACCAATTGCGAACGTTCGAAGCCGACATCCTCGGGACGCATGATTTCATAGGTGCCGCGGTGTTTGAGCATGCCGTGCTGGTGAATGCCGGCCTCGTGCGCGAAGGCATTCTCGCCGACCACCGCTTTGTTGCGTGGCATCGCGATGCCCATCAGGGTATTGAACAGGCGTGCGGTCGGGTACAGCCGCTGCGTATGGATGCCGGTATCGACGCCATACAATTCGCTGCGGGTCTTCAATGCCATGACGATTTCTTCCAGCGCGGCATTGCCGGCGCGCTCGCCGATGCCGGTCAAGGTGCATTCGACCTGACGGGCGCCGGCCGAGACCGCCGCTAGGCTGTTGGCGACCGCCATGCCAAGGTCATCGTGGCAATGCACGCTGATGACGGCGCGGTCGATGTTGTGGACGTGCCGCTTGATATAGGCGATGCGTTCGAACATCTCCGCCGGCGTGGTGTAACCGACGGTATCGGGAATGTTGACAGTAGACGCACCGGCCTCGATGACCGCCGCCAGGACCTCGGCCAGGTATTCCGGCTCGGTACGCAGGGCGTCTTCGGCGGAAAATTCGACATCATCGGCATAGCGCCGGGCCAACTGCACACCGGCCACGGCATTGTCGATGACCTGCTGCCGGCTCATCGCCAGTTTGAACTCGCGGTGCAGGGGACTGGTGGCGATGAAGACATGGATACGCCGATGTTCGGCATCGTCCAAGGCACGGGCCGCGGTTTCGATGTCGCCTTGCTGGCAACGCGCCAATGAACAGATGGCCGGCCCGCGCACTTCCCGGGCGATGGCCTGGATGGAGTCGAAATCCTGATCCGAAGCCTGGGCGAATCCGGCTTCGATGACATCGACACCGAGCTCGGCCAGGGCGTGCGCGATGCGGCGTTTCTGGCTACGGCTCATCGAGTAACCCGGGGCCTGTTCGCCATCTCTCAACGTGGTATCGAATACCCTGACCCGACCTGCGTTTTGATGTTGGGGAGTGATCATGTTCATAGTGGTTTCTTGGGTTCGTCGCAGTAATAAAAAACCCCGCTTGTTCGGAGGCGGGGTTTAGGTGTGTCCTGGTGTTTCAGACCTGCACGCTAACCCGCTCCCCGGCGAATGAGGAGGCCAAGTACAAGTACGAGGTTGACCGGATGGCGATGGGCTGAATGCGTGTTCATGGATTCATCGTAGACTGCGCGTTTGCGGACTGTCAACCCATTTTATAAAGATAATTTATAGATATTCGATTATCAAATACTATTTATTAGCAAAACATATATTTATATGCGCAAAAAACGTTCAACCTGTTGATTCATATAGTCTCAATCGGTGAATTAAAGTGTTGCCACTGTGCCAAGGTATTGACGTTTTCGAACGCCGCAGTCCCGGAAAATTCAAGGGTTCGGCTTGCCATCGTCCGATGCAGCGCCGTAACGGCACTGTCCAGATCATCGCAATCCCACCGTTTCTCAATCGCGGACGCAAGCGCAGAGGCATCGGGAAACAGGCAGGGCAACGGTTGCCTGTCGAAATGGCAGGGGCCGCCATGAACCAGCAATTTCTGTAAAGCCTGCGCCGTCATCGCCGGCATATCGACCGGCAGAAACAACAAGGCATGTGATTCGAATTCCCTGGCAACGGCATGCATGCCGCTTAATGGGCCCAAGCCCGGGCGAATATCGCGAACACAGTCATATCCGGCATATTCACCACTGATTACGACACGCACGCAGACCTGTCCCAAAGTGCTTACTTGATGTTGCAAAAGCGTCGACGCACCGTATTGCAGCAGGGCTTTGTCACGCCCCATACGTCGCGAGCGGCCACCGGCCAACACGACGCCGATGCAAACCAGCTCAGGGATGGATGGTTCCGCCATGCAAGCAGGCCACTCAGGAAGTTCAAGGCTCCATGCTATCCTAAGCGGGCCTTAATCCGCATGAACGCCATGGAAATCTACAAGAAATTCCACATCGAAGCCGCGCACCGCCTGCCCAATGTGCCGGACGGCCACAAATGCGCGCGCCTGCATGGCCATTCATTCCAGGTTGAGCTGTTTGTTGCCGGCAAGCCCGGCGAACACACCGGCTGGATCATGGATTTCACCGACATCAAAAGCGCCTTCCAGCCGATCTACGACCGGCTCGACCACCACTATCTCAACGACATTGCCGGGCTGGAAAACCCCACCAGCGAGAACCTAGCGCGCTGGATCTGGAACCAGCTGAAGCCGGCCTTGCCGGCGCTGAGCGAAGTGTGGGTGCACGAAACCTGCACCTCCGGTTGCCGTTACCGCGGCGAATGAATCACGCGGCCGTCGGTTCAGGCGCATGATTGCGCGCCAGCAGTAGATAGACCGTCGGCACTACCAGCAATGTGAACACCGTGCCGAAGCTCATGCCGCCGACGATGACCCAGCCGATCTGGTGGCGTGCTTCCGCACCGGCGCCGGATGCGAATGCCAGTGGCGCGGCGCCGAGTACCATGGCGCCGGTGGTCATCAGAATCGGACGCAAGCGCAACGAGGCCGACTCGATGACCGCCTGCAGTTTATCGCGGCCCTGTTCCTGCAGTTGGTTGGCGAACTCGACGATCAGGATGCCGTGCTTCGAAATCAGGCCGATCAGGGTGACCACGCCGATCTGGGTGTAGATGTTCCAGGAACCGGTGGCATTCCACAAACCGAATGTCGAACCGACATTCAGCAGCACCAGGCACAGGAATGCGCCGAACACCGCCAGCGGCACCGAGACCAGAATCACCAGGGGGTCCTTGAAGCTCTCGAACTGCGCCGACAGCACCAGGTAGATGAACAATAGCGCCAGCAACAGCAAAGCGGCGGCGCTGGATCCGGATTCGCGGAATTCGCGCGACTGCCCGTCCAGATCGTATTGCGTGCCCGGAGCGACTTGTTGCAAAGCAGACTCCAGCCAAGCCAAAGCCTCGCCCTGCGAATACCCCGGCGCCAGACCGGCGGTGATTACCGCCGAGCGCATTTTATTGAAATGGTTCAGCTCTTTGGCAGCCACCGTTTCATTGACGCTGACCAGACTGCTCATCTGCACCAGGCCGTCGCCGCCTTGAACATAGATGTCCGACAACGCTCCCGGTGTGCGACGGCTGTCGTCGTCGATTTGAACGATGACATCGTACTGCTCGGAACCTTTCTTGAAACGAGTCACGTTGCGGCCGCCGAGCATGGTCTCCAGCGTACGGCCGACCGAACCGACATCGGCACCGACCGTGGCGATCTTGTCACGGTTCATCTGCACCCGCAATTCCGGCTTGTTGAGCTTCAGATCGGAATCCGGATTGGTCAGCTTCGGATTTTCCTGCATCTTGGCCAGCAACTTCTTGACGGTGGCATCAAGGTCCTCCCAGGTGCCGGTGGTCTGCACCACGAAGCTGACCGGCTGGCCGAAACCACCCTGCCCCAACGGCGGCGGCGTGACCGGAAATGCCATCAGTCCGGTGATGCCCATGAATTGCGGAAACAGTCCCTGGGCGACCTGTTGTGCGGTCCTTGTACGCTCGCTCCAATCGCGCAGACCGACGAAACCGATGGCCGAAGTCACACCGTCGAAACCGACAATCAGGAAGGACCGGTCCCGTTCTTCAACCTGTTCGAAGATCTTCTCCATCTGCTTGGCATAGGTGTCGGTGTATTCGATGGTCGAGCCTTCCGGGGCGCTTGAAAAGCCGATCACCAGACCCTGATCTTCCTGTGGCGCCAGTTCCTTGGGTAAAAACGTGTACAGCAATACCGCGCCCGCGAACAAGCTGACGGCTCCGCCGATCACCAGCCATCTTCTGCCCAGCACCCGGGTCAACAGGCGTTTATAACCA
>Ga0075163_10007756_pt1 | contig 14164 bp, 12 predicted proteins | sample JI1023141ADNA_FD_71478 | JGI IMG/M metagenome (GOLD analysis project Ga0075163, IMG submission 71478) | Wastewater effluent complex algal communities from Wisconsin, to seasonally profile nutrient transformation and Carbon sequestration -... | ecosystem: Engineered > WWTP > Effluent > Algae...
CTACTTCAGCACGATGTGGGGCGTCTACTACTTCGCGGGCTCCTCGTTCGCGATGTTCGCGACCGTCGCGCTCATGCTCATCACGCTCCGCAGCAAGGGCAAACTCGAAGGCGTCGTCACCAAGGAGCACTTCCACGACGTCGGCAAACTCCTCTTCACCTTCACCGTCTTCTGGGCGTACATCGCCTTCAGCCAGTACTTCCTCACCTGGTACAGCAACATCCCCGAGGAAACGCACTTCTTCATCTTCCGCACCATCGGCGGCTGGAAGCCACTGGGCATCTTCCTCATCATCGGGCACTTCATCGTCCCCTTCCTCTTCCTCATCAGCCGGCACATCAAGAAGAACCCGATGCTCCTCGCGATCGCCGGTGGCTGGGCCATCCTCGCGCATCTCGCCGACATCTTCTGGATCGTCCGCCCCATGCCCTTCGTCCCGGCCACCGGCGCGACAGGATTTGGCTCGTCCATCATCGACGCCCTCGCCATAGGCGGCGTCCTTCTCGTCTTCGTCGGCCTGCTCGTCCGCCAGGTCTCGGGCGGCCCGCTCGTCGCCGTCAACGAACCCTACCTCGACGAAGGCCTCGCGCACAAGAACTACGTCTAAAGGAACGCCACCATGGCCCACGATCCACACCAACACGGCAGCACTCCGGCGGCACACGACCACGCCGACGACTGGCACCATCACGACCCCGCCAGTGAGGGGATCCCCAAAGAAGAGTCCGGCGGGATCGCAAGCCCCAGCGTCATCGCCAAGTGGTACGTCGGCCTTGTGCTGTCCATCGCGTTCTCCGTCCTCGCCCTCGCGATGTATTACGGCTCGTACCTCGAACCGCTCAAGAAGGCCCGCTTCGAACGCGATGGCTGGGCGGGCCTCTCCCAGACCGTGCAGGACTACAAAGCCTCTTCCAAGGCCACGCTCAACTCCGCCGGCAAGACCGCCGACGGGCACTACCGCCTCCCGATCGATACCGCGATGGACAAGATCGTTTCTGAATACAGCAACCGCCAGAACTCGAAGTAGTCACAAAGCATGAACGTCGTCCGCACCAGCACCGTCTCGACCTCCCAGCCGTTCTCCGCGGCGGTGGCGACGGTGATGTCATGGTGCAGCGGTGCGTTCGTTGCGATCTTGGTCATCCTGTTGTCCACGTCGGCCTCTCGTGCCCAGAGCACCTACCAGGACCTCGACGCCGCCTCGCAGGGCATGGAAGTCACCGAGCACCTCGGGCAGACGATCCCGCTCGAACTCCAGTTCACCAACTCCGAAGGCAAGAAGGTCCTCCTCAAGGACTACTTCACCAACACCAACAAGCCCGCCGTCGTCGCGATGGTGTTCTACAAGTGCCCGGTTGCGTGCCAGGTCGTCATGCAGAAATACCTCGAGTGCATCAATGAGCTCGACCTGACACTCGGCAAGGATTTCAACACCTTCTTCTTCAGCATCGATCCGAAAGAAACGCCCGAGATCGCGCGGGACATGAAGGCCGGTCTCCTCGGGTCGTACACCAAAGGTGCCACCGACGACGTCAAGAACGCGTGGCAGTTCCACGTGGGCGAAGCGGCGTCGAACAAGTCACTTTCGGACGCGTTGGGCTTTCCTTATCGCCAAGTCGCCGACGGCACCTACTCCCACCCGGTTGCCCTCTTCATCCTCGCGCCCGATGGCAAGATCGTCCGCTACATCCATGGCTTCCGCTATCCGCCGCGCGACATCAAACTCGCGCTCATCGAGGCAAGCAGCGGCCGCCTGGGCAAATCCATCGGCGATCGCCTCTTGGGCTTCTGCTACATGTACGACCCGAACACCGGCAAGTACACGATGGTCGCCCGCCGCGTGATGCAGGTCGGCGGCGTCTTCATGATCCTCGCGATCGGCTCGCTGGTGGGCGTCATGCTCGTCACCGAACGAATCCTGCGCCGCAAGCAAGCCGCCCTCGCCCAGGCAGAAGGCAAGGCCCGGGCAGCAGAACTCAATCCAAGCACCAAGACAGGCGACGCCAGCGAGGTCGCAACACCTTGATCCATGCCAGAGCGATCAGGACCGCATCGAGACTGAACAGGTTTTCATCCGGGCAAGCCCCGGCGAAGTGAGGAAGCGTGACATGAGTGGATCGACCGACATCCAGAACTTTGACACCCCGGGCGCACTCCTCGCCTCCATGACCGACGGGTTCTGGCACAACCTGTGGTTCCGCGCCCCCGCTGGCACCAAGAATGGCGAGGCCACCGACTGGATGGGCATGTGGCTCTGGTGGTTCTGCGTCGCGTGGTTCGTCGTTTTGATGGCGATCATGTTCTACTTCGTGATCCGCTACCGCCGCTCAAGGGTCGGCCCCGTCGCCCCCGCGAGCAGCGCGCACAACACGCCCATCGAACTCGCGTGGACCGTCATTCCCTCCCTGTTCCTCGTGTTCATGTTCTTCAAGGGCTTCTGGGGCTACATCGACAACATCGTCGCGCCCGCGCATGCGACTGAGATCAAGGTCGAGGCGGCCAAGTGGAGTTGGCGCTTCATCTATCCAACAGGTGCTGAAAGCCGCTCGACCAAGGAACTGGGATCAGCATTCCAGCGAGTCTTTTACGTTCCCGAAGGCAAACCCGTCCAACTCCGCATCAAGAGCGCGGATGTAATGCACGCCCTGTGGATCCCCGACTTCCGCATCAAGGCCGACGCGCTCCCCAATCGGTACACGACGCTGTGGTTCGAGTCCAAGCCCTTGCCAGCGGACGCGCCCAAACTCAATGCTGACGTGGATCCGCTGATCAAGACTGCCGCCAAAGAAAAGTTCAAGTTCCTCGATGGCGTTCCCTATCAGGACCACTGGCTCTTCTGCGCCGAATACTGCGGCGAGGCACACTCCGAGATGGCCGCCACCGTCCGAGTCGTTCCCGCCGACATGTACAAGAAGTGGCTCGATGCCATCACCGACAAGAGCGATCTTGCGCCGGCCGAGTATGGCAAGACCATCTACCAGGCGCAGTGTTCCTCGTGCCACTCCGTCGATGAGGGCAAGACCAACACCGGGCCCAACTGGACCGAACTCTGGGGCAATCCATCGATCCCGTTGGCGGGTGGTGGTACGGCGGTCGGCGACGCCAACTACGTCCGTGAGTCCGTCCGCGACCCCGCCGCCAAGATCCACGCGGGCTTCCCCAACAGCATGACGCCCTTCCCGGCCGCCAGCCTCTCGGACGACCAACTCGAAGCCATCATGGCCTACATGAAATACGTCAGCAAGTTCACCACGCAGGAAGTCAAGGACGAGGTCATGCGAGTGCCGGCAACGGACGCGGCGCCCGCCAAATAGTCGCAGTCAGGTCCCGATTTGTTCAAGCACAGGTTTTCCCCGCGTCGGCAGGCACTCTCGGCCGAGCGTTCGACGGATGAAGGAGCGGTTGGAATGACGACGGTCGATACATCCAAATCAGGCGGCGCGCACGGCGGCCATGGCGGCCATGGCCATCACGGGTCATACCTCGAGCCCCGCAGTTCGTTCCTTGCGACGATCTGGGACTGGGCGACGACCGTCGATCACAAGAAGATCGGCGTCATGTACCTCTTCGCCGTCCTCTTCCTCTTCTTCGTCGCGGGCGTCCTCGCGCTCATGGTCCGCACCGAACTCCTCACCCCCGTCCGCTTCGTCGATGGCAAGGTCGTCGGCCAGGAACTCTTCAGCCTCTTCTACCCGGGTGAGGAAGCAACGTCCGTCAACAAGGGCAACACCGTCTACAACCGCATCTTCACGCTGCACGGCGCGATCATGGTCTTCATGGTCATCGTCCCCAGCATCCCCAGCAGCCTTGGCAACTTCTTCCTCCCTCTCATGATCGGCGCCAAGGACGTCGCCTTTCCCAAACTCAACCTCCTCTCCTGGTACATCTACGTCATCGGCTCCCTTTTCGGCATTGCCGCCATCACCCAGGGCGGCGTCGAAACTGGTTGGACCTTCTACACGCCCTACAGCAGTAACACTGACTTTGGTCAGGTCACACTCATGGTCCTCGCCGCGTTCATCCTGGGCTTCAGTTCGATCCTCACGGGCCTGAACTTTGTTGTCACCGTCCACAAGTTGCGTGCCCCCGGCATGGGCTGGTTCGACATGCCACTGTTTGTGTGGGCGACCTACGCGACCGCGATCATCCAGGTCCTCGCGACGCCAGTCATCGGCATTACGTTGCTGCTCCTCTGCCTCGAGCGCGTCTTCAAGATCGGCATCTTCGATCCCGCGCTCGGCGGCGATCCCGTCCTCTATCAACACTTCTTCTGGTTCTACAGCCACCCCGTCGTGTACGTCATGATCCTCCCCGGCATGGGCATCATCTCGGATGTGCTGGCCGTCCAATCCCGCAAGCACATCTTCGGCTACAAGGCCATCGCCTTCTCGTCGCTGGGCATCGCGGCAGTGTCCTTCCTCGTGTGGGGACACCACATGTTCACGTCGATGGGCGAGATCGCGTCGGTCGTGTTCTCGGGGCTCACGTTCCTCGTCGCGATCCCCACCGCCGTCAAGGTCTTCAACTGGATCAGCACGCTCTACAAGGGCACCATCGCGCTCAACACGCCGATGCTCTACGTCCTCATCTTTCTCTTCCTCTTCTCCATCGGCGGGTTGACGGGCCTTCCCCTCGCCACCATGTCCACCGACATGCACCTCCACGACACCTACTTCGTCGTCGCGCACTTCCATTACGTCATGATGGGCGGCACCATCATGGCTCTCATGGCGGGCCTCCATCACTGGTGGCCCAAGATGTTCGGGCGCATGTACAACGAGTTCGGCGGCATGGTCGGTGCCATCCTCGTCTTCGTCGGCTTCAACGTCACCTTCTTCACCCAGTTCTTCCTCGGCACGCAGGGCATGCCACGCCGATATGCAAGTTACGTCACCGAGTTTCAGACGCTCCACCAGATCTCAACCGTTGGCTCCTTCATCCTCCTCCTGGGATTCCTCGTCCACCTCTTCGTCTTTATCCACTCCCTGATGGCGGGCGCCAAGGCACCCAAGAACCCGTGGGGCGGCCTGACGCTCGAATGGGTTGCCGACAGCCCGCCCGAGACGCACAACTTCCCACACGAGCCCCTCGTCAAGAACGGCCCGTATGACTTCGAGAGCACCGTTCCTCCGCACTGGGATCCAAAGGACTACCCGCTCGAAAACGCCGGCGCTCACAAGCACTAAGCAATCGACCGTTCGACCAAGGACCGCACCATGAGCACAGTCAACTCCACACACGAGCACCAGAGCAGCGGCGGCGGCGTGCCGTACAAGAAGTACAAGCACGCCCACCACTGGCGCTCGCAATCCGAAGAGTTCGACGCCGTCAAACTCGGCTTCTGGCTCTTCCTCGCAACCGAAGTCCTCCTCTTCGGCGGGATCTTTTGCGCCTATGCCATCTTCCGCATGATGCACCCAGAAGCCTGGAAGGAAGGCTCGAGCGCGCTCGACTGGCGCTGGGGCGGGCTCAACACCGTTGTCCTCCTCCTCTCGTCCTACACCATGGCCGCCAGCATCTTCGCCGTTCAGACCGGCCAGTTCGCCCGCGCCAAGCGCAACCTGCTCATCACGCTCTTCTGCGGATGTCTCTTCGTCGCCATCAAGATGACCTTCGAGTACATCCCGAAGTGGTCGGGCTTCTTCTTCATCCTCGACCCCTCGCTCGCGACGTATAAAGCCGCCGCCGTCGAGGGCAAGACCGCGTTCATGGGCCTCTTCCAATACGTCGAGGGCTACGGCGGTAAGCGCCCCGGCGAACTGTTCACCCACCCCTTCGCCAAGGACCCCAACGTCCCCATGTGGTGGAGCGTCTACTACTCGGGCACCGCCCTCCATGCTCTTCACGTCATCATCGGCATGATCCTGATCGCCCGCGTGTACATCAAACTCGGCAAGGGTCACTACGGACCGACGTACTACTCAGGCGTAGAAATCGCCGGCCTCTACTGGCACCTTGTCGACCTCATCTGGATCTTCCTCTTCCCGCTCCTGTACCTCATTCACTGATGTTCTGGGTTGGGGCCTTCCAGGCCTCAACAACTCCGCCCTTGCCTTCCGTGATTGCGACCATCGACCTGATTTCCCGAAGGACCATCCATGGCCCACGCACCAGCCAAGCAGTTCGACGAACTCGACCCACACGGCGCCGCCGGCCACGGCCAGCACGCCTCCCACGTCATCGTCGGGCCCTTCACCCTGCGCACCGTTCTGGCCCTCCTCCTCTTCTTCACGGTCCTCACCGTGGGTCAAGCGCAACTCGAAGTCTTCCTCAGCCACGCCCTCGACATCGAGTTCCCCCGCTGGGTCAACATCGTCTTCTGCATGGGCATCGCGGTGGTCAAGGCCTTGCTCGTCATGGGCTACTTCATGCAACTCAAGTACGACAACCCCATCAACAGCGTCGTGATGGCCTTCACGTTCCTGGGCCTTGGGCTCTTCCTCGGGTTCACCGCACTCGACCTCGGCGGCCGCGGCAGCGTCTACGAGTGGAAGGTCAACTACCAGGTCCCCGGTGGCACCAAGAACACCATCGACAACGCCAAGAAGGACTTTGCAAAGGACAGGAGCATCCAGGAAGTCGACCGCATCCGCGCCATCATCAAGCACGAACACCACGAGGACCATGTCGTGACCAGCAGCCCCCAGCGCTCGCGTGGCAAGACCGGGCTCTCGGGTGCGCTCGACGCCGCAGCCCAGGACGCACACTCTCACGACACCCACGGCACGCCCGACACGCACGATGCGAAGCCGGAACCCGCCGCAACACCCGCCGCGCACTGACGCCTCGCACCCAAGGAGCCCATGACCACGCGAGCCAAGGCCATCATCGTCGCGATCGTGACGATCGTGGTCTTCTTCGCCTGCATGGCGACCATGGTCCATCGGATCACGTCCTCGCTCCGCGACCACCCGCCGTCATACTTCATCTTCCAGGAAATCACCGGCACCGACTTCGGCTACGCCGGTCGTCACGTCTCCTTCACCGACAAGGTGGTTGACAACATCCCTTACCTCACGCTCTCCTACGGCAATCCGCCCGACGTCGTCGTCAAAGACATACTCGTCTCACGCCGCGCCAAGCAGGACCTCCCGGGCCTCGCAGATCACACCGAGTGGCTCCGCGTCCTGCGTTTCATCGACGCCACAGGCATGAGGACCAAGACGGCTCTCGACAAGGTCGCCGCAGGAGAGATGCGTGACCGCCTCGTCATCGTGACCAAGTCCACACGCCCTGGCGTCAATCAGGACACCTGGGGCGACGCCTGGAAGAAGGACTGGGAGTTCGACTTCTACGAACTCCAGCCCGACGGAACGATCTCCCACGAACGCCTCGGCTATCCCACCACCAAGATGGGCGAACCTCTCAAGCCCAACGAACTTCGCCAGGAATCATGGCAGTACACCGCCGCGCTCCACCTCATGCCCAAGGGTGGACCCACGCTCAACTTCGACAAAAGCCCCATCGAAGCCGCCGGTTGGACCTTGCCCGTCGCGGCACTCTGCGGCGTGGTGCTGCTCGGTTGCGTGGTGGCTGGATATCGCCCGCGCGATCGTGCCCCAACCTGATCCGACTGTACGAGCCCGAAGCGCCAGCAAGGGCCTTCATGACCTCACTAATCAGGTCAGTACGCGGTGCAGATGCGTCAACCACCATCAGGACGTTTGTCAATCAGCTGCTTCGTCGCTGCGTCGTACGTGTACACGTACCCCGGTTCTTCGCTCACCTTGCACGCCTTGTGCGTTCCGTCGCAGAACGGCGGCCTGTTCGTGAGCCCGCACGCGCAGATGAACATGGGCTTGAGATTCCCCTCCGCGTCCCGCGGGAAGTTCTCCGGCTCGATCTTGATTGGTCCAGTCGCGTCGATGCGGATGATGCGTGCCATGGGCTATTTCTTGCTCCCCTTCCTTTGAGGAAGGCGTTGGGGGAAGGTTCTTTCGTGCCGCCTCGGACGCCGCAAACGCTGGCTCCATCTCGCCCACTTCACGCCGGGCTCGCCACGCGCCTCAGACAATCATCCAGCGCCGCCGCCGCACTGCCGGGTGACGAAGACTTGGGAATCACGCGATGCGCAGCGACCGCTTGCCAGTTGCTCGTGATGTCCTCAGGAATCGCATAGTCTCGCCCGCGCAAAAGCGCCGTCGCCCGCGCTGACTGCGCCAGCGCGAGAGACCCACGCGGGGACAAACCAACTTCCAGTTCCCCGTGCCGCCGCGTCTCGCCAGCGAGCGCGACGACATACTGGAGCAGCGATGCATCCACGCGCACGCGATCAACAGCGTCCTGAAGTCCCACGATCTGTTCGCGCGTGATCACGGGCGTCAGATCATGCAGCGGCGTGTTCGCCGGGCGCAGGTCCAAAACGCGGACCTCGTCCGCCGCCGACGGATACCCGACGCTCATCCGCATCAGGAACCGATCCAATTGATTCTCGGGGAGCGGATACGTCCCCTCGTAATCGTGGGGGTTTTGCGTCGCGACGACCATGAACGGCGCAGGGAGCGAGAGCGTGCGCCCGTCGATCGACACCGTGCCTTCGCTCATCGCTTCCAGCAATGCCGCCTGCGTTCGCGGCGGCGTGCGGTTGATCTCGTCCGCGAGCAGGATATTCGTGAACACGGGCCCTTGCGTGAACGTGAACTTGCCCGTTGCCTGATCGAAAATCGACACGCCCAGAATGTCGCTCGGCAGGAGGTCGGGCGTCAGTTGGATGCGGCTAAACGCGCACCCGACGCTCCGCGCCAAGGCTGTCGCCAGCACCGTCTTTCCCACGCCCGGCACGTCCTCGACCAGAAGATGTCCTCGGGCGAGCAGGCAGCAGACCATCCGGTCCACCGCGTCCTTATTCCCCAGGAACACGCGCGCGACGTTCTCCCGCAGCCGTGCGGCGGCCTGATAATCAACGGGCTGGCTCGTTTGGGTCTGATTCGTCAACAAAGCGGGCCATGGTAGGCAAAACCTTTGGAGCAAGGCCCCCGGATTGTGGTACTCTTCTGTGCTGGCCAAAGACCAGCCCCAAGCGGGTGCATGGAGAGAGCAACGGGAATCGATCGCGTGTCAGTCGTGGGGTGTGATTGAGCGAGCCGCTGAAGCCCAATGGCAAGAGTGCCGGTCGACCGTCAAGGAATGGCGGCGGCTCGTTGTCGCGCGAACTCTCGGGCGATCTCCCCTGCGTCCAATGCGGGTACAACCTCAAGGGACTTACGGTCCGCGGCATGTGTCCTGAGTGTGGCGTCAGCGTGCGCACCACGCTGCTCGCCGTCGTCGATCCGCGCGCACGCGAGTTCAAACGTGTCGAGTTCCCGCGCTTGACGGCGCTAGGCGTCACGCTTTGGTCGTGGGCGGGTGTGGCGGCTTGCGTCATGGCCTGGATCCTCCAGGCCGCGTACTTCTGGAGACCCCAGGGCCTGCCCGTGACCGAGGCGACGCGTGCTCTCGAGTGGGTGCTCGTCGCCAGCGTCGCCGCGTCTGGTGTTGGTGCCATCGCATTCATTCGCCCCCACGCCGGACTTCCATTCCGCTGGCGCGCCATGGCGTTCTTCGGCGTGCTTGCGTACATCCCCTTCGTCGCCGCCGTCCATGAGATGTTTGTTGGCTGGGGCACGGGCATGGGTAGTGCCTTCAACTCGGCCACCATGGAGCCACACGTCCCAACGCAACTGATCGGCGCCGGTGCTGGCATCGCGATCCTGTTATTCCTGAGGCCCAACGCTCAGGCGTTGCAGAGCCGCTGGCTCCTGATGAGGATCGGTGCCGTCACGAGGCAGACCATGCTCGCGATGATCGGCGTGGTTCTTCTTTGGGTGTGTGCGGACCTGATGGTGCTCATCGCCGCACGCATGCATGGCGGCGAGGACGAGATCCTCCGCATGATCGCCAAACTCATCATCCTCGTGGGCGGGATCTTCCTCACGGTGGGGGTCTTCAGCATCGCCATGGACTGCTGGCGCATCCGGGCGGTTGTGCTCAGGCCGCCCCTGGCCCTTGAAGAAGTGCTCGGCCGCAGTTCGGCGACGCCCACTACTATTTCCAGCCCCAAGGACGCGCCCCGTCCAATGGCGGAAGGTGGGACCACGCAGTGACCGACGCGGAACGCGCCCGATTCGACGAGATCCTGGAAAGAGTCATGGACGAACTCCCAGAAAGTGTCCGGGCGATGACCGACGAGATGCCCGTCATCGTGGAGGACGTGCCGGACCCCACACTCCTCGAACAACTCTCGAAGGAAGCCGGGGAGCCGATCGCCCCCGATGAACTCTGTGGCCTGCACACCGGCATCGCCCTGACCGAGCGATCCGTCCAGTCGCCCGGGGATCTACCGAGTGAGATCCGCCTGTTCCGCGAAGGAATCCTCGCCGAGGCGGGTGGCTGGGAATCTCCAGGCGAGGACGCCGAAGAAGTCGAAGACTCGATCTACGAGGAGATCCGCATTACGCTCCTGCACGAGATCGGTCACCAGTTCGGATTGGATGAGCAAGATCTCGAACGATTGGGATATCAATAGTCAATGACGGATCGCGACGGCTCGTTGTCCTTCGTGCATCCAGAAGTACTAGCCATCGAATCACACCAGGGCGAGAGCGCCCCATCGGAGAACTGAACATGCGTGGATCGTTCGCCTCGTGCCTCAAGCCCCTCGCGGCACTGTCCGCCCTCTCTCTCGCGGCCGCCGCATGGGCCGCGCCCGCCAAGATCGGGATGCTCGAAATCAAGGACGCGCCTGCGACAGCGCCCTCGCCCATGGCGTGGCTCAGTGGCGAAGAGAAGCCCACACTCCTCACGCTCGTCAATGCCATCGAAGGCGTAGCCAAACGCGCTGACTTGTCGGGGATCATGATCCGCCTCAAGGACGCCGCACTGTCGCAGACGGACGTGCAGGAACTGGGCGAGGCGATCAAGAAGGCGCAGGCCGCGGGCAAGAAAGTCCACATCTTCTCCGAGTCCTATGGCCAGACCGATCTTGCCCTCGCGGCGTATGCCGACGAGGTGCTCCTGCAAAGCGGCGGCCCGATCTCGCTCCCCGGCGTGCACATGGAGCAGATGTTCCTCGCCGACACGTTGCAGTGGGTGGGCCTCAAGGCCGACATGGTCCAGGTCGGTGACTACAAGGGCGCGTCGGAAACCATGGCCCGCAACGCGCCCAGCCCCCAGTGGGAGCAGAACCTCAGCCAGTTGCTCGACAGTCTCTACGCCAACCTCCGCAGCGGCATCAAGGCTGGACGCAAACTGAGCGATCAGCAACTCGACGACGCGATGAAGGAAGCATGGATGGCCGACGGCGACGCCGCCGTGCGCCTCAAACTCGTCGATCGCACGATCGATCTCGCCAACCTGAGCGATGAACTGGAGACGACATACTCAGACGGCGTGTCGTGGGACAACAACCTGATCAAGAAGGGCACGTCGAAGTTCGACGCCGCCAATCCCTTCGCCATGCTCGCGATGCTCAGCAAAAAGCCGGACCACACACCCAAGGGGCCGACGATCGCCGTCCTGCACATTGAGGGCGCGATCATCGATGGCGACAGCAGCGGTGGGGGGCTCTTTGGCGGTGAGGGGAGCGTCGGCAGCCGCACGATCCGCCGCGCGATCGAGGAGATCCTCGAGCACGACGAGATCGAGGGCGTCGTGGTGCGCATCGACTCGCCGGGCGGATCGGCCACCGCGAGCGAGGTCATCTGGCAGGGCCTGCGTCGCCTCGCCGAGGAAAAGCAGGTGTGGGCGAGCGTCGGATCGATGGCCGCCTCGGGCGGGTACTACTGCGCCGTCGGCACCGACAAGATCTACGTGAATCCCTCGAGCATCGTCGGCTCCATCGGCGTTGTCGGCGGCAAGATCAGCATGGCGGGCCTCTACGACAAGGTCAAGGTCCGCGTCTTCTCACAGTCGCGCGGGCCCGCGGGCGGGATGTTCCGCTCGACCACGGATTGGACGCCCGACGAGGTCGCGATGGTCCGCAAGAAGATGACCGAGACGTACGACCAGTTCACCAAGCGCGTGACCACGGGGCGCCAGGGGATCGACCTCGCCAAGACCGCCGAGGGACGCCTGTTCACGGGCGACAAGGCGCTGGGCCTCAAGATGGCCGACGCGATCGGCGGGCTCGACACCACGATCGAGTCGCTCGCGAAGGAACTCGACATGGGCGACTACGACGTCATGCACTACCCGGGTCCCAAGGGCTTTGACGAGATCATCGAGGAGATGTTCGGCCAGTTCGCCGCAGCGCCGGGCGTCGGTTCCAAGGGCCCATCGCGCCTGACGCAGGAACTTCTCGGCACGATGCGCGACGTCGTGGGCGAGGACGCCTGGCCGAGCATCCGCGCGAATCTGCAGGGCCTGATGCAACTGCGGACCGAACCGGTTTTGCTGATGGATCCGGGTGTGATTGTCGTTCGTTGAGTGTGTGTGAACGAGAATGAGGACGGCACGACTCATGGGTCGTGCCGTTTTTCATTGGAGTGACCCGTTTTGTGCGCGCGGGCTTGCGGCGGTCATTAGAGGCTTCCACAAGTGTCGCTGCGGCGTTGATGCAAAGGACCGGACGAGTCGTCAGAACGCCGCCTGGCCAATCGTGGTGGAAGACCGGTTTTGTGCGCGCAGGCGTGGTCGTTACACGATGTGCCCGGCTATCGCAACCACGCCTCATCAAACGTCATGCCACTGGGCATCGCGGCCGTGTTGCCATTCTCGATCATGCCCGCGACTGGATACGCGCAGTAGTCGAGGCTAAACGCGCCCGCGGGGCGGTGGTTGCCGGAGAGGCCGAGCCCGCCGAAGGGCAATGCGCTGGACGCGCCTGCGGTGCCGGTGTTGACGTTGATGCATCCGGCGCGGGCTTCGGTCGCGAAGCGTTCGATGGCCTTCGCATCGCGCGTGAAGATGGACGCGGCGAGGCCGAAGGCGGTGGCGTTGGTCTGCGTGATCGCGTCGTCGAGAGAATCGACGACTGAGATGCGAAGAAGGGGGCCGAAGATCTCGACGTCGGCTCCGGGGTGGACCCCGGAAGTGGGGAGCAGGGGATCCACGATCTCAGAAACGAATCGATCGACCTTCATCACTCCCGGCGTGACGAACCAACCCGGTACCTTTGGCTCGTCGCCGAAGTCGATCGGCAGACACGACATCAGAATGTCGCCGCCATTCAAGTGGAACGCGTGTTGCGCATCGAACACTCTCTGTCGCGCGTCCTTCGAGATCAGGGGTCCCATGAACACCGGGCGCGATTCGTTCGGATGTCCCAAAGAGAGGTTGCCAGCGGCCTTGCAGATGGCAGAAATCACGCGACCCGCGACATCCTTGTGCACAATCACACGCCTCGTGCATGTGCAACGCTGGCCGGTCGTGACGAACGCGCTGCGCACGCATTCGATCACGGCTTGCTTCAGGTCCGCGTCGGGCATGATCACCGCGGCGTTGTTGCCGCCCATCTCGAGGGCGAGAATGCGCCCCGGATGATTGAGGTTGGCTTGCATGATGCGTCGGCCGACCGGCCAGGAGCCCGTGAAGAGGACGCCATCGATGTCGGCATGGGACGCGAGCGTACCCGCGATATCGGCGCCGCCTTGCACGAGGTTGAAGACGCCCTTGGGTGCGCCGGCCTCGTCGAGTGCCTGCTGGTACAACTCCGCGAGCGCCTGGCCACACGCGGGGGCCTTGTCGCTCGGTTTGAAGACGATCGTGTTTCCCATCGCGAGGGCAGGGACGATGTGCCCGTTGGGCAGGTGCATGGGGAAGTTGAATGGGCCCAGCACGGCCATCACGCCGTGCGGCCGGAACCAGCAGCGTCCCGCGCGCGATGGCGAAAGCGTGACCTCATAGCCGGACACGCGACGCAGGGCCGCATGCTCGCTCGCGTCGAGTGTGATGTCCACCTTGCTCGCGAGCAGTTGCGCCTCGGCGAGCGCGTCCCAGTGCACCTTGCCGACTTCATCGCGAATGAGCGCCGCGAGCGAATCGACCTTGGATTTGCAGATTGCCTGGAACTTGCGAAGGACGTTTGAGCGTTCGGCGAATGAAAACCGCGACCACGCGGGGAACGCGGCGCGGGCGACCGCGACGGCGTCGTCGACGTGGGCGTGCACGGGTGAGCCGGACCAGATTGTCTGATCGGGGTGTGCCGGGTTGTGTGATGTCACGCGATCGCCCGGGATGTCGCGCCAAG
>Ga0075163_10007757_pt1 | contig 14162 bp, 9 predicted proteins | sample JI1023141ADNA_FD_71478 | JGI IMG/M metagenome (GOLD analysis project Ga0075163, IMG submission 71478) | Wastewater effluent complex algal communities from Wisconsin, to seasonally profile nutrient transformation and Carbon sequestration -... | ecosystem: Engineered > WWTP > Effluent > Algae...
TTGGGAGGCACTGGATAATTTCAATGGCCCGGTCTGGGCAAGTCATAATAATTGCCGGGTGCTCGTCAATCATAACCGGCAGTTCAGTGATGATCAGATCAAAGAACTTATTAAGCGTGGGGCAGTGATTGGCGGGGTGTTGGATGCGTGGATGTTGGTTTCCAATTGGGTACGTGGCAAATCAACATCAAAAGAAATGAATTGTACCCTCAACCGACTGATTGATAATTACGATCACATCTGCCAGTTAGCGGGCAACGCTTTGCACATCGGCATCGGCTCAGACCTTGACGGTGCCTTTGGCAAGGAACAGAGTCCTTCCGATATTGAAACCATTGCCGATTTACAAAAAGTATCTACACTCCTCTCGCAACGCGGTTTTACTGACAAAGACATTGATAATGTCATGCACGGCAACTGGTTGCGTTTCTTAAGAAAGGCATGGGCATAAAAAAAAGTGTCGCCCATTACGAACGACACCTTTTTTAGTTTTGAATATTACTGGTTCGGACTTTCTGTATTTATTTTTACCGGCTTTTCATAGCCAAATAATTCATCCAGGGTTAACTCTTTAACCTTTCCATATTTCTGCAAATCCTTAAGATTCAATTTCCCTTCTTTGCCAAGAACTACCACATTATACTTTGCAGCACTAAGATAGTGTTCATGAAACTTCTGAATATCATCCAGCGTAAGTTGCTGAGCTTGTTCATACACATCTTTACGAACATCGTGATCAATTCCTTTACGCTGAGCATCGAGGTAATTAAATAATATTCCAGTCTTTGTAATTCGGGCACTTTCAATCCGATTCATAATACCACTTTTAGCTACCTCAAAACCACTTTCAGTGCGCGGAAAATTCCGAATAAGCGCGCTCAATCCCTTCATAGCTTCTACTTGCTTATCGGCTTGTGTTCCTACATATCCATAAAAGAAATCGTTTCCAGTTGGCTTATCCGCTGTGCCATAGTAAGCAAATGCAGAATAGGCTAAACCCTGTGCTTCACGCAATTCCTGAAAAATAGGTGAACTCATATTCCCATCGAAATACTCATTAAAAATCCGACTAATCGGAATCCTTTCTTTATCGAAAGCCGGGCCTTTGGTGAGGAAAATAATTTCCGCTTGTACCATATCATAATCTGCCCAGAAAGCATTTTGTTCATTCACATCCTTCAATTGAAAATCCATGGGTGGTGGAGCAGGCTTTAGTTGTTCAGGTAACTTATGATATTGATTAAGAGAGGCTACAAGCTCTTCGCCTTTCTTAGGGCCGTAGTAAAGTACCTTATGCTCAGTTTTTGTGAAGTCCTTAATCAAATCCGTTAATGTCTCTGACTTTAGCTCCCTTAGTTGTTTGTTGGAAAGTACATTAGTAAAGGGTGACTCAGGACCATACAACCCATAATTAATCAGACCCTCATACAAAATGGCAAACTTATCTTTCTTAATATCATCACGCTTTTTAAATATACCATCCACCATGTTCTTTAAGGCTTCATCATCCGGCTTGGGATCAGCCAATAATTGTTCAAATAGTTGAATAGCCTTATCCATATTTTCGCTCAAGCCATTCAAATAAATATAAGTCTGGTCTTCTGCAGCAAATACCCCAAAGCTGCATCCTATTTTATACAGCTCTTTCTTAAAATCACCAGCCGTCATGGTAGAAGTGCCGAGATATTCCAAATACTCAATCGCAATCTTCAATGTAGGATCATGGTTTGTGCCAACATCGGACAAGTAGTAAAGTGTGAACAATTCATTTTCCTGATTGGGAGTAAACAACACCTGCACTCCCTTATTCATTGAAAATTTCTGTATATCCTTATCATAATCTACAAATACAGGGGTTAACTTTTCCGGCTTAATCTTTAGTAGTTCTTCATGAAATGCAGACTTGGACTCTTTGTTTAAGGATACCCGTGTAATCTCAGGTTTAGTTACCTTTTTCGCGTTCGGATCTTTGCCGTTTCGTTTATAGACTACTGCATAATTATTGCCATAATGTTCATTGGCAAATTTTACAATATCGGCCTTGGTGTATTTTTTCAACGACTCAACACCAGCAACGTAATCCTTCCAGGTCATGTTGTTGGTAAATGCCATAACTAAGTCATCTGAACGTGACCAGTTTTGCTCTGACTGTTGGATTTTACTTTTTTTCAAATCATTGATCACAGCATCCACAAGCCAATCCTCAAATTCGCCCTTCTTTAACAAGTCAATCTGGCTAAGTAATAAATCGGTAACCTGCTCCAACGTTTGGCCTTCGCGTGGTTTGGCTGAAAATGTGTGAATGGTATAATCATTCATACTGTTGACGAAGCTATAGGGCTCCAGCACCTTTTGCTGTTGTTTAAGATTTAAGTCAATCAATCCCGCCTGTGAGTTAGATAGAATCATATCGGTTAACCGTAAAAGACCAGCATCTTCACTACTGGTACCATTGAATCGGAAACCCAGATTAACCCATTCGGCATCCGGACCAAATACTTCGGTAATTCGTGGGGACTCAATTGGCTCCTCCTCCACTTTATTCCAGACTGGTAATTGCTCATTGATTTGCCAATCACCAAAATAGTTATCAATAAGGGCAATTGTCTTGTCATAATCGATGTCCCCACTCATGCAAATAGCCACGTTATTAGGACGATAGTAGGTATTAAAGTAGGTTTTGATATTTGTTATAGATGGATTTTTCAGATGATCGATCGTACCGATTACAGTTTGCGTACCATACGGATGTTTTTTAAAGACTGAAGAATACATAGCTTCATAGGTCTTCCAGTAGTCATTATCAAGACTTCGGTTTTTTTCTTCGTAAACCGTTTCCAATTCGGTATGAAATAACCGGGGAACAATAATTTTAAATCGATTAGCCTCCAGCCTAACCCAGCTTTCAATCTGATTGGCCGGAATATCATTTATGTACACTGTTCTATCTTCGGTTGTGTAAGCATTAGTGCCGCGTGCGCCAATTTCAGAAACCATCTTATCATATTCATTCGCGATGGCTAGTTTTGAAGCCTCATTCGATACCTGATCAATTAACTTATAATAATTTTTCCTTTCAATTGAATCAGTAAGTGTGCGATAATGCTCAAACATATGTTCAATGCTATCCAGGAATACATTCTCCTTTTGCCAATCAAGTGTACCGAAGTCAGAAGATCCTTTGAACATAATGTGTTCCAGGTAATGCGCCAGCCCAGTAGTCTCTGCCGGATCATTCTTTCCTCCTGCCTTTACGGCAATTTGAGTTTGAATGCGTGGTTCGGCCTGATATTGACTGAGATATACTTTAAGGCCATTTTTTAAGGTGTAAATCCTTACTTTTAACGGATCATTGGTTACATACTCGTAAGTATACCCATCGCTGGTAGCCGTTTTGGTTTCATACTTATTCTCAGTACAGGAAATAAGCAATAAAACGAAACCAGCTATGCCTAATGCACTTTTGATTTTTAACATATTAGGGGAATTAGTTTTTGGTAAACGAATATAATTAAAAAAATGTATTTTAACGGAGCACCTTTAACGCATATTATCCGTTTATCTATCTTTACCATAGTCTTTTTTATACTTTCATTATGAGAAAACGAAAAATAGTACTGATTTCCTTTGTGTTGATTTGTGTTGGCCTTATCTCGTTTACTCCTCCTGCCGAGCGCTACTTCGAAATCGCTAAAAACCTTGACATTTTTGCCTCACTTTTTAAAGAAGTGAATGCCCTATATGTGGATGAAATAAATCCTAACAAAACAATTCGTACCGGCATTGATGCCATGCTAAATTCACTTGATCCGTATACAAACTTTATTTCAGAGGATGAGGTGGAAGACTACCGCACACTCAACACCGGCCAGTATGGCGGCATTGGGGCGGTTACCCGGCAAATCAACAATCGCACTGTAGTTACCATGGTGTACGAAAATTATCCGGCCTTCAAAAACGGATTGAAGATTGGAGATGAGGTACTAAAAATGGATGGCATTGAACTGGCTCGACTTTCCGTGGAGGAAGCAAATCACCTTATGCGTGGCCAGGTGGGCACCAATGTAAAACTTACAGTTAAGCGAATGGGACAACCCAATCCTATCGACATAGAATTTAAACGGGAAAAAATTAAGATCAGCAACGTTCCCTATTTCGGGATGATTTCTGATAACACAGGCTATGTACAGCTTACTGAGTTTACCCCCGAGGCTGGCAAAGAAGTAAAAAATGCATTAGTTAACCTGAAAGAAAAAGGGGCTAAATATCTTATCCTTGATTTAAGAGGCAATCCGGGAGGGTTGTTGCTTGAAGCGGTGAACATCTGTAATCTTTTTATCCCGAAAGGAAAAAAAGTAGTGGATACAAAAGGAAAACTGGAAGACAGTAACATTACGTATGAAACCTTAAACGCCCCGGTAGATCTGGATATTCCCGTTGCGGTTATTATTAATCGAGGTAGTGCATCCGCCTCAGAAATTGTGGCCGGTACCTTACAGGATTATGATAGGGCTATTGTCCTTGGTGAGCGATCGTATGGTAAAGGATTGGTGCAGGTGGGAAGACCCTTGTCTTATAATTCGCAGGTAAAAATAACTACTGCTAAATACTACACACCTACTGGACGTTGTATTCAAGTGTTAGATTATACGCATCGCAGAGAAGATGGAAGCGTGGCCTCTATTCCGGATTCAATAAAAAAAGAATTTCGTACCACCCGGGGCCGAAAAGTATATGATGGTGGTGGTATTGATCCGGATGTAAAAGTAGAAGCCCAGGAAGCCGCTACTATCACTCAGGTGATTTATGGTAAAGGTTTTGTTTTTGATTACGCTACGATTTATGCATTTAATCACCCTACGCTACCAGAGGCAAAGAATTTTTCATTGACCGATCAGGAATATCAGGATTTTGTCAGCTGGATGAAAACCAAAAGCTATACGTTTGAGTCGCCTGTAGAAACAGAACTCGTTGAACTTACGGAAGAAGCTAAAAGAGAAAAGTTTTACGAAGACTTGAAGCCTCAATTAGACCAAATTAAAACCCGGCTTGCCGAGACCCGCAAGAATGATTTGATCCATTATAAGGATCAGATCAAACAATTACTGGAAAAGGAAATTGTGTCACGTTATTATTTTGAAAGAGGCTCGGTCGAAACGGGTTTCAAATACGATCAGGAAGTTAAAGCAGCCATCGAGGTACTTCACAATCAACCGGAATACAAGCGTATCTTAAAAATTCAATAACGCGTATGCGATTGAATCGAAAAATAGGGAAATGGCTATTGACACCAATAGTCATTTTTGCATTTATACTCTTGATGGATTCTTGTCTGCAGTTTCGGATGAGCAAATCAGAAATTGATACCTACTTTAAAGACAAAGAAACGAAGGGCATGCTTAAGCAATATGCCATGGGCAAACGCACGTTGAACTACCTCGTAGCAGGAGATGAAAATAAACCATTGATTCTTTTCGTACATGGATCGCCAGGGTCGCTCAGCGCCTTTATTGATTTTATGAGCGACAGTGCACTTCTGAAAAGAGCTCAATTAATTACAGTAGACCGACCTGGCTTTGGAGCTTCTGATTTTGGCTATGCCGAACCATCGCTAAAAAAACAAGCCAACCTTCTGAAACCCATTTTAGAAGAGTTTAAAAATAACCGACCCATTATTCTTGTAGGCCATTCGCTGGGTGGTCCATTAATCGCGCGCATGGCGATAGATTATCCGGAGCTGGTGGATGGTCTTATCATGGTGGCTCCTTCCATTGATCCCAACCTGGAACCAAACGAATGGTTTAGAGCTCCTTTGGCTACTCCCTTTTTGAAATGGCTTTTGCCTCGCTCAATCCGGGCCTCCAACGATGAAATCTATAAACTCAAACCCGAGTTGGAAGAACTGATGCAACTTTGGAAAAGTATTTATGCACCAACAATCGTTATTCAAGGAGATAAAGATTCACTCGTTGATCCAAAGAATGCTGAGTTCGCCAAACGAATGATGGTGAATGCATCGGTGCAAGTTGAGTTGATTGAAGGCATGGATCACTTCGTACCCTGGACCCATCCTGAACTTATCCGAAAGGCTGCCTTGGATTTGCTTGAAAGCTATGCCCACACTGTCCACAAATAAAAAAGACTGCCCAAACAAATGAGCAGTCTTGGTAAATTCAATTAGTAACGATTAACGCAGGAACAAAAGTTCTCTGTACTTCACTAATGGCCAATCAGCGTTGTCCACAAGTAATTCAAGGCGATCTACAGCATCTCTGATTTTATCAAAATACTTTTCCTTGATATCATCACAGTACCCAAAGGCGCGCTTGTGCGTGTCCGTAATTTTGTTGAGGCGTTTTCTCTCCTCAACCATCTCACGCACACTGGCTTTAATGGTTTCAATATGACCAGAAATTTCCTTGATCGTTTGAACCACCGCTTTGTTATCCACGCCTAGTCCACTTAAACCATTGGCATTTGTTATCAATTTATTCTGATAGGCAATTGCAGTAGGAACTATATGATTCATTGCGAGGTCTCCAATCACCCGAGCTTCGATTTGCACTTTTTTGATGTAGCTCTCCAGCCTGATTTCGTTGCGGGCCTCCACCTCTTTATGACTTAACACCCCATACTTTTCAAAAAGCTCCAGTGATTTTTTAGAAACGTAGCCTTCAATCGCACGCGGCATATTCTTAATGTTGTTCAAGCCGCGCTTATCCGCTTCCTTCACCCATTCATCAGAATATCCGTCTCCTTCAAAGCGAATAGCCTTTGATTCTTTGATGTACTTTCTCAGTACATTCACAATGGCAATTCTTTTCTCTTCGCCTTTCTCAATTTCTTTTGAAACGGTTTCGTAGAACTTAGTCAGCTGATCGGCAACAATCAAATTAAGTATAGCCATCGGGGTACCGCAATTGTCGGAACCACCCACTGCACGGAATTCAAATTTATTACCCGTAAAAGCGAATGGCGAAGTGCGGTTACGATCGGTAGCATCCAAAATGATTTCAGGAATCTGGTCGATACCTAATTTCATATACATGTTGTCACCTTTCTCTATCTTCACATTTCCTTTCTTCTCCAATTCATCCAATACAGCCGTCATTTGAGAGCCAATAAAGACAGACATGATTGCAGGCGGTGCTTCGTTAGCTCCCAGGCGGAAATCGTTACCGGCCGTAGCAATGCTCGCTCTTAACAAATCGGCATGTTCATGCACAGCCTTGATCGTGGTAACAAAGAACGTCAGGAAGAGTAAGTTATCACGAGCTGAACTTGAGGGAGCGTAAAGATTAACACCTGTATCGGTAATCAATGACCAGTTGTTATGCTTACCACTACCATTCAATCCCGCAAACGGTTTTTCGTGAAATAAAATTTTCAGGTTGTGCTTCTCTCCCACACGGCTCATCACATCCATCATCAACTGGTTGTGATCGTTGGCCACGTTTACTTCTTCAAATAAAGGAGCAACCTCAAACTGACTTGGAGCAACTTCATTGTGGCGGGTGCGAACGGGAATTCCTAACTTCCAGCTTTCGATTTCGAAATCGCGCATGAAATCATAAACACGACCTGGAATTGTTCCGAAGTAATGGTCTTCCAATTGCTGACCGCGAGCTGGGGCATGGCCAAATACAGTGCGACCAGCCATTACCAGGTCAGGCCTGGCATTATACAATGCCTTATCCACAGCAAAATATTCCTGTTCTGCACCCAGAGAGGCAACTACGTGCTGTATGTCTTTATCAAATAATTGACAAACCTGTGTAGCAGCAACATCTACTGCCTTCAAAGCCTTCAATAAAGGAGATTTTGTATCAAGAGTTTCTCCCGTATAGGAAACAAATACTGTGGGGATACTCAACGTCTTGCCATATAAGAACATGGGAGAAGTAGGATCCCATGCAGTGTACCCACGTGCTTCAAAGGTGCTACGGATACCACCACTTGGAAAAGAAGAAGCATCGGGTTCCTGCTGAACCAATTCACTGCCTTTAAATTTTTCAATTCCAGAGAGGGCATCAAAGAATGAATCATGCTTTTCAGCTGTTCCGCCCGTCATGGGTTGAAACCAGTGTGTAAAGTGGGTGGCACCTTTGGCGATGGCCCATGATTTAGCAGCTGAAGCTACGGCATCTGCTGTAGTTTCATCTATTTTCTCATGATTCTTGATTGCGTTGCTGACCTTTTTAAATACAGCGGGTGCCAGGGTAGCCCTCATTTGCTCCATGCCAAATACATACTCACCAAAAAACTGGGAGATATTTGGGGTAGTAGCTTCAACATGAACCTTCGGGCGTTCATTTAGCTTTTTTAAAGCTTCAAATCGTAGTTGAGACATAGTAGTGGTTGTTTTTTGACAGAATTGCGTCAAAAATATGTGTTTTTTTATAAAATAAGGGTTCCTGTTACCCTTATTTTAAATAAATAATATTTCATCCGATGGAAGGTGGGTAAAAATATACCCTAACAGCAATTAGTACTAGTCTGGAAGCCTACTTTTTACCTCCTCAAAGGTATGGTCATAATCAGGGCGAATGGTACCCATCCAGCGATCCCACCACAAAAAATAGAGTCCATAGTTGCCTTTAAAGAATTGATGATGCTGATTATGATTGACCGAAGTATTCAACCACCTACCAAGTCTGGTTTTCGCAAAGCCTTTTGGATAAAGTTCGTACCCCAGATGACCATAAACATTATACATCATCATGATCAGGAGGAACAACGCAAGCGCTAACGGATGCACAGGCATAATAAAAGCGATTACCACAATAATTCCGGCCTCAATGATTGCTTCAAGAGGATGAAAAGCAAAAGCAGCCCAGGGCGAAGGATTGGTTGACAGGTGATGTATCTTATGAAATATGGGAAAGACGGTGGGATGATGCATTAACCGATGGGTCCAATAGAAATAAGTATCATGGGCTAAAATCATTATGCCTACACTCACAAAAAAATACATCACGCCATATTCTTCGAGTTGTGTGTATAGTTGTGTGTAAGGACGGATTGGAGTCATGAAAAGTCCGTATCCGATAAGAGCAAAAATCAAAGAGGTAATAATTGAATAAAAGATTTCGCGGGTATAATCCCTGGCAATCGGAAACCGGGATTGAATTTTCCGGTAAGTCCACGCCTGTTTCTTTATTATGTAGAAAATCAGGAATGCAATAAATGCGATAATCAAATATCTAAATAAGATTACCAGAAAAAGAACCGAAAACCGGGCGTCAGTAAACCAACTCATTTTGCTACTTGGATAAAAAATTCCTTACAATCTTAAACTAAAACCAACACTTTTTCGTCTTAAGTCCTATACAAAGCAGTAAGGTATGATCAATTTAGCATTTACACATCCCAATCTGTCGAACCCAAATTTGGGTGGCTCTTATCTAAAGAATTTCAATTTAGCCCTGATTAATTGGGAATTAAACCGGCAGGAAGACCGGAAAGGTGTACCCAATAAAAAAATCAGAAAGGAAACCCGGTAACCTTCTAAATAGGTTAAGCCTTCTCAAAAGCTATACAACAACTTTTGAGAAGGCTTTTTAATTTTAATTACTAGTTGGATTTCTTAACCGAGCCACCGCTACTTGAATCGGTGTTGGTTTTAGCGGGTGATCCGCGAAAGCGGATGCTTCCACCACTGCTTGCATGTGCATTAAGTTCTTTCGATACTGATATTTTAGCACTACCGGCACTACTTGCATTTGCCCTAACAATTTCACTCTCGAGTGAGTAAGCATCTACCTCACCGGCACTGCTTACTTCTATGGCAAGTTCCCTTGCTTTTCCTTCCAGAACCAAGTCCCCTGCACTTGATGCATCTACGCTCGCAAACCCTGTTTCAATAGTTATCTCTACCGAGGCAGCACTGGATGCACTGATGTCCATGGAATTGGCGCGGATCGTACCTTCTGAAAAAACATTGGAGGCAGAACTAGCGTGAATTTTTTCCAATGATACGTACGTAACATACACTTTCACATTACGATTTCTATATCGGCCATCCCGCATATGAATTTTAAGGTAACTGCCACTTACTTCTGTAAGCACATCAGAAACACGAGCCCCCGTAACTTCTACTTTAACACTTTCCTTGTCTCCTTTCTTCAGGTAAACATCGATGGCCTCACCTACTTTTACACCGGTAAAGGAACCCACCGATCGAACTTCGCTTTCCTGAGCCAGGACAAAGAAGAAACTAAAACAAAGCGTTAAAACCCCTAAAACCTTTTTCATAGACATCTAAATTTGATACAATGACCTCCCGTTGCAAGATAGGTTGCTTCAAAGCTTCTATTCTCTAAAAATTTTGGCAACGGTGTAAGAAATATTCAATTTTTACTCTAAATTTCGAATATACTCTACCTAAATTTCGCACAAAACTAAGAACTCATTATGATTAAAGAGCAATTAAATGTGCTAATCAATCTGGCTGCCAGCGATCGCACAGTTGGAGATAAGGAAGCCAAAGTTATTCACATCATCGGTAAGGCTAATGGGCTCACCAAGGAAGAGATTGAAGCGATGCTTAAAAAGCCCCAACCCATTGGAGACCTTAGTGCACTTACTGAAGATCAAAAGTTTGAAAATCTCTATCACCTTATTCAATTAATGAAAAGTGATGGCCAGGTTTTTAAAAGCGAGATACACTTCTGTGAACAAATGGCCGAGAAATTGGGCTACAAAAAGGCTGTGGTAGGAGAACTATCTTCAAAAATTTACTCAGACCCCACTATTACATCAGATCGCAAAGCGCTTGTTGACCGCGCTCATAAATTTCTTAAGTAATCAAGTATCTAAACCTAGACACAGGCCTGCCTAACCAGCAGGCCTTTTTTTATTTCTTTTCATAGAGAACTTTACCACCCAAAATAGTCATCGACACTTCGGTAGAAAGTATCTTGTCATCCGGTACAGTCATTAAGTCCTGGGTGAAAACCGTAAAGTCAGCCAGCTTACCCGAGGCGATGGAACCCTTTACATTTTCTTCAAAAGCTCCATACGCTGCATCCAGGGTATACGACCTCAGCGCCTGAACCCGGGTCATCTTTTCTTCAGGCTCATATCCACCCTTTGGTTCGCCTGCCAATGTTTGGCGGGTAACTGATGCAAAGAAAGATGCAATCGGATTAATCGGTTCCACAGGAACATCCGTTCCGTTTACAATTTTTGCCCCTGATTTGAGTAAGGATTGCCACATGTAGGCACCCTCTTTGATTCTCTTTTCACCGAGCCTGTCAATAGCCCAGGGCCGATCGGAAGACAAGTGAATAGCCTGCATGGCTGGGATTACTCCCAACTCACCAAAGCGCGGAATATCAGTCGGCTGAAGATGCTGGGCATGTTCTATGCGGAAGCGATGATCCTTAACTTCGGGATTTTCCTTGAAGGCAATTTCGTATCGGTCCAGAATTTCTTTGTTGGCCCTATCACCAATAGCATGTGAGCAAACCTGAAAGCCATACTTGAGTCCTTCACGGGAGATCTTCATTACTGTATCCATCGAAAGAGTTGCCATCCCACTAAAATCAGGTCGATCGGTATATGGCTCCAATAACCAGGCACCGCGAGACCCAAGTGCACCATCACAGTTTAATTTTATCGCTCGGATGGTTAGAAGATTAGAGGAATCAATCTCAGGACCTTTCTTAAACCACTCATAAATCAACTCACTGTCAAATCCTGTCAGCATCACATACAACCGGGTATTCAACTTGTTTTCGTTCTTAAATTTTCTGAACAGTTGAAGGTTCTCGCGTGATACACCTGCATCATGAAAACTGGTAATCCCGTTACGCAAACTTGCGGCAATTGCCAATTGCAAGGCCTGGCTGTCTGTCTCTTCGGTGCTTTCCGGAATATGCTGAGCAATGAGACCTTGAGCACGCTCATTAAAAATACCTGTTGGGTTTCCCAGGTTATCAAGAATGATTTCTCCGCCCTCACCCAAATCTTTATCCAACTTCTCTACAGACAGTTGATTGACTCCTGCAATCTGCATGGCCTTGGCATTTGCAAAACCCGCATGACCACTGGCATGCCTAAGAAATACTGGATTATTGGGAGATACTGAACTCAATAGTTGATGGGTTTGAAAACCCTTAAACATGATTTCCGGTTTGGTCGTCCACTTGTCCTGATGCCAACCCCGACCTACAATCCATTGACCCGGCTGTGCCTTCGCTACCGCCTCTTTCACTTTCTCAACTAATTCCTCGTAACTGGTAACACTCATCAAGTCAAGGTTCAGTTCGTTATAGCCAAGGCCCATAAAATGCCCATGACCTTCAATAAAACCCGGGGTCATTGTTTTACCCTGCAGGTCGATGATCCGGGTATTTTCGCCTTCATACTTTGAAACATCTTTCAAATCTCCGGCAAACACAATTTTGTCTCCACTAACTGCCACAGCCTCTACAACAGGACTACCCTCCTCCACGGTGTAAATAGTACCTCCCCGGATAATTAAATCGGCAGGAGTTTTCTTTTCTGAGCAACCTGTTAAATAAACTGTTAGAAGAAAAGCACCGGCAATAAACAAGAACTGATTTCGCATGAGTTTGAATTTTAGTACTTAAAAGTAGTAAGCAATTCTAACATTCGGGCTGTCGATTTTATCAACGGCAGGATAAAGTTGGTTTTGTATCTTCGCAGCCGTAATGAAAGCACGATTAAAATTTTTCGGTCAGCTTGCCTTGTACTGGCTTCTCTTTTTTACCGTTAGCCGGATCTTATTCTTTATTTATCTGTACGCCCAAACCAGCACGCTTACCGCGAAAGAAATAGGTATGCCAATGATCCTTGGCATGCGCATGGATGCAGCCATGACAGGCTACTGGTTGTTAATACCGGGTTTGATCTTTGTCGCCTCTGCATTCATGTCGTCAAAATGGGTTACTATTCTTCAAGGGTTTATAACCAGTCTTCTGCTTTTAATCTCCACTCTTTTGGTAGTGGCCGATTTAGAACTTTACAAACATTGGGGCTTTCGAATCAATGCTACTCCCCTTATGTATTTAGAATCGGAAGCGGCTAGCAGCGTAAATCCCACAATTTTAGTTGTGTTGATGATAATCTTTGTTGTACTGCTCATTGCATTCATGCTTCTTTACTGGAAGGTACTGGCACCGCAGCTATCAAGTCTTCCAGCACTTCCTAAAAAGTGGTCACTCATCTGGTTAATAATTACAGCTGCTTTGATTATACCTATCCGCAGCAGTTTTAGTGTGGCTCCGCTCAATACCGGAGTGGTTTATTTTCATAAGAGCAAAGCTTTTCCCAACCATGCAGGTATTAACCCGGTATGGAATTTTTTTAAAGACGTAACCCGTAAAGACAATCTTCAATATTCAAATAATTTTTATAGGCCTGACAACCTGAATGATCAATTTGATTCCCTGATGACTACACATGGAGGTACTCAAAAATTTATCTCCATCGAAAAACCTAATATCTTACTAATCATCCTGGAAGGCTTTACTTCCAAAATCATCGCTCCCTTGGGTGGATTAGAGAATATTACTCCAGAGATAAATGCACTCGCCAAAGAAGGAATTCTGTTTGAAAATTTTTATGCAAGTGGCGATCGAACGGACAAAGGAATTGTATCAATCCTGAGTGGTTATCCAGCACAACCCCGAAGCTCTATCATCAAGTTTCCCAATAAAACACAACATCTATCTTACCTTCCAAAGACACTAGAGAAATCCGGGTACCATACTTCGTTTGTCTATGGTGGCGACATCGGTTTTGCCAATATGGAATCGTATGTAACCCAGGCAGGTTTTAGTCACATTACAGAAGTGGATGACTTTGGCAGTGAGTTCGATGACTCGAAATGGGGGGTAGCCGATCATTTTGTTTTCGAAAGGTTATTAATTGAGTGCGATACTGCTTCCAGTCCATTTTTTAAAGTCATGCTTAGTCTGAGTAGTCACGAACCATTTGAAGTGCCAATGGAAACGGTGATTAAGGGCAATGACGAGGGCTCGATGTTTTTGAACTCCTGCTACTATACTGATAGAAGCCTGGGCGAATTTATTCGAAAGGCAAAACTACAAGCCTGGTGGAAAAATACCCTGGTCATTATTACGGCTGATCACGGGCATCGCTTTCCGAATCCCAATGAATTAAAAGAGAAAGAA
>Ga0075163_10007758_pt1 | contig 14161 bp, 7 predicted proteins | sample JI1023141ADNA_FD_71478 | JGI IMG/M metagenome (GOLD analysis project Ga0075163, IMG submission 71478) | Wastewater effluent complex algal communities from Wisconsin, to seasonally profile nutrient transformation and Carbon sequestration -... | ecosystem: Engineered > WWTP > Effluent > Algae...
GTTTGCCGGTGAGGCGCTGGAGTTGCGGGAGATCGAGGAGAATGAGATTGGCGGGGACGCGCGGAGCATCGGCGGCGCTCGGAATCACGCCGGCGAGCGGGAGTGCGTGGACCTGTTCATTGATGACGAGGTCGAGTGTCCGGTCGTTGTCGAGCGAAGCGGCGAGGGTGCGGCTGATCCAAATTTGCGGGCCGGCGCGAAACGCGCCCCAGAAATCCGGCGGCGCTTCGGTGCCGCGACCGCGGGTGTCGGTGGCGCGTTGTTGGGCGAAATAGGAGGCGTCGGCCGTTTGCGAGCGCGCGAGGTTGGCCACCGCGATGAGATCGACGCCGAGCAGCGTGAAGCTCGTGCGGCCGAAGTTGGCCGATTCGCCGTCGCGGCGCGGGCGCGCGGCGGTGGATTCTACGACGGGAAAAATTTGCACCGGCTGCGCACCGAGCGCAGCGCGCAGCTCGGGCAGGACGCTCTCGGGCAAGGTGCCCGCGGCGGGCTGGATGATCCAATCGCTCTGGCCGGTGATCGTCTCGGTAAAGTGCGTGAAGCTCGCGACGGCGGCGCGGTTCGCGAGACGCACGGCGACGAAGACGGCGACGCCGAGCGCGAGGATGCCCACGAGGAGCAGCGATTGGCGCGGAGCGAGCCGCCAGTGGCGGAGCGCGAAGCGGCGCAGGAGGAGCGTTTCTAGCGTGAGCATCGCGGCGCGGGCTCAGTCGACGATGCGGCCGTCGCGGAGATGGATGCGGCGATGGCAGATCGCGGCGGCCTCCTCGCTGTGGGTGACGAGCACGAGGGCGGTGTGCGTTTCGTCGGTGAGCTCGCGGAGGAGCCGGAGGATGTTTTCGCCGTTGGCGGAATCGAGGTTGCCGGTGGGCTCGTCGGCGAGGATGAGCGCGGGCCGGTGCACGAGGGCGCGGGCGATGGCGATGCGCTGCTGCTCGCCGCCGGAGAGCTGCGAGGGCAGGGCGGCGGCGCGCGCGGTGAGGCCCACGCGGTCGAGGGCGGCGGCGACGCGCGCGGCGCGTTCGGGGGCGGGCAGGCGGACGAGTTGCAGTGGCAGCTCGACGTTTTCGGCGGCGGTGAGTGTGGGCAGCAGATGGAAAAACTGAAACACGGTGCCGACGCGCTCGCGGCGGAGGCGCGCGAGGCCGTCGCTCGAGAGATCGTCGATGCGCTCGCCGTGGAGCGCGATGGTGCCGGTGTCGGGGCGGTCGACGCCGCCGAGGCAGTTGAGCAGCGTGGTCTTGCCGCTGCCGGAAGGGCCGGTGAGCGCGATGCGTTCGCCGGCGGCGACGGAGAACGACACGTCGGCGAGCACGGCGCGCGCGCCGTAGGATTTGCCCACGCCGGTGACGGCGAGGACGGTGCGGGCGGACGTGGCGGGCGCGGAAACCATGGCCGCCATGCAACGGGCTTTACGGCGAAAGGCGAATCGGCGCGCGGGAATCGCCGGGCGCGCCTTGGTTTCGACCAGTGGGAGGTGCTGTGCGCTACAGTTAGACCGACAACTTTTTTGAACTCGCTCCCCGCGGTCGTGATGGTGCGACCACTCAATCGGTCGGCGATCCCTCGCTCGTCGATTTTCTGCCCCTCCCGAAAACCTCAGCCCCTGCAAAGCTCTCGTTTGGCGCGCCCTGCGGCGTCGGCAAACGGCGGCATGTTCCTTACCCAGCCAACCATGAAAACCCGTGCAACCCTGATCTCGGCCCTCGCGGCGCTCTCCGGCGCCTGGCCGCTCGCGGCACAGACCGCTCCGGCGCCCTCGGCCTCGACCCTAGCCAAACCCGGCGCCGCTGCTGACGCCGAAGACGTCGTCAAGTTGACGCCGTTCGAAGTCGCTACCTCGCGCGACACCGGTTATCAGGCGACCGAGACGCTGGCCGGCACGCGCATCCGCACGGATCTGCGCGATGTAGGCGCGGCGATCACCGTGATCACCAAGGAATTTTTGAAGGACGTGGGCGCCACCGACAGCGCCACGCTGCTCCAATACACGACCAACGCCGAGGTGGCCGGCACGCGCGGCACCTACGCCGGCCTCGGCAATGGCACGAGCGTGGATGAGACCGCCACCCTGCGCGCTCCCGGCGGCGCCCAGCGCGTGCGCGGCCTCGCCGCCGCCGACAACTCCCGCGACTTCTTCGTCACGGACATTCCGTGGGACTCCTACATCGTCGACCGCGTCGACATCCAGCGCGGACCCAACTCCATTCTCTTCGGCCTCGGCAGTCCCGCCGGTATGGTCAATGCCTCCACCCGTAATGCGGAGTTCCGCACCTTCGGTTCGACGGATGTGCGCCTCGGCTCCTACGGCTCGGTGCGCGGCACGCTCGATCTCAACCAGCAGATCATCCCGAAGGTGCTCTCGCTGCGGCTCGACGGTTTGTGGAGCAACGAGAAATACCGCCAGGAACCGGCCTTCGAGGACAACCGCCGCTACTACGGCACCGTCCGGTTCGACCCGCAGTTGTTTGCCGACCGCTCGTTCCACACCAGCATCAAGGCGAAATACGAGAACGGTGACATCAAGGCCAACCGCCCCCGCACCGTCACGCCCAACGACAATATCTCGGCCTGGTTCCGCCCCGTGGACAACACCAGCCTCAATGGCGGCTTGGGTAAGCTGGCCGTGAACAGCGCTTATGAACTCGGCGCCAACGCCGCCGGCACCAACCCGTGGCTCACCGCCGGGCTCGCCAACCAGCAGCAGCCGATCTGGTTCATCGACGGCACGACCAACCAGCTCTACCGGATCTACGGTGGCTACATCAATTCGGGCGCACTTAACAACGACGGCACCAATCGCGGCGCCTCCGGCAGCCTCATCGGGCAGCGCTACGCCGACCAGTTCTTCGGTGTGGCCTCTCTGCCCACTTACGCGACGAACGCCCGCTTGGCCAACTACCAGTTCGGCCAATACAAGAACACGTCGATGCTCAATCCCTCGATCTTCGACTTCTACAATAACCTCATCGACGGTCCCACCTCCTCGCAGTTCGAGCACTGGAATGCCCACAATATCAGCCTCTCCCAGACCGGCTGGGGCGACCGCGTCGCGCTCGAGCTGAACGCCGATCGCCAGAAATACTCGCGCGGCGGCCAAGCCCTCCTCGGCTTCGGCCCCAGCATCAACATCGACGTCCTGCGCAACTTCCAGGACCTCACCGCCAACCCGAACTTCGGTCGTCCCTACATCGCCGCCGGCCCCGGCAGCGGCAACTCCTACGCGAGCGACCGCGAATATCTGCGCGGCTCGCTCTTCGCCGAACTCCGCGCCACCGACGTCGTCGCCAAGGACAGTTTCCTCGCCAAGCTGCTCGGCAAGCACCGCTTCAACGGCGTCTACAGCAGCGAAAGCTACGCCACCGAGAACCGCTCCTGGCAGATGTATGCCAACAGTCAGGCTTGGGCGGGCTACTGGAACCAGACCAACGGCGCCTCCTCCCCGTTCACCGATCGCCCGCCCGTGGCCGCGATCTACCTCGGGCCGTCGCTCGCCGGCGCCACCTCGTCCTCCGGTGCCAACGTCTCGCGCATCGTCGCTCCCGTCGGCCTCACCAGCGGCGGCGTCTATACCTTCAACGCCACGTGGCGCAATCTCCCCGGCGTGACGCCCTCCGCGCCGTGGACCGTGCCGGCCAACCTGACGCCCACCGTCTTCGACGCGGCCAATCCCCCGACCGGCGGTTTCACGCAGGCCTCGAATCCCGCCAACTACGTCGGCTGGAATTCCAATTTCCAAAACAACCTCCTCGCCTACGACAACGGCGCGGATCCGAGCCTGCTCACGCGGGCGCAGAAATCCGAACGCGTCACCAAGTCTTGGGCCGGTTCCTGGCAAGGTTTCCTCTGGCGCGGAGCCATCATCCCGACGTTCGGCTGGCGCTTCGACGATGTCGCCGGCAAGTCCGCCACCGCGCTCCCCGTCACGCTCAACCGCGGCATGCTCAACCTCGCGCCCGACGTTTTCAAACTGCCCGACGCCTATCCGGCCGGCCAGATCTTCAAGGCGCACTCCACCAGCGGCGGCCTCGTCTTGCATCTGAACCGCTTCGTCGAAAACGACCGTCTGCCGCTCAACGTCAGCCTTTCCGTCAACAAGTCGGACAACTTCCAGGTCACCGATACGCGCCGCGACATCTACGGCAGCCCGATCGGCAATCCCACCGGCAAGACCAAGGACTACGGCGTCGTCCTCGCCACCAAGGATAACAAATACTCCCTCCGCGTCGTGCGCTACGAGACCAGCGTGGCCAACGCCAGCACGCAGGCCGATCTCGGCGGCCTCGCCGGCACCATCACGCAGGGCCTGCGCTTCCGGAATGTCTTCCTCTACAAGATGAGCGCCTACGCGTGGGACGGCCGCGAGCAGACGAACAACACTCCCGGTCAGCGCTATTTCTGGACGCCCGCCTACGTCAACGCCCAGGGCCGGCCCGTCGCCGACTTGAACGCCGTGGGCGGCAGCACCGCCGGCACCACGCTGCAGACGCAGGCGCAGGCCGACACCCACCGCGACGCCTCGATCAAAGCGTGGAACGCCATCCAGAATTTCCTCTCCGGAAAAGGCTTCTTCGGCGCCTGGGGCTATACGCCGACCAATGCCTCCGCGCTCACCGACCGCGCGACCTACGAGGCCACCCTCGGGCCCAACACCACCACTGAAAACGGCCGCGCCATCCCCGTGCAGAACAACGCGGCGCTCAACCCCACCATCTCGACCCTCGCCGCCTACTCCGCCATCGCCCCGCAGGGCCTCTCGGTCACGGCCGACACACTGTCGAAGGGCTACGAACTCGAACTCACCGCCAACCCGACGCCAAACTGGCGCCTCGCCTTCAACGCCTCCAAGACCGATGCCGTCCGCAACAACTTCGGCGGCCCCGTGCTCGACGAACTCGTCGCCTACATGGACACGCAGATGGCCGGCGTCGCCGGCGACATGCGCCAGTTCAACGGCAACTACGTCGCCACGAATGAAGTCCGCCAGAATTGGAACAACTGGCGCGGCCAATACAACCTGCTCAAACTCCAGCAGGGCACCTCCGCCGCCGAGCTGCGCAAGTGGCGCTGGAACGTCGTCAGCAACTACAGCTTCCGCCAAGGCTCGCTGAAGGGCGTGGGCGTCGGCGGTTCCTACCGCTGGCAGGAAAAGGTCGTCATCGGCTACCCGCTCGCCGCGACCACCGGCACCGTCGCCAACTACGACCTCGCCAATCCCTACTACGGTCCGTCCGAAGACGCGCTCGACCTCTGGCTCAACTACGAGCGTAAGCTCTCGAAGCGGATCAACTGGAAGGTCCAGCTCAACGTGCGCAACGCGCTCGCCAAGGACAGCCTCATCCCGATTTCCGTGGAACCCGACGGCAAGACGTGGGCTTCGGTCCGCATCGCGCCGACGCAGGAATGGTTCCTGACAAACACGTTCTCCTTCTGATCGTAGCAACAGCCCGGTCCCGCCCAGCGCGGGGCCGGGCTTTTTAGTTTTATCATCTGCACGACCCATGAGCGACCCCAGCCCAAGCCAGAGAGATGCGGTTGGATCGAGGTGGACCGCGACCTCCGGGCGCGGTGTCGAGCGCGGACAGCAGCAGACGGCGCTCGGAGATCGCCGTCCACCTTGCAGTGTCTGGCTTTCAGGTCGCGCCGGTTTGTTCTGGTTCGCCGCGCTGTTTTGCGTCGCGGTGTGTGCGCCGGGCCTGTTCTCCGCCCAGATTGCTGCGCCTGTCTCCACGCCCACGCGCTGGGTCGGCACGTGGGCGACGTCGCCGCGGCCGGAAGACAAGCCGGACCCCAGTATCGAGTTGGCGGATGCGACGCTGCGCCAGGTGGTCCACGTCTCGCTCGGCGGGCGCACGGTGCGCTTGCGCGTCTCCAACGCCTTCGGCACTACGCCGCTCGTGTTGTATGGCGTGCACCTTGCGCGCGCCGTGACCCCCATCGGGAGCGGAGCGATTCAGCCCGGGTCCGACCGCGAATTCCGTTTCAACGGCGCCCGCGCCGTCACCGTGCCGCCGGGCGCCGTCATGCTCTCGGACCCCGTCGAGCTGGGTTTTCCGCCGCTGGCAGATCTCGCGATTTCGATGCACCTCAAATCGGTGCCGGTCACCCTGACCGGCCATCCCGGCTCGCGGACGAATTCCTACGTCGTCTCCGGTGATCGCCTCAGCGACGCCGAAATGGCGACCGCGAAAAAAACGGTCCACTGGTATTTCATTACAGGCCTCGATGTTGTCGATGCCGACGGCACCGCCGCCGCGGTGGTGGTGCTCGGGGACTCGATCACCGATGGCTACGGCTGCACGACCGACGCCAACAATCGCTGGACCGATGAACTCGCGCGGCGCTTGCAGGCGAATCCCCGCACGCAACGTGTCGGCGTCCTCAATCACGGCATCGGCGGCAATCGCCTCCTGCGCGATGGCCTCGGCCCCAACGCTCTCGCGCGCTTCGACCGCGACGTGATCTGCCAAACCGGCGTGCGCTGGCTGGTGATCCTCGAAGGTATCAACGATCTGGGCACGCGCAAAGACGCGCTCGCCAAAGGCGAAAGTTTTGCCACCGCCGCCGATGTGATCGCCGCCTACTCACAGATGATCGAGCGTGCCCATACTCACGGCATTCGCGTGATCGGCGCGACGATTCTGCCCTTCGAGGGTTCGAAAAACTACTGGACCGCCGACGGCGACGAAGATCGCCGCACGATCAACACGTGGATTCGCACCAGCGGCCGCTTCGACGCCGTGATCGATTTCGAAGCTGCCCTCCGCGACAGAGAAAATCCGAATCGGCTCGCCGCCGCCTACGACAACGACCACCTGCACCCTTCGTTGGCCGGCTACGTGGCGATGGCCCACGCCGTGGACTTGGCGCTCTTTCTCGCGCCGGCTGAGTCGGGCAAACCCGTGAAACGTTAGTCGTCTCATTTCAATGCGCCTTCAAGCTGAGCTTAACCGACTGGAGGTAGGAGCCTGCTTGCAGGCGATTCTACGCCCTGAATCGCCTGCAAGCAGGCTCCTACAAAAATCCCTTATTCATCCCACCTCGAAAGCAACTTGGCGTAATCTCATGAAATCCTGTTTCCCCTCCCTCGGCGGATTCGGCGGCAGCCTTCTTTTCCTTTGGGCCGTTTCGCTTTCAGCGCAGACGCCGCTCCCGCCCGGGCAGCCGTTGATCGCTGGCGACCCACTCGCAGTCTTCTCCGAAAAAGTCGCCCCGGCCGCGCAGGCCCAGGCGAAACTCTCCGTCGTCGATGCGGCCGGCCCCGGCTTTACGCGCGCCTGGCGCATCGCGACGCTCAAAGACACGAGCCCGATGGCCGCGATCGAACTGCGCGCGCTCAATGCCCGGCCCGTCGCCGTGGGCGATGTGGCGCTACTGCGGTTCTTCGCGCGCGCCACGGAAATTTCCGACGAGACCGGCGGCGGTCGTGTGCAACTCGTCATCCGCCGTAACGGCGTCGATTGGAACAGTAGCTTTGAGGGCGACTTCACGCTCAATCGCCAATGGCAGGAAATTTTCGTGCCCTTCATCTGGACGCGGGACTTCGCCGTCGACGGCGCCGCGCTCATGCTGCGTTTCGGTTTCAAGCGCCAGACCGTCGAGATCGGCGGCATCGACGCCGTTTTCTACGGCAAGACCCGCACGTTTGAATCGCTGCCGCGCACGCGTTTCACCTACGTCGGCCGGGAGCCCGACGCGCCGTGGCGGAAAGACGCACTCGCCCGCATCGAGAAAATCCGGAAAAGCGATTTTGCCCTCAAAGTCACCGACGCCGTAGGCCGACCCGTGTCCGGCGCGAAAATCACCGTCGCGCAAAAACGCTCATCCTTCCAGTGGGGCTCCGCGCTCCAGATGGAACGGCTCGTGGTCGATACGCCCGACAATCTCCGCTACCGCCAAATCACCGAGGAACTGTTCAACGCCGCCGGCCCCGAGAACGACCTGAAGTGGCCCGTGTGGCTCGGCGAGTGGGACGGAAATTTTTCGCGCGAGCAAACGCTCGCCGGTCTGCGTTGGCTTCAGTCGCGTGGATTCCACCTGCGCGGCCACGTCTTCGTCTGGCCCGGCCACAAGAATCTGCCGAAGCCGGTGCAGAGTCTGATCGGCACGCCGCGTCAGGCGGAAATCCCCGGCATCGTGCTCGACCACATCCGCGAGCAAGCGCGCGCGACGAAAGGCCTCCTCCACGAGTGGGATGTGCTCAACGAGCCGTTTACCAATCACGACCTCATGGATATTTTCGGACGCGAGGTGATGCCGCCGTGGTTCAAGACCGCGCGCGCCGAGCTCCCGGGCGTGCAGCTCTATTTCAACGATTTCAGCAATCACGACGCCACGACCGATGCGGATCACGTCGCGCACTTCGAGCAGACGACGCGTTACCTCCTCGACCACGGCGCGCCGGTCGACGGCCTCGGCTTGCAAGCGCACTTCAACGGCCGGCCCAACGCGCCCGAAAACATTCTCGCCGTGCTCGACCGCTACGAGCGGCAGTTTCACCTGCCGGTGCGCATGACGGAATTCGATGTCTGGACGCGCGACGAGGAACTGCAGGCGGATTTCACGCGCGATTTTCTCATCCTCAGTTTCAGTCATCCGAGTGTCGTCGGTGTGCAGCACTGGGGTTTCTGGGAAACCTGCCATTGGCGCCCGCCCGCCGCGATGTATCGCGCCGATTGGTCCGAGCGCCCTAACGCCAAAGTCTACAAGGACCTCGTGCTGCACCAATGGCGCACCAATCTCGCCGCCGCCACCGGATCCGACGGCCGCTACGCCGCGCGCGGTTTCCACGGCGACTACGTCGTGACCGTCGAAGCCGGCGGACGCCGCGTGGAAAAAACCTTCGCGCTCGCGCCCGGCGCCAAGGCCGTCGAACTCACGCTCACATTGCCCTGATGAAAACCGTCCTCTGTTTCTTCGCGCTTGCGGCGACGCTCTCGCTCAGTGCCGCCGAACTCCCACACCTCCGCAAGCAGGGCACAGCCACCCAACTCATCGTCGACGGTGCGCCGTTCCTCGTGCGCGGTGGCGAGCTGAGCAATTCTCACGGCGAGCCCGACTACCTCCGTGCGTCTTGGCCGAAGCTCAAAGCGCTCAATCTCAACTCCGTCGTCGCGCCCGTTTACTGGGACGTGATCGAACCCGCCGAGGGAAAGTTCGACTGGGCCACGGTCGACGGCCTCATCACCGACGCGCGCGCCCACGGCATGCGGCTCGTGTTGCTCTGGTTCGGTTCGTGGAAAAACAGCATGTCGTGCTACGCGCCCGCGTGGGTGAAGACCGACTCAGCGCGTTTCCCGCGCGCGCGCAATTCCGTCGGCCAGCCGATGGAAATCCTCACGCCCTTCGACACCACCAACCGCGACACCGACGCCCGCGCGTTTGCCGCGCTGATGCGCCACCTCCGCGAGTTCGACGGTAAGCAGCACACCGTCATCCTCGTGCAGGTGGAGAACGAGATCGGCATGATCCCCGAAGCCCGCGATCGCCACCCCGCGGCCAATGCGGCCTTTGCCGCGCCCGTGCCCGCCGAGCTGATGGCGTATCTCACGGCGCACCGCGAGACGCTCGCGCCCGAGCTGCGCGATGCCTGGGTCGCCCGCGGCGCTCGCACGAGCGGCACGTGGACGGAAATCTTCGGCGACGGTCCGGCGACGAGTGAGTTTTTTATGGCTTGGGCCTTTGGCCGCTACGTGGAGGTTGTCGCGAAAGCCGGTCGCGCCGAGCTCGCATTGCCGCTTTTCGCCAACGCCGCGCTGATTCGTCCCGGCTATCTGCCCGGCCAGTATCCGAGCGCCGGCCCGTTGCCGCACCTGATCGACATCTGGCGCGCCGCCGCGCCGACGTTGGATTTCATCAGCCCCGACATCTATTTTCCGAACTTCACCGAGTGGGCCGACCGCTACACGCGCAGCGGCAATCCGCTCTTTGTCCCTGAAGCCCTGCGCAGTCCCGACGCGGCCGTTAACAACCTGTATACCTTCGGCAAGTGCAGCGGCTTCGGCTTCGCACCCTTTGGCATCGAGGCCATCGGCGAGCCCGCCGCGAGTTTGCTCAAGGCCAGCAATGATCTCATTCGCCAGCTCACACCGCTCATCACCGCGCATCAGGGGAGGGGCACGATGACGGCGCTGCTGCCGCCCGCCGCCGAGCAGCGCAAGCCACACGAGGTCGTCTTCGGTGGTCTCACGATGAGTGCGACCTACGAGCGCCTCGAATCCCCCGGCCTCGCCGACGGCGTGATCAACGAAGCCGGCGACCGCTCCGCGAGCCGTGCGCTGCTCCCCGCGGGCACGATCGTGATTCAGCTCGGGCCCGACGAATTTCTTTTCGGCGGCATCGGTGTCACGATCACCTTTGCAGCGTCGACGCCCGGCAATCCGGTGATCGGTATTCTAAACTGCGCCGAGGGCCGCACCGTCGACGGCCAGTGGCAGCACATCCGTTGGCTCAACGGCGATCAGACGCACCAAGGCCGCCACGTGCGGCTTGAGCCCGGCCGCTTCACGCTGCAACGCGTGAAGTTCTATCGCTACCGCTGAGATGATGATGCGCCTTCAAGACGAGACGGAGGAGGCGTTTTGTAGGAGCGTGCTCGCAGGCAATTTCCTGGGAGCGCGGGCCGCTGGCCCGCAATGCGCCGCAACACGGGCGAGACGCCCGTGCCACTCCAAACCATCGCCTGCAAGCAGGCTCCTACCTCCGAGCCGGGGAAGTTCATCTTGAAAGCGAATTCGAATATGATGCCGACGCGTGAACCGCATGACCGTCGCGTGCTCGCGGTAGCCCGCCTCGTGAGAGGCGGGATGGCGGAGCCGCTCGTTTTCGCTTCGATCCCATGAAATCTCCCTTCCCGTTTGTCGCCATGGCTCTCGTCTGCGGACTCGCGAGTGCGCTTGCGGCGCCGGCCAAACGCGTGGCGTTGGTCTTCGACGACGGTCCGAAGCCGGCGGATGCCGGCCCACTGCTCGCGCTGCTCGCGAAGGAAAACGTGAAGGTGACTTTTGCGCTGGTGGGCGACCGCGTGGATGAAAGTCCAGCGACCGCGAAAGCCGTCGCCGCCGCCGGGCACGAAGTCGTGAACCACTCGCAGACGCATGCGCACGCGAGGGATCTGTCCGACGCCGCGCTCGACCGCGAAGTGGTGGCGGCGCAGCAGAAAATCACGGCGGCGGCGGGCGTGGCGCCGAAGTGGTATTGGCCGCCGTTTCTTGAAACCGACGACCGCGTGCGCGCAGCCGTCGCGCGGGCCAAGCTTGCTATCTTCACGCCGCGGCACCTCGTGGTGTCGATGGACTACGACCGCGCTGTGCCCGCTGCCGAAATCCTGCGCCGCTCCACGACCGGCGTGCGCGATGGTTCGGTGATTCTGTTTCACGAGTGGCGCACGGAGACCCGTGAACAGCTGCCGGCGATTCTGGCCGAGCTGCGGCGGCAGGGATTTGGGTTTGTGACGTTCAGTGAGTTGGCGGCTGAGGGGCGGTGAAGATGCAATCCACTACGAGCGGCAAGTCTTGCCGCTGTCGGTTTAGCTCTAGTGTCCGTCTTGCTAATGCTCCCGTGTTGCAGCTCACTTTAGCCATGACCCCCGGCAGATTTAGGCAATTGGACGACTGCAAGAAACGCTGCTAGGCACGGACAACATGGCCATCGTCGCAGGATCAATTAAACCGCGGTTTGCAATCGGCTGCCTGGTGGCAGCGATCGTTGCGGCGGTGATTGGGCTACTAAGGTTTCCCTTTTTGCCGGGATATTATTCATTCGCGATTGTTGGCGGGGCGATATGGGGCGGGTTTTGGATCTTCGCGATGAGACGAAAGGACCGAGCCCCATTAGGCATCGTCGGCTGGGGCGTGGTTGTGATGCTCCAGATGTTGGCCAAGAGAATTTTTTTCGGCCCGAAGGCGCCAGTGTCCGACAATCACGCGTGGGTATTCATGGCCATCGCAGCAACGATCGGGATAGGTGTCGCTTTGTTCTATTTCAAAAGAGCAACGCGGGCTGATGTTGATCGTTCGGTGTAACGCTTTGGATGTGTGCGGCGTGAGGCGCTAGTGTTAGACCGGTGCCGGTTTTGCACGGGGATGGGCTTGGGCTTCGCTTTTGGAGTGCCGGCGGCCATTGTGGCGCGGCGCTCCATTGATTCCTGCTATGAAAACCAAACGGCTGCTGTTTCTCGTCTTGTCGGTGTTGGGTGTGCTCGCGTTGCGGGCGCAGACGCCGCTGCCGGCGGGCGGCGAGGCGCTGTTATCGGGGGAGGTCGGGGCGTTTGCGGCGACGGGCGGCGCGGAGAACCGGGATGCGTTTACGTTTGCCGTGATCGACGCGCAGGGGCCGACGTTTCAGCGGGCGTGGCGGCTCACGACGAGTCGCGATCTGAGTCCGGCGTGGGCGGTCGAGGTGCGGGTGCGGTTTGGGCGCGCGGTGCAGCGGGGCGACACCGGCTTTGTGCGTTTCTTTGCACGTGCGACGCAGGCGACCGATGAAACGGGCGCGGGGCGCATTCGCGTGGCGGTGCAACAGGCGGGGCCGAACTACACGAAGAGTTTGGATACGACCTTGTCGGCGGGCGGGGCGTGGCAGGAATTTTTGCTGCCGTTCACGTTTGCAGGGGACTACGCGGCGGGCGCGGCGGAGCTCGCGTTTGGGTTCGGCTTCAAGCGGCAGACGGTCGAGGTGGGCGGCGTGGAGGTGTGGAATTTTGGGCGCAGCGTCGCGGTGGCGGCGTTGCCGAAGACGCGCTTCAGCTATGCCGGCCGCGAGGCGGACGCGGCGTGGCGGCGCGAGGCGCTCGCGCGGATCGAGCAGATCCGGAAATCGGAATTTTTGATCGAGGTGCGCGATGCGGCGGGGCAGCCGGCGGCGGGCGCGACGGTGCGGGTGGAGCAGCGGCGGAGCGCGTTTCAGTTTGGCACGGCGCTGCAGTTTGCGCGGCTGGTGCAGGATTCGCCGGAGAACCGCGTTTACCGCGAGAAGGCGTTGGAGTTGTTCAACGCGGCGAGTCCGGAGAACGACCTGAAGTGGCCGGCGTGGAGCGGCGAGTGGCGCGGCTACGGGCGCGAGCAGACGCGGCAGGCGCTCGACTGGTTGAAAGAGCACGGCGTGCCGACGCGCGGTCACGTGCTGGTGTGGCCGGGTTGGAAAAATCTGCCCGAGAGCATCCGGAAGTTGAAAGGCAGGAAGGAAGATCAGGCGAAGATTCCGCCTCTCGTGCTCAAACATATCGCCGACATCACGGGCGCGACGCGCGCGGGCGTGCAGGAGTGGGACGTGCTCAACGAGCCCTACGACAACCGCGACCTGATGGGGCTCTTCGGGCCCGACATCATGGTGGCGTGGTTCCAGGCGGCGGCGGCCGGCGCACCGGGTGTGCCGCTCTATCTGAACGACTACAGCAACCACGACATCGTGGCCGACAAGGCGCACTGCGCGGAATTTTTGCGCGTGGCGAAATTTCTCCAAGCGAAGGGCGCTCCGCTCGGCGGGCTCGGCTTGCAAGGGCACATCGGGACGCAGCCGAATGCGCCGGTGCATGTGTTGGCGACGCTCGACGCCTATGCGGGCCTGAAGCTGCCGATCCGTTTCACCGAATTCGATATCGATACCGACGACGAAGAGCTGCAGGCGGACTACACGCGCGACTTTTTGATTCTCGCCTACAGTCATCCGGCGGTGGTGGGCGTGCAGCACTGGGGATTTTGGGCCAAGGCGCACTGGCGCCCACGCGGGGCGTTGTTGCGCGCCGACTGGTCGGAGAAACCGGCGGCGGCCGCCTACCGCGCGCTCGTGTTGAAGCAGTGGCGCACGAAATTGCAGGGCAAGGCCGGCGCGACGGGCAAGGTCGGCGGCGACGGTTTTCACGGCGACTATGTGGTGACCGTCGAGCGCGACGGCCGGCGTGCGGAGCAGCGCTTCACGTTGCGGGCGGAGGAGGCGAAGACGGTCGTGAAGGTGGCGCTGCCGTAGAAGAGTTGCGTGTGCCGGGGTTTGCGATGGGCGACGCGACGGCGAGGCTCCACGCTTTTCGAAAAACTATGAACTATCCCGAAGCGTTTTCTCTGCGCGGTGAAGTCGCGCTCATCACCGGCGGCGGCACAGGCATCGGGCTCGCGATGGCGCGGGCGATGCACGCGGCCGGAGCGCGCGTCGTGCTCGTGGGGCG
>Ga0075163_10007759_pt1 | contig 14161 bp, 7 predicted proteins | sample JI1023141ADNA_FD_71478 | JGI IMG/M metagenome (GOLD analysis project Ga0075163, IMG submission 71478) | Wastewater effluent complex algal communities from Wisconsin, to seasonally profile nutrient transformation and Carbon sequestration -... | ecosystem: Engineered > WWTP > Effluent > Algae...
GCCGCGAACCATGCCGCACAGGATCGTTGTGTCACTTTGAACGATTACACATCGCGGGCATATCAATTGCCCGGAAAGTTCGGAGGACCCTTCCGTATCCATGCCACGGTGGACGACAACAAGGTGAAGATGTACATCCTCACGAGGGACGGTAATGGTAAGCTCGTTTCCTCGTCCACCAGCACCATCAAAGACAATCTCGTGCAGTACCTCTCCCGATACAGAATGATCAACGACTTCGTGGAGATCAACGACGGAAAGGTCATCAACTTGGAGATAAACGCTGACCTGTACATCGACAGGAATTCTTTTTCCCCGAGAGAGATAAAACTTGCCGCCGTGAACGCCATTGCGGACTTCATGGACGTTGAGCGCTGGCAGATGAACCAGCACCTCTATGTTTCCCAGTTGGTGGACGTCCTACGCGAAGTTCCCGGGGTCATCAACGTGGTCAGTCTCGACTTCTACAACCTTGAAGGCGGCGGTTATTCGACCACGCTTTCGGCTCAAGCCTTAGGTGATAGGGTACAAATACCGGAAACGGGAGGCTTCAGGACCAAGATAGAATTGGTCGACAATGCGGTGTATTCGTCGCCCATAAGTATGTTTGAGTTAAGGAATATCGGAAAGGATATAAAAATAAGAGTTGCCTAAATTCTCTTTGGATTTTTTATCTCATACATCATATTGATGTATGAGAAAGATATCACTGGAAAAACAGCAAGAAATTATCAAACTGTATGTAGAACAGCGTATGTCTACTGTTCAAGTATCATTTAGAACAGGCGTGAGTTCAACTTGTGTTACGAATGTCATAAAAAGACATGGTATTATTCCAAGAAACGTATCACAATCCAAACTTGGAGTAAAACGAGGAAGCATACTTCCTGTATCGAAAATTATTGAATTGTACAAAAGCGGACTTTCATCAACCAAGGTTGCCACGGAGCTTGATATCTCAAAGGCTAGTGTAATAAGAATCTTGAAAGATGAAAATGTAGATAGAGACAATTCCTATTCCCCTAAAAACAAGTATGGACATTTATATGATTCAATTATTGCATCATATCAATCCGGACTATCACTTCTTGAGGTAAGTAAAATGTATGGTGTATCATACACGCGCACACAAAAAGTGTTGAAAAAACATGGATGTATAAGATCTCATATGAGAGGGAAAAGCCAATTGGGAAAGCCTATACCCGAAGAACAAAAAAGCAAGGTTAGAAACACAAGGTCTACGCGAAAAGAAAGCGGATTATACGACCACATGTATCTCAAAAGAACGGGACACACATATGAGGAATTCCAGAAAAGACGTCCAGAATTCAAGAAATATCATCAAAAAGTAAGATCATTCACAAATCAACAACCTCTACATACCTTGGAAAACTATGACAAAAGAGGAAAGGCAGGAAAGGATGGGGCATATCATATTGACCACAAATATTCCATCATAGCTGGGTTCAAAAACGGGATTGACCCGGCAATCATAGGACACATCACCAATCTTCACATGATACCATTTGAAATTAACATGGTCAAACAGGGAGACTGCTGGATTACTTTGGAGGAGTTGTTGCGGCTGCAAACCAAATAGGTCGCGCTTTTCGTAGCCCGAATATTTACTTACATGACCGAGGAGATCCAGCTACGCACCCAGCGCTCAGGAACCACCGTCACGCTTTTTGATACGGACCTACAAGCGGACGGCGTCGTCACTTACAAGGCGTACGTGGTCCTCGATGATCTCGGGAATCCATTCCATTGCCAGACCTACGACAACATTCCTCTCTGGAGGGACCAAGACAATAACTTCCTTCCCGTGGAATCCTCCGGCATGCAATACATGCTCGGGGCCATGCGAATGGAGCGGCTGGACTACGTTCTGAACCCATATGAACGAGGAAGAATAGCCAACAACTGGTCCAACCAGATGGCATTCCTTTTCAGTGGGGCATCCACATCCTATGCGTTCTTCAACGACGTGCTCATAGACGACATGTTCGTCAACATCTCCCTGCATAGGTCCTTCGGCACGCTCGATACATTGAACATCTACAACAATCTGGTCAACAGCTTTCCAACACAGGAATCCGGAACGGGTACGGTGTTCGGAAGGCTCGTGGCGACGCAAAAGATACTGGACCAGAACGACAATAACATATCGATACCGCTCAAGCACGTACCCATCGGTGTCTTCAATCCGACCGAACGGTACGCAACGCCGATCAGTGTCGATGAAAATGGCAATCGCATCACGATGAACCTGCGCGAATCATCACGCGCTTCATCCTATTTCAACGGTCAATCATTCAGCGCCGATACCACCAGTTTCCTACGCAGCGGGAGCGAGTTCACAGCCGTTCCGGAGCACTACAAATATGTCACCACCACCAATGAGGAGGGAGAATTCGTCCTACACAATGTCCCCATCGGAACGCAGACCCTGTTCTTCGAGGTGGACCTGTTCAAGCAAGGACTTACGTATGATGAGATAGCACTCAATTTCTTTCCATTTCCTGCGGACGATGAACCCAACATCGCCAACTTACCGAGCCTGTTCTTCAGGCAATTCCCTATTGATGTCATACCAACGTGGGGCACAATACAAACAGGGTACACCGAAACAAACATCACTGTGGACCTTGATCTTCGCAAGTGGGCCACCTACTTCGTGGAACAGATCTCCTTCAATCGACTCGACTTCAAATCCCTTCAAGAAAGAGGGTTCTTTTCGCCGCTGACCATTGAGGTAAGGAACATGGCAAAAGATGGCTATCCGATCAACAAAATACAGATCGTTGAGGTTCCCGACATGCTGTCTCGCGACAATGATCATGTTCTGGTCTGGGGTAACGAATTTCCGCAATTGAAGAGCAAGGCACAATTTTATACCGATGGCTACCATGCATTCAAGCTTCCAGCAAACATGTACGACCCTGTCGGAAGAAAGACCGACAAGAACGGGGAGCCTGTGGGTTCCTATGGCGTATGGCTTGCTGGTTATCAACTATCGCTCTACTACTCGGACCAAACGCAACTGTTCCGTAATACGGGCTCCAAGAAGTACCACACCAGCAATACGTCGTACATCACAAGGGACCATTTCAATCTGAACGTCAACAACAGCGACATATCTCAGCAAAATTCTCTCGCCCAACCATTGCTCGGAGCATTCCCTTACGAAAGGAAATGGGACCACGTTTATCCGGAACCGTATGGCATACCAGCCTTGCCGAATCGACTGAACCCTGAATTCGACCTACTGAACAACCAAGGAAAGAGGTGGCTGGAACGTCCCAAGTTCTTGGACGGAGATCTTCTGGGACAACCCTTTGCGGCGTTCGCCGAGAGTACGGAATACGGTGGTACGGGCGGCTATGGTGTTGCATTCGATGAAACGAATGGAGAGTGGTTCAAGACCGACTTTTCCAAATTCGTCACCAAGAACTACGTCTACAGATACGAAAATACCGATGATCCAAACTCCCGGTACAGCAACGGGTACATGCCCAATAATGTTGGATTTCCGGTTCAGCCCGGAGCATCATCGGTGCTCAATGGAGAGCGATACCAACGAGTGGAATGTGGATACGCATATTGGTTGAAACCTGAGGGGTGGCCTCGCATAGCGCATTACGTCGATAATGGTGGCTCAGAAGGTATCTATCCGTTCGATACTCGCAACCCGGGACAATTGGTGACCCCGTCCATGGTCAATGGCGCGAACCAACCATTGCATGCGGCATCCGATCATCGTATGTCGATCCAATTCATGAGCACCACCGCTGGTAAGAAATTGTTCTTGGACATCGGGTCCGAGAGTGGCATGAAGGAAGGTGGGTTGGACATCTACCGCATCGTGGACCCAAGTCCGCAAAACTTGAACCCTTACTTCCCGTCCATCGTTCCAACATTCACGAACCTCTATTTCCAACGAATGTATTTCCAACGAGGAAGAGGGGCCCCATCCCGCTTGCGTATGCGGATCGACAACACCGGCGGAGCGAATGGGAACTGGTTCTGGAGAAACGGAGGTTTCGGCTGGGATCTTTCCATGAATGAAATGACGCTCCACATACGGAACATAGGCGTTATACCCGTCGAGATACTGGGTAGAAGATTACAGCCGGGCGCATCCGCTCCGTTTTTTGCATCTGAGTTGAGCGATACTTTAACGTTCGAAGGAATGGTGTTGAAGCTGGAAGGCAACGCGAACTTCGATTACGACACGTTCAGGTATCGCGAATCACGATATGAGTTCATATTCAAAAACATCAAGTTGTACAATGGTCAAGGGTCTGGGTTGGCTGGCCAATCCAACCAAGAAGGTCCGACCCATGAAAGAGCCGTAACGAACATTCCATTGGCGGCAGGACCGGAATCCTCCATTCCCATCTACAATCTCAGGTCCAGACTGACGAACGTCGCAACAGAATGCGACGGCGTCAATACGGTGCAGGTGAACGGCATGGCTTTTCCCAACCCCGACCAAGGGGGCGGGCATGGAGATCCGTACTACGATGCGCGCTTCCTGCCGTCCGCTGCCGCTATAACTTGTTTTGAAGGGCTTGCGTACCGACTTGATTCAATGGGCGATTGATGGAAAACAAGGTGAAAATATTGCTCCCCAATGAAAAGAGCGTCACATCCGAGGATGTTGACCTGTTCTTGACCGTGGACCTGCATCAGCATTTCAAGGAAATAAAGAAGGAGCGGTTCGACAACGATTTCGATCTTGCGGCCCAATTCGTAAAGGAGCGCAACGCCTCAAGGAGCTTCATCATTTATGGTGTGCTCGACTCAACGATCGTCGATTGTGTTGGTCTCCCTATAAAGGTCTACTCCGACCCTGAAAGGACCGATCAAATAGCCACCCTGTTCCCCACTTCAATAGCATACGATCAAGCGAACGTATTCGGCAAAAAGAAGGCCAAGTACTTCATCAAGCTGGAGAACTACCCGAACGATCATGTCTATTTCAGGATAGAGACGAACAACTTTTCTTACAGGGACCAAGACTGGGACCAAAAATTGGTGTTCACAGATGCTGATGGGAACTATGCGCCTTATGGCACTCAGACGATCGACATCAATTCAGATGGAAACTCGGTCACCATAGAGAATGATTTCCCATTTTTCTTCAACAAACACTGGATAAAGCTTGACTACAACATCATCGAGGAAAAGAAGGCAAAGGTGAGCTTCAACGTCGCGACCCAAACCCTTGCCGAAGGACAAAGCGGCCAGCTCACGATATCGCTCAATAAGAGAAGCCCGTTCGGTCTGGAAGTCGCCAGCTTGCACCTGTTGGAGAACACTTCCTTTTCGGACTTCTACGTGACGACCGCATTCTCAGACCTGAATGGGGCGCCCATATCGCGTATTGGTACGCAAAACCAACTGCTTGCCCCCTACGAGAACATGATATCGTTCATCGTCCAAGCTCCTCTGGACAAGGTGGACCTCATCGCTCCCGGCGCCGAGATGGACATCTTGAACGGCGGATACATCGGGCGTCATACGATCATGTATTCATCATCGGTCACCATCGGGAGCAACTCCGACCTGTATCAGGTCATCGTGGATCGCCAATATGAGCAAGGAGGTACGAACATGACGCCTCCTGACCTCAGGTTCGGAACGGCGCCCGACATCACATTCACATTGAATGGTCAACCCATTGCATTCCCCATGGACATGTATTGGCAGGTGGACGAGATGGAAAAGACCATCGACTTCACTGTGAACGCTGATTTTGAGGTCGAATTCACCGAGTTCATCGACCTGCAATTGACCAACTTATTGAACTGTACGGATGGCAGTTTCATGCAGAGCCGTATCCTGTTCGAAGATTCGACGATCAAGAACTATGTTTCGCTTTTCTTAGGCCCATCCTATGCGAACCGGGTCGTATTCAGTGGCAGAACCTATACATCTCTACAAGGGTTCGTCAATAGCGATACCATAGCAAGCTATTCCATCCTCAGGAACGGACACCGCTTTGAGGGTCGCAACGAAGAATTCTATCCCAACATGGGGTATACCCTGAAGATAACCAACAGCGGGAACAGAACGCTTTTCCCTGCCAATCCAGACCTCGGGGTCGTCAGCAATACGTTCTTCGACATCGGCGAAACACGTCAATTCTACCTTCCTACAAAGTACGTTGGCGACCAGAGGCATAGTATCAAGCTCAGTTTCAGAAATGCCTTCGGCGCTCCATCAGGTCTGAATTCCGCTTTTGCTCAAGCGCATGATGGACAGCCATACTCGATAACGGTAAACGGCTTTTCCGTGGCCGCCGCATTATCCCAGCCGGGGTACGAATCGTTCAAAACATACATCGATGGAGGCCCTTATGACATGTACGTTCTGAGGAACATCGACAGACCGTTCGATGTCCAATACAATGACGCCGAGCTATCGGCCATCATTACCTCGAAAAGCCCCGGGGTCAAGATAGAATTCCGCACGAACGACGAAACCACAACGGCCACTACGCTGACAAGTTTCTATGAAAAGGAGCAAGCGGAATACAACATCACCCTTCTCGCCAATACAGAAGAGAACACGCGCGCCTCATACGCATTTTCATTCGAATCGAACGGATACAGAAAACTGACCATTCCCAGAACGGAACTTGCAGCCGGGCCCACACCCATCCCGTATTATTTCGTGACTGGATACGAGACCATCATGCGCCCTTATCAGGACGACATCAACCAGCCTTATTATGGAACGGGATCAACCCGTGATGACCAGCAATACTTCACCACGATTGACACCCAGCCGTCCTATATGGAAAAGGGGTCCGCGCTCATGAACGGCATCGCATTCTTGGCCGACAACAACATACCGGGAACGAAGGAAAATCTGACGCAATACGGATTGGGTGAAGGAAACTTCATCGCCGGGTTCCTGCCAGAGCGTATCGCTTCGTTGCCCGGAACGTTCGAACCCATCGTATTGGAGACGACCAGAAAAATAGTGGACCTAAGGATCCCGTATTCATATGTGTATCCCGATCCGTACATCCGTTCATTTGATTTCAGCTTCGGGAGTCCCGGTAACGAAACGATATACACCTTTGGCGGCAATCAATACCCATTGACCAACAATGCTCAATGGTGGTGGGCCAATACGGTCCCAGCAACGGACCAAACGGGGGTTGTACTACCAAGCTCGAACCTACAGCAACGTTTGGATACGGGGGATGGAGATGTCGTCGTGGAAGGTCCTGTGATGGCGCAACTGGTCGACCAAACACTGATACGATTCACCTCAAAGACCCTTGGACTCCATTATTCCGTGGACAACATCGTAAACTATGACGATTATACGGGTGCGTCCTACATTCTTGCGGAAGAGCGCGTCCCGATAATTGCGGTAGGGGATGTGAACCCAGCCAATAACGGCATGGGTGGGTTCGCCATTTCCTGAGCTGCGATATTTATGAAGGATGTTCAATGGGGAACCGCCAATAACAGTAAAGCTGGTCGTTGACCTGAGAACGTCAAGCGCGTTCACGCAGGGGTATGCGTTCGTTTCCCGGGATGGCGGAATATCGGAGTTACCTCCGAACGACTTCTGGATAAACGTGCCGCTGCACCGGACGTACGAAATAATCGACTATGTCGACAAGCAAAAGGACGATCGCATCCAGAAGATCCAACGACAGGAGATAAATCCGTTCTACTTGGAATACGCCTTTTTCGATGATGTGGAGAGGAACAAGGTCAACAATGGCATCGAGCTGACCGACACCATGATCAACTTCATCCTATCGAATAGGCCTGAGATACAGGGATACAGCAACGAGGAAGTTCGCCAGTGGTATGACCTGATCGGCAGGAACGAATTGCCATGGAGAACTGCTGGCGGAGAACAGGTCGGGGCTGATGACATAGAAAAGTCACAAGTGATACTCACGAGCATCATATCGAAGGCCGGGTTGTTGAATATTGATATCTACAGTTGATATGCAATATCATAAATTGAGATTGAACTATGCCTTGAGCGGGACGACATCGGCCCAAGGATCGCAATTGCGCCAATTTGGCGGGTATTACGCCTATGGCAATCAATTGGGCGGCGGCATGGTGAACTCCTTCAACGTCCGTCAATTCCTCAACGACGGTAAGAACCAAGTCATCATCGATGACTTCACAGCATATCTGGCCGCCAATACCACGGAGCAACAATTCGTACAGATCGTCGGTAGCAATGAAAAGCTGTCCCAGATCTTCAATGAATTCTACGAGATCTCCGTCATGCAAGGCTCCAATACGCCGGGAGAAATTGTGCAGGATGGCCTTGTGAATACCGCAAGCATCCACCATCTTGATCTGGACCACGAATGGGACGGCATCTCGCCCGGCGGCGGCCTTAGGAACATTCCGATGTCCGTGAACGGTGGAAGCCGCTCGTTCGACCCTTTGGAAACAACGGGCCAATTCAGCACCGAGATGGGGTATTACATTCCCGTGTTCATCTCGCGTTCCCACGCGCAGGACGCCAAGGACAGATACAACGATTGTCCCGACATATTCAATCAATTACTTGACCCAGAACTGTTCAATGTAGAGGCTACGATCGAAGGAGAAGAAGGTCTGATCGATGGCTCGATCTCCGTTCGGAATGACAATCCATATCCTCGTTCCAATGGATTCGACTTAGCAGGGTTCAACGCCATGGCCAACGCCTTGGTGACGCGGTGTTATGGCTCGGATTGCATGGACAACAGGTATTGTGACTTCCTTAGGAACGGTAAAGCACTGCTGGACCAAGCCAACATCAACGATACGAGTGACATACAGGACGCATTGGGTGATGCGTCCGATCACTTTACGGAACAGGACGTGCTGAACGTCCTTGTGGACCGCCTTGCCAACAACGGATATCCAGTGGTGGGTCAATTGTACAGTTGCCTATCAGCAAAAACGCCACGCCCGGGCGGCGCAATAGGTACCATTCTTTCTCCTAACGTCAATCGAACGAAATAATGGAGCAATCAAGGAAAGTAAGCACCATTCTGAATTGTTTCGTTGACATGAACTTGGAAACGAATGAGCGTTTTCCGTATGATGTGCAATTGCTAAGTGTGTCGTTCGGTCGAGAGAACTACGTGGTGGACGAGAATGCCACACTCACGGTGACGGTCGTTCTGGACCAGCCAAGTACGCAGGGCATTGAGGAGGCTGACCTTATTTTTTCGCACATCACCACGGGAAATGACGACATGGACCTGTCCGCCTTTCCCGTTCGACTTAAGTGGGAGATCGGTGAGCAAACCAAGACCATACAAATACCGGTATCGAGGGACTTTGTCGAAGACGAGAACGAAGAGCTTCTATTGGGATTGACCAACCTGTGCAACCTACGGATAGGAAGTTTCGCGCAGACCAATGTGCTGGTGGTCGACAGGACTGCCCTGAGAACCGTAAACATATTGGCTGCCAGTCCGAGCTCAGGGAATGACCCCATGAGCGACCCAAATGCACGTAAGCTGGTAAGTTCCACGCAAGGCGGCGCGGGCGGTGCGACCATCCACAACACCATCTCTTTTACCGTTGTGGAGGGCGAACAGCTTGCTTTTACTGTTGGTCTCAATAAGCCAAGCCAATTCGGCGTGGAACGGGTCGATATCACCATTTCCAATGTGCTGGACACAGCCGGGCTCACCACACCGCCATCCGTTCTTTTGAGCGTAAATGCATTGGAATGGAATGTTGGTGAACAATACAAGACAGTTACCATAAGCGCCGCACGGAACGGATTCCTTCAAGGTAGCAGGAAGATGCTGTTGGAGCTCCGTAATCCCATTGCAACCAAGTTCGACGTGGAGCGTAATAGCATAGAGGTGATCATTCAGGACCCTCCCATCGCCAGAAGATATGTGTCGATCGATATCGGAAGGATATTCAAGCAGAAAGGTTCTGACATTGTTCCTCCTGCTATTGCTCAGAACACTGAAGTGCATTTAAGGGCCATAGCTGATGGACAAATGACCCAGCAGGGTTCCATGTATTGGTTGGTGGAGATGGGAACGTACTATGTCGATGAAAGCAACAATGCCGCCATCGGTGAACCATCCAACTACGACCAGTGGCCAAACTATTATTTCGGAACAGATGCGAACGGAAATGCTACGGGCGTCTATCTGCGTGTCACAAATCTCGGCATAGGAGAAATAACCCATCGCGGCAACACCTACGGAGTTGGTGAAAGTTTCAACATCACGCTTTCACGTGGCGCCTCCACCATCACATTGCCCACGAATGATGTACTTCAACCAGCGGGGTCGATATCCTCACAGGATAATTTGACCCTTCAGGACCCTACCTTCATGGAATGTCATTACAAACTAGAGATAGTCATCGATATTCCACAGTTGCAGGTGCAGAATGAGAACTACACATCCGGACCTCACGGGTTCATTCTGAAGTCCAACGGACAGGAATCAAATGCCTACGTTCTCGGGGAATTTACCCTGAACGGCTATTCCAGCGCTCAAGAGTCATTGGAGAACGTCCTTGGTCTGTATTCCAGCTACAGCAACATGCGCACGCGCTTCAACGGCTCGGTGTGCTCCAATACCTATGATGGACCCGATAGGGTATTCGACGTGCGGATCAACGGCCTCATCCTTCTGAGCATGAACAGCCTTGGTACCGATTACATCTCCCATGAGATCATCCCCGTAGCCGATATGGTACCGGTTTGTGGTACGAGTTCCGGCAACTCGGGCGGAATGCCATGGGCGTCAATACCATTCGAGATCGCTGGTTAATTCCTTATCATCTATTTAGAGAAAAGAGCGTAAATGAGTGTTGGTATCTACGGCGCAAAACGGGCTTCGAGTGCGAGCTTCAACGATGTGGACATCCTCTATGCCTTTTCCCCATCGCGAGAGGAATTGGGGGATCTTCAGTTCACACCTCTTTACGGCAGCGTCACCGAAGCGGAATTCCGCAGCATTTTAGGCGCCGATGGAGGATATAAACTTCGCCTCCCGGCCTCCATTTTCAACAAGCTCGGCTTCTACTTGGTGCTCATCAAGCCGAAAAGCTTCAGAACACAGATCGTTGACTGTTCTTTTGTGGTCACCAACAATGACACCGAGATACAGATATCCAAGAAGGGCATCGTTATCCCGAAGTTGGAGTTCCAGACCTCCGGAAGCCTCATCGGTTACCAGATCGAATATTTCGATGACAACGGCAACAAGATCAAGAACTTCCATCGGATAATCACTTCCAGCGACATTGTTTCGGTAAGTACCAACAATAACAACTCGAATGCCAACTCCACGAGCTATGTGCTCAATCCGAACGGGAACAACCTTTTCCTGACGTTGACCCCCGACGAGGCAAGTCTAATTTCGAACGAGCAGAAAGCCGACCTTGGCAGCGCAGGGCAATCAATCCTTATCTCCAACACCTTCTTTGATCCCACGATGGTGGAGGTGGAAATGGTGAACCAGACGATGGAGACGCTGTCGTGGTTGCTCGGAGGCAACTCTGTGCGCAACCTCGAAACGGGAGAGTACTCCATTTTTGACGATAACAACAGGCTTTACAAGCAGTTCAATCTGCTCACCAGAAAGAGCCAGTTCAACAACGGGAACCTTGACATCCGCGAAGAGAAAAGGGACGTTAATTTGGACCAGAACTTCAACGATATCTCGCAAGGGATCTGATCAAATCCGCTCTTCGATCACCTCTCGGTACTCCGTCTGGGAGTCCGTTGGACCCACATGCATCTGGACCCTGAACCCGTTCACCTCATCGACCAACTCTTGGATCACCTCCACTTGGACAGTCAATGGTACACAGGACACGCTGATCTCGGTCTCTATCACGGAACTTATGATGAGAGGGTCCAGTACAACGCTCGGAATATCCTCCAATACGCCGGTCAAGGTGATGGTTATTCCTGTTGCCGGAGGTGATACGGGAAGTTCCGTCTGGAATTCACTCCCGGCATTTATGCCTTCCCTATACATGAACCGCTGACGATTGTACATCGTGTTGCGGTAGACCGTTCCCTGCGTTCTCAGGATCGACGTGGCAGGAATGAACTGTTCGGAATATGAGAAGAAGTTGAGTTCTATCAGATGCAGGAATGCCTCTATTTTCTTCATGTTGAGCCTGTTCGAAAGCGGCTCGCTCATGAGGTAATAGTTCATATAGATGCTCTTCAGCTCCTTGTAATAGAAAACGGTGTCATTCGTATTCTCGGTCTTCCTTCGCGGAATGCGGACGTTGGAGACGTAGATGAAATCAATGTACTCGGCGAAGGTCATTCCGGTGATACGCTCGGGATTTACCAACCCGCAATCCTCCAGCGCATATTCGAACGGAACGTTCATGTTCTGGAACTGGAATGGATCACCCGAACCCCACACCCAACATGTACCGCTCATTTGGTAGAATGAGAAGATGTCGTACTCTACCGCCTGCGCAGGATCCAATGCGCAGTCAAGCTCCTTGGTGTTCATCATGCTATCGGTGACGAACTGAACGGTATCGCCCGTATACGTCTTGATGTTGTCCACCCTGATCACCGGGTCGAACTCAGGCCTCCATTGGTCGATATACCTACGCCCATTCCCTCTTCCTATTCCTCCTTCCTGAAAAGCGAATACGCTGTTATCGTATTGGATGAACCCATCGGAGTTTATCTTCTGGCTGGACAGTATGGTGGATCCCGTGAACGACCCAGTGGTGCCGCTCATGCTGATGGTCCGCTGGATGTCGTACACGAACTCGTTCAATCGTATCAACGACTCCGGCGCACCGATCAACTTGAAAATGAAGATCAATGCATCACGGGTCCCCTTCTTCTTGAATAGCCAAGTGATATTGATCAGGATCCTCTTCCATGTCTGGAAGTTGTACGTTGATATGGAATTCCCCGCACCATCCGAGTCGCCCGATAGGTATTCGAACAAGTCAAACTCGTTGAAACCCTTCGGTAGCTTCAAACCGAGCAGTTCGGTCAACTTGAACAGGAACTTGTTGGGAACGTTGTTCTGCCCATCGTACGTTACGGTGTGGGCGTAGGAAATGCCATCAATATACCGTTTCAGTTCATCGAACTGGTGCGCATACGCCTGAACGATGTTGCGATAGATGAGTTGTTCTGAATCGAGTTCGAGGTAGTTCTCCGGAATGACCGTTCGGAGCAACACGTCCGTCTTCTCGTCGTCCATTCTTGTGGAAAAATCGACGAAGTCATTGCGATACTGTTCGAATTGATCCCCATAGATGTCGATGTTGAAGCCATCCACGGATCTTGGCCATGTGTAGGTCACCTCTACGGTCGACCCGTCATCGAAGTACGGATTTGGCATCAACCACGTGCCTCTGTACAATATCTGGTACTCCAACGGCGTCAATGCGCGATTGAAATTGTCGACTATCTTGGAAGTCGGACGTATGTAATAATTGAGAGTGGAAGATGATACGGGTTGGTCTCCCAGCATGTGCCCGGCTACCGTGAACTCCAAATACTCTCCAGCCGAAAATGAATAGCTTACGATAGCATATTGCGTCGTACTGCCGCTCAATTGGATGACGAAGTCCTGCGTATCCGCCAGAAGACTTCGGCCCTGTCGTGTCGAACCGGAGGTCAGTAGCACGCCGCCCATGTTGGTGATCGAGCTGAACGGTGTCCTGAACCGCGATGTCGTCACCCCAACACCGGACTGCATTCCCGTCAATCCAGTGTAATTGTAGATCGTTACGCCGCTCCCGCTGGTTCCTCCGGTGAAGCCGGAATTACTGGATAGAATGGCGAACGGCCAGTTGTCGATGATGTTGTTCATCGCCACCACCGCTTCCATTCTCATGGACCCGAAGTATACGTAACTGGATATTTCCTTGTCGGTAAGGTTCAATTCGTTCGCATGAACGAACGCTGTATCGTCATGACCCGTCGCCCCCGTCATGTTCAGGGACGTCAAGCTCTCATAGCCATCGAACCTCAGATGCGAAGTGTCGGCCGACAGTGCGTTGTTGCTCAGGTCCCTTTGGATCCTGAATGCACCATGGGTGAACACCGACTGCGATGACGTGGGCGGGGTCCTGAGGTCCTCTCCCGGACGGAAGCGCACCGAAAGTGTGTTGGAGGAATAGGGGCGTTCGAACGGCAT
>Ga0075163_10007760_pt1 | contig 14161 bp, 11 predicted proteins | sample JI1023141ADNA_FD_71478 | JGI IMG/M metagenome (GOLD analysis project Ga0075163, IMG submission 71478) | Wastewater effluent complex algal communities from Wisconsin, to seasonally profile nutrient transformation and Carbon sequestration -... | ecosystem: Engineered > WWTP > Effluent > Algae...
CCTCGCCGCCATCGACGCCCTGCGCATCACGCCCGGAACGAACAATCCTGCCTCCCCGGCCGACCCCATTCCCCGCACGCAATCCGGAACGAATCCCCGCAAATAAACCGGGACGACACAGTCGAGCGGCAGTGCCACGCCGGTCACATCGAGAGCTGTCGGTGGATCGCCGGCAGGCTTCCGTCGACGCGCGCCGTCACGGCCATGCGCGTGGGCTGTGCGGCGGGCGACCCGCCCAGTTGCCTCGAGCTGGCGGCGGCCCGCATGATGGGCTTCGGTCAGACCGCCGACATCGTCCAGGCCAGCGCGACCTTCGCCCGCATGTGCGACGAGACCGGCAGCGTCAACGCGTGCAGGGCGGTCGACGGCTACCTCTCTTCAGCCTGGATGCAGGAGCGTCGACGCAAGGAGCGCGGCGCGGCCAAGCCGATCCGCCGGGAACCCCCGCGAGCCGCCCTCGCGGAGCTCGGCCTGCGCGGCCGGAGCACGGGCATCGTCGGCTTCTGCCTCGGCGCGGACGGCCGGTGCGGTCGTCCAGGACGCTGCAGTCGTGGGGCGACGCGCGGGTCGATGCGATCCTCGCGCAGACCGTCATGGCCTGGGAGTACCCCGGCCACACCGAGGCCGACTTCCCGTGCTGGATTGCGGAGTTCAATATGACCTTCATGTGACCCGAGTCGGGCCCGATCGTGACGTGCGGCGGGTTCTCCGGCTCCCCCGTGCCCCGTCTGTGTGCCGCGGTGCTGGCGATCGGCGGGATCACGTGCTCGTGCTCCTCGATCGTCACGATGGACGCCGATCGCTGCTGCGCGGGCTCGACGACCCCAGGGCGCTGTCGTGGATCGCGGCCCATCTCGAGTGGGCGCCGGGGTTCGAGGATTAGCCGCCGAATTTAGTAACCCACTCGCCGTTCGTACCCACGAAGTGGTCTCCGGTCGGACGGCCGGCGTGACGAACTCGCCCGGGTCCCGCTCCGTCGCCCCCGCCTGAAGCCGTCACACCTCGTCGGGGCGTAACACCCCTCGGGAAAGGATCGCAGAGACCGTGAGGTAGCCAATGACGGGGTGGTCTGCCCCGGATACGGACTGGGCGGTGTTGCTTGACGGGCGTGGGGATAGACAGGGGTAGTCTGCACGGGGCAGACAAGCCGTGGTGAAAATGTGCGTTTTCGCACATTTTCTACATGATCGCCATGAGTCGTCAAAGCTACGTGATCGATAGACACGGACCATATTAGCATGGAAAACCCGCGAATCGCTCCGCATGAAGGCACCGACTCTGAAATCGAGCGACGGCTCTCGCATGCGTTCGAGGGGCTGAAGTTCACGTGCACCCATTGTCGTGTAACCAGTCCAGTCGAGCCGCCGTTCGATCTCTCGTACTTCGCTTGCGCCCAGTGCGGCGTGGTCAGTCACCCCTTCGTCGAACAGGATGGCCAGACCCTCGATCTCCGTTACCTCCGCGAATTGCTCGTGGCTTGCTATCACGACGAGAGCGTGGCCAGTGGCGTACTGATCCAGTCCGCTCGTCGTCGTCGGCGCGGGCGCCCCTGGGACGCGCAAGTTAAACTCACGGTAGTTGTCTCGCACGCGCTTCTCGCATATGCTCACCATCGTCGCATCCACGTATTTGGCATGTCCATCATTGGGGGGATCTTTGTTCCATTCCTTCACATACTTAGCCATTACTACGCCCGTGGCGAGCAGAAGGAGGAACTTCGCAAATGGATCAAGGAGGGCCCACTGTCCCCCACCTCCTTCGATCCGCGCCGACCATTCACCCCGGATGTACTTAACCGAGCCCAACTGCACCCGGTATTTTGGTCCGATATCAGCGTGCAACCACCGGACACCCGAGTCTATTATGTCGATCACTGGACGAGATACCTGGACGGTATCGGCGAGCCCGCCTCAACGTGGAACATCTCGATCGATCGCGCTTGCAGTATCGACGATTCGAGACCGAAAGCCATCCCAGTTGTCGACGCGGAGTTCGCCAAGCAGGTAGCTGAGCGCGCGACTCATGCACTTTCCCACGATTCGACCTTCACATGTCGTCCGCAACGTGTGATCCTTTGCCGCTCGGATCTCTCCGGCCCGCCTTCCTTGCAGAAGGAACTATTAGACACGGACAGCTTTCCAAAACCGACTTGGACTCATGAGCAAAGCCGGGCCATTCTCGATAGTCACGTGGTCCGCACGCTTGAGGTACACTCCCTACAAACCATAGAATCTTGCGATCACCGCACGGGAATCGTCTACAATACATGCCTCAGCGTGAGCAGCCTTGCAAGCCTCACGTCCGTGCGCTGGCGTTTATACTGCTGGGGGCCATCCGACGCTGGGATCCGTAATATCCACGGACAACTTGACAGATCGGAACAGGAGTTGTGCAGTGCCGAGATAAAATCGAACAAATTGAATTTTGGGATTGCTCTCGATGCACTACCCGCTGTCGCTTACATCATTTTGCTCATCATGCTAATACTCGCAAGTGAGTCTCGCGGTACTATCTATGTGTTTTTATGCATCGTCAGCTTTGCCCACGTCCTCGTCTTTTCAGTACAGAGTGCAGATCGCCAGAGGGATCCCTTGCCACGTGAACTCCAGCGCGACAAGTGGCAAGACCGCATGGCCGAGGCCGTCATTGAGGCGAGTTGGCGACAATTCGACCGCTCTCCGACACGCGGGGTCACTGGAACCTTTGGACCCGCATCCATACACCATGGCGTCCTTGCGGACGAGATCGATTTTGCCCTCCATGCCCACAATGAGATCCTCCTCACCGCAATCATTGAGGAAGCCGAGTTGAGAGGTATCAACATGAAGCAGTTTAAAGACCACGTGTTCGAGTTGAATAATTACGGCGTTATCGCCTCCGAGATCCACGGTCCAGTCGCTGCCGGAAGTCGCGCTCAGGCAACAACGTCAACCCCCAGCACTCGTCAAGAACGCCATGCCAAGCAGAAAAATCGGAAGTAAGGCGCCCCCCCCTGCGCACGGTATCACGGTTGCTTCCAACCACGGTATCATCGCGGGGAGTATCAACGGTCCTGTATCAATCAGCCTGCACCATCCACATCCTCGAAGCACCAACACGAGACACGGATCCGAAGGCCGGATCCAGCCGCCGAACGTCCCTCGTAACAACCCGGCCCTCGCGGCCCTCCTGTGTTCGCTGTTCGATCGCGATGAACTCTTCCGGTTTCTCAACGAGGCCTGTCCCGACGACGATCTCGCCGCTGAACTTCCATCTTCATCACTGGCAACCACCGTTCACGCCGTAATCACTGCCCTGTACCGCCGGGGTCGCCTCGACGTGAAATTTTTCAAGGCCCTCGTACATGCGCGTCCCGGTCGCCAGCAGGATATCGAAGCTCTGGCCGCCCTTTCAATAAACCGGACCTAAATCGTGCCCACCGTGGCTTTACCACACCAGTGGATCGACCGTTCCCCACTCAGAGGAGCCGTCACGGGTTTTCACGTGCCCCATCACTCGCCGTCATCAATGCCTCTCTCCTTTGTATCGCCGCAGTCAGCAGTGTGTTTCGCTCGTTTGAGCATGCCTCAAGCTCGCGGGTGTGTTCACGATTAGCATTCTCCCTCTCCGGCTGGTAATGCTTTTCCCACCATGCTCCGGCCAATCCTTGAATGCCCACAGCTCCGGCCGGGATAATCAGCGCATTAATCCATGGTCTGTCAAAATAAAAAGTTACACCAAGAACAATGGCGATGAATGTTTGAATGCCGAATTGGCCGACGACGGTATTAAGGCCAACGCGGAGATGTCGTTTTTGTGTGGCCCACATTGCAACGGCGGTGACAACGCCAAGTGGAACAAGCCAGGAAAACATCAGCAAGACAAAAATGGGAGAAGCGAATTTTCCGTAGATAAAAACGAACAGACTAAAGTTATGAAAACATCCCACGCAAAGACTGCTAAGCTTAAGACTGTCACGGCTATGGGGTTCATGGCTGTTGTTCCAATCGAGGCGATTCGCTCCATGTGTTTTTTGAAAACTACGCACTCTCTCTCTTCCAGTTCGGATAGCTGAGCTTGAGCTTGTGTCTTCACGATATGGCTCTCTGTATCACCTGCAGTCATAAATACCTCAGAACGGGTGGCAGATTGCGAATGCCGGAGTGTCCGTGCGATAATTTTCGGAGGTATGCCTGCGGGCACCATAATAGCTCTTGACAACTTCGCGCTTGTGGTCGAGGTCGCCTGACGCCTGAAGGAGGTGACCATCGTGAACGCCCGGATCGGCCTCGTGAACAGCCAGACTGGCCATCGTGAACACCGCGGCGGAGCCGCGCAATCTGCGCAGCGCTGAGTGACCAGCCGTCTCGCAGGGAGACGAGATGGCGCGACGCTGTGGAGGTCGGCCTTGAGGTAGGGGGGCCGCGAGCTTGCTACGGGTGACGTCGCCGAGCTCGCCGCGGATCCGGCTGGGGGTCATCGTGGCGAATCCCGGCGACGGCTGGGCAACGAGCAAGCGACACGCCACGTCGGGGGCGTGACGGCCCAGAGGTCGCGTGCTGGGGCGGCCGTGGGCGCGTCCAGCCGATCGACGACGCCGAGCGGTAACAGGAGGCATAGATCCGCGATCATGGGATCTTTAGGAGGTCTGGGGAGAGGGTGGATCGCATGTGATGATCGAGGTCCGCCGGTGAGCGGGACTCCTCCTCGACCTGCCACAGCAGCACCCTGTCGTCGCGGGCCGCGCTCACGAGGCGGTCGTCCCGCGCGAACTCAAGGTAATGGATCGGCCGCGTGTGTCCGCGGAGCTCGCCGACCTGGCTGGAGGTCCGCGTGTCCCACAGCCGAATCACTCCATCCTGGCTGCCCAGCGCGAGGAGGTCGGCGCCTGGGCTGAACGCGACGGCGGTCACGTCTGCGACGTCTAGGCTCACGCCCGTGAGCGTCTCGAGGTCCCACAGGAACGTCTGGCGGTCCGAATTTCCGTTGTTGTCCGTGGATAGCAGATGCTCGGAGGTCGGGCCGAATTCGAGGCGCTTGGCCTCGTCGAAGTGACCGGCGAGTTCACCGATCTGTACGAGGGTCTCGGCGTCCCACAGCAGGATCGCGCCGCGATCGAGCGGCACGGCGAACAGCTCACCGTCCGCCGAGAACGTCACGGCGGGGTCGCGCTCGTCGACGACGTAGCGGACATCGCGCGACTCGCTCACAAGCTCACGCAGGTGGGCCCCCGTCGCGCTGTCGTAGAGCTGTATATCGACCCCCACGCGGCCGGTGTATATGTAGCGGCCGTCGGGCGAGAAGTTGCCGTATTGCCCGTCGAGGTACCCGATATGGACACCGCTCTCGAGGTCCCAGAGCGACGCGGGCACCTCGTGTGGTTCGTAGAAGGACAGGCCGCGGGCTGTAGGCGCCAGCGTCCAGCGATCCAGGCAACGCGGAGCGGCGTGGTCGGGCGTGGCGAGTCCCGCGGCTGCCAGCTCGTTCAGGGCCGTGTGAAGGCACGGGGTGATACAGCCGGAGGTCGTCCATGCCGGGCGAGGAGGTATCCGTAGCCGGGCCTCGATGTCCCAGACCTCATGGTACCCCGCGATCCTCGTCGGATCTCGGTAATTGATGGTCAGCGCCTCTACCGTCAGCCGGTGCTGATCATGGTGCTCGAGCTGGGTCGCGCTCGTCGTCCCGGAGAACGGCAGGCGCTCGAACTTCGCGCTGGCGGCGGGGACACGGAGAGCCACGAGTCGACGGCCGGTATCGTCGTCGACGAGGGCGATCGTCTCGCCCGGGCGTGCGCCTGGCGTGAGATCTAGGAGCGGCTGGGAGTCGAGGAGTCGAGGATCTCCGAGGCGCCAGATACGGAGCTCTCCGCGGGCGTTCTTCACGGCGATCTGGTCGGACCGCGGGTTGATATCGAGGCCGACGATCGGCGTGGTCTCTGCGACGAATTCTTCTCGTATGCTCAGGGTCTCCGGATCGAGCACGGCGATCCGCCCGGTCTTGCCGGCGAGGATGAGCGAGCCGCCGTCTTCGGTCTGGTATAGGTGCTCGTAGTTGTCGCCTAGGTCGGCGACCTGTGCCTCGCACGACAGGTCTGCGGTGCTCCAGCGCGCGAGCTGGCGATCGCCGAGGAGGCGAATAAGTGCGGATCCGTCGGGGCTGAACCTGGCGTCGTGATCGTAGGGTTTGAGCCGCCGCGTATCGACCTCGCCGCATGGTTCCAGGGTTCGCCGGCGGCCCGTCACGACGTCGTCGAGCACGACCTGGTCGCCCTGGACGTAGGAGAGGGTCCGTCCGTCGGGGCTGATCTTCGGAGCATGCGTATAGGCCCGGGAGTAGCGTCGATGCCCGAGCACCCGCCCGGATGGGTCGTACTGCAGGACTGCGCCGGTCCACGGTTCGACAGGTGCGCCCTGCACGGTGGGCAGGTGATGGGCAAGCGCTCGATCATCCCACCACACGATCTGTTCGTGCCGCTCTCCGGGCAGCCGTGCGCCAGGTATACGCTTGAGGGCGCCGGTAGCGAGGTCGATCCACTGATCCTCGGTGGGCGTCGAGAGCAACGCGCGGCTCGCCGTGGTGCCGCGCAGCACACCTCGATAGTCCGGGACTCGCGTGTCCCACACGAGGACGTCTCGATCGTAGCGGCGTAGGCCGGTCTCGCTGACGAACAGGAGCCTGTCCTCAGCGCCAGGCAGGAAGTCGACGACCCACAGCGGCGCCCCGCCGGCGACCCGATAGATCGTCTCGCCGGTACGGGTGTCCCACACGGCGAAGCTGTCGTCGCGCCCCACGGTGACGAGCGATGCGCCCGAGTCGCTGTATGAGAAGCTCTCGACGTCGCGGATCACGAGCTCGAGGTTATCGGTCCAGCTCGTGGCCTCGCGGAGCAGGCGGCGGAGGTCGCGGCGGGTCCTGTCGAAGTGGTAGGCGCGGACCAGCGGGACGAGTGCCCGCTGTGGCGCGTGCTCGTCGTGCAGGAGTCGCCGGCCGACCTCGATGAGCTGCTGGACGGCGAGCGCTTGGGCCTCTCGCGCACCGCGTTCGGCGAGGGCCCGAGCAGCCTGCTCGGCCTCCTGGGCGCGCACGGCCTGGGCCCGCTGTTCGTCGGCGTCTCGCCCGCGCGCGACGACCTGTGCGTAGCTGTAGACGGCGAGGGTGGCCAACAGGACGACGCCGAGCGCGGCGACCTCAAGCAGCCGACGGTGGCGGAGGATGAAGTGGCGCAGCAGGTCGCGGATCCGGTAGGTGCGGGCCGCAACGAGTCGGCCCTCCTGGAATCTCCGGAGATCCTCGGCGAGCTGCTTGGCGCTCGCGTAACGGTCCGCTGGGGCGCGGGCCATCGCCTTGTGGATGATCGCCAGGAGGTCGGGCGAGATCCTCGGCTCGAGCGTTGCGAGGTCGCGTGGCGGTCCGGCCAGCAGCGCCGCGAGCCGCGTATGTGCGGTCTCCTGGGCGTATGGGATCTGTCCGGAGAGGACATGATAGAGGATCGCGCCGATCGCATAGACATCGGCACGGGTGCTGGCCTCGGCCCCGCGGGTCTGCTCCGGCGGCATGAAGGGGAGCGTGCCGACGAACTCGCCGGTCTGGGTCAGATCGGGCTCGCTGCTGGCCGGTGAGGGCGTCGCGGGTTCGGGGCTGTGGGGCTCGCTCAGCTCCTTGGCGAGCCCCCAGTCGATGACCACCGTCTCGCCGAATGCGCCGATCAGGACGTTGCTCGGCTTGAGGTCGCGGTGCACGACGCCGCGGTCGTGGGCGTACGCGAGCGCGTCGGCGACGGCAATGACATGGGCGACGAGCGCGAGACGTTCGGCCAGGGTCTTGCGGGTGCGCACGAGGGTGTCGAGCGAGGTGCCCTCGACGAGGTGCATGCAGAAGAACGGCTCACCGCCTGGGTGTCGGTCGATGTCGTGGATGGGTACGATCGCCGGGTGCTCGAGCCGGGCGGTGATCCAGGCCTCGCGGAGGAACCGCTGCTCGCCGATGCTGCCCGGCTGGTAATGTCGGAGCTCCTTGACGGCCACGTCGCGGCAGAGCCGGCGGTCGTAGGCGCGACGGATCTTGCCGAGGCCGCCGGACGCGAACACGGGGCCGAATTCATAGCGTGCGTTCGGCATCGTCGGAGCCGGCTCCGGATCGTGGCGGAGCCCCGCGAGGCGCAGCACGAGATCCTGGCTGGGGCCGGAAGAGGGTTCCACGGGGTCGTAGGAGTCGCTGGAGGCGGCCACCGGTACTCCTCAGGTTCGGGGCTGGAGCGTCTCCGCGGTGAGCAGTTCGCGGGCGTGCGCCAGGCGACTCTTGATGGTCCCGAGGGGGATCGCGTAGACGCTGGCGAGCTCGGTGGTGGTGAGCCCGTTGACGTAGCGCAGCTCGATGAGGACCTGGGTGTCGACGGGGAGCCGCTGCAGCGCCAAGAGCATGCGCTGGGTCGCCATCCGCTCGCCGATCGCAGTCGACAGAGAGGGATCGAGGGCGGCGATCGAGGATTTGAGCGGGTCGATGTCGACGGCTTCCAGGCGATACCGCCTGCGGAGGTATGCGCACAGGACGTGGCGCGCTACGCCGAACACATACGACCTCACGGAGGTGCGGATCTCGCTGCCGCCCCCGCGTCGACGCGTCGCGCTGAGCTCGACCCAGACCTGTTGCACGAGGTCTTCGAGGTCCTCGGGGCGCACCTTGGTGCGGAAAAAACCGTGCAGGAGGGCGGCAAAGCGGCGAAACAGCAGGTCCCCGGCCTGCCTGTCGCCCGTGTTCCACAGCATGTAGAGAGTGTGGTCCTCGGCGACCCGGTCTGTCGTGTTTGCGTTCACGGAATTAAAGAGTGTCAGCAGGCCCCCTGAGGTTCAGGTGCTTTAAGTCACATGTCTGCACGGCTCATACAACGAGCAGATAGCTGAAGTGCGGCGCGGGTGGTCAGAGCACGATCTCGGGGATGACAACGTAGCGGCGGATGTCGCTGTGGGGCCGATGCGTATGTAACGCCGTTGCCATTGCGTTCACAACGGCCTCCCTGGACCCTGGACCCCGTTACGCCGCGGACGTGGTGTGACGGCCGGCCGAGCGTTTCCGCACCTGCAGTCGCTGAAGCGGCCGACGAAGGTCGGGCCGTACCTGGCGCTGATCAAGGAGACGCTCAAGAAATACCCGAGCCTGCGTGCGACGCGGCTCGCCGACGGGGCCCGTGGGGTCGCCCTCGCGGAGTCCGATGAGCCCGGGCCGCGCGTCGAGGGGGCCGGCCACGGGCTCGCCGCGGGCGAGCTCGCGCTCTACGGCTTCACCCTCGCGCGGGGTACTGCGCGCTCGTCGGCGGCGAGCGCCGACATCCCGTGGCGACCGCCCCGTATGCCATGGGGGACGACGCGAGGCCGGGGGGGACCACCCGCGGAGGCGGTCGACGCGCGCTCACGGCGACGCTATCCTTCACAGCTGCCTGGATATCCTGTAAGCTGGGCAATCTGTGCCGAATTTGTCATTTGTGCTGCTCGTTACGTGGATGACCATTGAAGGTCACAACGACCCTCCAGCCGAGCTGTTTGTGCCTGCGTATGAATATGAAGCCGTATCGCCTTCGCAAAGGCGGGAAGCTGCGCCTTTTCCCGAGCCGCCCTCTTGGATGATCGAAGGGTTCTATGCCGCGGCGGAGGAGCCGGCCATAAAGGACGCACTCTGGAGCATGGGTGTAGACGACATCGGCTGGTTGATCTCAGCTTTGCCAGACAACGAGCGAACAGATGCGTTTGTCCAGACCTGTTTGAAGGATATTGCGGCAAAAGGAGGCTTGACATGGTATTTTTTGGAATACATCAGGCCAGGCCGCTGGACAGAGGCTGTTCTGGATTTTCTCATTCGAGAAATTTCGCCTCAGCGCACGCTCGATGAGAACAGTCGCGAGATTGCTGTTCAAGCGCTGCGGAAATTTCCGTGGGGCGATCGAGGCGATATGATAACCTCGGTACTGTTGAGAACGATTGATCCGAGCCAAGAGCCGTCTCAGAATGTCAGAAATGCAGCAAGGTTCGTCCTGGCTTCTCAGCCGGCTGGACGCTCGACGAAGACGATCGTATCGGACCTACTCCGCCACGAGAAAGCGCCGAGCGCCCGAGTTGACTCGCTGGTGTATTTGCCATTGAGCGCACGAACGGAGGCGGTCTATGACGCATTCCGTCAGGCTAATGATCTTGGTGTACGATCGCTAAGCCCTGATGATCGAGCGCGCAGTGTCGACCGAGCGCGGCTCCGGAGCATTCTGAATTCGCTTCCGCATAACCCTAAGACCATTCTCGATCTTGCGTATTTGCCTTTTGGCCCTTGGGATCAAGACGTCGTCGAGTTTCTGAATGCCGGCGACTTAAGTAAAGTGAGCAGCGCTGTCAGACTGCGATTCATGCCGCCAGGGCCGACACTGGATGCTGCGCTGTCCGATTTTTTATCGCACAGAGAAAATATAGTGATAGCAGAATACATGAAGCGATTTCCACCTGGCGAGCGGTCGAGGAGCATCGTTTCTGCCGTCCTAGATGATGTCGAAGAATCTAAGGTTTGTAGATTTGAAGAAGCAGATCTTATTGGGTGGTTGGAATATTTACCCCTTGATGGCGTCGAGAATCGCGCCTTGAAAGTACTGCTTGCGGAACTGAATAAACCCGAGTCATCGTGTCGAATGAGCGCCGTGAAAGCGCTGAGTAACCCGTACATCACGGATCGTGAGGACGCCATCGGTCCTCTCCTTGCGCAGATCGATCAAGAGCCAGAGGGCGGCGGAGATACCTATGGAGGGCTCGTGATCGACACACTCGGCGTTCTGCCTCTTGGATCGAGAAGAGGCGAGTTTGTCGACGGAGTCTTTCGGAATCTCGATAGGTCTGTGAGTCAACACGTTGCTAGCATCGAAAGCCTCGGCAGGCAGGGCACATCTGGTGAAGAGATCTATCCAAGCTTTGTGAAATTGCGTTCGACCGAACTGCTGGGAGAGCTAAAAAGCCTTCGAATGCTCGCACGCGCGGATCGGCCGGCTAAGACGACCGAAATCCTCGGCCTGCTGGAGAATTATGCAGACCTGGACAAGTCCGGCAAGCATACGATGCGAGCGTTTGCTTTGATTCTGAGCGGTGGACCCAGGGAAAATCTAGAGAGTGCCACGCTGCTGCAACTCCTGATGAATCCATCCGTGGCGATTGCCCCTCGGCATCAGGACGTGGTGATACTGGACAAGTACTGGACCTCTCTGCCCGAGAGCCTGAGGGCGGACGCATCGATCGCGGTCCGAGCCTACGTAGAGTCAAAATGCAATGGGATCGACGAATTGGGTGGCTTGTCAAGAGTATTGGTGCGCGGTTTCTTCCGCGAAGAATGCTTGACAACAGAAGAAAAGGCGACGCTCACCTCGCTCGCTGAAAAGCTCGGAGATGTTTCTCCGGTGGGCAGGATCATCACCGTTAAACTCGCTCACAACGGGTCGCCGTTGTGGGGTGTTATCGTGGTGGAGTGTGTCGCCGCCTGGATTGTCTTTTGCGCGCTGTTTTTGTTCGCGTTTCCCTGGTCGCGTCAGGTCCAAGCCGTTTTCCTCTATAGTCCATATGTGAGAAGATTTCTCAGTCTGGGAGTGGTCCCACTGCTATTGCTCCTGATCCCGTGGCTTCGTCGTCGGTTGCTCGTGCCTTTTCGGCATGACATGGTCGCGGCAGCGAATCTGGGGCGACTTGACGAGGAAAAGTTCTTCCACGGATCACGGGTGCGCATCGGAGGCACGGACTCTCCGACGACGGTGCTCGATGCGCTGAACTCGTCTCGCGGGGTCGTCGTACTGCGTGGGCACTCGGGGCTGGGTAAATCCTACGCGCTGAGGCTGTTCGTCAAGAACGCCGCTGAGGCTGTCGTGTTTCTGCATGCGCGTGAATGCCGGCTCGGGGTGATCGAGGCGATAGCCGCGATGATCAAAAACGTACAGGACCTCGAGTTCATCCGTGGGATGATCCACACAGGCACATTGATTGTTGTCATCGATGGTTTGAACGAGGTGTCCGCGGCGACGTGCGAGACGATCGCCGCCTTCGTGCGCCTCAACATGCGCGCTCGCATCCTGATCGGAACACAACCGCTCGAGTTGTCGCTGCCAACGGGCGTCACCGAGATTGAGCTTCTGCCCCTGGATAGGGACAACGGAGCGGCGTTCCTGCGCTCGAGACGCCAGGATGCCGACTATCAGGAGGCGGTCGATAAATTCCTGAACAACGTGCCCAGCGACGAGGCTGTTCAGATCCTGGCGAATCCATTCGATCTGGATCTCGCCGCCGATCTGCTGACCAAGGGGAGGACGCCGAAGCTCAGGGACTTGATCGCGCAGGCTTTTCAACTGGCCGACGAGAAGTACCATCAGGTATATCATTATCATCTGCCGCTGGAGGTTCTGGGGAGGCTCGCGGTGGACATGCGGATGGCAGATCAAAATATCATTGAACCGACGAAGCTGGCGAACGCAAGCAACGTCCTACTAGAGTACCGTCTGTTGGTCTCGCGTGTCGTTCCCGGGGACGGTAACAAGACCGAGGTGGGCGGCAGGGAGATTCTGCTGTTTCGGCACGATCGAGTGTGGGAGTTTTTCGTCACGGCCGCCTTCGCCAAAGATGAAGAGCTCATGTTAAAGTGCTTCGATGACCGTCGTTTCTCTGGAGCGTTTCTCCGTATCGCCGACACATGGCCGCCGGAACAAGCAATGATCGTTCAGGCCGCCTTGGTCGATCGCGCGGCCGAGAAGAACGAAAACACTACCAGCAATGAATTCGTAAGAAGACTCAAGATTAGACAGCTCGTCCGCAGCGGGGTGAACCCCGCACCGCGTGGCTAGCGGACGAGCGGATGTCGCTGCGGGCGGCGGGCGCGGCCACCTCCTGTGACCCGCCTGGATCCGTTACGTCCCCGAGGGTGGGCGACGGTGGCCGGGTGGATCGGCGCGGCGTTCAGGGCGAGGCCGGGATAGTCTCTATCGGAGGAGAGCTTTCCTCCGCAGGGCGCCTATGAAGCTCAAGATAGAGCTGGTTGGCCAGTTCCGATGCCTTGTCTTCGGCTTCTAAGATCCGACGAAGGAATCCAGGAAGGGCGTCTAACGTCACAATGTGGATGTACCTTTCCACTTTCGGGTATCCAGGACTGGCAAATGTAAAGCCATACTGGACATGATCTCGAGGCCCCAGCGTCATCTGCCCGTCAGAGCCATACTCCACGCCCAAAAGGTTTCCGTCAAGGATCAACAGGGGCACCGCAACCCAGAAATGGCGATTGTCTGGAAGCGGAGGCTCCAAGCTGGCCACCGCCTTAACCAGGGTTGTAACCGCCTCATACAATGAATCCTGGCCGATCGGGTGCATCGAGGTTGCGAAGAGCGGCGCCATCAGATCGAGCCCAGGAAGGAAATCGGTCGCAAGGCTGAACGCTTCGGATGAAGATGCCACCCGTAATTTCTTGAACCACTCTGGCCTTCCTACTTCGACTGCGGACGGCTCTGTGCGGTCCGGAGGACTATCATCTCCACAGATCCAGGTGTACCCGTGCTTCACTTCACCCACGACGATGTGGACGAATTGGCTGTATCGCGTGTCAACCTTTCGAACCGCCAGGATATCAATCTCCCGAGATTTGAAGCCTTCCGCGTCGACGTAATAGTGGGTGGACAGGTTGAACCCAGCCTCCTTGAAAGCCTTCCGGGCGTGCAATTCGGCGAGAAATCCGGGTTTTATTTTTTCCATCAGCGCACTCCGCTCGCCGGGGTGCATCTCGGTCCAACGCTTGAAGTTCTGGCCTTCGCTCTTCTGGGACACGACCGACGATCACCCGTTGCAGGCCAGCGGTCAACCCCCGGAACTGGCGCTCTCGGTCTGCGAGCCAGAGTCACCGGCACCGAGTTTTATCAGACTCGGCGATGATCGCCCGCCGATCTAGCTAGATCTCTTCGACGAGCTGGTTGGACGGCACACATCGGGAGCCGGTAGCGTCGCGGGTGAGCTCTCGCCGACGGAGCGCGTCGCCGCCGAGCGGCCCGCGACCCCACCCCTGACCCGGCCCACCGGTGGGGCACCCCGGCCAACCCACGGGACACTCGCTACTGCGCCGCTGCGGCCTGCCTGACGCCGTCACGCCTCCTCGGTGGCGTAACGGCTTCGGGAGGGTCGCAGAGGCCGCGGGG
>Ga0075163_10007761_pt1 | contig 14159 bp, 11 predicted proteins | sample JI1023141ADNA_FD_71478 | JGI IMG/M metagenome (GOLD analysis project Ga0075163, IMG submission 71478) | Wastewater effluent complex algal communities from Wisconsin, to seasonally profile nutrient transformation and Carbon sequestration -... | ecosystem: Engineered > WWTP > Effluent > Algae...
AAGGGCCGCTTCCGCGAAGATCTCTTCTATCGCCTCTGCGTCGTGCCGCTGAACCTGCCGCCGCTCCGCAACCGCAAGGCCGACGTGCCTGCCCTCGCGCAACACTTCCTCAAGCTCTTCTCGCCCAAGGGTGCGCCCGTCAGCATGTCGCAAGACGCGCTCGCCAAGCTCGCCAACCACGGCTGGCCTGGCAACGTGCGTGAGCTGCGCAACGTGCTCCACCGCGCGTTGCTCATGCGCCGCGGCCACTCGGTCGAAGCCGGCGACATCACGTTCCAGAACAGCACCAGCAGTGGGCCACTCCCTGCAGCGGCTCCTTCGCCGATGCCCATGGGCCCATCGCCGATCGAAGGTCAGGTCTACCAGCCCGGCCGCTCCCTCGTGGATCACCTCGCCGCGCTCGAGAAGGAGATCATCCTTCAAGCCCTCAAGTTCCACGGGAACTCGAAGGAGAAGGCCGGCAAGGAGCTCGGCATCGGCCGCTCCACCATGTTCAAGCGCCTCAAGGACTGGGGCCTGACCGCTCCCGGCGAGGAGTAGTCGTTCGCGCTGGCACGCGCGCTGCTCAACCAGCCGCATGGCCCAGCGAAGACCGCTCGAACGTGTCGAAGCAGCCGCACCCTCGCGCTTCCCAGCCACAGTCGGCAGAGGCGTGGTCCCCGCAGGGCTGGGCACCGGCCCCGTCTCACGCGTCTTCAGTCCGCCTCCGCCTGCGCTCGCCACACTCGCCACGACGCAAGTCACTGAAGGAACGGAGTTGCCTCGGCTCATCAGGCTCGGCTCCGCCTGCGTCTCACGCGGCCGCCCGGACACGGAGGGACCGAAATTCGTTCCCTTTCTGGCCGCTCCAGTAACCCCCCGAATTCACCCCGTTAGATCGGCTGCGCGAGAGGGGCGTTGAACCACCCATGACCGCGCTCCCTCCCCTTCACGAGCTCTATGCCCAGCATCGCCAGCGGGCGCTCGCCGTGGTTCGCCGCATCGTCAAAGACTCCGACGAAGCCGAAGACGTCGTGCAGGACGTGTTCGTGCGCCTCTACTCGAAGGACGTGAACTTCGACGGCAAGGCCGCGTGCACCACCTGGCTGCACCGCATTCTCATCAACTCGTCGATCAACTCCCTGCGCGCCAAGAAGCGCCGTGGCCGTCTCGAGACGCCGCTGGGCCTCGTCGAAGATCCCGAATCGCGCGCGGTCGGCAACGAGCGGCACGCCATGCTGCTCGAAGCCCTGCAACACCTCTCGGAGCAACACCGCCTCGTCGTCACCCTGCGCGACGTGCGCGGCTACTCGTACCCCGACATCGCCCGCATGCTGGGCCTGCCCGAAGGCACCGTGAAGAGCGCCCTCAACCGCGGCAGAACCCGCCTCGCCAAAGTCCTCGCGCTCGCCGAACCCGACGCCGGGCTCGAGGCGTGTGCCGACTGACTACTCGTCGCCCTTCTGCCCCACGAACTGATCGTTCTTGTCCCTGAACAGCACGTTGAACGTCGTGAGCGAGCCGTAACACCGTGTGACGTATTGCTGCATTTCGACCTTCTCGGTGTCGGTCAGCTTCGGGTGCCCGTTGATCTTCTGCTCCAGCGTTCGCAGGCGATCGCGCACCATCACCACCTTGTGAAACAGCGAGTCGATCGGCAGGTCCTTCGCCTGCAGCTCGGGGTTCGCGGGCACGAGCTTCACGGTGCCACCCTCCCACTTCTGCGCGAGCGGCACGTCGGCGAGCCCCGACGCCTCGAGGAAGAGGTCCATCAATTCCTGGCGGGTCATGCTGTCTCCTTCGAAGTCGATCTCGGTGCTCGGGTCGACGCTGTGAACTCTGGGCGCTGCGACGGTGCGGGTGGCACCTGACGACGTGCGCACGACGGGCGCGATGCCTTTGATGACCTTCGGCCGCGTCGACTGCTCGTGCGCGACCTTCACGGCCTCTCCGCGCGGCGCGAACACGTTGCAGATCGGCGCCGACGGAGCGAACAGCGCCCGCTGCGGCTGCACGCGGCACTCTCCGACCCAGCCCTTGACCGCGTCGAGGGAGTGCGGGCGCCACAGCTTGCAGTTGCCGCACACCTTCTCGTGCGGTTCGAACGTGGGCACCGGCGGCTGCGGGGGCGCTTCAGCGTCGCTCATCGGGCCTCAGGGCGTAGCCCAAACGCCCGCCGTACCGCCACGACTTGCCGCTGCCAGCCCACAGTCACCGAGGGAGACAGGAACGGCGCTTGTCTTTCTCGGGAGCTTTCAGTAGTGGCCGCGACCGCCATGGCGAAGATCCCTCTCGAACGAATCCGCAACATCGGTATCTCGGCCCACATCGACTCGGGCAAGACCACCCTCACTGAACGCATCCTCTATTACACGGGGCGCATCCACGCGATTCACGAAGTCCGCGGTAAGGACGGCGTCGGCGCGAAGATGGACTCGATGGACCTCGAGCGTGAGAAGGGCATCACGATTCAGTCCGCCGCGACGTACTGCGTGTGGAAGGGCTCGATGGAGCAGCTGCCCGAGTACAACATCAACATCATCGACACGCCGGGCCACGTCGACTTCACCATCGAAGTGGAGCGCGCCCTTCGCGTGCTCGACGGCGCCATCCTCGTGCTCGACTCGGGCAAGGGCGTGCAGTCGCAGTCGATCACGGTCGACCGCCAGATGAAGCGCTACCGCGTTCCGCGCATCGCGTACGTCAACAAGATGGACAACCCGGGCGCGAACTACGAGCGCGTCGCGGACATGCTCAAGGAGAAGCTGGGTCACCACCCGGTGAAGCTCCAGGTTCCGATCGGCGCCGAAGACAAGTTCATCGGCATCATCGACGCCATCACGGGCAAGGCCCACTACTTCGATGGCGAGAACGGCGAGAGCATTCGCATCGAAGCGCCGCCTGCCGACATGGCCGATCAGGTCAAGGCCGCGCGCGCCGAGATGATCGAGCGCGTCGCTGACGTCGATGAGGCGCTCGCCGAGAAGTTCCTCGCTGAAGAGCCCGTGTCGGACGACGAGCTTCGCGCCGCCATTCGCCGCGCGACCCTCGCGCTCAAGATGACGCCCGTGATGTGCGGCTCTGCCTTCCGCAACAAGGGCGTGCAGCTGCTCCTCGACGCGGTGTGCGCGTACCTGCCCAACCCGGCCGAGGTCGAGAACGTCGCCTTCGACCAGTCGAAGGGTGAAGAGAAGGTCGTGCTCGAGTCGACGCCCAACAAGCCCTTCGTCGGCCTGGCGTTCAAGCTCACGCAGGACAAGTTCGGCCAGCTCACCTACATCCGCATCTACCAGGGCAAGATCTCGAACGGAGACACCCTCGTCAACACGTCGAACCAGCTCCGCAAGGCGCGCGTTCCCCGCATGTTCCGCATGCACTCGGACGAGCGTGAGGAGCTCACGGAAGCCGAAGCTGGCGACATCGTGGCCTTCTACGGCCTCGAGTGCTCCTCCGGAGAGACGTTCACGGACGGCAAGCTGAACTACACGCTCACGTCGATGTTCGTGCCCGCCGCCGTCATCTCGCTGGCCATCACGCCGAAGGACCGCGGCACCGAGGTGAACTTCTCGAAGGGCCTCAACCGGTTCACGAAGGAAGACCCGACCTTCCGCGTTCACCAGGACGAAGAGAGCAGCCAGACGATCATCAGCGGCATGGGCGAGCTCCACCTCGAAATCTACATGGAGCGCATGAAGCGCGAGTACGGCTGTGAAGTCATCGCCGGTAAGCCGCAGGTGGCCTACCGCGAGACGATCACCCAGCGCGGCGAGTACGCGTACACGCACAAGAAGCAGACCGGTGGCTCAGGTCAGTTCGCGCGCGTGTGCGGCTACATCGAGCCGCTGCCTGCCGACGCCGTCGAGCTCTTCGAGTTCGTCAACGAGATCGTCGGTGGCTCGATTCCCCGCGAGTTCATTCCGGCCATCGACAAGGGCTTCCAGGAAGCGGTCAAGAAGGGCTCGCTCATCGGCTTCCCCATCGTCGGCATCCGCTGCGTGGTGAACGATGGCCAGTACCACGACGTCGACTCCAGCGAGCAGGCGTTCAAGATCGCCTCCATCATGGGCTTCCGTGAAGCCTACGATCGCGCGAAGCCGGTCGTGCTCGAGCCCATCATGAAGGTCGAGGTCGAGGCACCCATCGACTTCCAGGGCTCGGTCGTCGGCCAGGTCAACCAGCGCCGTGGCGTCATTCAGACCACGACGTCGGCTGAAGGCAACGTCACCGTCATCGCCGAGGTGCCGCTGAACACCATGTTCGGCTACTCGACGGACCTTCGCTCGGCCACGCAGGGCAAGGGCAACTTCACGATGGAGTTCGCGCGCTACGGCATCCTTCCCCGCGGTGAGCAGGAAGAGATGATGAAGAAGCACCGTGAGAAGCTCGCGGTGGAGCAGGCGGCCCGGAAGTAACCAGCCGCACCAGCTTCTCAAAACAACGCGGGCCGGGTTCTCCACATGGAGGTCCCGGCCCGAGTCGTTTCTGGCGTCGAGTTACTTGCGAACCGGCCCGCGCCACTCGGCTGCGCGCAGAACCACCAGCGCCGCGTCGACCTCGCCCATACGAACCTTCGTCACGGCCGCACGCATGCGATCGCTCGTCTCGAGGTGACCGTTCACGAAGAGCGGCAGCCCGAGCTGCACGGGGTTCAAGAAGTCCTGCATGTTCCGCTTCACGTAGCCGGCGAGAATGTTCGCCGCTTCGGCCAGCGCGTCGGCGAGATCTGACGGACTCATCACCTCGTCTTTCGGCAGCTGCATGAGCGAGCGCGCCATCTTCTCGCAGCCCGCCATCGACGAGACGATGCCGACCTGAACCGACTCGTTGTCGGCCACCAGGGGAATGAACGAGCCCGGCATGCCTTCGGGAATGGTGCCGCAGCGCTCGAGCACCTCGAAGCCCTGGAAGTTGAAGCCGTCGCGAGAGATGTCGGTCGCGCCCGCCTCGACCGCGCCCTGCCACACGTTCAGCGAAACCGAGTCAGCCATCGCTCCTCCGATTGGGCGCCTCTTCGTCAGCGCGCACGAGAACCAGCTCCCATCGCAATACAAACGGCACGCCACGCCTCTGCGCTCACCCGCTGATCCACGAGGTGGGAGGTGAATCGTCAACACGAACCGGGAGTTGAGGTGCTGTTGCGGCCGATCAGGAAGGCCCGGTCCGACACGCCCCTGACGCGCCACACCGGGGTCATTCGCACGCCGGAGGTGAAGGTGACCCGCTGGGGGCCTGACGACGCAGTGGTAACCGTGCGGATCAGCGAGCGCGGAAGGTGGCACGTGCGCTGCTCAAGTCGGAGCCGTTCACCCTTTGCGAGGAACGACTCCCATGAAGGACATCCGTACGCCGATTCGCCGCCGTCGCCGCGCCCGCCGAGCCGTTCGCGCCGAGACCCGCGCCCCGAAGGGCCTGGCTGACGCGGGCTTGCCGCTCGATACCCCCGAGCCTCGGCGCTCGAGCCGTCGCAAGGCGTCGGTGCAGGCCCCGGCCGCTGCGTTCGAGCCGTTGCCCTCGGCCGTGGAGTCGGCGCCCGAGATTCCCTGGCGCCACATCGTCAACTCGGGAACCCTGGCCAAGTTCTTCGTCGGGCTCGACGGCGTGGTGCGCTTCGCCAACACCGCTGCCGCCACCTTCTCGTCAGCTGCTGGCTTCAGCGGAACCATCGAAGGAGCCCGGTTCGAGAGCATGGGCCCTGCCTTCGCCTCCGTCTCGGGCTCGTTCGGAGATCCGCCGCGTTCGCCCATCGAGAGCCAGGCCTCGGTCGGTGACCGCCAGTACGTCATCACCGTCAACGGCGTGCGGGACGAGGGTGGCCAGGGGCTCGGCTGTCGCGTCGACGTGCGTGACGTCACCGACGCGCAGAAGGCCGATCGGCTCGCGAACACCATCGGCGCGGTCGAGTCGTCAGCGCGCCGCATCGGAGACGCCGCTTCGAACCTGAGCCACATCGCCAACCAGCTCGCAGCCGGTGCCACCGAGACGAGCGCGCAGTCGATGATGGTGAACAGCGCCGCCGAAGAGATCAAGGGCAGCGTCGCCTCGGTCGCCAGCGCGGCGGAGGAGATGAGCGCGACGGTGAAGGAGATCGCCTCGAACGCCACCGAGTCGGCGAAGACGGCCCGCAGCGCACGTGAGACGGCCGAGTCGGCCTCGGCGATGGTGCAGGGCCTCTCGTCGGCCAGCGCCAACATCGGGAAGATCACCAAGGTCATCAGCACCATCGCGCAGCAGACGAACCTGCTCGCGCTGAACGCCACCATCGAGGCCGCGCGCGCCGGTGAAGCAGGCAAGGGCTTCGCGGTCGTCGCCAACGAAGTGAAGGAGCTGGCCAAGGAGACCTCGAAAGCGACCGAGGAGATCACCCAGCAGATCGACTCCATTCGAGAGGTGGCGCAGAAGAGCATCGACTTCGTCAGCGAGATCAGCCGCGTGATGACGCAGATCGACACCTTCGCGTCGTCGATCGCCGCCAGCGTCGAGGAGCAGGCGTCGACCACCCGGGAGATCGCCCGCAACGCGACCGAGGTCTCGAGCGCCGTCTCGAGCGTCGTCTCGAACATCGCCGGCGTCACTGAAGCCGCGAAAGAGGCCGAGAAGAACGCCACCGCCACGCAGACCAGCGCCCAGGCGTTGTCCGACATGTCCACCGAACTGCAGTCGTTGCTCAAGCGCTGAAAGCCATGCCCTTCGCTGCCGCCACCCGACTGCCGTCCACCCACCCGCAATCGCTGCGGGTCGTGGTGCTCGACGACGACCCCGTGTTCCGCACCTTCCTCACGCAGATGCTCACGCGCATCGGGCTCGACGTGGTGGGGCAGTGCGCGAACATCGAGGCCGCTCGAAAGCGCCTGGCGCAGGGAGACGTCGACGCCGTGACGGTCGACGTGGTGCTCAAGGGCGAGTCGGGGCTCGACTTTCTCAAGTGGTGTCACCAGTCGCACCGGGCGATCATCACCGTGCTGGTGACGGCAGGCACCGAGCGTGGCGCGCGAACCGGCGTCGACGCGGTGTTCCTTGGCGCAGCGGCGCTGCTCACCAAACCCGACTCGCGCACCATCACCGGCTTCGAGTCGGAGCTGCGACGCATCTTCGCCGATGGCCGCCGCAGCAACCGGCCGCAGGTCGGCATCAGCGTGTCGAGACCCGTCGCTGCCGCGGGAGTGACGAGCCGCGCCTCGAGGGGCCTGGGGCCTGCGCGCCGGAGCGACCTGCTCGCCATCGGCGCCTCGACGGGCGGGCCGCCCGTGCTGCTCAAGCTGCTCAAGGGGCTGCCCGCCACCTTCGACGTGCCCATCGTCATCACCCAGCACATGCCCGCGCTGCACATTCCGTACATGACCGAGCTGCTCGCGAGTCAGTCGGGGCGTCGCGTGGTGGTGGCGGTCGAGGGCCAGACGCTCATGCGCGGCGTGGCCTACGTCGCGATGGCGAAGCACCTCACCGTCGTGCGTTCGAGCGACAAGCTGCAGCTCAAGTACGTCGACGGCGCGCCCGAGCACTTCTGCAAGCCGGCGGTCGACCCGATGTTCCGCTCGGTGGCGCAGGCCTGCAAAGGCTCGGCGCTGGGCGTGGTGCTGACGGGCATGGGCTCTGACGGTGCTCGCGGCGCGGCGACGCTGCGCGAGTCGGGGAACCCCGTGCTGATTCAAGACGCCGAGTCGAGCGTCGTGTGGGGCATGCCTGGCGCGACTCACGCGCTGGGAGCAGCCGATGCGGTGCTGCACGCCGACCGTATTCCGGCGGCCATTCAGGAGTGGATGGGCGCCACGCCCAGGGGAGCCAGGCTGTGAGCAACCTGTCGGACGACGACGAAATCAGACAGCTGTTCATCGACGAGTCGCTCGAGGGCCTGCAGCGCTCCGAGCGGCTGCTGCTCGACGCAGAAGAAGGCCGCACCCGCCCCGACCTGGTCGACGTGCTCTTCCGCGACTTTCACACCATCAAGGGCACCTCGGCCCTGCTCGGGTACGATCGCATCGCCTCGCTCGGCCACGCCGCCGAAGATCTGATGTCGAGGCTGCGCGACAAGAGCATCGACGCCAGGCCGCATCACTTCGCGCGCATGGTCGAGGTGATCGACACGCTGCGCGTGATGATCGAGAGCATTCGCGACACCAACAGCGAAGGCACCGCCGAGGTCGAGCCGCTGGTGAAGCTGCTGCGGGAAGATCTCGAGCGCGGAAACGACGCTCCTGCCGAGGCGGCGCCACCAGCGCCTTCGATTCAGACACCCGCGCCGACCGCGCCTGCGCCTGCGCCGACCGTGCCCACGGCGCCACCCGTCGCGGCAGCGCCTCCGCCTCCACCGAAGTCACCCTTCGATCCCCTGCCCGTCGACACCTCACCGGCGCCCGGTGAGCCCCACACGCCGGAGCCGCAGGACCACGTCGAAGAGAAGCAGAAGCACGAGTCGGCCGATGGCACCGTGCGCGTGAACGTGGGCGTGCTCGACAAGCTGATGAACCTGATGGGCGAGCTCGTGCTGGCCCGCAACCAGATGATCCAGACCGTGCGCGGCCTGCGTGATCAATCGGCCCAGGGCGCAGCGCAGCGGCTCTCGATCGTCACCAGCGATCTGCAGGAGCAGATCATGAAGACGCGCATGCAGCCGGTGGCGCGCGTGTTCGAGAAGATCCCCCGGCAGGTGCGCGACCTCTGCCAGCAGACCGGCAAACGCGTGAACGCCGAGATCGACGGCACCACCACCGAGATCGACAAGGCGCTGGTCGAGGCCATTCGCGACCCCGTCATGCACATCATTCGCAACGCCATCGATCACGGCATGGAGCCGCCCGACGAGCGCGTGCTCAAGGGCAAGTCGCCCATCGGCAAGGTGTCGGTGCGGGCGGTTCACGAAGGCAGCACCGTCAGCATCGAGATCAAGGACGACGGCCGCGGCATCGACCCCGTGAGGGTGAAGGGCATCGCCGTGAAGAAGGGCGTCATCACCCAGGCCGAAGCCGATGGCATGGGCGATCGCGAGGCCATCAACCTCATCTTCCGCCCCGGCTTCTCGACGGCAGAGAAGGTGACCAGCATCTCGGGCCGCGGCGTGGGGATGGATGTCGTTCGCACGCACGTCGAGCGCAGCGGCGGTCAGGTCGAGCTCGAGTCGACGCTCGGCAAGGGCACCACCATTCGCCTCAAGATGCCGCTCACGCTCGCGATCATTCCTGCGCTGCTCGTGAAAGAGGCCGGTCAGCGCTTCGCGATTCCGCAGTCGAACCTGCTCGAGCTCGTGTACCTCGACGACGACGACTCGAAGAAGACCATCGAGTACGTACGCGGCGCGCCGATCTACCGCCTGCGCGGAGAGATCCTGCCGCTCGTGCGCCTCGCGCCGCTGCTCCGCAAACCGCAGGCGCCCACGACCGACGGCGTGAACATCGTCGTCGTCGCCATCGGCCAGCGCCGCTACGGCCTCGTCGTCGAGTCGATTCAGGACACCGAGGAGATCGTCATCAAGCCGCTGTCGAGCCAGCTCAAACGCCTCGGCTGCTACGCGGGCGCGACGGTGTTGGGCGATGGCAACGTGGCCCTCATCCTCGACGTCTCGGGCATCGCCAGCATGGCCGGCATCGACGTGAGCGCGAACGCCGCGACTCGAGACGCGAAGGCCGCCACCACCCTCGTCGACGGGCAGCAGTCGATGCTGGTCTTCAAGGCAGGTGACGACGCGGCCTGCGCCGTGCCGGTGTCGATGGTGGCGCGGCTCGAGACCATCGACCGCACGAAGATCGAGATCGTCGGTGGCTGCGAGGTGCTCCAGTACCGCGGCCACATCATGCCGGTGCTGCGGCCAGAGAACGTGCTGCCCATCGGCCAGGGCGCTCCGTCGGACGACGGCCTGCAGCGCATGATCGTGTTCGACTTCGGCACGCCCGTCGGCCTCGCGGTGAACACCATCGTCGACGTCACCGATGTCGAGACGAGCAAGGCCGCCAGGAGCGAGCTGCCGCACGTGATGGGCTCGTCGGTCTGCTTCGGCCGCACCACCCTGCTCGTCGACGTGTTCGGGCTGGTCCGGCAATTGGCTCCGAACGCGCTCGAAGCCTCGAAGGAGAAGGCGCTTCGCCGCCCACGCGTGCTGCTCGCCGACGAGGTCGATGCCATCAGGGCGTCGCTCGCGGGCTGGCTGCGGTCCTCGGGCGTCGACGTCATCGAGCTGTCGAGCGACGCCGCGGTGAAGGAGCTGCGCTCGGAGAACGGCCGACAGGTCGACGCGCTCATCGCCAGCCTCGACGGCAGTGCACGGGGCCTCGAGCTGGTGCGCACGGCCCGCCTCGAGCAGCCCTCGCTGCCCATCGTCTGCACCGCGCGTGAAGCCGACCGTCACGCCGAGTCAGCCCGCGCCGCAGGAGCCATCACCGTCGTGAAGCGGCTCGAGCGTGAAGCGGTGCTCGAAGCCCTCACCAACGCCGGCATCTTCAGCCACGCAGGAGCCGCTCCATGAGCCTCAGCCACAACGACGTGCAGACCGGCCAGTGGGCCACGTTTCACATCGGCGGAGAGCAGTTCGCGTTGCCAGTGGAGGAGGTGCAGGAGGTTCTGTTGAAACAGCCGCTCACGCCCGTGCCCCTCGCGCCCGCCGAGATCCTCGGGTTGCTCAACCTGCGCGGCGCCATCATGCCCGCCATCGATCTGCGCCGCCGCCTCGGCTTCCCCGATGGCGACGAGAAGGAGCAGAAGCTGCTCGTGCTCCGTGGCGCCGAAGGGCCAGTCTCCGTGGTGGTCGACGACATCGGCGACGTGTTCGAGCTCGAAGGCAAGGGCTGGCGCCCGGTGCCCGACACGCTCGAGTCGAACCACCGAAGCTTCGTGTTCGGCGTCTTCCCCATGGAGGGCCAGGTGTTGCTGGGCCTCAAGGTCGACGTCATCTGCGCTGATCAGTGAAGGAGCTGCCATGAAAGCCCTCGTCGTCGACGACTCCAAGATGGTCAGGCTGGTGCAGCAGCGCGCCCTCGAGTCACTGGGGTGGGAAGTGAAGCAGGCGGCCAACGGCGAAGAGGGCCTGCTGACGCTGCAGCAGATGGGCGAGGTGCAGCTCGTGCTCGCCGATTGGCAGATGCCGGTGATGGATGGGCTGGCGATGGTGAAGCGCATCAGGGCCGACGCGCGGTTCGCGAACACCGTCATCATCATGGTGTCGTCGAACGCCGTGCTCGAGTCGATTCAAGAGGCGCTCGACGCGGGCGCGAACGACTTCGTGATGAAGCCCTTCAGCGTCGACGCGCTCAAGGAGCGGGTGGCCGGGGCGGTTCCCCATGCCTGAGCCCACCCAGAGCTGGACCGCCCTGCGCACGTTCATGGCCTCGAGCTGTGGCGTGTCGCTGGCCGACGACCAGCACTATTTGATGGAGGCGCGGCTCTCGCCGGTGGCGAAGACGCTCAACTTCAAGACCGTCGACGAGCTGGTGCTCGAGGCCGTACGCCCGGGCGCTCCGAACCGGGTGACCGCGCCGCTCATCGACGCGATGACGACGCACGAGACCTACTGGTTTCGCGACACCCAGTTCTGGAAGGCGCTGCAGGACCTGGTGATTCCGAAGCTCGGCGTCAGCGCGCCGGGCTCGACGAAGTCGTTCAGCGTGTGGCTCGCGGCCTGCTCGACGGGCCAGGAGGTGTACTCGCTCACGATGTTCCTCGAAGAGAACTTCCCCAGCCTGCACGAGCGCACCACCATCATCGCGACCGACGTGAGCGAAGGCGCGGTGAACCAGGCGAAAGAGGGCGTCTACACCGTCTACGAGGCCAACCGCGGGCTCGCCGCGCCACGACTCGTGAAGCACTTCGAGCGACACCACGCGAACTTCAAGGTGAAGGAGAAGCTGCGCCGCAAGGTGACGTTCCTCACGCACAACCTGGTGACGCAGGCGCCGCCGGGCATCGGCTTCGATCTCGTGCTCATGCGCAACGTGCTCATCTACTTCCCCGACGCCACGCGCCGCGCCGTCGTGCAGAAGGCGATGAACGTGCTCAAGCCGAACGGGCTGCTCGGCATCGGAGCGACGGAGCTGCTCCCAATGCCTGCGCTCTCACCGGGCTGGTACCCGAAGTCGCCCTGACGACGAATCACCCGAAATAGGCCTTGCGGGCGGTGCGACCGTCCGTACCATGCCGTCCTTCGTTTCCCTGAAAGGACGAACGCATGGGCTTCCAGACCGTTCCTGAAGTGTTGCTGCACCGGGTGAGCGCCACCCCGAACAACACCGCGTACTCGTACCCGGCCGGCAGCGGCTGGAAGACGGTGTCGTGGAAGGAGTTCGGCGATCAGGTGAAGCAGATCGCCATGGGCCTCAAGTCGCTCGGCCTGACGCCAGAGCAGCGCGTCGCCATTCTCTCGGGCACCCGCTACGAGTGGATCGCCTGCGACATGGGCATTCTCTGCGCTGCCGGCGCGACCACCACCATCTACCCCTCGAGCCTTCCGGAAGACTGCTCGTACATCGTCAGCGACTCCGACTCGGTGTTCGCGTTCGCCGAGAACGACGAGCAGGTGAAGAAGCTGATGTCGGTGAAGGCCGCCATGCCGGGCCTCAAGAAGATCATCGTCATCGACGGCAAGGCGAGCGGCGACGGCTTCTGCATCACGCTGCAGGACCTTCAGGAGCTCGGCAAGCCGTCCAGCCAGGCCGACTACGAGGCCACCGCGAAGCAGGCGAAGAACGACGGCATCGCGACGCTCATCTACACCTCGGGAACGACCGGAAAGCCCAAGGGCGTCATCCTCACCCACGACTGCTGGGTCTACGAGGGCGAAGGCATCAACGAGATGAAGCTGCTCGTGCCCGAAGACGTGCAGTTCCTCTGGCTGCCGCTGGCGCACTCGTTCGGCAAGGTGCTCGAGGTCGCGCAGATCGTCATCGGCTTCCACACCGCCGTCGATGGCCGCGTCGACAAGCTCGTCGAGAACCTCGGGCAGGTGAAGCCGACGTTCGTCGCCGCCGTGCCCCGCATCTTCGAGAAGGTCTACAACAAGGTCGTCGAGGGCGCGAAGAAGGGCGGCGGCCTGAAGTGGTCGATCTTCAAGTGGTCGATCGACATCGGCAAGCAGGTCTCGAAGCTGCGCCAGGCGGGCCAGGAGCCCTCGGGCCTGCTCGCCATGCAGAACGGCATCGCGCAGAAGCTGGTGTTCTCGAAGCTGCAGGCCCGCTTCGGTGGCCGGCTGCGCTACTTCGTCTCGGGCTCGGCGCCGCTCTCACGCGAGATGGCCGAGTTCTTCCACGCCTGCAACATCCTCATCCTCGAGGGCTACGGCCTCACGGAGTCGAGCGCTGCCTCGTTCGTGAACCGGCCCTCGGGCTTCAAGTTCGGCACGGTCGGCCCGCCGCTGCCCGGCACGACGCTCAAGATCGAGTCCGACGGCGAGATTCTCATCAAGGGCCGCGGCATCATGCGCGGGTACCACAACAAGCCCGAAGAGACGGCCGCGACGCTGAAAGACGGCTGGCTCTACACCGGTGACATCGGCGAGCTCGACGAGGGTGGCCGGCTGAAGATCACCGACCGCAAGAAGGACCTCATCAAGACGTCGGGCGGCAAGTACGTCGCGCCGCAGAACATCGAGGGCAAGTTCAAGATGTCGTGCCCCTACGCGTCGAACGCGCTCGTGCACGGCAACAACCGGAACTTCTGCGTCATGCTCATCGCGCTCGACCCCGAGGCGATCATGGAGTGGGCGAAGGGCAACGGCGTCAACGGCGGCTACGACGAGGTGGTGAAGGACCCCCGCACCCACGCGCTCATCAAGCCCTTCATCCAGGACCTCAACAAGGGCCTCGCCAGCTACGAGTCGATCAAGAACTTCGCGATTCTGCCGAAGGACCTGACGCTCGACGCAGGCGATCTCACGCCGAGCCTCAAGGTGAAGCGCAAGGCGGTCGAGACCAAGTACAAGGACATGATCGAGTCCTTCTACGCGGGCAACGTCGCCGAGGTCTGATGCGCAGGGCCCTCGTCTCGCTCCTGGTGCTCTCGGCGTGTTCGGGCGGCGGCAACAAGTCGCTCGAGCTCACCCTCACCATGCCCAACGGCACGGTGCAGACGAAGACGTTCAACGACGACACCGGCTTCCTCTTCGAAGGAGAAGGCCGCGCCACCGCCTCGTTCCCCGACATCGCCAGCTGGGACAAGACGGTGCCGGTCGGCGTCTCGGTGTTGATCGCGCCACTGCAGCCCGG
>Ga0075163_10007762_pt1 | contig 14159 bp, 9 predicted proteins | sample JI1023141ADNA_FD_71478 | JGI IMG/M metagenome (GOLD analysis project Ga0075163, IMG submission 71478) | Wastewater effluent complex algal communities from Wisconsin, to seasonally profile nutrient transformation and Carbon sequestration -... | ecosystem: Engineered > WWTP > Effluent > Algae...
TGGCGAGCGGATCGCATTCCAAACGTCCGACAATGACGTGATCAACAAGAGCGATGTCCACGGCCTTCGATGCCTCGCGCAACACGCGCGTTACATGCAGGTCCGGGGCGCTCGGCTCGGGGTTTCCCGAGGGGTGATTATGCACGCACACGACACCAGTAATGGGAGCATTCTCGCGCAAGGCTGCGCGAAATACCTCGCGAGGATGCGCCAAAGCCGCGGTGGCGGTTCCAGAAGTGATTTCCACCTGACGAATCAGCCGGTTCTTGCGGTTGAGCAATAGTGCCCAGAACTTTTCCACGGTCAGCCCCTCCGCCAGCGGAGCCATATGGGCCGCGACCAGCTCTGGTAGATCCATGCACGGCTTCTCGCCGCGAGGCGTGGTCATCATGCGCCGGGCGACCTCCGCCAGCGCCGAGAACTGCAGCCCTTTGATTTTACCGATGCCTTTCACGCGGCGATAGTCCGATGCCTCCCACGCCAGCAGTTGATTGAGGGAGCCGGCTTCCGCCATCAACCGGGTCGCAATGGCGACCGATTCTTCCGCCCGGGTGCCGTTGCCTTGAAGCAGAACCGCGAGCAGTTCGGTATCGCTGACGGCGCGTGCGCCGAAATGCTCCAGCCGCTGCGGTGGCTGCTCGTTCAGCGCCATCGTCATTTCCGGGGCTGGAGTGTAATCGCCAAAGTCGAACATCGCTTGATTCATCGTGCCAGACGCACGTGCGCCGCTCCGGGCCGGACGATGTGTCCGGTTGCCGGGCTTGGCCCGCGCGTTGGCCGTTGAAGGCACGCCCAGGCAACCGTCGGCCGCGTCGCTACGCGGCCGCGGTGGAGAGCGCAGCGGACCTTGCCGGGCGTGACATCATGAGGCCAACCCGCAGGACAAGACCTCTCCCTTTGCCATGCGCAGATGCGCGCGTTGACGCCCCCGCCAAGGGCGATGCAAACGGAAACCATCATCACCACCCTGCTCTCAGCCGCGGCCCTCCTTAAAGAGCCGCTTCAGACCTTGGCGACGCACTCGCTCAAGGACCTCTACGACGCTGCGGTCTATTACCTCAGGAAAAAGTTCGGTCCGGAGAGCGAAGCTGCGCTCGTCCTCGATCTCGCCACGGAAAAGCCCGATTCGATCACTCGCCGGGCCGCATTGATCGAAGAAGCCGTGGCGGCAGACATCGGCAGCGATACCGAACTGATCGGGCTGACGAAACGGATGATTGCGCTGCTGCCCATCAGCGAGGCCTTCGCGCAGGCGGTGCGCGTGGCCGGCGACGGTAATCAGGTGCAGGTGGCCGGAGGCGACATCGTGCACACCACACGCCACGTGCAGCGCAACGTCGTGACGCCCGACGAGCGCCATCTCGACGCGGCCCAACGGAAAACGGTGCGCACGCTTATTGCCGATCTCGCCGCGCACCTCGCTCAAGAGGGCCAGGCTCCCCGGTTTGGCGCGGTGCATGCGATGCTACAAAAACGATTTCAAGTTGCCTCCTACCTGTTGATCGCGCGGGAGCGTTTTGACGAAGCTACCGCATTCTTGCGGCAGCAATGCGTGATTCACCGTTCACGGGGGAGCCGTGACGGTCGCAACGGGTCGCGCGCAAAAGCGCCGTCAGCCGCATGAATAAAGCCGGGGAGCCAAGCTCCCCGGCCGATAACGCGGGTGAATCTACTCGTGCAATTCGCCGTGCTCGCGGCACGAGTAGTATTCGCCGTTCGGCCCCGCGATGAAGTAGTCGAGCAGTTGGATATCCATCAACTGAGTCGCTTGGTTCAGATTCCACAACATTCGCCCGTCGGCCAGCGTCGGGCGAATGGTCCCCTTCGGCTGGAGGCGCACACACGCGAGCATACGCGCTTCCGCGAGCAACGCCGTCAAAATGATGTCCCGAACTCGGATGTGGGCCGCGACTGATATTCCCGAGGCGATCCGAGCCCGGCAAATGGGGCGGCGGTTGGGATTGAGCGACAGAATGTAGAAGCTCTCCGTCCCCCCATCGGGGAGTCCGCCGACCAGATGGGCGAAGAGTTGGCGGGTGTTGGTCAGCCGGTCGGCAGCTTCAAAGTTGACGAGTTGGAACGCGAGTCGCGCTTCGGCGAGTTGCATGACGATGAGTGAAATCGTACCGTGTCCGCGCTCCCGGCGTCGTGCCGGTTCGTCGTCGGTTCTGCCCGATTTCGCGCCCCGCGCTCATGGCCAGGCAATGGTCGCCCGCGTCGTTACGCGGGCGCGGTGGAGAGCGCAGCGAACCTTGCCGGCCATGATACGATGGGCGAGAAAGGGCAAAGCCATCCCAGACCCGAGCTGGGCGGGTCCGGACGGCAGGGCTTCAGAGACGCCGGTAGCGGAGGGACTGCGAATCTTCGAACAGTGCCCGGCCCAGTCGCTCGACAACGTCCCGTCCGAGATCGGTTCCGCAGCCTCTCACGCGTAGCGCTTCCACGCGATCATCGTAGGTCAGTTCCAGAATTTTCGCGACGCTCCAAGTGATGCGACAAATCTCCCGATTGTGGACGACGTAGATTTCGAGGGTGCGGGACATCCGCGATCGGCTGCGACCGCAAATCACCACATAGACCGTCATGCCGGGCTTGAGCCATTGTTTCAGGTTGGCGGTTTCGAGCGTTCTTTCCATGTCGCGGGACCGGTGCGCGCGATCGTTCTTGTCGTGGGTAGGAGTGGTCATGCTGATGACGCAAAATCGCGCAGCGTCCGCGCGCCGGCATTGTGCCGGTTCGTCGTCGGTTCTGCCCGATTTCGCGCGCCGCGCTCACGGCCAGGCAAAGGTCGCCCGCGGCAATCCGCGGGCGCGGTGGAGAGCGCAGCGAACCTTGCCGGCCGTGATAGCATGGGCGCATCAGGGCAGCCCCACCTCACATCCGGCATCTCGGATGAATCGCGCCTGTCTGCCGAACCAAAGAATGCGAGGAGGCCAGTGCGACCTCCTCGCGTCTGCTGCTCAATCTTCCTGTGGCAGCATCACCGTGGCGCACGGCTCTCCATTGTCGCCGCCGTGGAAAAGAATCTTGAGGTCGTGCCAGCGAGATCGTGGCGTGCCCTGAATCGAGACGCGGAATTTCTGACCACCGGAAATCCATTCCATCGGACAGGTGACGGCCATCCACAGAATGTCGTGCCAGATGCCTGCAAAGTCCGCGCCCTTGTTGGCATCGACGCCTGCCTTCACAATTTCAAAAACGGCACTCGTCATCGCGAGGTGATGCAACGGGAAGTGTTGAGATGAAACATCGGCGAACTCGCCAATCGTCGCATCGACGAGCACGCCGTCGGCAATCGCCATGCGGCGCGTATCGCTGAAGATTACCGGCGCGTCGGCGAAAGGTTGATCTCGGTTAGTCCGGCTCGAAGTCGTCGGGAAGGCATCTGGCAGACGGTTGTTTTCGTGGGTCGACATGATGGTTCGCGAAATCGAACAGCGCATGTTGCCGGCGAAATGCCGGCGGATCAGAGCTGCCCGATCTCGCGCCCCGCGTTCACGGCCAGGCAACAGTCGCCCGCGCCGATGCGCGGGCGCGGTGGAGAGCGTAGCGGACCTTGCCGGCCGTGAGAAAATGGGGCGCACTAGGACAAAGCTCCTTCTCGGTCCCGCGAAGTCGGACGGGACATCGCGGGGTGACAAATAAGGCCCACAGCGCCTGCTACTCGCTGCGCCTGTCACGCCGACTGACTAGCTCTTTGCGCGGTCAACGGGCGTGTCCGTGACGCTAACGTGGATGTGCCTCCGGCATCTCGGCCGGAGTGCGCTGGCAATCCAAGTGTCCCTATTTTCAGCCGTTCGCCTGGTCTCGCTCCGATTATGTTCATCCCCGCTTCCCGGAGTCGCGGGACGGAGGAGCGAAGGGCCTGACGGCGCGGCAGCGGGCCGCCGAGTCGGACGCGAACGCGACGGTGGCCCGCAGCGACGACGCGCCCGTGTCTCCGGGCGCGTGGGGGCGATTCCGCCCTCAGCACGAGGACGCGCGGGATCGATGGCCGCGCCGCGCGTCTTCGTGCAGCGTCGGGAATACGGCCGAAATGGGCTTTTACGCTACTGTCCTAACTCTGGCGCCCCGAGTGCGCCCAGATTGACACGGCTTGTTGGATGACCGCGCGACTTGCGCGACCTCAAACCTTGCCGTTTTCGGCAAGGAGTAACGCGTCCTGCAGATCAAAACAACGCAGTCTGCGTTGTAAGTCCCAACCGCAAAGTCGGCCTTTTCCCTATGCTAAGTCCGAAATCACAACTGAGTTTGCGCAACGCCAAGGAGTATTTTCGCGAGCACTTATCCACGGGTGATTACTATGCCCAAGGCCAGAAAGTAACGGGGGAATGGTTCGGCCAAGGTGCCGAAAAGCTCGGCTTGAACGATGCTGTGAGAGAAACGGATTTCCTGGCGCTGTGTGAGGGACTGAATCCAGCGACACGTCAGCGATTGACCGCACGGAAGAACTCAGGTCGGCAAGAGGACGGGAAGACCGTTCCTAATCGACGCGTGTTTTATGACTTCACGCTGAGTCCACCGAAGTCGGTTTCAGTGGTCGCACTGTTACAAGATGACCGTATTTCGGAGCTCCATAATCGCGCGGTCCGGCAGGCAATGATGGAGCTGGAAAAATTCGCCGAGACTCGCGTGCGGAAAGCAGGGCAGAACAACGAACGAGTGACTGGTAATGTAGTCGGCGCGGCTTTCCGGCACGATACCAGTCGAGAGTTGGATCCGCATCTCCACACACATTGCGTCGTGTTCAACGCGACCTTCGACGTAGTGGAAGGCCGCTGGAAGGCACTCGAAGTGCAGGGTATGTATCGCGCCCAGAAATTCGCCGAGAACCTTTATTACCACGAATTGAGCAAAGGACTTCGCTCGCTCGGCTATGAAATCGAGAACAATGCTCGTGATTTTGAAATCAAGAACGTGCCCCAGAGCCTCATCACACGTTTCTCGAAACGGCACCAACAAATCGACGAGGATGCTCAGAAGCGCCAAATGCGCGATGGGGACTGGCTGGACGTAAACACGATTCGGCGCCGTGTGGCGCACGACAACCGCAGACGGAAACAGAAGAACTCCACGGCGGATCAGCTGCGGCCGTCCTGGGTCAAGCAGACGGATGCAACCGAGCGAAGGGCGCTGGAAGCCCTCCGCCCGCCGAAGCCGGGCCATCCTTGGGTCGCTGACGTGGCCAGCGTGGTCGCGTGGGCGGACGAACATCTCTTCGAACGCCGTTCCGTCGTTCAAGACTACGACTTGCTCTCGTCCGCGCTGGCTCGCGGCCGTGGGCAGGATTTCGACCTCGAGGCGTTGCGCACCGCCGTTGAGCGGCGGAACTATTTGCGTGAAGAGGGAACCCGCAGGCTCACGTCTCGCGAGGTGCTGCGGTGCGAACTGGGAATCGTGGTGACGGCGCACGATGGCCGTGGTCGGCACGCTGCGCTCAGTCGCGATTTTCGTCCGGCACCGTCTCTTTCGGCCGAACAGAAGGCCGCTGTCGAGCAGATCATGGGCAGCCGTGATTTCATCACGTTGTTTCGTGGCGGCGCTGGCACCGGGAAAAGTTTTGCCCTCAAAGAGGTCGAGCGCGGGCTAAATGCCGCGGAGCGGCCGGTCGTTGTGCTCGCGCCGCAACGCCAGCAGGTGACCGACCTGCAAAAAGACGGATTGCGCGCCGACACCCTCTCTTCGTTTCTGCAGACGAAGCAGCTCGCTCGCGGAGCGGTCGTCATCGTCGATGAGGCCGGGCAGATCGGTGGGCGTGATCTAGGCCAATTGATCGCCGTCGTGCAGGCTCACGCTGGGCGGCTGATTCTTTCCGGCGATACGCGCCAGCACGGCGCGGTTGCCGCTTCTGACGCACTGCGTGCCATCGAAAAGCACGCCGGGCTCAGGCCGGCCGAAATCCGTGTGATTCGCCGGCAGGATCCCTCGCGTGGGAGGTCCGCGAATGAACGCCGTTTCATTCGCGAGTATCGCGCCGCCGTGAAGGCCGCGGCCAAGGGCAACGTGATCGAGTCGTTTGATCGACTCGATCGCCTTGGTTGCGTGCGCGAACTCGACATCGAGCAACGCCGCGACTCGCTTGCGGCGGAATACGTGGCTGCCGTCGGCCGGAAGCAAAAGGCGCTGGTCGTAACCCAAACCCGCGGGGAAGCGCACCACGTCAACGAAGCGATCCGCAGGCGGCTTCGAGCGTGCAACAAGCTCGGAACAGACACGACGATCTCGACATGCCGGCCGCTGGATCTGGGCGAAGCCCAAAAGCGCGACCCGCGCTTTTATCAGGCGGGACAGTATGCTTGCTTTCTCAAACCCTATGGGCGTTTCGCCAAAGGCGACCTCTGCGAAATCGCGGCGGCTACTGAACGCGGTGTGGTGGTCATGAAAAACGGGCGGCGCTCCACCGTGAGCTATCGGTATTCCGGCCGCTTCACGGTCGCTATGGCTTCGAGCATTGAGATCGCTCCCGGCGACCGGCTGCAGCTGAAGTTCAACGGTAAGTCCCGCGAAGGTGCTCCGCTCAACAACGGTGAACTCGTCACCGTCCGTCACGTCCGCAAAAACGGGGCCCTAGTGGTCGACGCAGACAGTGGCGGGCGGAAAACGCTCGAGCCCTCGCAGCGGCTGCTGGTGCGCGGTTACGCAGTCACCTCCTATGGCTCGCAGGGGAAGACCGTGGATACGGTGTTGTTCGCCGACGCGGCGAATCGCGCTGCGACCAACGCCAATCAATGGTATGTCGCGATTTCGCGCGGACGGAAAAACGTCGTGGTCTTCACGTCCGACAAGGGGGAACTGCGCACAAACGTCCAACGCACGGGCGATCGCGACCTGGCGCTGGACATGAAACCAACGTCAGCGGATGCCGCTGCCGTGGACTGGACGAAGTGGCGTCAGCGTGCACTGGCCGCAGCGGAGAGCCATCGGCGGCACCAGGCCGTCATGGTCCAGATGCAACGTCATGATCAACGCCGGAGGGTCGCTGTATGAGTTCATTGCATGAAAAGGTGGCGCAACGTCGTGCCACCGAACCGCAGGAACCGCGCTGTGTCTCTCTACAACCGGGTAGCTCAGGACTCGTCGTGTGCCAGTGGTGTGGTGAAAGCTGGGTGCTGCCATGGTCACAGTTTGTCGGCGCTCGCCTACGGAGCGCGGCCGTCGATGCGCCGCTCGAACTTTCGTTCGCAAACTATCTCGTCACACTGACGGGAGAAAACCTCCACGCCCTATTGGATGACTTGGCTACCGCACGACTTGGCAGCGTGCGGGACCTGCCAGCGCGCTATCATCCTCGGGAATCCGGGAGCGCGACCTACATTTCCCAGATTGAGGTTCGCTCCTTGTCCGAAACTTCCGCGAGGCAATCCGCGAGCAATACAGAAAAACCCGCGTCCCGTTCTGACACCCGTGAGTGAGGGGCGCCTCTATTCAATAGCGCAGGCGCGCTCACGTATGCTGGTCAATTTGCTGCTCTCGGTTGGAAGTGTCTGGATTGCCATCGCGCTCATTCCGAGCGCGGGCGTCATGAGGGGCGTAGGCGTCGCGTTTGCGGCGCTGGCGCTCTGGCAGTTTGTGTGCGCCGTCAGCACACCGCGCCGCACGTCCGGTTCGCCGATCGTTCTTCGGCTGGGAGGTTTTGCGTGGCGGGTGGAGGATTTCTGCCGGGGCTGGCTCATTACCGGCCAGATCGGCACTGGCAAGACGGCAGCCGCGATCAATACGATGCTATGGCATGTTTCGAAGAACTTCCCGACTTGGGGAGGCGTGTGTGTCGACGACAAAGGCGTATACTGGGAAACGCTTTCGGGTATGCTCCGCCATCTTGGTCGCGAGAAGGACTTGATCCTGCTGCAAGTCCGCCAAGCCGACGCACCGGCAGATTGGAAGCCGGCGCATACTTTCAACTTTTTGGATGATCCGCATCTGCCTTACTCAGCCAAAGCGAAGATCGTCTGCGATGTCGCGGCGTCGCTCGGCCAGCGCGCCGAACAAAGCTTCTTCCGGATGCAAGCGCAGGTCCAAATGGAGTTTGCATTCCGGGTTCTCGCCGCCGTCGAGCATTCGGTGACACTGGAACACGCCTACGATTTGATCGTCTCCGACACGTTGATGGACGAGTTCATGGAAACGATCGCAGTGCAGCCCACGCGCGAGGCAAAGCTGCTCGTCGCGCACTACAATGGAAATTTCAAAAACCAACCCCCCGAGCAACTGGGCGGCGTGAAAACGACGCTCGCGAACTACCTGAAGTATTTCACCGATCCGTGCATCGCGGAAATCTTCTGTGCGTCGAGGTCGACCTTCAGTTTTGACGACTTGGACCGTGGCAAGATCGTCTGCGTTTCCCTGCCGCAGCGCTATCAGATCGAGCGGCGCTACATAAACACGCTGCTCAAGCTGTCGTTTTACTCTCATGCTCTGCGTCGTTTCGACAAACCGACTGTCGATCGGGCCGCCGACAACCTGCTGATCCTGTGGGCCGACGAGGCCCAGAAAATTGTGACAGCCAGTGACGACGGTATGTCGGACTACAATGTGGTGGATGTCATTCGTGAAGCTCGCGCGACCGTGGTCGCGGCGACTCAGTCCTATCAATCGCTCATCCCGCCGATGAGCGATGAGCGTCGGGCGAAGGTGTTCATCGCGAACATGGCTAACCGGGTGACGTTCTGCGCAGCCGATGAGGAGTCAGCGAAGATCGCGGCGGACACGATTGGAAAGCGCAAGACCAAGAAGCGCACGGTGGGTTATTCTGGCGGCAAGCGCAGCACGTCGGTCACGGACGAGGATAAATACTGGTTCGAACCGTATCAGCTCCGAAAGCTGCGTAAGTTCGAAGCCGTGGTGCAGCACTGTAACGGTGGCTTTCGCAGGGTGTGGCTGCCGCCCCGCGGAACAGATGGAAAGGTTCCAGCATGGTTTCGGAACTGAAGGCAGCGGCGGTAGCAAATAACGATGATGCGGTTGCAGTTAGAGACCGGCTGCGGGAGTTGCCGTCTTGTCTTGCTTCTCAGATCAAAGGACAGGCGCATGTGCTAACGAGGGTCGCGTCCCTGCTGACGCGGGGCGAACTCGGGCTTACGCACCCGCGGCGACCGCGCGGGTCATTTCTTTTCGTTGGTCCCACTGGCGTCGGAAAAACCGAAACGACGAACGCGTTTACGGCATATCTCTTCTCTGGCGCAACGCCTGTGCGCTTCGATATGTCGGAATACCAGCTTCAGGGCTCCGTGGATAAGCTTCTGGGTGAAAACCGTGACGATCCCGGTTTACTCGGGCGCGCGTTGCGAGCTGTCGGCAACGGCACGTTGCTCTTCGATGAAATCGACAAGGCACACCCACTGATCTTGGACATACTCCTGCAAATCCTTGAGGATGCGCGCGTCACTCTAGCGACTGGAGAAGTGCTTGATCTGCGTCCATTCTATATCGTCTGCACGTCAAACATCGGCTCGGAAGAGACGATGCGCATGGAATCTGCCCCATTCGCATCGGTTGAACGCACTGTATTGATGCGGGTGCGCGAGCGCCTGCGCCCAGAACTAGTCGGACGCGTCAACGAAATCGTGGTTTTCTCACGCCTCAGCTACGCCACCCAACGCGCGATCTGTGCAGGAATGATCGAGAACGAAATCGCCCGACTCGCCGTTCTTGGTTACGTGGTGGAAGCTACCGCGGAAGCAGTCGAATTTCTCGTGCGGCAAGGTTACCATCGTTCACTGGGCGCACGTCCGATGCGTGGGGCGGTCGAGCGTTTCATGCAGGATGCCGTGGCTGAGGCGTTGCTGCGCGGTGAAAAACCCTCGGGTCGGTTCGATGTGATCCGCGATGGCGGAAGTTTGGGGTTGGTCGAATCGGACGGCCGGAGAGATGTCAGACTATTCTAGTATCCCTCAATTGGGTCGCCACAAGCATGGTATGCCAGAACTGGCCTGATTGTGCACACGTGCGCGTCGGTTGATGGCTGTCACGCGCGTCGTTTCCGGAGCGGCTGCGATGAAATTTCATCATCCGAAGCCCGATCACTGTAAATAAAGAGGCCCGCGCTGGAAGCGCGGGCCTCTTTGGAAACGAAGATAGGACTAGTTGTTTACCGTGAGATCATTGGCTTTTAATGACGCCGTTACCGACCACATAGTGCTTGTAGACACTGCCCGTCCAGTAGGTGGCGAGGCCGGTGGGGGTCGAGGCGGCGGGCGAGATCGAGTAGAAGCTGCCGGCGCCATTGTCTTCCTGGGCGACGTTGGGAGTGCCGCTGAGGTTGGAGGCGCGGTAGAAGCGCGATGGGTTGCTATTGTCCGTGATGAAGAGATTGCCGTTGGCGACGGAGATCGGGCCGGGATTGCTCAACGTGCCAGAGCCGACGTCAATTGGACTCCAAGAGTCGCGATTGCCAGTCTGGGCACCATTTACGAGCCAGACTTTGCCCTTCATCGAAATGAAAAGACGGACGACTCCGGCGCTGGGAATCTGAACGACCATGAAGCCGGTAAAGTCGCTGCCGCCGGTCATGTCCGTGTTTCCGCCAGCGTGGGAATCGTTCCATACATTGGTCCACGTGGCGCCGTTGTTGGACCCACGCCACAGTCCGGTTTCACGATCGAGGAGGAATACGGCGGAATCGAGGGCCCATACCATGGGGGTCTGCATGGGCTTGCGTGGCGAGCCCATGGCGGTGGCGCTGACCTGGGTCCAGGTCATGGTGGCAGGAGGCGTGGCGGTCGTCCAAGAGGAGCGCCATACGCCTTCGCCATCGGTTGCGGCTAGCAGGTAGCGGGTCGACCCAATCTTGCGGAACGAGATTGCGAAGACTCCGCGGCTGCCGGTCGCAGCGCCGAGGTCGAGATCGGTCCAACTGGGAGATGCGCCGTAGGGATCGGGGCACCAGTAAACCTCGCCGCCGTCGCGATGCTTGGGGGTTCCGGTCTGATCGCGATTGGTCGTGCAGAAATACACTTGGGACGGCGTGCCCGATCCCGCCGAAGTATCGAGAGCGACGTCGGGTCCGACATTGCCGACAGTGCCTGGAGAAAAGCGTTTGGCCGTCGCCAGGCCATCGTTCGAAGCGATGAATTTCCAGTCGGTGTTTCCGATGTAGATTCGATTGCCGGAACCCACGTTCGGATCCACGACGGCGGTTCGGTTGTAGGCGACCTGAAGGCCTTTGACGATAGGCCACCAGTTGGTACCGCCATCCAGCGAGCGCCAAGCGCCCGAACGGCCCGCGACGTAGATATGCTGGCTGTTGGAGGGATTGATAACAATCTGCGCGGCGACGAAAGTGCCTTTGCCAAGCATGAATCCCTGCATCTGTGTCTCATTGTCCTTCACGAACCACCACGGGGTGGTCGTGCCGCCGGAGGAACTCGCTAGATTATAATGCACGCCGGCCTGCGAATTGTCGTAGGGGTCTGCAGGAGTGAGGCTGACGTTGGCGAAGGTGAAAGCGGTGGTGCTGCTGGTCGCCTTCATGACCGAGCGGAAGTTGCCGCTGCCGTCGTCGCTGGCGGCGTCGCAACCGATGTAGAGGGTTACGTTCGAGCCACTGACAAAGCCATCGATGGAGGCCCAGCGCGAAGAAGACGGCACGCTCGTGCTGCCGATCTTGGTCCATGTGGTCGCGGTGGCACCGTTGCCGCCGTTGTAGGTTATTTGATATACTCCGTTGTTGTTGCAAACGGCGTAGAATCGATCGTCGGCCCCGAGGTAGACGATCTCCTCGACCTTGGCCGGAGCACCTGTCTGCTGGGTGAACGTGATATTGGAGGCGGTGGCAGTATTTATATTATTGCTGAGATAGCATCCATCCCAGGTAGCCACGAGCATGACATTGGCGCGACCGGAGGTATAGGGCACGCAAATACCGCGGATGAATTTTCCGCCAAGCGCACCGCCCGAAGTGCCAGCCGCCTCCCAATTGGCGCCGCCGTCGGCCACCGTCGACCGCACTACGCCGTCGCGGAACGTTCCGATGAAGAGGTTGCCCGTGGTATTGTGCGCAATGAGTTTTCCCGTGCTGCGGGGGTGTTCGGTCGGGGCGCCGACCTGCTCGTCCGCTTGATTGCTGCCCCACGTCTGAGGCACCGTGCTCATGAGCTCCCAGTGATCGCCGCCGTCCGTCGATCGAAGAAAGCCGCCGCCGCTCAGGGTGTCGGTGGTGCTATTGTAGCTGCAGCCGAAGGCGGCATAAATTACATCCGATGTCGGGCCAAATGACACTGCGGAGATACTCTGTGTTTTGCCGAACATAGGCAACGTGCCGGCGGCATTCAACTCCTGTGGATTGAAGGTGGCGCCCTTGTCGAAAGATCGGAACATGGCCGATGTGTCAGACCCCATGACGACGTGGCTTCCGTTGAAGGGATCGACCGCGACGACATTCTGGAATCCGCCGCCATCCGCGGCGCTTGCGACGAATGTCGTGGCGGAGCGGGCGAGTTGCGGGATCAGTGCGACGCCGATGAGGATCGCCGTGGCGAAACGTAGGGTGGGGGCGAAACGAGAGGATTCGCAGCGAATGCTCTCGGGGGGTGTATATGATGATGTCGATGTCATGGGGAGAGGGGAGAATGCAGCTGCGCCATAGCGGAGTGCCGCCGGAAGGTAGCGGGGGACTTCCGAATTTGGGTATTATGGCGGCGGATACGAATGCGTCTGAGCCGAATACTTTCTGGTGGGATGAAGAGCCTGCCCGCAGGGTTCGAGGCCCGCGAAACGCGCTTTCGTGGGGCAGACTACTTCAGAATCTCGATTAGGTGAAAGTAGGCGTTGCCGGACACATTGGTGATCTTGAAGTCTGGCGATGTCGTGGTGCCGCCGCCGTCAGGTATCGCCGTGACGTTGCTGAAGGTTTTTGTATTCCAGCCGCCGGTGCCGCCGATGACTGTGGATCCGACCTGCACGAGCGTTCCTGCGGCGTTGCGGACGTGGAGATTCCAACTCGCAGTCGTCGGCGAATACCAAGTGACTTTGATCGTGTAGCCGGAGCTCAACTGGCTCGCGAAGCCCGGCAGGATCGAAAACTTGGCTACGCCGGAGTTGCCGAAGCGGCGCGAATACATTCCTTCATAGTTAACGCCGACACCGACATCCTGGTGATCCGTGACGCCGGCATCGGCCGCATTGAGGTGGCTGAGGAAGAAGCCGAGTTTGGTGCGCGCGGGACTTGTCCCGGAGGCAGGCACATCGAGGAAGGCGATCCAGGCTCCGGGTGAGCCTGTCGCATCGTTGACGTAGCCGGCGTATTTATTGAAAAACTGAATGCCTTGAACGTAACCTGCCTTGTTGAGCAGGAACTCCTCGAAGTCCAAACCGTAGACCCCGCCATAACACGCGCCGGTATCGAGTTTGGCGAGCTGCCGCCAATAGAACTCCTGGTTCGCATTCCCGTTTGCCGGAGTGTGACCACTTACATTGGTGGTGGATTCCTTGAAGTCCTCCCAATATCCGAGGGTCGTGCCCGGATCGCCGGGGTTGCGGCACCTCAATTTCATCAAGTCGTAACGATCGCGGGGATACGTTCCTCCCCATAGGACCTGTGACTCCCCACCCGTATCGAGCGCCATTGTGTTTCCGAAACTGAATCGTCCATCCAGCCACGACGCCGAAACATATTTCGTCAGCCCTTTTACCCGTAGCGCGGTCTTGATCTGCATCCCCGTCGTGAACTCGTCATGGAAATGCTGGATGATGTTCCGGAGGTAGCTCTCGGTGTGGGTGAGCCCCGACGAAGAGATGATATCGTCGCAATCCGGGCCATAAGGCACGGCTCCTGGATTGGTGTTTCCCGTCCAAGTGCTTCTTTTGCCGGTCTTGTTCCCATTGCCACTGGTATCGTTCACGAGCACGATGTCGTCCTCGGCGGTGAGCTCATCCCAATCGGCGATCTCGGTGTTGAAAGCGTTGTTTTGCACGCGCACGCCGATGATTGTGCCGCGCTGCTGCGACGGGAGCCCTCGAATATAGGCCGCCAAGTCGGAGATCATATCGCGGTAGTAGGCGATATAGTCCGGGTCCCAAAACTGAGGGGCGTCTTGACCGCGGCTTTGGCCGACACACGCAACATTCTTGAAGACCCATTGCGGCGGCCCGGCATTCACCTGCAGCATGATCTTCTGGCCGTTTGCGACGGCTGCGGAGATGTCGCCGTTCAAATCCGCCCA
>Ga0075163_10007763_pt1 | contig 14157 bp, 12 predicted proteins | sample JI1023141ADNA_FD_71478 | JGI IMG/M metagenome (GOLD analysis project Ga0075163, IMG submission 71478) | Wastewater effluent complex algal communities from Wisconsin, to seasonally profile nutrient transformation and Carbon sequestration -... | ecosystem: Engineered > WWTP > Effluent > Algae...
CGGCGCGCTTGCACCGCCACATCTATTCGGTGGGGGACACGGTGGCCCCCCAGGCGGCTTACACCGCCTTCCGCGGCCGCTTGCCGGCGTTGGCGCCGCTGCTGGCAAAGCGCGGCTTGCTCGAAGCGAACTTGCCGGGCGCGTGAGCCGGCCTGGCCGGCGCGTGGCCGGCCGGGCGGTCGACGCGGATGAAGCCCGGGCCGTCGTTGCGCTGGTAGTCCGGGCGGTCCTGGCGCTGGTAGTCAGGCCGCTCGCCACGTTGGAAAGCAGGGCGCTCCTGGTGCTGGAACTCCGGGCGATCGGCGCGTTGGAACGCTGGGCGGTCATGGCGCTCGAACGGGGCGCGATCCATCGGAGGGCGGCGGTCGCCTCCGGCGAAACGATCGTTGAAGCCGCGGTCATTGAAGCCCCGGTCATTGCGCGGTGCGCCACGGTGGCCAAACTCGTTGCCGCGTGAGAAGCCGCCGGTCTTGCCGCGCGGGGCGCCGGCACGGGGCGGGCGCTGCACGGTGTCGGGGGCCGGGCGGCTGGGTTCCAGGCCCTGCACGGTCGCGACCGGGATCGGCTGCGTGGTGTAGTGCTGGATGCGGCGGATCATCGGCACGTCGCGGCGCTCGGCCAGCGTGACGGCGCGGCCCGAGCGGCCCGCGCGGCCGGTGCGGCCGATGCGGTGCACGTAGTCCTCGGCCTTCAGCGGCAGGCCGTAGTTGATGACGTGGCTGATGGTCGGCACGTCGATGCCGCGGGCGGCCACGTCGGTGGCCACCAGGATGCGCAACTGGCGCGAGCGCAGGCCTTGAAGCACGCGGTTGCGGCGGCCTTGCGGCATGCCGCCGTGCAGCGCGGCGGCGGCGTGGCCCATCTCGTACAGGCGGTCGGCCAGGCGGTCGGCGTCGATCTGGGTGCTGGTGAACACCACGGCCTGGTCGACATCACGGTCGGTCAGCAGGTGGTCCAGCAATTGGTGCTTGTGGTCCAGGTCGTCGGCCCACATCAGCTCCTGGCTGATGTTCTCGTGCTTGGCGGTGTGGCCGGTGATCTCGATGCGTTCGACGTCCTGGTGCTGCAGGCGCATGGCCAACTGGCCGACCTGGCCGTCGAAGGTGGCGCTGGCCATCAGGGTCTGGCGGTTCTGGGGCAGCGAGGCGGCGATGTGCTCGATGTCCTCGATGAAGCCCATGTCCAGCATGCGGTCGGCTTCGTCAAGCACCAGCATTTCGACGTTGTCCAGCACGGCCTTGCCGCTGCCGAGGTGGTCGATCAGGCGGCCGGGGGTCGCGATGAGGATGTCCAGCGGGCTGCGCAGGGCTTTCAGTTGAGCCGGATACGGCACGCCGCCGACCACCGAGGTGACGGCCAGGAACGGCACATTGCGCCCGTAGTTGGAGGCCGCCTTGGCGACCTGCATGGCGAGTTCACGGGTGGGCACCAGCACCAGGATGCGCGGGCCGCGCACCACATTGCGCTGCGGCTTCTGGGTCGGATCCTGGCGGGCGGCCAGCACCTTCATCAGCGCGGGCAGCACGAAGGCAGCCGTCTTGCCGCTGCCGGTGTTGGAGCACACGCGCAGATCCTTGCCGGCGAGCGCGGCCGGGATGGCGCGGGCCTGCACGTCGGTGGGGTGTTCGTATTGGGCGGCGCGCAGTGCGCTCACCAGGGCCTCGTCGAGGCCAAGCGATTCAAAAGTCATGACTAGTCCTAGGCGCCGGCCGTTCAAGGCTTGGGCGCGCGGTGGGGCTGTGAAAACACATCGCCGCCGACCGCGTCCGCCAGAGGCACCGGCACTTCAACGAGTGCGGCACATGGCGCGGACCTTCAAGAATGTCACCTTTGCGGCCATCCGGTTGGACGGTGGCTGCCGGGTGAGGTGTACCGGGAGGTCAGAGGGGATGAACTCAAAGGCACTGTGCATTGCGCCACAGTGCAGCCTTTGATTCTAGCGTAAACCCGGAGCGCTTGCGCGTGAATTGTGTCGCGATCATCGCTTACGCTGCGCGACCCGTTTGCGCCATGCTCGGCAGCCACGACCTCCACGCCCGTTACCAGCCCCTCAAATGACCTTGCACCTGCCCACCCTGATGCTGGTGCTGATCGTCGGCTTCCTGCTCATGCTGCTTGAGTTGGCAGTGGCCCGTTCGGCCTGGATACGCAGCCCCGAGCTGCGCATCTGGAACTGGGGTGGCTGGGCGATCCTGGGCGGGTTTGTTGGCCTGGCGGCGCGGTTGACCGTACCTGAATGGATCTCGATTCTGGTGGGCAACGGGCTGATCCAGATCGGAATGGCCATCTACGCCCGGGCGATCTACCGCTTCGTGGCGCAGTCCGAGCCGCCGCGCTGGATCACCGGCTTCACCGTGCTGGCCTTGATCGCCCTGGCTCTGATGCTGCCCTGGCCCCTGCACCAGAGAACCTCTGTCCTGTCGTTCTTGTTCATCGTGCCGTTGGTGCCTTGTGCCTGGCTGATCTACCGGCATGCCTGGCACGCCGAACGCTCGCTGCGCAGCATTGCGTTCACCTTCAGCCTGTGCATCGTGGCACTGTTGGTGCGCGGCGTGCACGCCCGGCTGTCACCGCAGGAATACACCAACCTGTTGCAGGCGAGCTTCGGGCAGGGCGGCACCTTTCTGATGGCCTTCGTCGCCTTGCTGGGTGCCGGTTGGGGTTTCGTGTTGGCCGGCTTCGAACGCACCGCCAGCCAACTGGAGGTGTTGGCCACGCACGACGGCCTCACAGGCTGCGTCAACCGGCGCACCGCGGACGCCATGCTGAGCCATGCCCTCGCACGTGGCCGGCGGGATGGCTCGCCAGTGGCCCTGGTGCTGATCGACATCGACCACTTCAAGCAAATCAATGACCGGTATGGCCACGCAACCGGCGACGAGGCCCTGCGCGCCTTTGCCGCGGCCGTCCGCCTGAGGTTGCGAAACTCGGACGTCTTCGGCCGTTGGGGTGGGGAGGAGTTTGGTTTGATCCTGCCGGCCACCGACAGGCCCGGGGCAATGCGCCTGGCCGAAGAGGTGCGTGCCAGTGTCGAGGCGCTGGAACTGCAGGCTCCTGACTCCGGGACCATTGCCGTGCGCATGTCTGCCGGCGTGGCCATCGCCCCGTCGGACAGCGAGTTGAAGTCGGCCACGCTGTATCGGCTGGCCGATCAGGCGCTTTACGCTGCCAAGCACCAAGGGCGCAACCGGGTGGTCTTGGCCGAAGCATGAGCCCTGGGCCGTGCCCCGCTGCGGAACCCGGATGATCGGATTGACTCAGAATTCTGGCCTGTCACCGATTGCCCAAGTTGAGCCCAAACCATTCGTACCCCGCGGACCACGTTGAAGCGTCCGCAAACTCCCACACCGCACTTCGACATGGGCTGGCCGCCTGCTCCCTGGTGGGAATGCTTGCTCACGGTTTGCCTGCCATGGCGCAAGCTGTCGCACCCGTGGCCCCAGCGGCCAGCAGTGCCGCAGCCCGCCCGGACAGCGCTGCGCCACAGCGTGTCGAGGTCACGGGCGAACGCGAGAGCGACACCGACAAGCGGCGCCTGTCCACCGCCGCGAAGATCATCGTCGGCCGCGACGAGATCGAGCGCTTCGGTGACGCGTCGCTGGGCGACGTACTGAAGCGGCTACCCGGCGTCACCATCGGTGGCCGGCCAGGCCGCGGAGGCGCCATCCGGATGCGCGGCCTGGGCGGTGGCTACACCCAGATCCTGCTCGATGGCGAACGCGTGCAGGGCGGGCTCTCGCTGGATTCGATCGATCCCGAGATGGTCGAGCGCATCGAGATCCTGCGCGCTCCCACTGCCGAAACCGGCGCCCGGGCGATCGCCGGCACCATCAACATCATCACGCGTGAAGGCTTTCGCAAGCGCCTCAACGACCTGAAGCTCGGTTTCGGTTTGGAGAACGGCGCCCTGGCTCCCAGTGTCAACTGGACGCGTGACGACAAGCTGGGCGAGATGAACTACAACGTCTCAGGGACTGTCTGGCGTTGGCGCCGAGAGGACGAGGGCAGCGTCACCACCGTCTCGCCCGAATTCGACCAGACCGAGATCAGCCGTTCGTCGGATCACCGGCACGGTGGGAACCTCAACGCGCGCCTTCAATGGCCTCTGGGCGAGGGCACCTCGCTGATGGTCATGCCGTTGTTGGTGTTCTCGGAGGGCGGGAGCCGCCGCAGCTCTGAGCTCGATCTGCGTCGCCTGCCGCCGCCGGACATCGAGACCTTCGACCACAGCACCGGTGACGGCGAGAGCCGTTTCGCGCTGGCCCGCCTGAACGCACAGTACCGCCATCGCCTGGGCGACGGCGGGCGCGTGGAGTGGCGCGGTGGCATCGGCAGCTCGCAGTCCCGCGGCAGCTCGGTTCGCCAGGAGTTCGATGCCGGCGAGCAGTTGTTGCGCACCTCGGTCGACGACCAGGATTCGCGGGAGCGCAGCGCCCATCTCAACGCCAAGTACAGCGTTTTGCTGGAGGGCGATCACAGCCTGGTCACGGGTGCCGAGGTCGACATGGCCCGGCGCACCGAGACCCGCGGCACGCTGGAGAACGGGGTGGCGCAGCTCACTGACTTTGGCGACAACCTGCGCGCCAGCACGCGGCGCTACGCGGCGTACGGGCAGGACGAGTGGAACCTCACCCCCGAGTGGTCGGCCCATGCCGGCCTTCGCTGGGAGGGTATTGCCACGGAAGGCCAAGGCGCCGGCACCGGCACCGACAAGAACCGCTCCAGCGTCTGGACACCGTTGCTGCACGCCGCCTGGAAACCTGATCCGAAGAGCCGCGACCAGATCCGCATCAGCCTGACGCGGAGCTACCGGTCACCTACCCTGCAAAACCTGCTCGGCCGGCCTTCGCTGTCCAACCGCTACCCGGTGTCCGGCGAGAACACGCCGACCAGCCCGGACCGCGCCGGCAACCCGGGCCTGCAGCCAGAACTGGCGACTGGCGTCGACCTGGCTGTGGAGCGCTACCTTCCCAACGGCGGCCTGCTGAGCGCCAACCTGTTCCATCGCCGCATCCAGGACCTGATGCGAACGGTGACGGTGCTGGAGGAGGTGCCATGGTCCGATCAGCCGCGGTGGGTGGCTCGGCCGCGGAACATCGGCAAGGCCACCACCCAGGGGCTGGAGTTGGAGGCCAAGTTCCGGCTCAACGAACTTGTCGACGACGCGCCTGCCGTGGATCTGCGCGCCAACCTCAGCGTCTTCCGTTCGACGGTCGACAGCGTGCCCGGCCCGAACAACCGGCTGGACCAGCAACCCGGCGGCACGGCCAACATGGGTGCCGACTACCGCGTGCCAGGGTGGCCGCTGACGATGGGCGGCAACGTCAACCTGACGCCCGGCTACACCACACGGCTGTCCGAGAGCCAGTGGCTGATCCAGTCGGCCAGGCGGGTGGTCGACGCCTATGTGCTGTGGTCCATCAACCCGGACTTTCGCGTGCGGGTGACGGCCAGCAATCTGCTGCAGGAGGATTCGATGAGCACCAGCCTGGTGGCCGACGAATCGGCGTTCAGCACCGCTCCGACCTTCGTCAACTGGCGGGTGCAGGTCGAGATCAAACTTTAGGTGGGGCACCCGCCGAGCGGGTCAGGCGGCCGCTGGAGGAGGCGGCCCGGCCTTCACGGCGATGCGCTCATTGCCGAACGTCACCATCTGGCCCGAGCGGATCTTGCAGGTCTTGCGGGTCTCGACTTGGCCGTCCACCCGCACCTGGCCCTCGCTGATCAGCATGCGTGCCGAGCCGCCGCTGGGGGCGAGGCCGGTGGCTTTGAGCAGGGCATCCAGCGGGATGTAGTCGCCGCGCAGCGGGAAATCCACAGGTGAGGTCATGAGCTTCATTGTCGCAGCGCGCTTCCAACACATGGGTTGACTTCCGTGCCTGGCAGCGGCAAAGTCGCGACCAGTTTCAACCCACCCACGAAGGAGCGAGCCATGGATACCTGCACCAACGCCCTCTCGTCGGGTCGCCTGAACGCCGCCACGCTGCGCTGACGGTCCTGTCCCAGGCCCGAAGCCGGCACCGGCTTCCGGGCGATCCGCACCCCACCTCTCGATGTGCACCCGCCTTGCCGGGTTCGCTGCCGCATGCGCCTGCGTGGTGCGTGCCACTTCCGTCCTTGCGGATCACGGAAACCTCTTCATCATGTTCGACTCGATTGATTTCGAATCCCTTCGCGGCATCGGCCTGACCCAGGCGCTGGTGGCGCAAATGTTCAACCTCGCCACCGAGCCCGGTGACCGCCTGATGCGGATCACCGAGGTCCAGCGTGACCGCCTGAGTCTGCACGACGGCCAGGCCGAGCACAGCGCGCAGGTCTGGCCCACGCTGCGTCTGGGCCTGCAGATGCAGGGCGAGTCGCTGGTTGTCGGCGATTGGGTGGCGGCGCGCGATGCCGGCGACAGTTGCTGGGCCGCGGCGCGCGTGCCGCCGACCAACCGGCTGGTGCGGCGCGACAGCAGCGGCCAGCGCCAGGGGCTGGTCAGCAATGTGGACACCGCGCTGCTGGTCATGGGGGCCGGGCTGGATTTCAACCTGCGCCGTCTCGACCGCTACCTGGCCCTGGTGCAATTGGCCGGTGTCACACCGCTGGTGGTGCTCAGCAAGGCCGACCTGTGCGCCGATCCCGATGCGCGCGTCGAGGCCGTTCGCCACCATGTCAGCGGCAGCGTCGAAGTGTTGGCGCTCAATGGCTTGGACCACCACGCTGCCGATGCGCTGCAACCCTGGCTGGGGGCCGGTCGCACGCTGGTGCTGCTGGGCTCCAGCGGTGCTGGCAAGAGCACGCTGACGAACACCTTGACCGGCCTGCCCGGCGGCCAATCCACCGGCGGCGTTCGTGGTGGCGACGAGCGCGGCCGCCACACCACCACCGCGCGGTCGTTGCACCGCTGCCCGGCCGGTGCCTGCATCATCGACACGCCCGGCCTGCGCGGCCTGCAACTCGACGCCGACGAGGCCCAGCTCGATGCGGTCTTCGATGACATCTCACGCCTGGCCAGTGCCTGCCGCTTCCGGGATTGCCGCCACGAGGCGGAGCCTGGTTGCGCAGTACGGCCGGCCGTGCCGGCCTCGCGCCTGCTGAGCTACCACAAGCTTCAGCGTGAGGCGCACCGACACGAGATGACGATCCAGGAGCGCCACCAGCAGTTGGCGGAGTGGAAGGCTCGCGGCCGCGCGGCGCGCGAGGTGGGCCGGTCCAAGCGTGGCTGAAGGCGCGCAGCCGTCAGAGTGGCCACGCCGAGCCGGGTCAGGTCAAGGTTTGGTGGTGGCCTTCCACTGCTCCACCGCCTTCATCGCGGCATTCACGTGACCGTCTGGGTCCATGCTGGAGTAGGCCAGCAGCACCTTGCCCTGAGGGCTGATGACGTAGGAGATGCGGTCGGCCATGTTGGGCACGATGGCCAGGCCGGCGTCGTATTGCTTGATGATCTTGGCGCCCGGGTCAGCGGCCACGGCAAACTGGTTGCGGCAGGCCTCGACCGAGAACTTCTTCAAGGTCTCGATGTCATCGTTCGACATGCCGACGACCGTGGCGCCCAATGCGGCGAACTTCGGCGTGGCCTCGGCGAACTGGTGCGCCTCGACCGTGCAACCGCTGGTGAAGGCCTTGGGGTAGAAGTAGAGCACCACCGGCCCCTTCTTCAGCGTCTCGGCCAGTGCGAAGCGGTAGGGCTTGCCACCCAGTGCCGCATCGGTGCTGAAATCCGGAGCACTGGCGCCGACGGCCAGGGCTGCGTGGGCGTTGCCGAGGCAGACAGAGAGCGCACCCAGGGCGGCCCAGCGGGTCAAGTGGTTCATGTTCATGGTGGAGATGGATCCCCGGGTTTGCCAAGAGTTCCCTGCTGTCCCGTTCACGGCTTGGGGCAATCGCAGGCGTCGTTGCCCATGTCCAGCACGATGCGCCAGACCCCTGGAGACTCCTGCCGCCAGACCGAATTGAAGCGCGCCACCAGCTTGCCCTGCGGGTCACGCACCGGGCCGCTGCTGAGGGCCATCTGGCCGGAGCCCAGCACCAGGACCTGATCAGGCTCCCAGGAGAACGGGGCCTGAGGCCCGTCGAAGAAGCGCTTCCATGCGGCGGCCACCTCGCCGGCGCCGCGCAACGGCCCCTTGCCGCCGGTGAAGGTGGCTTCAGCCGACAGGAACTTCGTGAACGCGGCATGGTCGCGGTCGGCCATGGTTCGAGCGAAGGCTCGCTCGGTGGCCTCCACCGCCTGGCGGAGTTGATCCAGATCCGGGGCTGCGCCTTGGGCCGAAACCACGCCGAGGCTGCCCCAGGCGAGACCCAGCGCGGCGAACCAACGGTGTACAGGCAGGTGTGTCATGGTTCCTCCTGGGTCGAAGGGCAACGCCGAACCTCGGTCTCATTCAGCACTTCGCCGAGTTCGGACAGGGTGTCGTCGCTATCGGCACCCTCGCATTGTGCGTCCGAATGGTGCCGGCCTTGCCGCATTCAGGTGAGCGCGGCAAGCACGTAGACTGCTTCCAGCCCGCAGGCGACCGGGCGACAAACAAGCCATCATGTCCGGGGGGAAAGAACCTTGCTGAATTCGCTGCGGCGGCGCCTGCAGCCGATGGGCAGGCCGTTCCGCTTGCTCATCGTCAGCGACGCGCTGATCTTGCTGTCGCTGATGGTCGGCCAGGTGGCCGTCCCTTGGTGGTTGGTGCATGAAGGCGGCGCGCACGACCTGGCATTGTGGGCTGGCGCCCTGGCGCTGGGCTCTCTCCTGGCCTTGCCATTGATGTCGCCCTTGGGTGACCGCGTCAGCAAGCGCACCTTGATCAGTGCCGGCGTGGCCCTGTCGCTGGCCAAGGGCTTGGCACTCGCTGCGCTGGTGCAGGCCGGGCGGTATCACATCGGCATGGTCATCGCGCTGGAACTGGTTGGGGTCGTGGCCATGGCAGCGCTCATGCCGGCCATCTTCAGCATCGTGGCGGAACTGCTGCCGGCGGAGCAGTTGAACGAGGGCCTGGCCTTGCAAAAGAGTGCGCAGGCGCTGGGGCGCTTGCTGGGCCCGGTGCTGGGTGGTGGCATGCTGGCGTTGGGCGGCAGCGCATTGGCGCTGTGGGGCCACGTGGTGCTTCTCGCCTTGGCGTTCGCACTCGCCTTGCGCATCGAAACCGCGGCAGCAGCACTCGGTGTGGCCAACGCGGCACACTGGTGGCGGGACCTGCGCGCCGGCCTGGCAGCCAAGTGGCACCTCCGCCTGGAGCGTGGGTGGACCTTCGTGTCCTTCTGCGTCATGGTTTTTTTCAGCCCGGCGATTGGCATGCTGGTGCCGTTGAAGGTGCAGGCGCTGGGCTTGTCAGGCGCGTGGCTGGGGGCGTGTGAGGCGGGGCTGTCGGCCGGCATGCTGGTCGGCTCGCTGGGCTACTCGACTTGGCTGGCCGAGCGCGTTGGCAGGTTTCGAGCCAGCGTGGGCTCGATCCTGCTGGAGGGCGTGTGTGTCGCCCTGATGGGCCATGTGCGCTCGCCCTTGGTGCTGGTGGGGCTGCTCGGCGTCGTCGGCCTGTGCATTGCCACGGTGTCCCTGGTGGGGCAGACACACCGCATGCTGGCCATTCCACCGCACTACCGCTCGCGCATGACCTCGGTGAACATGATGGTCTTCCAGGTGGCCGGCGTCATCGGGCCGGCTCTCGCCGGCTGGGGCCTCGGCAGCCTGTCGGTTGATGCGGTCTATGGCTGGTTCGGTCTGGGCCTGTTCACGGTTGGCCTCGGCTACTTTGCGGTACCGGGTTTCCGTGCCTTCCTGAGCTTGTCGCACGATGAGGCCAGCGGCCACTACGGCCGCACGCACCCTGAGTTGTTCCATTGACATGCTGGCTGCTGGCACCTTGCCGGTAGCATCAATGCCTTTCCGGAGCTCCAACGACCATGGCCGCCGCCAGCCTGCTTGCCCTGCTTGACGATATTGCCACCGTGCTCGACGACGTCGCGGTGCTCACCAAGGTGGCCGCCCGGAAGACCGCCGGCGTGCTGGGTGACGATCTGGCCCTGAACGCGCAGCAGGTGGCTGGCGTCAGCGCCGACCGTGAGTTGCCTGTGGTCTGGGCCGTGGCCAAGGGTTCGCTGCTCAACAAGGCGATCCTGGTGCCCAGCGCCCTGGCCATCAGTGCTTTCGCGCCGTGGTTGATCACACCCTTGCTGATGGTCGGTGGAGCCTTCCTGTGTTTCGAAGGTGCCGAGAAACTTGCCCACCGCTTCCTGCACAGCCCCACGGAAACCGACGCCGAGCGTGCAGCGCTGACCGAGGCCCTCGTGAAAGGTTCAGCAGATCTGATGGCCTTCGAGAAAGACAAGATCAAGGGCGCCGTGCGCACCGATTTCATTCTTTCGGCGGAGATCGTCGCGATCACGCTGGGCAGCGTGGCCGATGTGCCGCTACCGACCCAGGCCGCCGTGCTGGCGGCGGTGAGCCTGGCCATGACGGTCGGGGTCTATGGTTTTGTCGCTGGCATCGTCAAGCTGGACGACGCCGGCCTGGCGCTGAGCCGGCGGCCCGGTGCCCTCTCACAGCGCGTGGGGTCGATGCTCCTCCTGGCCGCGCCCCGGCTGATGCGTCTGCTGGCGGTGTTGGGTACCGCGGCGATGTTCCTGGTGGGTGGTGGCATCCTGGTGCACGGCGTGCCAGCCCTGCACCATGCGGTTCAGTCACTGGCCGCCGCGGGTGGCGCGCCAGGTTGGCTGTGGGAGATGGCGGGCAATGCGCTGGCCGGCATGGTGGCGGGCGTGCTGGTGCTGGGCGGGGTGAGCCTCGTGCAGCGCTGGCGGCCCTCGGCGACGTCGGATAAACGCTGACAAGGCCGCGCGCTGCACGCCGACATCGCACAGCGGCCGGGCGCCGATGTCAACCGAACCCTTCCCACCTAGAGTTATGGGTGTGTGCACGCCATGTCGCGTGTGCCCCGGAGTCGGATGTCATGAGCACCAGTACCCTGAGCGCGACGATGCAACCCCACTACGAGTTGCGCTTCCGATCCTTGTTCAACCAGGGCAGGGCCTTGGCCTTTCCGTGCGACGCGGGCGGCCATGTCGATCTGGATGCTTTGAGCGAGCGCGCCCGCGAGAACTACTTCTACGCTCGCGCCGTGGTGGGTTTCGAATACGCCCAGCCTGCCGTCATGGCCGACTATTCACACTGACCAGCAGTGGGCGGGGGCTCGGCTGAGTACCTGGCCAGCAGCACCTCCCGGCGGGGCGGGTGCAGATTGGCACGGCGCACCTCGCCGCCATAGTGCGCCAGCACTTTGGGGTCCATCACCCTGAACCACAACGCGGGCACATAGGCCAGCAGCAGCATGGCGGCGTAACCCGAGGGCAATTGCGGGCTTTCCTCGAAGTGCCGCAGCGCCTGATAACGCCGTCCCGGATGTGCGTGGTGATCGCTGTGGCGTTGCAACTGGTAGAGGAACAGGTTCGACAGCACGTGACTGGAGTTCCACGAGTGGCGCGGGTCGCACGGCTCACGGCGGCCGTCGGGCCGCAGCGAGCGCAGCAGACCGTAGTGCTCGATGTAGTTCACCACCTCCAGCAGCGAAGCGCCGTAGAGCGCCTGCACCAGCAGGAACAGCAGGACAAGGGGGCCGAAGGCAGCCATCAACGCGGCATAGAACACCGCCGTCATCGCCCAAGCCTGAAGCAACTCGTTTTGCCCGTGCCAAGTCGGCAGGCCGCGTGCGCGTAACCGGGCGGCCTCGATGTCCCAGGCAGAGCGCACGCTGCCCCACATGGTGCGCGGCAGGAATTCCCAGAAGCTCTCGCCCATCCGGGCACTGGCCGGGTCTTCCGGCGTCGCCACCCGCAGGTGGTGCCCGCGGTTGTGCTCCACATAAAAGTGCCCGTAGGCCACCGGCGCGAGCGCGATGCGTGAGAGCCAGCGCTCCCAGCGCGGCCGCTTGTGCCCCAACTCGTGTGCGGTGTTGATGGCCACGCCATTGATCCCGCCCACGGTGAGCACCAGGCCGACCCAGCCAGTGACCGACAGGTCATGGCTTGCCGCCAACCAGGCACCGATCACCGTGGCGGCAAACTGGAACGGGACGAAGGCCACCACCACGGCGCGGTAGTAGTTGTCGGCCTCCAGATGCTTCAACGCGGCCTCGGGTGGGTTCCGGCGATCGGGCCCCAGCGCGGCGTCGACCAGCGGGATCACGCCGTACATCACCGCGGGCAACAACCAGAGCCAGAACTCGTGCCCCGTGCGTGCGAAGTTGACCAGGTGCCAGGCTGCACCGACCGCGAAGAACGGGCTCAACAGCCAAAGGTGCCGGCGTGGGTCGCGCCAGGGGCGGCCTTCGGCGGCCGGCGGGGCAGAAACGGTCGGTGGCATGAGGGCATCGTCGCGCAGGGCCGTGGCCAGGTCAATCCGGGGCGGCGCCTGGGGCGGGTATCGTGCGGGGATGAGATTGCTGCTGGCCCCGATGGAGGGCCTCTTGGATCACCTGTTGCGCGATGCGCTCACCCGCGCCGGCGGCATTGACCGTTGCGTGAGCGAGTTCATCCGCGTCACCGACATGCTGCTGCCCGAGCGGGTGTTCCGCCGCATCGTGCCCGAACTGGCGAACGGCGGCTTGACGCCAGCCGGCGTGCCAGTGCGCGGACAACTGCTGGGCTCGGACCCAGCCTGTCTGGCCGACAACGCGGCGCGCCTGGCGTCGCTCGGGCCGACCGGCGTGGACCTGAACTTCGGCTGTCCGGCCAAGGTGGTCAATCGCCATGGCGGCGGCGCCACTCTGCTGGACGACCCGGAACTGCTGTGGCGCATCCTCACGGCAGTGCGCCGGGCGGTGCCCGCCGGCCTGCAGGTTTCGGCCAAGATGCGGCTGGGCAACGAGAGCGATGCCCGCGCCGAGGAGTGCGCGATTGCACTGGCCGAGGGGGGTGCCGATGAAATCGTCGTCCATGCACGTACCAAGCGTGACGGCTACCGCCCGCCCGCCTACTGGGAGCGGGTGGCGCATGTGCGCGCCGTGGTCAAGGTGCGGGTGGTTGCCAACGGCGAGGTCTGGACAGTGGATGACGCGCTGCGCTGCCTGGCCGTGAGCGGCTGCGATGACCTGATGCTGGGCCGTGGCATGGTCGCCGACCCCGGCCTGGCGATGGCATTGCGGCAGGCGTGTGGCGGGCAAGCCGTCGGCCAGCCGATGCCGTGGGCGCGGCTGCATCCCCTCGTGCGCTTGTTCTGGGAAGGCACCGAGCGGCATGTCGCTGCACGCCACCGCGCAGGGCGGGTGAAGCAGTGGCTCAACTTCCTGCGCCGCCGCTTTCCTGAGGCCGAGATGCTTTACCAGCGCCTGCGCACCGTCAACGACCCGGCGCTGGTGCGCAGCGTGCTCGCGGTGGATTGAGCCGGCTCAGTCAATGTCGAACAGGTCGCGCAGGTCGTGGTCCCAGTCGGCCAGGTCGTCCTGGGACGCGTCCAGCCAATCGAGCGAACGGGCGCCGTATCGCGTCCAGTCTGAATCCGCCTCCAGGCCCTCGTTCAACCGCACCAGGTGCTCGGCCACGTGCAACGCGGCGACCAGGTTGTGCACGTCGGTGTCGGTGCCGCGCTCGCCCACCGTGTCCAGGTCGTGATGGCGGCGGATCGCCGTCATCACCGTGGGCCCGAGGTTCCAGACCCTCGCGACCAGGGCCCCAACCACCGCATGGTCCGTCCGGTGGTTGGCGTTCTCCGTGCCGATGAAAGGGCGGTCCAGTCTCGCGTTGGCCTCGACGAGGGTGCCCGAGTAGCCCTTGAGGCTCTGTAGCATCACTGGCATGCCAACGTGTGAGAACAGGCCACAGGTGTGGGCCACATCCGGCGACACGCCCGGAAGCCGGCGCGCCAGGTAGCCCATGGCCAGCGCGCGCTTGCTGCCGCGCTCCCAGAAACGCTTCAGGTGCGGGCTGTTGACCGGGATCGCGCGGCGCACCAGATAGCTGGTCATTTCTGCCGCTGTCTGGGCCAGGCCCAGGCGGTTCATCGCCTGGCCGACGGTGTGCACCGGTATGCCATTGCCGTACAACGCCGAGTTGGCACTGCGCAGCAGCGCAGCGGACATGGCCACGTCGCAAGAGGCGATGCGCGCGACCTCGGCCAGGTCCGGCTCCGGCTGATCCAGCACCGCCTGCATGCGCACCAGCAGGGCCGGGCAGGGCGGGATCACCAAT
>Ga0075163_10007766_pt1 | contig 14155 bp, 12 predicted proteins | sample JI1023141ADNA_FD_71478 | JGI IMG/M metagenome (GOLD analysis project Ga0075163, IMG submission 71478) | Wastewater effluent complex algal communities from Wisconsin, to seasonally profile nutrient transformation and Carbon sequestration -... | ecosystem: Engineered > WWTP > Effluent > Algae...
CTGGCCCTGCGCGGCCACAAGACCGCGGTGATCGACTTCGACGTGGGCCTGCGCAACCTCGACCTGATCATGGGCTGCGAGCGGCGCGTGGTCTACGACCTGATCAACGTGATCCAGGGCGAGGCCAACCTGAACCAGGCCCTCATCAAGGACAAGCAGTGCGACAACCTGTTCGTGCTGGCCGCCAGCCAGACGCGCGACAAGGACGCACTGACGCAGGACGGCGTCGAGAAGGTGCTCACCGACCTGGCCGAGATGGGCTTCGAGTACATCGTGTGCGACTCGCCTGCCGGCATCGAGACCGGTGCGCTGATGGCCATGCACTTCGCCGACGAGGCCCTGGTGGTCACCAACCCCGAGGTGTCGTCGGTGCGCGACTCCGACCGCATCCTCGGCATCCTGGCCAGCAAGACCAAGCGCGCCATCGAGGGCAAGGAGCCCGTCAAGGAGCACTTGCTCATCACCCGTTACAACCCCAGCCGCGTGGTAGGCGGGCAGATGCTGTCGCTCGAAGACGTGCAGGAGATCCTGCGCATCCCGCTGATCGGCGTGGTGCCCGAGAGCGAGTCGGTGCTCGAATCGTCCAACCAGGGCGTGCCGGCCATCTATGCCAAGGGCACGCCGGTGAGCGAGGCCTACAAGGACGTGGTGCGCCGCTTCCTGGGCGAGACGGTGGCCATGCGCTTCACCGACGCCGAGAAGCAGGGCCTGTTCAAGCGGCTCTTCGGTGGGAGGTAAGCAAGCATGTCGCTTCTGTCATTCCTGCTCGGTGAAAAGAAGAAGACCGCCTCGGTCGCCAAGGAGCGGCTGCAGATCATCCTGGCGCACGAGCGCTCGGGCCGCGGCTCGCGCGCCGACTACCTGCCGCAGTTGCAGCAGGAGCTGATCGCGGTGATCTCCAAGTACGTGAAGATCGCTCCCGGCGACATCAAGGTGAGCCTGGACAAACAGGACAACTTCGAGGTGCTGGAAGTGAAGATCGAGCTGCCCGACGCCGCGCGCTGAAGCGCGCCCCAGGGCGCGCGATGCGCCAGCCGAGTGCACCATGAGCCACGACCTGCCCTTTCTGTCGGGCTACCCCGAGCACCTGCTGGCCGGCGTGCGCGAGGCCCTGGCCGAGGGCCGCGTGGCCGACGCGCTGGCGCGCCGCTACCCCGAGGCCAACACCATCCGCAACGACGCGGCGCTGTACGAGCACGCGATGGCGCTGAAGCAGCGGTACCTGCGCAACGCTCCGCTGCTGGCCAAGGTGGCCTTCGACAACCGCCTGCAGATCGACCAGCGGGCGCTCGGCACGCTCACCGCGGTGTCGCGGGTGCAGGGCGGCCAGCTCAAGGCCAAGCGCGAGATCCGGGTGGCGGCGGTGTTCAAGGACGCCCCTGCCGCGATGCTCGACATGATCGTCGTGCACGAGCTCGCCCACCTGAAGGAGCGCGAGCACAACAAGCCCTTCTACGCGCTGTGCGATCACATGCTGCCGGGCTACCACCAGGTGGAGTTCGACACGCGCCTGTACCTCACCTGGCGCGCCGTGCAGGCGGCTTGATCTCGATGCGGACGGTGGCGCCGTGTCCCGGCGTAAGCTGGCCTGCCACGGTATCGCCATGACGCTCACCACCTTTCTACTTCAGACGCTGTTGTCGCTGGCGCTGGGCTCCTTCATCGGCCTGGAGCGGCAGTGGCACCGCCGCCTGGTCGACCTGAAGACCAACGCGCTGGTGTGCATGGGCGCGGCACTGTTCATGATGGTCACCGCGGGCCCCGGCGGCATGGTCGACCCGATCCGCATGGCCGCTCAGATCGTCGTCGGCGTGGGCTTCATCGGCGGCGGCCTGCTGTTCCGGGAGGGCACGCAGACCCGCGGCATCAACACGGCCGCCACGCTGTGGTGCAGCGCGGCCATCGGCACGCTGTGCGGCATGGGCCGCGGCTGGGAGGCCAGCGTGGCCGCGGCCGTGCTGGTGCTGGCCAACATCGCGCTGCGCATCGTGGCGCGGCGGCTGCAGTTGCGCATGGGCCTGAACGACAGCCTGACCGAGCAGCTGAGCTTCGAGGTCGAGTGCGAGCCCGACCAGACGCCCACGGTGCGCGCCGCGCTGGAGGCCGTGCTGGTGCTGCGTCACGGCGAGTTGCGCGCCGTGAGCGAAGTCCGCACCGGGCGCGGCACCACGCAGCTGGTGGTCAGTGCCGCCTTCGAGAGCGCCGACCTGCGCGCCGACATCGACGCGGTGCTGTCGGCCGCCGAGGGCTGGCGCATCGTCAGCGTGTCGTGGCGGCGGCAGTGAAGAAACGGGTGGATGGCCTCGGTGATCAGTTGCAGGTCACCGCGATGTGATCACCAGGCAGGAGATTCGAATGGTCGGCATCCGGCGGGGATGGCCGTTGCAGGGCGAGCATCGCCAGGGCATTCGCGGCCATCTGCTGTTGCCTACATCGGCCAGGTGGGCGACAGGACAAGACTGACAGCGGTCGGCCGGGCATGGAGGGGCTGGGCCCGCCACGGCGGTACTTCAGTTCCTTGATTCAGCGCCCGGAAGCAGACCTTCACTGTGGCGACAACACGGGGCCCCGCCGTCAAGGCTGCCGTCGCCGTCGCGCCGCTTGTCTCGGCGCACGTCGACTCGCTGTCTGCCCAGGCAAGCGCTGCCATGAGTTCAAGATGGCATACTGAGTCGATCGGTGCTCACTGATTTCCCCATGGAAGCTGGCGCGGGCGAAGAAGGAACTTTTCCCGGGGCGATCGCGACCTCGCTGGTATCTGCGCGCGTGGAACAACCCCCACCTTTGGCCATCGCGTTGGCGACGGCCCTGGCGGTGTCCGCCTGCGGTGGTGGCGACGATGGCTTGGCGAGCGAGAGGCTGCTTGCAGGCCCGCCACAGCCGGCTCCTGAGGGGTTTGCGCTTGCTGGCAGTTCGTCAGAAAGCCGACGCCGCGCATTAGCACTGATTGCCCTGCGCATCCCGACCATTGACCAGCTATTCGACTGGGCTCAGCGAACCTATCCAGGCTACTTCCCAGGCTCGCCGCTGACGCAGTCATTCGAAGACATCCAGTATCGTGCCTACTCGAGCGGCAACTACCTCGGTGTGCGCGGGACGGAAGTGCTGGTGCTGGGCCCGGTCAGCGACGGGCAATTGCTGACTGTCGGTCGGCTCGCTGACTTCCCTCAGGCCGCGGTGGCGCGGTTCGTACCTTCCAGCGATAGCGCCGCGGTTCGCTTCTTGCTGCAAGCGCAGTTCTCCGCGTCCGACGAGGAAATCGCTGAGGTGCGCAACGAAGGGTACGAGGGGTGGTTGGCACGTCAGCTTGAGATCGCGCGCGGCACGACCGCGGTGGGCTGGATGCTCGCCCAGGCATACGACAAGATCGATTCGCGGCACCTGTATTTCGAGTCGAGCGACATCGCCGACCGCGCGCTGTGGCATCAGTTGTTCAACAGCCCCGAAACCGTTCGCATGAGAGCGGCGTTGGCACTCAGCGAGTTCTTTTGTGCATCGACGGACGGGTTGTTTTGGTGGCAGGGCAGCTTCGGCGTCGCCGACTATTGGGATCTGCTTTGTTCCCACGCATTCGGCAACTTCCGCGCCCTTCTCGAGGCCGTGTCGCTGCACCCGGTGATCGGCATCAACCTAAACACCAGGGGTAACGAAAAGGAAAACCCCGCCACCGGCCGCGTTCCGGACGAGAACTACGCTCGCGAGGTGATGCAGCTGTTCACCATCGGGCTCTACGAGCTGAATCTGGACGGGACTCCGAAGATCGACGGGCAGGGAAGACCGATCGAGACCTATGGCAACTCCGATGTCGTCAATCTTGCGCGGGTCTTCACAGGCTACGACCAGGATTGGAGCGACATCAGCTGGACGCTCTTGCCTGAGCTAATAGGTCTCCCGGAGCGTGGTGTGTACGACTATCGGGTCGCCGCGCGTCCAATGGTCAACGACCCGCAGAAGCACTCGCAACTTGAGAAACGCTTCCTCGGCCGCGTGATTCCCGCGGGCACCGATGCGCCGACGTCACTTCGTCTGGCGCTCGACACCCTCTTCGCGCATCCCAATGTGGGCCCGTTCTTTGCTCGCCAGATGATTCAGCGCCTTGTGACCAGCCACCCTTCGCCGGCCTACGTGGCACGTGTCGCGCGTGTCTTCAATGACGAGGGTCGTGGCGTGCGCGGTGATCTGCGCTCCGTCTTCGCGGCCGTCTGGCTCGACGACGAGGCACTCGATCCCGCCAATTCACAGCAACCGCTGTTCGGCAAGCTGAGCGAGCCGATGCTGCGCTTGGCACAGTGGGCGAGGACCTTCGCCAGCGAGGCGACGCGGGACCGCTGGCGAGTGCAGTACCAGTTGCGCCTGTCTCAGAGCCCGCTGCGTGCGGTGAGTGTGTTCAACTTCTTTCGCCCAGGCTATGTGCCGCCTTCGTCGCGGCTGGGCACTGCGGGGGTCACCGCACCCGAGTTTCAGATCACCAACGAGATCTCCGTCGCCGACTACTGCAATTTGATGGAAGGCTACATTCGTGATGGGGTCTCCAATCCCTCGGACCTGCCCGATGTACCACCGGCTCCGCCGATCCAGGCCGAGTACGCTCGGGAGACGCCCCTCGCGGCCGACAGTGATCGGCTGCTCGACCGGCTGAACCTGTTGCTGTGCGCCGGCCGGCTCTCCGAAGGGTCGCGCCGCCTCATCAAGGATGCATTGCGGGAGGCGCAGCTCGTGGGCGACGACTTGCGGCGGGACCCAACGTTGACGCTCGCTAAGAAGCGCGTGCAACTGGCGATCTTCATGGTGATGATTAGCCCCGACTACGTCGTTCGGAAGTAGTGAGCGGAGACCTTCTGATGCCCAGCGCCGTTGATCATGCTCGCCGCGCGTTCGTGCAGCGCGCTGCCGCGCTCGCCAGCACCGGTGCCTGTCCGGCGCTGGCCCTGAGCCTGGCTGCAATGGGCGATGCCGCGGCGTTCACTGCCACTGACTACAAGGCACTTGTCTGCGTATTCCTGTTAGGCGGCAACGACGCGTACAACACCGTCGTCCCTTACGACCTGCGTAGCTACGACACGTATCACGCTGCGCGCGGGGGCGCTGCGGGCCGCGAGGCCGGGGGCATCGCGCTTTCGCGAGCGAGCCTCGATGCGACACTTCTGCGCCCGCGTGAAGCGCTGAGCGAGGGGCTGCTCTACGCCCTGCATCCGCGGATGGGCGGTCTGGCGAACGCCTTCAACGCAGGGCGGGCCGCTGTCCTGCTCAATGTCGGACCTTTGGTGATGCCAACCACCCGGCGGCAATTCGAGCAGGCATCGGTACCGCTGCCACCGAAGCTCTTCTCTCATAACGATCAGCAGTCGGTATGGCAGAGCGAATCACCAGAAGGCTCGACATCAGGCTGGGGCGGGCGCATCGGTGACTTGGCGATGGCGTCCAATGGATCATCGCAATTCACCTGCATCTCGGTTACAGGCAACGCAGTGTTCCTGGCTGGAAGGCAGGTCGGGCAGTACGAAGTGGCGCCAATCGGGGCGCCTGCCCTGCTGGCGGCCAAGTACGGCACCTTCTTCAGTACCCAGATCCGGGACCGCATCGGCGATCTGATGCGCCAGCAGCGCAGCGACCCCTTCGAGGCCGACTACTTGGCAGTCGTGAACCGAGCGATCGACTACGAAGCAGGTGTGAATGCCGCACTCGAAGCGGCACATGTCACGACGTCGTTCGCGGCCGCCGGTTCGCTGGGAGCGCAGCTGAACATGGTGGCCCGCCTCATCAAGGCCCGGGCCGCACTCGGCGTCAGGCGTCAGGTGTTCTTCGTCGCGATGGGTGGCTTCGACGTTCACGACAACCAAATGCTGCGGCAGCCGTCACAGCTGCAATTGGTCAGCGAGGCATTCACCGCGTTCGATCAGGCCATGCTGGAGATCGGCGTCTCCGATGGCGTGACAGCATTCACCGCGAGCGACTTCGGCCGCACGTTGAGCCACAACGGTGATGGCTCGGACCACGGGTGGGGGGCGCATCACTTGATCATCGGCGGCGCCGTACGTGGTGGCTCCTTCTACGGCCGCCCGCCGCCGTTGGGAACCGGCGACAGCGGCGCCCCGGAAGACCAGCAGCATGTCGGCCGCGGTCGATTGCTACCGACAACGTCTCTTGCTCAGTTCGGTGCCACGCTCGGTCGATGGTTTGGAGCATCAGATAATGAGCTTTTAGCGCTGTTCCCGAATCTGGCGAACTTCGGCGGTGCGGACTATCCGCGTAATCTGGGCTTCCTCCGCTGACTCACGACTCCCCTCGCAGGCCACGCTCATACTTGTACGGGCCTGAACGTATCCGACTCCGGCCCCGATTGTTCAGCGAGCCCGAAAACCTCCCGTCGTCACCGACAGGTGATGGCCGGGTGCAGTCAACGGGTCGAGCGCCTGTGACCGACTGCAGCCGCTGCAAAGCCACCTTCGCGCGCCACGCGCCGGTTAGCGCCTGGTCCGCGGCCCGGCGCCAAGGCCTGCTGGCCAAGCTCGAGACCGCCCAGCGGGATGCGCTGTGCGCCGGTCATTTCGCGCTTCGAACGCGACGCCGCCTGAAAGCGCATCAGGGCGGCGCCGAAGTTGTTCTCGGCGGACTGGCGGCCGGCCCGAGACTCTCAGCTCTCGACTGCGTCAACTGCCTCGCATCTCGAGCAAGGCAGCCAGCGTCGCCTCCGTCGCCTGGTCGTCCGACCTCGCCCGATGGGCGATGCCGAGCACCCTCGAAAGCGTTGGTTTCAACGGTCGCATGCTGATGCGACTGTCCGGCGGTGGCGCGCCGGCCTCGTGCGGCAACAGCGCGGCGCCGTAGCCGGCTGCCACCAGACTCTTCATCGCATCGTTGTAGTTCAACTCGATGCGCGCCTGCGGTCGCTCGCCGCCTGCGGCGAACCATTCGGCGGTCTGGCGCGAGAGTCGGGTGCTGCGATCGTTGGCGATCAGGGGCCGGGCGGCGAGCCAGGTGGGCGTCACCTGCCGCGGTGGCGCCCAATGGGCGGGGATGAACGCCAGCACCGGGTCCCGGCGCCAGGCCTGCACGCGAAGGCCTCGCACTGCGGCCTGCGGCAGCGCCACGATGCCGATGTCCAGGCTGCCCGCCGCCAGCCGGGCCAGAGACTCCTCGCTGGTCACCACCGCGACCTGAACGTCGATCTCCGGATGCCGGGCGGCCAGGACCTCGAGGGCCCGCGGGAGCAGATGCGCGAGCGCGCCGGTGGATGCGCCCAATCGCACGCGGCCCCCACGAGCGGCAATCTGGCGTTGCACGGTCTGCAGCAGATCGTCGGATTCGGCCAGCAAGCGCCGCGCCTTGTCGATCAGCACGCTGCCGGCCGACGTGGCGGTGACACCGGCCGGAGCGCGGTGCAGCAGGCGCGCCCCCAGGCGGGCTTCGAGCTGCGCCACGTGCAGTGTCACCGTGGGTGGCGCCAGGTGAAGCGCCTTGGCCGCAGCGGCAAAGGACCCGAGGTCGGCAACCGTCAGCAGCGTGCGCAGGCGGTCGAGATTGATTTCACGCATGGCTCGGCTTTCGTCGCCAACGACGTATTCATTATTTCTGAAGCCCTAGTTTGTCAGATTCAACTGGCCTGTACACACCAGGCCATGCACCATGCGCCTCAAACGCAACCGGAGCTTTCCATGACCCCTCTTGTCTTCATCGACGGCGACCAAGGCACCACCGGCCTTCAAGTGCGGCAATGGTTGGCAGGCGTGAACGACCTTCGCCTGCTGCAGTTGCCGGCCGAACATCGCAAGAGCGTCGCCCATCGCGCCGAAGCACTGAACGACTGCGACGTGGCGCTGCTGTGCCTGCCGGACGACGCCGCGCGCGAGGCCGTGGCGCTGGTGCGCCGACCCGGCGTGCGGGTGATCGACGCCAGTTCGGCCCATCGCGTCTCGCCGGGCTGGGTCTATGGTCTGCCGGAGTTGGGGGCCGCGCAGGCAGAGCGCATTGCCAGCGCCGAGCGTGTGAGCAATCCCGGCTGCTACCCCACGGGGGCGCTGGCCTTGCTCAAGCCCTTGGTCGACGAGGGACTGGTGCCGGCCGACTATCCAGTGGCCATCCACGCCGTGTCGGGCTATTCGGGACGAGGCCGGCCTGGGCTCGAAGACCATGAAGGCACCAACGCTGCCAGCGCGTTGCCGTTCCAGGTCTATGGCCTGGGGCTGAACCACAAGCACGTGCCCGAGATCCAGCACCATGCCGGGCTGGCACATGCGCCCCTGTTCGTGCCGGCGTATGGCCACTACCGACAAGGCATCGTGTTGACGATTCCGCTGCATCTCCGCCTGCTGCCTGCCGGTGTGACGGCGGCGGGGCTGCACGCGGCGCTGCAGGCGCGCTACGCCGGGCAGGCTTTCATCGAGGTGCAGCCGCTCACCGGGGACGTCGACGCGTGGCGGCTCGACCCCCGGGCATTGAACGGCAGCAACCAACTGCGTCTGTCGGTGTTTGCGCAGGAGCGCACGGGCCAGGTGCTCCTGGCCGCGGTGTTCGACAACCTGGGGAAGGGTGCCGCCGGAGCGGCGGTGCAAAACCTCGCGCTGATGCTCGGCTTGTCGATGGGACAGATGCTGGAGCGCGAAGTGCTGGCGGCTTGATCGAGGGCCGCCGCGGGGCGTCCGCCGGCCGCCTGCCGTCGCCCGGTTCGCCAGGCGTCGATCCGCTGAAGGCCTGCACGCCGAGGACCGGATAACCTCGAGCCATGTACACGTCCACCTTCACTTTCGCCAAGCGCGAATTCGACGACGAGTTCCATGCACTCGACCAGGTCATCGCGCAGGTCGCCCGCGCCACTCCGGGCTTTCTTGGAGAAGAGAGTTGGGAGAACGCAGAAAACGGCCTGCTGTCGAACGTCTACTACTGGCAGTCGATGGCGTCGCTGCAGGCGCTGATGCGACATCCCGCCCATGTCGAAGCAAAACGGCGTCAACAGCAGTGGCTGTCTGGCTACCAGGTGGTCATTGCCGAGGTCGTCGGCAGCTATGGCGACGGCCGGATCGGCCATCCGCTGGCAAAGACCAGGATTTCCATGGGTGACGGCGCCTGACAGCTTGGCCGGCAACGATCGGCCAGATCACTGCCCACTGTGGCGGGAAGCTGGAATTTCACGACGGCCTTGAAGATCCCGGCCGATCTCGGGCAACTTGCCGCAGCGTTTGAAGGTGAGCGCTTTCATGGTCTTCCTGGTTGTGTCGGAACCACCGCCCGCGGCTTGGTGTCCACCGGCAGGCAAAGCAGGCCGGTGAGCAGCGCCAGCGCGCCGTGCAGGAAATACAGCGCATTGAAATCGGCGCGTTGCAGGGCCGCGTGGCCCAGCAGCGCCACCGTGAGCGCCACGCCCAGCACCGAGCCGATCTGGCGCGTGGCCTGGTTGACCGCGCTGCCGACCGCGTAGTGCGCCACCGGCAGGCGGCTCACCGCCGCGGCGGACAGTGAGGGCAGCACCAGGCCGACCGCGATGCCGCTCATCATCAGCCCGGGAAGCCAGTGCGACAGATAGTGCGGCTCGGTCCCCGGCATGAGCAGAAACCACAGGCTGCTGCAGGCATACAGCAGCGAGCCACCGACCAGAAAGCGGCGATGACCCAGGCGCGTTGCCAGGCGACCGGTGACGATGGCCGTCGGCATCACCAGCAGCGGCCCGGGCGTCACCGCCAGGCCGGCCTGCGGCAGGCTGTAGTGCCAGACGTTCATCATGAAGAAGAAGAAGGTCAGGAACATCATCGAGAACGCCGTGCCGAAGGCCAGCGTCGCGAGGTTGACGTAGCGGTAGGTGCGGTTGTGGAACAGCGCCAGGTCCACCAGCGGCGCCTTGGCCCGGCGTGCCCAGGCCACGAAAGCGGCGGCGGCGAGCAGGCCGGTGGCACCCAGGATCGCGAGCTCCATCCGGCTCCAGGTCGGCACATCGGACTCGACGATGGCCAGCGTGATGGCACCCACTGCCAGGATCAGCAAGGCCATGCCGACGCCATCGACCCGACGGCGCACGCCGGACCGCTCCGATTCGTTCAGCAGCGACGCACCGCGCCACAAGGCCAGGCCACCCAGGGGCAGGTTGATGTAGAACGCCCAGGGCCAGCCGAAGGTGTCGATCACGAAGCTGCCCGCGCTCGGGCCCACCGCCGCTGCCAGGCCGCCCACGGCGCCCCACAGGCTCACGGCCACCGCGCGCTTGGTCTGCGGAAACGCCGCCAGCACGATCGACAGTGATGCCGGCGTCAGCAGCGCCGCCCCGATGGCCTGCAGCACCCGGGCTGCAATCAACCAGCCCACGCTGCCCGCCAGACCACAGGCCGCCGAGGCCGCCAGGAACAGCGCCACACCGACCAGGAACACGCGCTTGCGGCCGTGCGTGTCGGCCAGGCCGCCCGCGGGAATCAACATCGTGGCGTACACCACCGTGTAGGCGTTCAGCACCCAGGACAGGTCGGCCGCCGAGGCCTTGGCGAAGGCGTGCCGCAGGGGGTCGAAGGCCGCGAACAGCATCGTCGTGTCGAGCGACACCAGGAAGGTGGCGATGCTGGCGACCCAGAACTCGGGCCACGGCGACACAGGCGTCGCAGCGCGCAAGGCCGGGGCGTCGACGGCGGCTGTCATGTTCAGCCCCGCGCCTGCAGGTACACGCCAGGCTGCATCGACAGGCCAAGCTGGACCTGTTGCGTCATCTCGTCGGCCAGCACCTCGTCGGCGCCGGCTTCGAGCGCGTCGAACGCCCTGGCGACGATGTCCTGCGGCGTCGACTTGGGGCTGGCGATGCCCTGGGTCATGTCGGTGTCGACAAAGGCCATGTGCAGCGTCAGCACCTGGGTCTTCTGGCCACGCAGCTCGTTGCGCAGCCCGTTGCTGAGGCTCCAGGTGGCCGACTTCGATACCGCGTACCCGGCCAGCGCCGGGCCGCTGATCCAGCTGGCGACCGACGCCACGTTGAGCAGCGCGCCGCCGCCGTTGGCGGCCAGCACCGGCGCGAACGCACGGCTGACGCGCAGCACCCCGAAGACGTTGGTCTCCAGTTGCTGGCGCAGGCTGGCCTCGGCATCCGCGGCGAGAAGTCCGCCGAACTGTGCGATGCCGGCGTTGTTGATGACCACCGACACGTCGCCGGCCACCTCGACGGCGGCCGCGATGTCGGCAGGCGAGTTCACGTCGAGCCGCAGTGGCGTGACGCCGGGCAGCGTGACGCTCAACGGGTCCCGCGCACCGGCGTAGACCTTGCGCGCACCGCGCGCCAGGGCGGTCTTGGCGAAGGCCAGCCCGATGCCGCGGTTGGCGCCGGTGATGAGGACGGTGGCGTTGTCGAGTTTCATGATGTTCCTTGAAATGATGATCGTCATATTTTCCGACGCGCGAGAGCGCGGCGGCGGCTTCAACCGGCGCCTCAGGCGTCGAACTGCTGGATCAGGCTGGCCCGCACGTTCGCCAGCCACGCCTTGCCCGCCTTGCCCTGGAGCGTGCGCGCCAGTTGCAGCGCGCCGACCAGGGTGGCAGCGACCACCTGGGCCTGGGCCGGGTCGGCGCCGGCCGGAAGGGTGCGGCGCACCAGGTCGACCAGACCCAGCACGCGGGCGCGTGCGGCGCTGGCAACCTCTTCGGCCTGGCGCGGAATCTCGGAGGCCAACGCGGCGACCATGCAGCCACACTCGGTATTCTCGAGTTGGGCGTCGGCCAGGTAGGTGTTCACCAGCGCGGAGAACGGACTCATCCCCCCGGCCTGTGCCTGGCGCAGCCGCTCGACGAGCACGGCCCCGGTGTCGCGACCGGCACGCTGCGTGGCTTCGGCAAGCAGGGCGTCGCGCGATGCGAAGTGGGCATAGAAGCCGCCGTGTGTCAGGCCGGCCTCCTTCATGATGTTGGCCAGTCCGACACCGTCGTACCCGGCGCGGCGAATGGCACGGGCCGCGACATCCAGGATGCGGTCGTGGGTCAGTTCCTTGCGGCTGGTGCTGGTTGGCATGATGGCTTGAATATTATGAGCATCATATTTCGGTGTCAACCATGATCGACGATCTGCCTTCTCGGAGCGGGGGTGTCGGCCACTTCCGGCCATCAGTGCGATCAGAACATCGCAACGCCGATAACCGGTTTCTAAGTTCAGCGCTCCGGCGCGCCGGCAGGTCTTGCGCGCACCTGCTTCAAAGCTGCCTGTCGGCCCCGCAGAACCTCGCGGCGGACCAAGCCCTGCGTCGCGCGGCCTTGGGGACAGCTGCAACCAGGCGGCTGCGAGACAGAGCGTGCATGCAGACCTATCATGCGTCGAGCCGACCGGCCATCGGCGTGGGTCACTCCATCGAGGAAACGAACATGGTCTATCCATCCTCAGCACTTTCACGTCGCGGCTTCATGGGCACCACGGGGCTCGCCCTCGGAGCCGGACTGCTCGGCAGGCATGGACAGGCGGCAGCCGCTCCCGCGATCGATGTGAGCATGGTCACGACGCCCGCCGCCAGCGTTCAGGCCCTGCCTGGCACCTACTACCTCGTCAACGTGCGCCTCGAGACGGGCTTCGTCGAGGAGCGAAGGGCCTGGCTCGACATGCCGGTCATCACGCGGACGAAGACCGAGCTGAAGACCCTGCGCATCGCCAACGGCGCTGTCGCCGAGATACTGGACGGCAAGGTATCGCTGCCAGCGGACGCTGCGGCCTTCGACGCGCAGGGGCAACTGATGCTGCCGACCTTCCGGGACATGCACATCCACCTCGACAAGACCTTTTACGGCGGCCCCTGGGAAGCGACGCTGCCTACGCAGCACGGTCGGGCCGACCGCATCGCGCAGGAGCGCGAGCTGCTGCCCAGGCTGCTGCCGGTGGCCGAGGAGCGCACGGCTGCCATGATCCGCCTCATGCATTCGCAAGGTACCACCGTGTGTCGCAGCCACTGCAACGTCGACCCGGTCAGCAAGCTCGGCAACCTCGAGCACCTCAAGACCGCGCTCGACCGCTACAAGGACGTGCTCGAGTCGTCGATCATCGTCTTCCCCCAGCACGGCCTGCTGGCCTCCGACAGCGTGAGTCTGATGCGCGAGGCCCTTGAGTCGGGCGGCGTCGGCTACGTGGGCGGGGTCGACCCCACCTCGTTCGACCGAGCGATGGAGAAGTCGGTCGACACCACAGTGCAGCTCGCGCTCGACTTCAACGTCGGCATCGACATCCATATCCACGAGTCGCGGGCCACTGCCATTCCCGCCTTCAACCGCTTCATGGACCACGTGGAGAAGAACAGGCAACTGCGCGGGAAGGTGACATTCAGCCATGCCTATTCGCTGGCCGAGCTCTCGAAGGACGAGCTCAAGGACATCACGGCCCGCATGAAGGCCCTGGACATCACGCTGGCCAGTGCGGTGCCGCTGGGCAAGGGCGCCATGCCGCTGCGGGAGGTGCACGAGGCCGGCGTGATGGTGATCTGCGGCACCGACAGCGTGATGGACTGGTGGAACTCATTCGGCAACTGCGACATCCTGCAGAAGGCCCAGGAAGTCGCCCGGCTGCAATACTCGAGCACCGAGTTCGACATCAGCCGTACGCTGGGCTACGCCACCGGCTTCGTCACGCCGCTTGACGACAAGGGCGCGCAGGCCTGGCCCAGGGCCGGTGACGCGGCGAGCTTCAACCTCCTGCCGGCGAGCTGCTCGGCGGAGGCCGTGGCGCGGCTACCCGCTCGCCGCGCCGTGTTCCACAACGGCAAGCTGGTGTACGGCGCGGTGCCGAAGGCGGCCTGAACGGCTCTTCCTGGCAGAGCGAGCGCCACCGTGATGGGCGGGGCGGCGGGCGTACAAGACCGCGCCAAGGTCTGAGCTCCGAGTCATGAACCCAACTGTCCAAGAACAGCTTTCCGGCAGGTCGGCGAATGGGTGCTGCCGGCCACAAGCAGTCGAACGGCCTGTAGCCTCAAAGCGGACATCCGGAGTACGGAATCGCAATGCATGAGCACCGAGCATTGCGATCAGTCTGACGCGGTCCGAGCCCGCTGGCTGACGCAACTGACCGGAAGAACAGGTTGCATGGTGGTCGCTGACGACGAACTAGTTCAAGGCGAGCGCATGTTGAAGAGGATTGACAATTGCGTAACGATGTTGTTACGCTATCCGCCATGGATCGCATAGCTCAGGCTCTCGTCGACCCCATTCGCAGGGAGATCCT
>Ga0075163_10007767_pt1 | contig 14155 bp, 11 predicted proteins | sample JI1023141ADNA_FD_71478 | JGI IMG/M metagenome (GOLD analysis project Ga0075163, IMG submission 71478) | Wastewater effluent complex algal communities from Wisconsin, to seasonally profile nutrient transformation and Carbon sequestration -... | ecosystem: Engineered > WWTP > Effluent > Algae...
ACCCGTCGCGATCTGCGGCAAGTGAAGGCCGAGATCCGCAGCCACTTCGGCTACGCCGGCCTGGTGGGCAAGAGCGAGGCGATGCGCCGCGTCTACGCCATCCTCGACCGGGTGCGCGACGCCGACGTGCCGGTGCTCCTGACCGGCGAGAGCGGCTCCGGCAAGGAGATGGTGGCGCGCGCCATCCATTCCTCCGGGGTCCGCGCCAAGGGCCCGTTCGTGGGCGTGAACTGCGGCGCCATTCCCCAGAACCTGCTGGAGAGCGAGCTGTTCGGGCACGTGCGTGGCTCTTTCACCGGCGCCGACCGCGACCACAAGGGCCTCTTCCGCCAGGCCTCCGGCGGGACCATCCTGCTCGACGAGATCGGCGAGCTTCCGCAATCGATGCAATCTGCACTGTTGCGCGTACTGCAAGAAAAGACCGTGCGACCGGTGGGTGCTTCGATGGAAGAGGCGGTCGACGTTCGCATCGTGGCTGCCACCAACCGCAACCTCGAGGAGATGGTCGCCGCCGGCACCTTCCGGGAAGACCTCTTCTACCGGCTCCACGTGGTGGAGCTGCGGGTTCCGGCGCTGCGCGAACGCGAGGGCGACGTCCCGCTCCTGGTGGACCACTTCCTCTCGCTCTTCTCCGCGCGCTACCGCCGGGACAAGAAGACCGTGAACCGCGAGGCCCAGCGCGCGCTCACGGAGTACGCGTGGCCGGGTAACGTCCGCCAGCTCGAGCACGTGCTCTTGAACGCGTGGCTCATGAGCGAAGGCGAGGAGATCGAGCTCGAGGACCTCTCGCTCCCCCAGGGCCGGCGCGAGACCACCGAGAGCACGCGCCGCGCCAGCTCCAGCACCTCGTCCACGTCGTCGGGCGCGCCTTCGAGCCGGGCGCCCTCGCGCGAAGTGCGCTCCAAGGAGGACTTCCGCGACTCCGAACGGGAGCGCATCCTGCAAGCGCTCCAGGACAGCCAGTGGAACCGCGTGCAGGCGGCCAAGATCGTCGGCATGCCCCGCCGCACCTTCTACCGCCGACTGAAGGAGTACGGCATTCTGTAGGGCGGAGGAACCCGTGGCAGCCGCGAAGAAGACGCCAGCCAAGAAGACCCGCCTGAAGCGCGCACGGAACCCCATGCCCGCGGCCATCCGCGCGGCCCTGCTGGAACGGGGCCTGCTCGCCGCCTACCGAGCGCGACCGGACTTCCAGCAGAACGACTACCTCGGTTGGATCGCCCGCGCGAAGCTGGAGGACACGCGGGCGCGGCGCCTTTCGCAGATGCTCGACGAGCTCGAACGCGGGGGCGTCTACATGAAGATGAAGTGGAACGGGCCAGCTCGACAGTAGCGAGGCCGCGCACCGTTTGCGGCCCGAAGCGGTTCTTGCGCGCAGCGCTGCTCGGTACTCGCAAGGAATGAAAGGGCAGCGGCGAGCACGGGCCTTGCTTCCTGCGGGCGATCCGCCCCTGGAGGCCCTCATGAGCATCGACTACGCCAGCAAGATTCCCAACAACGTCGACCTGGGCTCGAACAAGACGCTGCAGCGCGCGCTCGAGCACTGGCAGCCGAGGTACCTGGATTGGTGGCGCGAGATGGGGCCCGAGGGAAGCCTGGCTCACGAGGTGTACTTGCGCACCGCCATCAGCGTCGACCCCAAGGGCTGGGCGCACTTCGACTACGTCAAGATGCCGGACTACCGCTGGGGCATCTTCCTCACGCCGCCGGAAGAGGGCCGGACGCATGCCTTCGGCACGCACAAGGGGCAGCCGGTGTGGAACGAAGTGCCCGGCGAGTACCGCACGCACCTCCGCCGCGTCATCGTCACCCAGGGCGACACCGAGCCGGCGAGCGTGGAGCAGCAGCGTCAGCTGGGCGCCATCTGCCCCTCGCTCTACGACCTTCGCAACCTCTACCAGGTGAACGTGGAAGAGGGCCGCCACCTGTGGGCCATGGTGTACCTGCTCCACGCCTACTTCGGACGCGACGGACGCGAGGAGGCCGACGAGATGCTGCAACGGCGCTCCGGCGACGCCGACAAGCCGCGGATTCTCGGCGCCTTCAACGAGAAGACCCCGGACTGGCTCTCGTTCTTCATGTTCACGTTCCTCACCGATCGCGACGGAAAGTACCAACTGGCGGCGCTGGCCGAGAGCGGCTTCGACCCGCTGGCGCGCTCCACCCGCTTCATGCTCACCGAGGAGGCGCACCATCTCTTCGTGGGCGAGAGCGGCATCGGGCGCATTCTCCAGCGCACCGCCGAGGTGATGAAGGAGCTGCGCACCGACGATCCCGCAGCACTGCGAGCCGCGGGCGTCATCGACCTGCCGACCATCCAGCGGTATCTGAACTTCCACTTCAGCGTCACCCTCGACCTCTACGGTTCGGAGGTCTCTTCCAACGCCTCCATCTTCTACACCTCGGGCCTCAAGGGGCGCTTCGACGAGACCAAGATCGCCGACGACCACGTCCTCACCGGCAGCCACTACGATCTCTCGGTGGTCGAGGGCGGCAAGCTGGTCACGCAATCGGAGAACGCACTGCTCACCCTGAACGAGCGCCTCCGCGACGACTACATCGTCGACTGCCAGGCCGGCGTCGACCGCTGGAACCGGATCCTCGAGAAGGGCGGCGCGGCCCAGCGTCTGCGGCTACCGCACAAGGGGTTCCACCGGAAGATCGGCAGCTTCGCCAAGACCTTCGTGAGCCCGGAAGGCGAGGTCCTGACCGAGAAGACCTGGAACGAGCGGGCTTCCGCCTGGCTCCCCAGCGACGCGGATCATGCGTTCGTCCAATCGCTCATGGGCCGCGTGGCCGAGCCGGGCAAGTACGCGCACTGGATCGCGCCGCCCTCCCGCGGCATCGACCAGAAGCCGGAGAGCTTCGAGTACGTTCGTTTCGCCTGATCGGCACGTATATGGCAACCACGCTCCTCCGACAGCACCTCATCGACCCCGAAGTCTGCATTCGCTGCAACACCTGCGAAGAGGCCTGCAAGCCCAAGGCTATCACCCACGACCGACGAAACTACGTCGTGGACTTTGCCAAGTGCAACGGATGTGGCGATTGCCTCCCTCCGTGCCCCACCGGCGCCATCGACACCTGGCGCGAGGTCGGCGAAGCATACTCGGTCGAGGCCCAGCTCGCCTGGGACGCAGTTCCCGCGAACGCGGCTCCCGCGGCCACCGGCGCCCATGAGACCGGCATACCGGATGACGTCGCGCGGCTCGAGGAAGAAGCCAGTCGCAGCCAGGGCGGGCGCGCGCCCCCGCCCTGGTCCGCGGCGCACCCGTACGTGGGCCTCTACGCGCGAGAGCGACCGGCCATCGCCACGGTAGTGGGCAATCACCGGCTCACCGTCGAAGGGTCGGAGACGGATATACGGCATATCGTCCTCGACCTGGGGAAGTGCGCATTCCCGGTCCTGGAAGGCCAGAGCGTGGGAGTGCTGGTACCGGGCGTCGATGCGCTCGGACGCCCGCACCACGTGCGCCTCTACTCGGTGGCCAGCCCGCGCAACGGCGAGCGGCCGAACCACAACAACCTCGCGTTGACGGTGAAGCGCGTGACCGCGGACCTGCAGGGCAATCCCGTGAAGGGCGTGGCCTCCAACTACCTGTGCGACGCGAAGCGAGGCGACCGCATCGAGCTCACCGGGCCCTATGGCGACAGCTTCCTCATGCCGAACCACCCGGGCGCCAAGCTCCTCATGGTGTGCACTGGCACCGGTTCGGCCCCCATGCGCGCCATGACCGAACGCCGCCGCAGGCGCATGGGCCTCCACGAGGGCGGGCGCATCCTGCTCTTCTTCGGCGCGCGCCGGCCGGACGAGCTGCCGTACTTCGGTCCGCTCTCTCGCCTCCCGGCCGACCTCATCGACGTGGAGCTGGCCTTCTCGCGCTCCCCGGATACGCCCAAAGAGTACGTGCAGGATCGCCTACGCGCCCGCGGCGAGGACGTCGCCGCGTGGCTGGCCGAGGACGACACCTACGTGTACATCTGCGGCCACAAGCGCATGGAAGCCGGGGTGCTGGAGGCCATGGCCGACGTGTGCGCGGCGAGGGGCTTCGACTGGTCCGTTCGCCGCGAAGAGATGCGCCGAGCCGGGCGCCTCCACATCGAGACCTACTGACCGAGGTCCTCGCTCGCCTGATCGCCGAGGACCGCCGCGAGTGTGGCGATCACCGAGGCGACGGAGAACGGTTTCTGGATCATGGGGACGTCGGAGGTCCCGGTGCGCGTCGCCTCCTCCTGACAGAAGAGCGGGTCCCCGGTGATGAACGCCGCGCGCAGGTCCGGGTACACCGCACGGAGCTCGCGCACCAGCGCCGGCCCGGACATACCCGGCATCGACGCGTCCGAGAGCAGGAGATCGGGGCGGGCTGCGCGCGCCGCCGTCAACGCTTCTTCCGCCGACCTCGCCTCGGTCACCCGGTAGCCTCGACGCACCAGGATCGCCCCCAGCACCCGGAGGTTCACCGGCTCGTCGTCCACCACCAGTACCCGCAGGTCGCCCATCTCGACGCCGGAGCTTCGCACCGGCCTCACGCTCGTTTGCGCGAGCCTGGGTAGGAGCACGGTGAAGGTGGTGCCCTCCCCGACCTTGCTCTGCACGCGAATCACGCCACCGCACTCGCGAACCACGCGGCGTACGATGGCGAGCCCCAGGCCGGTGCCCCGCCCCGCGGCCTTGGTGGTGAACAGCGGCTCGAAGATCCGTGCGAGCACCTCGGGAGGAATGCCGCATCCGGTGTCGCCCACCTCGAAGGAGACGTACCCGCCGGCGGGAAGGTCCTCCGCAGCCGCGTCCATCTCGACCGGCCGCACCACGACGGAGATGGTGCCGCCCCCGGGCATCGCGTCGCGGGCGTTCACCACCACGTTCATCAGGATCTGCTCGAGGTGCACGGTGTCGGCCAGCACCGCGCCCACGCCTTCGGCCACGCGCAAGTCGAGCCGGTAGGCGCCGCCGATCAACCGCTCGAGCAGCGTTCGAAACGCCTCGCACGCCTGGGCCACGTCGACCGGTCGTCGACGCGGAGCATCGTGGCGCGCGAACGCGAGGAGCTGGCGCGTGAGGAGCCCGGCGCGCTCGGCCGCAAGGGTCACCTCCTTGAGGTCTTCCCGCATGCCCGGCGGGCACGCGGGGTCGGTGCCCATGAGCTCGCTCTGCGACCCCACCACGGTGAGCAGGTTGTTGAAGTCGTGGGCGATGGAGGCCGCGAACTGCCCCAGGAGCTCGAGCCGCTGCGATTGCCGGAGCTGCTCCTCGCTGTCGCGAAGCGCCACTTCCGCGGCCGCACGCGCGGTCATGTCGCGCACCACGGCGAGCACGTAGGTTTCGTCGCCCAAGACCAGCTGCCCCAGACGGATGTCCACCGGAACCGGAGTGCCGTCCCGGCGAATCGCGTGCAGCGTCGCACGCTCTCCCATGGCCCGCGGCGTGGGTCGTTCGGCATACGCCTGCCGGTGTCGTGCGTGCTGGTCGCGAGCCTCCGGGGGGACGAGGTCGTCCACGCCCATGAAGGCAAGCTCGCCGGCGGTATAGCCCAGGAGTCGCTCCGCCGTGGCGTTGGCGCGCACGATTCGCCCGTCGGATGCGGCCACGATCATGGCGTCCGGCGACGCTTCGAACAGCTGGCGGGAAAGCGCCTCCGCCTTCCGCTCTCCGACGAACAGCTCCCGAAGGACCACCATCGCGTCGTCCAGAGCGACCCGACGTACGGCCTCGAGCGCAGCGACTCCCCCGCCCGCCGGAAGCTCCAAGAGAAGGAGCGCGTCGCGCCCCACGCGCCCGACCAGCACGCCGCGACCCCGGAATCCGTCGAGGTGCATGGCGTCGAGGGCGGCCAGCTGCGCCGCATCGAGGGTACCGAGCGCTGGCGCGGCGGGAGCCGCCTGGTAAAGACCACCGAGGAAGGCGCTCGCGGCCTGCGAGCACAGCTGCTCGCCGCCGGCCCAGGTCAACGTGGCTTCGCCCGCGGAAAGCGCCGCCACCGCCCCGAATCCCGCGTCGACGGCGCGCATCGCACCGCGGATGGCGGCCTGTACGCCGTCCACGAACTTGCGCTCTTTCGTCCACACCTGCGCGAAGATACCGGACCCGAGGTGCGCCACAACTGGCCGCGGAGCCAGGGGAACGCGGTCAAAGGAGCCGGGAGTACAGGTCGGCGCGCGAGCCCACCCCGAGCTTGCGGAGCACGTTCGCCTGATGGAACTTCGCGGTGCTCACCGCGATCCGAAGCGCATCGGCGATGTCGGGCGCGGAGCGCCCCTCGAGCAGCAGATCGAGCACCTCGCGTTCGCGGCCGGTGAGCCCGGCTTCGTCGGCGCGGCGGTCGGTCTCCATGCGGACGAGGCCGCGCACCTGGCTGCGATTCACCACCGCGGCGGACACCAGCGCAGTGGTGGAATCCACGTGACTGGCCATTACCATGTAGGGCTGCCCGTCGCTGGCCGGCCCGCCAGCGATGAAGCCCGCTGTTCGGTCCGCACGACTCGGCGCTCGGAGCGGACAATGGGCGCACGGCTCGTCGCGCTGGAACAGGGCGCGGAAGCAGGGCTTTCCCACGAGATCCGGGGTGGCCCCGTCGTCGGGCCGGCGGACCCAACGAAGCACGCCGAAGGGACGGAGGGAGATGGCGTACGTGACGTCGCCGAGGCAGGGCATCGTCCCTTCGTCGTCGCGGCACCAGCTGGTGACCGCGAGGATCGTTCCGGCGACCGCGCCGACACGCATCGGCTGGAGCTCCACCGTCAAGAGGAGGTCCCGCGGGGCGGTAGCCGGGCCCGCGATCACGCGCGCAGCCACGCGCCCAGACGTGATGGGGCCCGTGAGCGCACGTGTGAGAAGCGCGTGCAACGCCACCGGGTCCGGGCTTCCGCACAAGCGCGCGAAGGGCTCGTGAACCGCGGCATCGACGCTGGTTCCGACGAGGTCGGCGAACGCATCGTTCAGTCCGAGCACCCGCCCATCGGCGTCCAGGAGGACGGTCGGCGTGACCGGCAGCGGAGACGCTTCGTCCACGGACTGCGCGGCGCCCGGGGACCGCGGCTCGGTCCTGGGCGGCGACGGTGGAGGGGAGGCGCGGCGCGCGGTCAACCCCCGGAGCTTAGCAAACCCCTCCCGCAGGGCCACTCGTCGGTCGGCCAGTAGCCCCGTCCTTTCGTGCAGTTGGCGTCGCAAACGGTGCGCCCCGTGCAAAGAACGCCGGCCGCATTGGCAACCTTCCCCCGACCACGGCATCCTACCGCCCATGCGTCTTTCCTCTGTTGCCTTGGTCGTCCTCGGTCTTGCCTCCTTCGCCTGCGAGAAGACCCCGCCCGGCCCCGCTGCCACGACGCCTGCCAGCGAGCCCGCGGCAACCTCCGGTACCACGGGCACCACCGGCGCAGCGGCCGCCGCTGGCGAGATCACCGTCGGCAAGGCGCCGCCCACGTTCTCGGTCACCGCCCACGACGGGACCAAGATCGACCTCAAGGAGCGGCTCGGCAAGCAGCCCATCGTCGTCTACTTCTATCCGAAGGACGAGACCCCGGGCTGCACCACCGAGGCTTGCTCCTTCCGCGACAACTGGGTGGCGCTCGAGAAGGCCAACGTGCTCCTCATCGGCGTCTCCGCCGACTCGCTCGACTCCCACAAGGCGTTCGCCGAGCACCACAAGCTGCCGTTCAAGCTGGTCTCCGATGCCGACGGCGCCATCGCGAAGTCCTACGGCGTCCCGTTCCAGGGCTACACCGGCCGCCAGTCGTTCGTCATCGGCAAGGACGGCAACGTGAAGAAGATCTACCGCACCGTCGACGTCACCGCCCACGCCCAGCAGATCCTCGCGGACGTGAACGGCGGCTGAGCCCGTTCTCCTTGCGCAAACGCTGCGCTGCCATCACACTCGCACGGTGGCGCAGCCGGAAGTGAGAGACGAGGCCCGCGCCTCCAGAGCGACGGATGAGGCGCTCGAAAGTACCGAAATCGTGGCCGCCGCGCCGGAAGCGAGCGAGGTGCGCCCCTCGGTGCGCTTGCGGAGCTTCGAGCCGGGAGAGGTCGTCGCCGAGCGCTACCGCCTCGACCGGAAGATAGGCGAAGGCGGCATGGGGGTGGTCTGGGCGGCCACGCACACCGTGAGCCAGCGCAAGGTGGCCCTCAAGTTCCTGAAGAGCGAGAACGAGGACCGGGCCCGGCGGCTCCTGCGGGAAGCGCGCATTTCCGGGCATCTCTCGCACCCGAACATCGTCGAGGTGCTCGATGCGTTCAGCGCCAAGGGCGCCACCGTCCTCGTCATGGAGCTCCTCGACGGCGAGACGGTGGAGGCGCATCTGGCCCGCAAGGGCGTGCTCACCGAGGCCGAAGCCATCACCCTGCTCACGCCGGTGCTCGATGCGCTCTCCAGCGCGCACCGCGCGGGCATCGTCCATCGCGATCTCAAGCCCGCGAACATCTTCCTGGCGGGGCCCGAGGCCCGGGTGAAGGTCCTGGACTTCGGCATCGCGAAGATGGGCCGCGGCGAGGACCTCTCCGCCAGCGCTTCGCTCACCCAGACCGGTAGCCTGGTGGGCACGCCGCACTACATGGCGCCGGAGCAAGTGTTCGGGGACCCCGACGTGGATGCGCGAGCCGATGTGTGGGCGCTGGGGGTGATCCTCTTCGAGTGCGTGAGCGGGCAACGCCCCTTCGAGGCCGAGAGCTTCGGGCAGATCATCAAGCAGGTGACGATGGGATCGCCGCGCCCGCTGCCGGCGTCGGTGTCGGCCGAGCTCCGCGCGCTGGTGGAGCGCATGCTGTCGCGAGACCGGGGCGACCGACCGCGCGACGCCGCCGAAGTGCGTCAGGCACTTGCATTTCCCGCCGCCGCCACCGAAGCCGCACGGACGGTTCCTCCCCCGGCCGCCAGAGAAGCGACGCCGCGGTGGGGCGCTGCCGGCATCGTGGTCGCGATGCTCGCGGCCGGCGGTCTCGGGGTATGGGCGATGGCAGGTACCGGCACGTCCAGGTGGCACGCGCCCGGCGAACGCAACGACGGTCGAGCCCTGCGCACTGCGACCACGACACCGGCGGCCACCCCCACGAACGACCTACCGCCTGTGCGCGCGCTGCCGCCCCTCTCGACACGTGCTCCGGGGCGCCCGGTGGCCAGCACATCGCCCACCAACACCGCCGAGCTGCCGGGCAACGTGCAACGGCACTCGCCATACTGACGGGCGGCAGTGGCGACCGTCGCCCGTCTCGTGGCATCGTAGGAACATGTCGCTTTCCGCTGCCGCTGGCCCGCGTCGCGAACGGGTAAACGCTTCGCTCCAGCGAAAGGACGGCAAGTTCCGGAACCCTTCGGGGCTCGGCCCCGGGCTCAAGGGCGACCGCTTCCCGGTGCTCAAGGACTTCTTCCTGGGCGGTGCCCGGCGAAAGCCGCCCGCCCCGATTCCCACGTTCGATCCGCGGGAGCCCTGGCTGAGCGCGCCGGAGACGCAGTTTCGGGTGACCTGGCTGGGCCACAGCACGTTGCTCCTGGAGCTCGATGGACTGCGGATCCTCACCGATCCGGTGTTCGGCGAGCGCGTGTCGCCGGTGAGCTTCGCCGGCCCGCGTCGCTTTCATGCGGTTCCGGTGGGCATCGATGCGCTCCCGAAGCTCGACGCGGTCCTCCTCTCGCACGATCACTTCGACCACCTGTGCGCCGGGAGCATGCAGCAGCTGGCCCGACGCGACGTCACGTTCGTGACCGCACTGGGCGTCGGCGCGCGCCTCGAGAGCTGCGGCGTGAGGCCGGAGCGCATCGTGGAGCTCGACTGGCACGAGAGCGCCGATCTGTGCGGCGGATCGCTGCGCTTCACCGCCACACCGGCCCAGCACTTCTCCGGGCGCGGCCTCGGCGATCGCAACGACACGCTGTGGGCGTCCTGGGTGATCCAGACCGATCGACGGCGGGTGTTCTTCAGCGGCGACACCGGCCTTTTCCCGGAGATGGCCGATATCGGGAGGAAGTACGGCCCCTTCGACCTGACGATGCTCGAGGTGGGCGCGTTCCACCCGGCCTGGGGCGACATCCACCTGGGCCCCGACAACGGCCTCCGCGCCCACGCGCTCCTGGGCGGCGGGCTCCTCTTGCCGGTGCACTGGGGCACCTTCGATCTCGCCCTGCACGCCTGGGACGACCCCGCCGAGACGCTCTACGAACGCGCCAAGGCCGAGCGCACGCCGCTGCTGCTCCCGAAGCTCGGCGTTCCCGTCGAGCCCACGCGCGAGCCCGCCGAAGCGCCCTGGTGGCGTTCGATGCAGTCTACATGATTCAGTAGCGCCCTTACGATTGCGTCTCGAGGAACGCGACGAGCCCGTCGATGAGGCGCGCCATGCCGAAGGCAAAGCCCGCCTCGACGTCGGCTGCATCGAGGCGGAGCGCGAAGCCGCGAACGAAGCTCGAGAGCGTGAGCTCGACCTGGAGCAGCGTGCTGGCGTCGAGCGCGTGGTCACGAAGGGCTCGTTGGAGCCACTCCGAATGGCCGAAAAGGCGCGCGTCGCCGACGAGGGCGCGACCGAGCCAGGGATGCCGACGATACACGTCCCACTCGGCGCGCAGGACGAGCTCGAGCCGGGCCCGCACCCCGGAAGGTGCGGGCTCCGGAAGCGGGCGCTCGGCGAACACCGCAGCCATCATGGCGAGCACCAGCTCTTCACGCGTCCGCGCGAGTCGGTACAGGGCCATGACCGGCACGCCCATGGCGAGCGCCACGCTGCGCATGGAGACCGCGGCCAGCCCCTGCACCTCGGCCACGCGGATCGCCGCGCGGAGCATGTCGGACCGTCGCAGCGCGCTCGGCTTGCGCGCTTCTGCGGGCGCGGATACCGGCGGGGGCAAGCCCCTCGACGTGACCACCGCCCCCACCCGCGGGACGGTCACCACCAGACCGAGGCGCTCGAGGGCTCTTCGCGCCTCGTTGGCAGCAGCGAGTGGCACGCCGTAGTGGAGCGCGAGCGCGCGCGCACCGGGCAGCCGATCGCCGGCGAGCAGCTCGCCACGCTCGATGCTCCGACGCAGGTCGGCCTCGATCTTCGCTTCGGGTCTCGGCGTGGCCCGCCTCACTGCACCGGTACCGTCCACCCGAGGCCACCGCCGGAGAGCGGCGGACGAACCGGGTCCGGTCGCGTGAGCGCATAGGTCGTGACGGCGGCGCCGGCGACCACCACCCCGATGCCGGTCCAGAACCACCAGCGCTTGGTGATGGGCACGCGCTCCGGCACCAGCGTGGCGTGGAGCTTCACCGGCTTGCCCGGCTTGGCATCGATGCTCATGGAGTAGGGCTCGAACTTCTCGCGCTCGAGCACGATGCGGTAGACGCCCGCCGGCCGCTGGATGTCCAGGGGCGTCGGCCCGGCGTCCTTGCCGTTGATGGTGACCACCGCTTCGAGGTTGGAGGTCACGCGAATACTGGCCGGGAGCCGCGCCGGGTCGACGACACGCTCGGCGCTCTCGCCGGCCCGCAAATCGAGGGCGATCACGCCATCGGCGGCGCCCTCGCGGTGCACCACCAGGACGTGGTGCCCGGGGTTCATGGCCACGGTGAAGCGACCCGGAACCGCATCGGCGAGACCGGGCGCTCGCACCCCCGCGACGTACTCACCCGGTCCGCGCGCGAGGAGCGGGCGACCATCGACGGTCACCGACGTGGGCTCGCCCTCGGCGCCGCGCACGTCGAGCTTCACCCGCGCGAGGAGGCCCTCGATCTCGGTCACGAAGGTGCGCGTCTGGTCGGCGAGGCTCGTCGCCAGCTCGCCCTTTCCCTCGGCAGCGCTCCGCGCGAGCGCGCGCTCGAACGTTTCCCGCGCCACCGTGTACATGCCCATGGCGCGCTGGCACGCGCCGATGTTGTAGAGCGTGACTGCGTGCGGCCGCAGCGCCTGCGCGCGCTCGAACGCCGCGAGCGCCTCGGCCCATTTGGTCTTCTGAACCAGGTCGGTCCCCAGCTCGAACTCGGTGCGCGCGCCGAGCACCGTGTCGCTCTCGGCGGGCCGCTGTCCGGGACCGTCGGCGCGGGCCGTCGCAGTCGTTGCGAGGACGAACGCAGCCCACGCGCCCATGCGGGCCACGCGACGGAAAAAGCCATGACGAGGAGCAGGCCGCATGCGCCGGGGTTTAGTGTCGCGCAAATGCCGCCAGGTCAAGAGCCGACGGCCCGCGCGGCGAAAGAAGCTCCGTGGCGCGCCAGCACAGCTTCGAGGTCTGCGAGCGCGAGGGCCGCGGTTCGCGGGCGTTCGTCCGGCTCGCGACCGAGAAGGCTGGCCACGAAGGCAGTCACGTCCGAAGGGAGCTCGGGCGCCCGGGTCGAGAGAGGAACCGAGCGCCGCTCGGCGAAGGCGCGGACGATCTCGCCGAGCGTGCGCCCCTCGTGGGGGAAGCCCCCGGAGAGCGCGCGGTAGAGGACGATGCCCAGGGCCCAGAGATCGACCCGGTGGTCCGCCGCGGGGTCGTCGAAGAGTTGCTCCGGCGCCATGTACCGGGGCGTGCCCACCACGGTGCCGGTCCGGGTCAACGTGCTCGCCCGCGCGTTCCAGTCGGCGGTCGGCTTGGCGAGCCCGAAGTCGATGACCTTGTGCACCGCCACGCCCGCGGCGTCGCGATGCACGAACACGTTGTGCGGCTTGAGGTCGCGGTGGATGACGCCCGCGCGGTGCGCGTAGCCGAGCGCCGCCAGCACTGCCCGCCCGAGCTCGAGAGCCTCCGCCAGCGAGAGGGTTCCGCGACGCACCAGAAGCTCCTCCAGCGTCTCGCCGTCGAGGAGCTCCATCACCACGTAGGCGTACCCACCCTCGGCCGGTTCGGCGACGTCGTACACGCGGACGATGTTGGGGTGCTCGAGGGCGGTGAGAATCCGGCATTCGCGGGCGAAGCGCCGGAGCGACACGCTGTCCGGGAGTCGAAGAAGCTTGAGCGCCACGGCTTCAGCGCCTGCAGCGCCTGGCGCGCCGGACCGCTCGTCGACGGCGGCCCAGACCACGCCCATGGCGCCCTCTCCGATGCGCCTTTGCAGCCGGTAGCGTCCGCCCAGCACGTCGCCCGGATGGCCCCAGTGCCGCGACGTGCCCTCGAAGGGGCGCGGCGAATCGACCGCCGGCGAGAGCATCGACACCAGCTCGCGGCAGGGCGCGCACTGCCGCAGGTGCATGCGGAGCAGCACGTTCACGTGCTCCTTCGAGCGTTCGTCCACGAAGTCTTGCAGCACGGCGTCGTCAGGGCACTGCATTGCCGGTTCCTCTCGGAAAATTGATGCTAACAATAGGGGAGGTGAGCGTCGAACTCGGAAAGGCCCTGCTGGCTGGCCTCGGCGGCCAAGTTCCCCTCCGGGAGAGCGACGTGGTGCAGCTCGGGCTCCGGCTCGCGAACAAGACCGCGACCTTCCACGCTGCATTTCCCACGGTACACGTGGACGCTGCGAGCGTCGCGGCGCGAATCGGCGAGGAGCTCCGGTCGGCGGGCCTCGCCGCCAGCGAAGCGGACCAGGCGCTCGAAGAGATTCACTTCGACGACCTGTGCATCGCGATGGCGTGTGCGACCGGCGACTCGGCGGCCATCGCGCACTTCTCGGGGCGCGTCCTCGTGGACGCGCAGAGCAACCTCGGTCGCTTTCGCAACGACGGCGTGGTGGAGTCGGACGTGCGCTCGGCGGTGCACGAGCGTCTGTTCGTGGCCGACGCCAGCGGTCGCCCGGGTATTCTCAAGTACGGCGGACGCGGGCCCTTGCTGGGCTGGTTGCGGGTGGTGGTGACGCGCCTGGCGCTCAACCTGCGGCGCTCGAAGAAGAGCGAAGAGAGCCGGGAAGAAGACATCGTGCGCGAGCTCTTGGGCGACCTGCCCACGCCGGAGCTCGAGCTGGTGAAGCAAGACGCCGCGCGGCATTTCAAGGAAGCCTTCGCGGAGGCCGCGCTGGAGCTTCCGGAGGACGAGCGCGACGCCCTGCGCATGCACCTCTACGAAGGGCTGTCCATCGACGATCTCGCGCGTATCTTCGACGTACATCGGGCCACCGCGGCACGCTGGCTGGGCCGCGCGCGCGACCGCTTGCACGCGGTCACGCGGGAACGGCTCATGACGCGTTTGCGTTGCTCCGAGTCGGAGGTCGACAGCGTGGTGAAGCTGATGATGAGCCGCGTCGACCTCAGCCTGTCCAGGGTCCTCGCCGCGCGTGA
>Ga0075163_10007768_pt1 | contig 14154 bp, 15 predicted proteins | sample JI1023141ADNA_FD_71478 | JGI IMG/M metagenome (GOLD analysis project Ga0075163, IMG submission 71478) | Wastewater effluent complex algal communities from Wisconsin, to seasonally profile nutrient transformation and Carbon sequestration -... | ecosystem: Engineered > WWTP > Effluent > Algae...
CTAGAATCGTATAAAAGTATTGACGCCCATTGTTGGTATAGTTCTATGTTTAAACTATCATAAGACTGTGCTTTTAAAAACAAAGGCGCAGTTTCATTAAGTTTTCCGTTTTTTGCCATTAAATATGCTTTAAACAAATATGCATTTTGCGCATTTGGAAACTCTGCAATATATTCATCTAATAATTCGTTTGATTTTTCAAATCCTAAACTATCATAGTTATTAAAAATGTAAACATACTTTGCAAAATAGGTGTTGGTTTCTGTGTCCATTTTAGTGTCGTTTTCGGTACATGAAAACATTCCCAAAACTACTATAACGCTTAAAAGATATTTCATACTATTAAATTTAAGGCAAAACTAAGTAATAAGAATGGTTCTAATGAAGTTTTTGAAGTTTTTAAATAACACAATTTGTAGCATTTTTCTTTAACCAAACTTCTGCTTTCTGATATTCTGGGCAACATTGCCCTACTAAATTCCAAAAATTGCTTGAGTGGTTTCTATGTTTTAAATGACACAATTCGTGTATTAAAACATAATCCAAAACAGATTCTGGTGCTAAAAGCAAACGTACCGAAATATTGATATTGTTTTTAGAAGAGCAACTTCCCCAGTTTGAACTATTGTTTTTTAAGCGTACATCTTTTATAGTTCCAAACTGAAACTGCTCGTTAAAAGCGTGTAGTTTTTCGGTAATTTTCTGCTTGTAATTTTTTGCCAAAAGCCTTGCTACCATTTTGGCTACATACTCTTCTTGAAGTTCTTTTTCTAAACCAAAAGGAACAGTAACCAATAAAAAACTATGGTCAATTTTACCAGAAACCCTGCTACTTGACTTTTGTTTTATTAGTATTTCTATTTCTTTATCATAAAGTTTTAGTTTTTCTTCGTGCACAAAAATTCTGTTTTCAGCTCTAAAAACGATCTCTTTTTCTGAAATTGTTTTTTCTGCCCAAATTATAAATTTAGACAATTGTTCTTGTTTTTGGTTTGTAGATAAATAACTCGCCAAACGCACATTTATACCTGTTTTTGTTATTGAAACACGACTATTTCTTCTGTTTTCGGTGTGAATACTTAGCTTATAAACTTCATTGTTTATTAAAATTTCTTTGACCTCTTTTTGAGATTTTTTTTTAAAAAACGCCATATTCTATTTTATAAACTTTCTTAACATATTTAAAGCCGCTACAGATGACAACTCAATGTTTTCTTCTCTATATGGCCAAAAATTAAACTTTTTCGCAATAGTTTCTTTGCCATCTGAAACCGCTATCCAAACCGTACCCACAGGTTTTTCTGGTGTGCCACCGGTAGGGCCGGCAGTACCCGAAACGGCAATACTATAATCTGCATCAATCAGTTTTAAAACACCTTTTGCCATAGCTAAAACCGTTTCTTCACTTACTGCTCCAAACTGTTCAAGTGTTTCATTTTCAACATTTAATAGCTGGTTTTTTAAAGCATTACTATAAGTAACTACGCTGCCATTAAAATAATTTGAACAGCCTGCAATACTCGTTATTTTATGTGCTATTTTGCCTCCTGTACAACTTTCGGCTATCGTTACCTTTTTGTTTTTTTGTTTTAAAATTTCTCCTAAAACTTTTTCTAAACTGTCTTTTTCTTCCCAAGAAAAAACATAGTCCGATATTCTTTCTGAAATTTGTTTTTGAAACTTTTCTACTTCGGCTTCTGCTACATTTTTGCCTGTTAGTCTTAAAGTAACTTGCCCAAGTTTTGGTAAATATGCCAAACCTATATTTGCAGGCAAACTGTCTTCAATATCTTCAATTTCTTTTGCCAAAAAAGATTCCCAAATGCCTGCTGTTAAAATATATTTATTTACCAAGCTGCTGAGTTTGTATTCTCTTTTTATTTTTTCTAAAACTTCATCTACAAAAATTTGTTTCATTTCTAAAGGTACGCCTGGCATAGACACCAAAACGGTTTCGTTTTTTTTCAACCACATTCCTGGCGCTGTTCCCTTTTGGTTTTTTAGGAAAACCGTATTTTCAGGAAACATACATCGCTCTTTGTCTATTTCTACAGTTGTTTTTCGTCTTTCAGACAAAAGTTTGGTAACGTATTCATAGTTTTCTTGGCTAAAAACTAAACTTTGACCTAAATATGCAGCCAAAGTTTTAATAGTAATGTCATCTTTGGTAGGACCCAAACCGCCCGTAATAAATATAAAATCTGAAAACGGAAGCAAAAAATCTATTCCAGATTTAATATCTTCGGCTTTGTCGGCTACGCTCATTTTCTTCACAATTTCAATTCCGACTTTAACGGCATTTTCAGCCATAAAACTAGAATTTGTGTCTAATGTAGATCCGTTTAAAATTTCATCGCCAATAGTTAAAATAGATGCTTTCATAGTTCAAAAATACTGAGAATGTTTTAGGTTTGTGTTTTAGATTTAATAAAAATGCTTAACGGCATAATATTTGATTCTTAAAAGTCAAAAAACATAAAAAAACGATGAAAAAAATACTTTTACCCACTTTGTTTGCTGCTTCAATGATGTTTTCTAGCTGCGATACCCTCCAATCTGTAGCTCAAACAGCTGCTGGCGTTTTAACAGAATCTACTGGTTCTACTACATACACCCCTTCGAGCCTTGATATGAGCAACGGACTTAAAGATGCCTTGAATGTAGGCATAACAAACGGCGCAAACCGTTTAGCACAAACCGACGGCTATTTTGGAAATGCGCTGCTTAAAATAGTAATGCCGCCAGAAGCGCAGCAAGTAGAATCTACTTTGAGAAGTATGGGCGCAGGAAAATTGGTAGATGATGCTATTCTTTCTTTTAATAGAGGTGCAGAGCAAGCGGCAAAAGAAGCTGCTCCAATTTTTTTAAATTCTATAAAGCAAATGACTTTTACAGATGCCAAAAACATATTATTAAGTGGCGATAAAACTTCTGCAACGGCATTTTTAAAGAAAACTTCTTACACTAGTTTGCAAAGTGTGTTTACACCCGTAATTGATAAAAGTTTAAAAAGTGTAAACGCTACAAAATATTGGGGAGATGTGATAAACACATACAACCAAGTACCTTTGGTAAAAAAAGTAAACCCAGATTTAACGGCTTACGTAACCGAGCAGGCTTTAAATGGTTTGTTTAAAATGGTAGAAAAAGAAGAAATAAAAATAAGAGAAGACTTAAGTGCCAGAACTACAGATATTCTTCAAAAAGTATTTGGCTGGGCAGATAAGCAGTAATTTTTAGCTTTAAAGATATTAAAAAGACCAAGTGAATATATTTTGCTTGGTCTTTTTTTATATAAATATATTTGACTTTTTCATTATTTTTACCGAACTTTGATTGACACAAAATAAAAATCATTAAAACGCTTCATATTCGAGCGTTAGGCACAATTGTAAAAAGACAATTCACAGATAAATGGCAACTACAGTAATACAGGCATTCAATGAGTTTCTTCGAGACAAAGTAAATCTAGACCCAGACAAGACTACAAAAGGAAGAAATAGTAGAGATTGGTTAGTTGGTCAAATTCAACATTTTGAAGACGATGACACGGACTTCCCAGAAATATACACTGAAAAGAATATCTATTTTGGCTCTTTTGCAAGACGAACAAAAAAAAGACCACTTGATGACATTGACATAATGATTTGTCTAAAAGCAAATGGTTGCACATATTTGGAGTATTCAGACAGAATTGAATTAACAGTTCCAGAGACTGCAACTAGATTTTTGAAATATAGAAACGATGGAACTGAAATTTTAAATTCAAGAAAGCTAATAAATAAGTTTGTAGCAAAGTTGGCAGACATACCACAATACGACAAGGCTGAAATCAAAAGAAACTTAGAAGCTGCAACACTCAATTTGACCTCATATGATTGGGTTTTTGATATTGTTCCTTGTTTTTTTACTACCGAAGACCAGTTCGGGCGAACTTATTACCTTATTCCTGACGGAAAGGGGAATTGGAAAAAAACAGACCCTAGAATAGATAAAGAAAGATTGACAAATCTAAATACAAATCACGATGGAAATATTCTAAATGTGATAAGAACTGTCAAATATTGGAATAAACGAGCTACTATGCCAACAATGAGTTCGTATCTTTTAGAAAATATGATTATCGAGTATTACCAAACAAAAACCACAAAAGCTTCACAATTCGTGGATATAGAACTTATTGATGTTTTTTTTGACATTCATAACAGAGTTTACAACAACTTAAACGACCCTAAAGGCATTCAAGGCAATATCAACCAATTAACACTTGATGAGAAAAGAAAAATATCGCAAATCGCTTATGACGATTATGTGATTGCATTCAATGCTAGGCAACTAGAAGAACAGAAAAATATGAAAGGCTCAATAAACAAATGGAGAGAAATTTTTGGTGATGAATTTCCTAAATATTCAGAATGATGAACAATAAAATTATTGAAAGAGAAAATGAGTCGGCAAGCATTGAAAAATTAACTGCACAAAGAGAGATTTACTCAATCGCTAAATTTCTATTTATATTACAGACCTTATTTTCAGTAGTAATTTTAGTCTTGCTTTCATTTTCACAGCTTCTATTTCAATGTATTGATTTTACACTAATTATTGCGACAATAAGCCTATTAGCAGTAATCATTGATTATGGTTTAGAAATAAAAATAAACAGGCTCAAAGAACTCGCTGCGAAAGTCCAAGAACATTTTGACACATATGTTTTGCAACTTAATTGGAATAGCATACTATGCTTAGACAAGCCTGAATATGACTTAATTCATAATTATTACCAACAACATAAAGAAAAAAATGATATATCTCAATTCGTCAATTGGTACGAGCCAGAAATTCAGAAAGTAGAAGAGAATGTTGCAAGACTAATTTGTCAAAAAACAAATTGCAACTATGACAAATCAATTCGCAAAAGATACAATACAGTTGTAATGTGGACCGGTATAATAACTATATCTTTAATAATTTTATTCACAATATTTTCAGGTCTAACATTAGCAAAGATTTTACTTACAATAATTTTTCCTTCAATTCCAATTTTGCAATGGACACTAAGAAATATACATTCAAATAACCAATCAATCTTGACATTAGAACAACTCAATTCGTTGATTAACTCAAATTGGGAGCAAGCTAAAAACGGTTTAAATATTGACAATTCAACCCTAAGGCAGATACAGGACGGAATATTTCTAAATCGAAAGTCAAGTCCATTGATACCTGACTACGTTTATAACAAGATGAGAAGTAAACTAGAAAAGCAGACACGTTACACAGTTAAGCAACTTGTAAATGAGATACTTAGTAAAAAATAGAACAACTGTGCCTAACAGCGTATTTAATCAATTGGCGGTCAGTCACTTATCGACAGAGAAGTGCTTTTCAGACAGTTTTTCACTTATTGACAGATTTGTGCATTAAAATCGCCAACTAATTAAATACGCAAAACGTCAATCAAAAAAGCCATTCTTCTCAGAATGGCTTTCGTTTTTAAACCCAACATACATGTGCTGCGGCTAGCTAAATAAGGCAGTAAAATCTTATTTTTCGGAGTTCAACACTTCTTCGATTTTATTAAAGGTATCTAAAATATATTTGACATTTGGATTTTCATTGTGGTACAATAATGAAGTATAAACAATAGTTTTAGTTTCTTCGAAGCTTATAACATTGTCCACTTTGCTTATATATGCATTGTGTTTGCTATTTTTATACCAACGGTTAAAGGCTTTAAACCTTTTCATTTGCTTTCCATTATCATCTGAACATATATAGATAAGGGCGTTTTCGATTTTTCTGAAGAAATCACTTATAATTAAATCTATGGTTAAGAAAACCTGGGCATCAAAAGGTTCTAATTCATCTGTTTGCTTTTCTATCACTATTTGATACATGTTTTCGATTTCAACTTCTTAGCTTGAAATAGTATTTAATGTATCATCTTCAACAAAAGCAATACTATAAACTATATTGTTTTTTGTTGTAAACTGATAAGTGCTTGAATTATTATCGAAGGAGTATTTATATGGGTTTTGCAAACTTAATACCTTTATTTTCTATGGTTTTAAAGTCTGTAGCACCTTTAATATATGAACGTACAGCTTCTTTATCAGCTACCATTTTGGCAATTGACTTTATAATTGAAGCTTTATTTATTTGGTTTTTATTCATAATTGTTATACAAAAGTATAATTTTATTTGGATTTGACAAAGTTATTTATTTAAATTTTACTATTTAAAAAACCTCAATCAAAAATTATACTTTAAAATAGGTGCTAATTTTGTGCCAAGTTTTTTGCTTTTAGAACGACCTAACATAATCAAAAAAGCCATTCTTCTCAGAATGGCTTTCGTTTTTTTATTTCTTTTTTAAACCTAGCTCGTCTAGTTGTGCTTGGTCTATAAACGCTGGTGCGTCTATCATTACGTCTCTTCCTGAGTTGTTTTTTGGGAAGGCTATAAAATCTCTTATCGTTTCTTGACCGCCCAAAATAGAAACTAATCTATCAAGACCAAATGCCAAACCGCCGTGTGGTGGTGCGCCATATTCAAAGGCGTCCATCAAGAAACCAAACTGTGCTTTTGCTTCTTCTGCAGAAAAACCTAGGTGTTTCAACATTGTAGCTTGCATGGTTTTATCGTGTATTCTTATAGAACCGCCGCCTATTTCGTTTCCGTTTAGTACCATATCATAAGCATTTGCTCTTACGTTTCCTGGGTCGGTGTCTAATAAATGTACGTCTTCAGGTTTTGGTGCGGTAAACGGGTGGTGCATAGCATGATAAGAATTGCTTTCTTCGTCCCATTCTAACAATGGAAAATCAACTACCCAAAGTGGAGCAAAAACTTTTGGATCTCTAAGTCCAAGTCTTTCTGCCATTTCCATTCTCAATGCACTCAACTGCGCTCTTACTTTGTTTGCTACGCCAGACATTACTAGTATCAAATCGCCTTTTTTAGCATTTGTTCTTTCTGCCCAAGCAGCCAAATCTGTTTCTGAGTAAAATTTATCTACCGAAGATTTAAATGTTCCGTCTTCTTCGCATTTTACCCAAACCAAACCGCTTGCGCCTATTTGTGGTCTTTTTACCCAGTCGATTAATTTATCGGTATCTTTTCTAGAATACCCTGCACAACCTGGCACGGCTATTCCTACTATAAGTTCTTGTGTATCAAATACATTAAAGCCTTTGTTTTTAGCTAAATCGTTTAGTTCACCAAATTTCATTTCAAAACGAATATCTGGCTTGTCGTTTCCGTAGGTTTTCATGGCTTCCGCAAATGTCATTCTTGGAAAATCGCCAAATTCTACGCCGTTTATTTCTTTTAAAAGATGTCTGGTTAAACCTTCAAAAGTGTTTAAAATATCTTCTTGTTCTACAAAAGCCATTTCGCAGTCTATTTGTGTAAACTCTGGCTGTCTGTCTGCTCTAAGGTCTTCGTCTCTAAAACATTTTACGAGTTGGAAATATTTGTCCATTCCGCCTACCATAAGCAGCTGCTTAAAAGTTTGTGGCGACTGAGGCAAAGCATAAAACTGACCTGGATTCATACGCGATGGCACCACAAAATCTCTAGCACCTTCTGGTGTAGATTTAATTAAATATGGTGTTTCTACATCTATAAACCCTTGGTCTGAAAGATATTTTCTAACTTCCATAGACACTTTATGTCTAAAAATAAGTTTTTCGCGCACTGGCGTTCTTCTAATATCTAAATAACGATATTTCATACGAAGTTCTTCGCCACCGTCAGATTCGTCTTCCATAGTAAATGGAGGCGTAAGTGATGCGTTTAAAATCGTTAATTTTGAAACTATAATTTCAATATCGCCCGTTAGCATTTCGCTATTTTTGCTCGAACGCTCGGCTACAGTTCCCTCTATTTGAATTACAAACTCTCTTCCTAATTTTCCAGCTTGTGCACTCAATTCCGCATTAGTTTCTTCGTTAAAAACCAATTGCGTTTTTCCGTATCTATCTCTTAAATCTACAAAAGTCATTCCGCCAAGGTTTCTAGTTTTGTGAACCCAGCCCGAAAGTGTAACGTTTTGGTTGATATTTTCGCTTCTTAAAGCGCCGCAAGTGTGTGATCTGTACATATATTAAATTTATCGGTCAAAAATAGTATGATTTTTAAAGAAAGTAAGACAAAACGAATAGAAATAAGTTCAAAATAGTTGAAGAAAGCATTTTTGTCTAAAAAAAACCACAAATCGAAAAAAATGTATCAATTTTTAAGTGCTTAAATTTTTTTTTGTTTAATATTATAACCTAAATTTGGAAGTTAAATACAACAAACTTTAATGTGAAAGCGTTTTAGGCTTGTATATTTATATCTAAATACTATCTTTATCGTTCTATTGAAGAATTAAAACATTGGAAATGAAAAAATTTTATCTTTTTATATTGAGCATAGGAATTGCGTTAAGTGCATCGGCACAAGACCCACATTTATCTATGTTTTATAGTGCGCCTTTGCAGTTGAACCCTGCACTTACAGGTGTTTTTAACGGAAACTATAGAGTTTCGGCATTATACAGAAGCCAATGGGGCGAAATTTTGAAAGAAGACAAAAATGGCGGAACCGGTCAGTTTAGAACTATGACTTTTGCAGGAGATTTTAGAATTCCTGTAGGTAAAAACGCAATCGGAATTGGCGTTGAAGCTTTAAATGATAAAGCGGCTATTTCGAATTATGGAACTACACGAGGTGGTTTAGCGCTTTCTTATATGCAAAGTTTAGACAAATACAGCCAACATTATTTAGTTGTTGGACTTCAAGGCGATGTTATAAATAGATCTTTCCAACCTGGCGGACTTCGTTTTGGTGAGCAATGGACAGGTTCAGAATATGATGCCTCTACAGGTACAGCAGAGCCATTTTTATCTACAGCAAATACAAATATCTTGTTTTTTGATGCGAGCGCTGGTTTATTGTACTTTTTTAAAGGTAGAGCAAACAAATTTACTGCTTATGCAGGTTTTGCTGTTTCGCATATAAACGAACCTTCAGAGTCTTTAGTAGGCGATGCATCTGTAAAGTTGAGAAGAAAATATAGCGGACACGGTGGAGTAAATATTCCAATTTTGCCACAAATACATATTTTGCCTAAATTTTTAGTACAATTTCAAGGGCAAAGTTTAGAAACTATTTATGGTACAGATGTAAGATTTATTTTCGATAAATTTGACCCAAGTGGAAACGCTTTTAGATTGGGTGCTATGTTTAGAGGTGTTGGTGGTTTAACAGCTCAAAACAAATCTGGCTACAACCCAGAATCTATGATTTTTATGGCTGGTGTTGATTTTAAAGGAATAGATCTTGGTGTTGCATACGATTTGAATATTTCACAAAATAAATTGGCTACACAATCTAGAGGTGGTTTTGAAGTTTCGTTGGCTTATGTTGGTGCATTTAATAAAAGAATTACAGATATGACGCCTTGCCCTAAGTTTTAAACTAAGGGTTTTATAAAAATAAAAAGAGCGCAATTGAAAATTTCAATTGCGCTCTTTTATTTTAGTTTTGTTGTTGCTGTTTATTTTCTAGACCAAGCCATAAAGCCACCATCTAAATTATATATTTTAGTAAAACCTTGTGCTTCCATTTTTTTAGCTGCATTCATACTTCTAGCGCCACTTCTACAGTAAACATATACAGGAGCGTTTTTGTCTAATTTTTGAATTTCTGCATCAAAATTTCCACCGTTAACATCTATTAATAGTGAGCCTTCAATATTTCCTGCAGCATTTTCGCCAGGTGTTCTTACGTCTAAAAGAGTTCCTTTTCCTTCTTTTATTAAAGTAGCAAACTGATCTACAGATACGTTTTCAATAACTGCTTCGCTTTTTTGTTCTGTGCCTTGAGCTGGTGCATCTGTAGTTTGTGCATTAGAGCAAGAGCTTAAAAATGTTCCTATTGTTAAGAACGTTATTATGGTTAATTTTCTCATTTTTTTTGTTTTTTATCGTTAAAATATTCAAGTATCATACTACTTAAAAGATAGCCCATTACCGCCGCCCACAAAGACATGCGCCACCAAACCGACTGTATAGTACAGCCATCTTGACAACCCACAAAATACCAATAAACATAACCTAAAAGCGCACCAACAAGAGCACCAATAAGTTTTAAAGTTAAGTCTTTATTTAATGTCATCATTTTGTGATTTTGGCAAAGTTTCTGGAACGTGTGGACAAGTACCCGAAATGCATTTGACATTAAACACAACTTGATAAAGCATAAAACCTGCTACTATATAATATAGTGCTTCGTTTTCTGTTAAAGCTTTAAAAAGCATGTACAAGCCAAAGGCGAGTCTCGAAATTCTAATCCAACCCCAATCTTTTAGTAAAATATCTTTCATTATTCAGTTTCGCCCATCCAGCTCATCATACCACCAGCTAGGTTTGTTACTTTAGCAAAACCCATGCTTTCCATAGCGCCAGCTGCTGACATGCTTCTACCACCGCTTCTGCACACTACATAATAATCTTTGTTTTTGTCTAATTTTTCTACTTCTGCCTGAAAGTTTGGAGAAAAAATATCAATATTTACTGCTCCAGAAATATGTCCTTCGCTAAATTCTTCTAAAGTTCTTACATCTAATAAAAAGGCATCTTCTTTTTCTTTAAATTCTGCCCAAGCATTTACACTTACGTTTTCCATTTTTTTTGTTTTTTTTGTTTTTAAAATTCGTTTTGACACTGCAAAAATGAGGCTTGTCTTCTTTGCAGATTGTGACCAAAATTACAATAATTAATTTTATTGAAGTTTTTTAACAAAAAAAGACCCGAAAACAAGGTTTCCAGATCTTTTTCCTCTGAGAAAGAGTATTTTTTTTAATAACTAAAATGCTTTTATTCTTCTTCTTTTGGGCTGCACGTCAAACATTTTAAACCGTTTTCGGTCATTTCCCAAGTGTTGTTTGCTAAGTCTTTTTTAGAATAGTCGCCATATATTTTTACTTTATCAATTACTTTTTTAGCATTTTCGCCGAAATAAATCTTTTTTCCAACTGGTACAAACAAATCGTACATAACCTTTTGGTTTCGCCATTTGGTTTCGTTTTCAAGTATCATTACTTTGGGAATGGCTATGGTTGTTTCATTTACCATATCAAAATCGTTGGTAATGTGTTCTAGTTTTTCTTCGGCATCAGCTTTATTTCTTCCTTTACTATAAATAGTTTTAGAAAGTTTAAAAATGGTGTCGTTTTCAAGTAGTTTAATATCTAAAAGCACTTGGTTTATTTTTATTTTTTTCTCTTCAGGCAAAACTTCTATGCCTTCTATTTCAAAACTGTTTTCATTATCGTTTTTTCCAAAACTAAAACTTAGGTTTAAATCTTCCTTCAACTTGTCATAGGGAAAAATAATTTCTAATTCATCAACCGTTGGGTTTTGAATAGCTACATAATTAGTTTCTTCTGCGCTTATTTTAAAGTTTTTAGATACTTGATAAATAGAAAAAACGATTCCAAAAATAGATAACACCGCCAATAAAAAGAAAGTACTAATACTTAAAACCCAATTAATTTTTTTTCTTGTTAATACTTTAATTGCAGAACCTATTACGGCCAAAAGTGGAATACTTATTAATAGAAAAACACTAATTATACCAATATAAAAAGTTGAATTAGAATCTAAAACAAGCTGAATAAACTCTGGTTTTGCCATTGAAAATGCAAAGCCACCGCCAATTAAGCCAACTACAAGACTTAGTAAATTAAAAATGAAAAATATTAAAAGCCCAATTGCTAAAACTTTTACAAATAAAGGAACTAACTCGCCAAAACGGTTGGCAACTCTTACAGAAGTTCGTTTAATTTCGTCTGTATTTATGTTTTTTTTTACTTGATCTTCTATATTATCAAGGTTTATTGGGTCGCCATTCATTTGTAGTCTGTCCGAAGCATTTTTGGCTTCAGGCACTAAAAACCAAAGCAGAAAATATATTCCTATAGGAAAACCTACACCTGCAAAAACAACCAAAACCATTAGAATTCGAAACCAAATAGGGTCTTTCATTCCAAAATACTTCGAAAGTCCAGAAATAACACCAGCAAAAATTTTATCGTCTGGGTCTCTAAACAATTTTTTATTTACAAAGTCAGATGAACTTGTTTGCTGCTGATAGTTTGACTTTTCATTGTTTTCAAGTTCGTCTTCAATTTCTTCAGGTTCGCCCATAGTAGCTATGGCGCTGTTTACCATTTCTATATTTACGACTTCATTGCTTTTATTTATCCTTGCATTAAAAAGCTCTGCAAAACGATATTCTATATCTTGAATAATTTCGTTTTGCTCATCTACATTTGTAAACTTTTGCTTTAGCGCATCTATATATTTGCTTAGTCTGTCGAAGGCATCTTCGTCTATCGAAAAAACGAGACCGCCTAGATTTATGTTAATAGTCTTTTTCATTTTTAGTTGGTTTTAGATTTTTTAGTAATAGATTCCACGGCAGATTTTAATTCTGTCCAAGTTTCTTGTAGTTCGGTCAAAAAAGTTTTTCCTTCGTCGGTTAAATCATAATATTTTCTGGGTGGACCAGATTTTGATTCTTCCCATTTGTACTGAAGCAAGTCGGCATTTTTTAGTCGTGTCAGAAGCGGATATACCGTACCTTCTACTACTATCATTTTAGATTCCTTGAGTGCTTCTATAATTTCAGATGCGTAGGCTTCTTTTTGTTCTAAAATAAGTAAAATACAATACTCTAAAATACCCTTTCTCATTTGAATTTTAGTGTTTTCTATTTTCATTTCGTTTTATATTTTTTGTTTTAAAAAAAATGTTTTTGAAGTAACTTTTTTAGTCTAGAATAAAAAATTTGCTTCACTAAACAATGCAAATATAAAACAACATATAGTACTGTGCAATAAACAGTACTATGTATTTTTTTATAAAATTTATAACTATTTGATTATCAGTATAAAAAACGAAAACTTTTTAATAATTTTTTTAAAAAAATGAGCTTTAAATGTTTTTTCGATAAAAATTTGTAATGTTTTCTAGCAGAATCGATTGTATTAAGTGTATATTCATCAAATACTAAAAATAGTTATAATCGGCTCTTTAAAAAAACTAATTTAAATCACCGCTAACAATATAAATCTGAAATAGTTAAATTTGATTTTTGTTTGGGTAAATCAAAAACAAAAAACTATTTCGAATTTATAATTTAAAAATAATAAAGAGTAAATATGACAATGACACCTATAAATCGTTTATTTAGATTGCTAAGGTTGTTCAAGCCTGAGATTAAACAGATTTATATTTATGCTATATCCAATGGTTTGGTAAATCTTACACTTCCTTTAGGTATTCAAGCCATTGTCAACTATATTCAAACAGGAGGATTTAGTTCTTCTTGGATAGTTTTAGTTTGTTTTGTACTGCTTGGAATTGGTATTGCCGGCTTAATGCAAATTTTACAACTCAGAATAGTAGAAAACATACAACAAAACTTGTTTACTAGGTCTGCTTTTGAATTTGCTTATAGAATTACTAAAATATCGGTAAAACAGTTAGACAAAATACATTCTCCAGAGCTGGTTAATAGGTTTTTCGATACCTTGACAATACAAAAAGGGCTTCCTAAAATATTAATTGACTTTTCTTTAGCTGCATTTCAAATTGTTTTTGGCTTAATTCTTTTAACTATTTACAGTCCATATTTTATAGTTTTGGGTATTGCTTTAGTTTTTATTTTATGGCTTATATATAAGTTTACTGGCGTAAAAGGTTTGGTTACTAGTCTAAAAGAAAGTAAACATAAATACGAATTGGCGCATTGGCTCGAAGAGGTGGCTAGAGTAAATAAAAGTTTTAAAATTCACTCCTCAAGCAAATTACATTTAGAAAAAACCGATGCAATAGTTGAAGATTATTTATCTGCAAGAGAAAAACATTTTCAAGTATTAATACAACAATTCAAATATTTTATTGGTTTTAAGATTTTTATAGCCGCGGGCTTGTTAATATTAGGTAGTTATTTGGTATTCGAAGAGCAAATGGATTTAGGACAGTTTGTAGCTGCTGAAATAATTATTCTTTTGATACTGAATTCGGTAGAAAAAATGATAGGAATAGTAGAAGGAATTTATGATGTGCTTACAGCATTAGATAAAATAGGTTATGTTAC
>Ga0075163_10007769_pt1 | contig 14152 bp, 9 predicted proteins | sample JI1023141ADNA_FD_71478 | JGI IMG/M metagenome (GOLD analysis project Ga0075163, IMG submission 71478) | Wastewater effluent complex algal communities from Wisconsin, to seasonally profile nutrient transformation and Carbon sequestration -... | ecosystem: Engineered > WWTP > Effluent > Algae...
CGGGTCGAGATCGCGCCGATCAGCGCGTCCTGAGGACACGAGCGAAGCGAGGGTCCGAAGAAACAAGGCGCGCTGCTGAGGCCGCGTAAGGGCCCGCCGACCGCGCCGCCGATTCATTCACAGTTCCGAGGACACGAGCGAAGCGAGGGTCCGAAGGAACAAGGCGCGCTGCTGAGGCCGCGTAAGGGCTAGCCGCCACCGCTGCGGCTGCATTCTGGCCAACGCTCTCATCGATCGTCGCCAGCGTTGGCAGCTCGCGGCTGGTCGACGGCGCCGGCGGCGGCGGGGTCGGCGCGTCGCCGGTGGCGAAGCCCTTGGCGACGTGGTGGGTGCCGAGCAGGCCCTGGCCGACGTCGTAGCCGATGCCGTCGAGCGACGTCAGCGTGACGTGGCCGCGCTTGAGCCCGGTCGCCGGGTCCTCGGTCTGCCACACCTCCGAGCCGACGCCGGCCAGGGTCAGCAGCGTCTGCGGCGCCGGGTGGCCGAAGTTGTTGTTGGCCCCGAGCGAGATGAGCGACACCTGCGGCCGGAGGGCGCCGACCATCGCCGCGTTCGACGACGTCGACGAGCCGTGGTGGTGGACCTTGTAGATCTCGACCTCGCCGACCGCGGCGGTGATCCGCGACTCGATGTCGGGCGAGTCGCCGGTCAGGTCGCCGCCGATCACCGCGTCGACCTCGCCGAACCGGGCCTTCACCACCAGTGACTTCGCGTTCTCGTCGCTCGACCGGACGCCGTTGCCGTTGACCGCGACCACGGTCAGCGTGACCTCGTCGCACAGCTCGAGGGTCTGGCCGGCGGCCAGCGTGGTCCGACGGCCGGCGAACTGGGTCGCGTACTGGGTGTAGGCCACGCTGTCGTAGCTGCCGCCGCGGTCGTAGGTCGCGGTGATCGGCACGCCGGTCGCGCCCTGCTCGACCTCGTCGAGGCCGCCGAGGTGATCGGCGTGGTAGTGCGACACGAACGCGGCGTCGAGGCGGGTGATGCCGAGCGCGGCCAGGTTGGCCTTGATGGTGTTGCCGGCGCCGGTCGGCCCGCCGTCGAACAGCGCGGCGCAGCCCGACGGGGTGCGGAGGATGGTGGCGTCGCCCTGGCCGATGTCGAGCGCGGTCAGCACGAACGCGCCGGCCGGCACGGTGACCAGCGGCAGGGCCTCGTTCAGCTCGGGCTCGAGCAGCTCGTCGGCGCAGCCCTCGGCCCACTCCTGCGCGGCGGCGGGGTCGTCGCTGATCGGCCCGGCGGGATCGACGCAGGCGACCAGGGTCGCGGCGGCGATCAGCGAGCAGGACAGGGTGGCGGACGGGCGGAGCAGGGCGTGGGACATCGGAGCTTGCCTCGGGTGCGGTGCGGTGGTCGGCGGTGTCGTTGCCCCGTTTACGCACCGACCCGGCCGATACCGCCTCACGCGGATGTCACGGCCACGCCGGGCGGGTGCGACCCGGCGACGAGACGGGCCGGTCGCAGCCTGCGATCGGCGGTGGGTCGCGGCCGGGACACCGCGGCCGGGCCGGTGCGTGGGACGTCGCATGCACCCCACGCGAACCTCACAACCGCGGATCGCCGCCGCCCTGCTGTTCGCCGCCGTCGCCGCCTGCACCTCGTCGAGCGCGGGCCTGTTCCCGTACCTGCGGCCCGGGGCCGGCGGCGAGCACGGCACCACCTTCGCCGCCGTCGATCGCGGCCTGGTCCAGGCCATCGCCACCAGCCAGCGCCCGCGGGCCGAGGCGCCGCCGACCCCGCCGATCGCGCTGACCACCAGCGACGGCGCCGGCCTGGTGCTGGCCCGGATCGAGGTCGACGCGGTGGTGACCGGGCCGGTGGCGCTGACCCAGCTCCACCTCACCTTCCACAACCCGGAGGCGCGGGTGCGCGAGGGCCGGTTCGCGATCACCCTGCCGACCGACGCCGCGGTCAGCCGGTTCGCGATGAAGAACGAGGAGTGGCGCGAGGCCGAGGTGGTGACCCGGATGCGGGCCCGCCAGGTCTACGAGAGCTTCCTCAAGCAACGGGTCGATCCCGCCCTGCTCGAGAAGGGCGCCGGCAACCGCTTCACCGCCCGCGTGTTCCCGATCCCGCCGTCGGCCGACAAGGAGCTGATCCTCACCTACTCGCAGGAGGTCAGCGCGGCGACGCCGTACCAGGTGCCGCTGGCCGGCCTGCCCGCGGTCGGCGAGCTGCGGTGGTCGGTCACCGTCGACGGCGAGACCCGGACCGGGGCGACCCGCGACCGCGCGCCCGACGATCTGCGGGCCGACGGCGGCGCCGGCGCGGGCGCCCGGGTCGAGCAGGCGCTGACCGCGGGCGACGGGTTCGTCGCCCGGCTGATGCCGCCGGTGACGGCGTCGGCCGACCCGCTCGGGGCCGCGATCGTGCTGGTCGACACCAGCGGCTCGACCGCCGCCATCCTGCGGCGCCAGGCCGAGGCGGCGCGGGCGGTGGTGACGGCGATCGCGGTCCGCGATCCGGCGGCCGCGGTCGATGTCCGCGCCTTCGACCAGGCGGTCGAGCCGGTGGTCGCCGGGCCGGCCGGATCGATCGACGTCGAGCGGATGGTCGAGGCGATCGTCGCCCGCGGCGGGCTCGGCGCGTCCGACCTCGGCCTGGCGCTGGCGTCGGCGCGCGGCGACGGCCGCCGGCTGATCGTGGTGTCGGACGGCGTCGCCACCGTCGGCGAGCGGACCGCGCACGGACTGGCCGAGCGGGCGCGCGCGATCGGCGCCGCGCGGATCGACGCGGTCACCGTCGGCGGCGGCCAGGACCGCGACCTCTTGACCGCGCTGACCGAGGCCGGCGGGCGCGGCGGCGCGATCATCGATGGCGACGACCCGGCCGGCTACGCGGCGCTCGAGCAGGCCATGCTCGGCGACGTCGCGGTCGCCGTCGCCGGCGCGACCGACGTCTGGCCGACCAGCCTGCGCGGGCTGGCGGCCGGTCAGCCGGTGGTGATCTACGGTCACCGCAAGGGCGACCCGCGGGCGCCGCTGGCCATCCGGTTCGCCGCCGCCGGCCAGGCCCGGATCGCCACGCTCACGCCGACGCCCGGGCCGGCGCCGCTGATCGGGCGCGCGGTCGGTCGCGCCGACGTCGCCCGGTTGACCGCCGCGCTCGCCGCCGCCGCCACCTCGGCGCGCCGGGCCGAGCTGCGGCGCGCGATCGAGCAGCTCGGCCTCGCTCACCGGCTGGTCACCAGCGAGACCTCGCTGCTGGTCCTCGAGACCGACGACGACTACGCCCGCTTCTGCATCGATCGGCGCGGCCTGACCGGCCTGTTGACCGTCGCCCACGGCGCGATCGAGGTGATCGATCGCGGCGCCGCGGCGCCGACCGTCGACTGCGCCGCCGAGCAGGCGCAGGCCGCGGCGCCGACCCCACCGCCGCCGCCGCCCGCGCCACCGGCGATCTCGGCCACCACCGGCGCGGTCCAGGGTGTGATCCGCGATCGCCGGACCCACGAGCCGCTGATCGGCGCGACGATCGTCGTCACCAGCGGCGACCGCAGCGAGACCGCGATCACCGACGAGCGCGGCTGGTACATCGTCACCGGCCTGCCGCCCGGGCCGGCGACGCTCGCGATCTACTACGCCGACACCGCGTTCGAGCGACGGATCACGATCGTCGCCAATCAGGTGATCGACACCGGCGGCGGCGCGGCCGCGGCCCCGCCGGCCACCGCCACCACCGCCACCAACGGGGCCGACCCCGCCGACGCGCGGCCGCCGGCGATCGGTGGCGTCGCCGACCACGCGCCGATCGTCGACGACGATCCGCCGCGCACCGGGATGACGATCGAGCCCGAGTACGTGCGCAACGTGCCGGTCGGCCGCACCTTCGGCGCCACGCTCGGCACCGCCGCCGGCAGCCAGGACGACCGGGTCGGCGTCTCCTTCTCCGGCAGCTCGACGGTCGAGAACACCTACGTCGTCGATGGCATCAACCTCGACGTCCAGCAACGCGGCGGCGAGATGATCACGATCACCGATCGGGCGCCGATGATCGACACCGCGTCGACCAGCCAGGGCATCACCATCACCCGCGAGTACGGCCACGGCATGGTCGACCTCGGCTCGACGATGATCGGCCTGACCGCCGCCAGCGATCGCGACGAGATCCCCGAGCCGCCGCCACCACCGCCGCCGTACGAGGGCCGGATGCTGACCGTGATGCAGCGGCTGCGCGACGGTCAGCGTGACGCGGCGTTGCGCGAGGCGTTGGCCTGGTACCTCGCCGAGCCGACCGACCTCGCTGCCATCGTCGCCCTCGGCGAGGCGCTCGAGGCCCGCGGCGCGGTCGGCCTGGCCGCGCGCGCCTACGGCACGATCCTCGATCGCTTCCCCGATCGGGTCGAACTGGTCCGCTACGCCGGCGAGCGCCTCGATCGGCTGGGCCCGGCCGGCCGGGCCCGCGCCCTCGACGCCTACCAGCAGGCGGTCGCCGACCGGCCCGATCAGGCGACCGGCTACCGGCTGCTGGCGATCGCGCAGGTCCGGGCCGGCGACCTCGAGGGCGCGCTGACCACCCTCGAGCGCGGCCTGGGTCGTGCGCCCAGCGACGGCATCCGCACCATCCTGCGCGGTGACCTCGGCCTGGTCGGCGCCGCGCTGGCCGCCCGCGCCCCCGACCGCCGCGCCGAGCTGGCCGCCCGCCTGCAGCGGCGCGGCGTGACCATCGCCGCCGGCCCGTCGCTGCGCTTCGTCCTCCACTGGGAGACCGACACCAACGACGTCGATCTCCACGTCCGCGATCGCCACGGGGCCCACGCCTACTACCAGGACAAGAAGCTGCGGTCGGGCGGCGAGCTGCTCGAGGACATCACCACCGGCTACGGGCCGGAGGCGTTCGTCATCCCCGGCGCGGCCACCGGCGGCCCCTACCGGTTGTCGACGCTCTACTTCGCCCGGGGTGCGATGGGCCTCGGCCTCGGCACGGTGCAGGTCGTGGCCCACGACGGCGCCGGCGGGCTCACCATCGAGGACCGGCCGTTCCTGCTCCAGATCGATCACGCCGAGGTCGATCTCGGTAGTTACTGAGGCCCGCGCCGCGCGTCGCGCCGCCGCTTGCAACCGCGCGCCGCCCGGTGGTTCCCTCGACCCATGCGCGTCCACCGGGCCGTCGTCGCCGCTCTGCTCCTCGTCGCCGCGCCGGCCGCCGCCGGACCGAAGGAGCGGCCGCTGCCCGGCTTCACCGGCCTGACCTATCGCGAGGTCGACGTCCGCGACGGCTGCATCCCGCGCATCCGCGTGATCCACCGCTCGCGCAAGGGCGACGATCCCGAGCTGGTCCGGCTGCTGACCTGGCCGCGGCTGGTCGGTCTCGACTTCGCGCCCGAGAAGCCCGCGCGTCAGCAGGCCAACATGAAGCGGTTCGAGGCCTGGCTGCGCGCCCTCACCGACCAGGGCACAAAGGTCACCGACCGTCAGCTCGCGATCGTGCGCGACACCACCCGACCGCCGGCGGAGCGGGTCGCGGCGGCGGCCCGGCTGGCGCTGGCGCAGGAGCAGGTGACCATCCTGATCGGCGGGCTCGACATCCCGCCCGCGGTCCGCAAGGTCGAGGACGCGGCCAGCGCCTACTGCGACGCGCTGAAGACCCAGGTCGAGCCGCTCCAGGCCCAGGTCGACGAGATCCGCGGCGCGTGTCAGCGGTTGATCGTCGACAACCAGGTCGCGGCGGGCTGGTGGACCGATGTCTGCCAGCCACCGGCCGGCGGTGGCGTGCCGACCGGGCCCGATCGGGTACCGGCGACGCGCCCGGCGCCGTGAACCTTCGCCCCGCGGCCATCATCCATCCGTCCATGCGAACCCGAGCGGGCCGGGCCACGACGATGGTGGCGGTGATGGCGCTGTCGTCAGCTACCGCGGGCTGTGGTGACGATCACGCGGTGCTCGATGCCGCCCTGCCCGACGCCGCGGTCGTCGACGCGATGGCGGATGGCGCGACCGACGCGAGGCCGGACGCTCCCGTCGACGCCGCGGTCGACGCGATGCCCGACGCGATGCCCGACGCCGCGGTCCCCCTGTCGTCGGCGCTCGACCCCACGTTCGGCCAGGGCGGCAGCTACACCTTCCCCGCCGTCGGCGGCATGGGCGCGATCACCAGCGCCCCGGGCGGCGACATCGTCGCATGCGGACCGTCCCGCGCCGTCGAGGATCTCAACCTCGGCGCCGCGGCCTGGCTCGGTCGGGTCGATGGCGGCGGCGTCGGCCCCGGACAGGTCTGGGTCCTCGGCCCGACCAACGCCCACGAGTCGTGCGCGAGCGTCGCGGTGCTGACCAGCGGCCACGTCGCGGTCGTCACCGCCAGTCGCCTGCTGATCCGCGACGCCGGCGGCGGGCCGGTCGCCGAGCTGCCGTTCGACGTCAGCCACCGGCTGCTCCAGGTCGCGGCCGCGCCCGACGGCGGGCTGTGGGCGGTCGGCGTCGAGGGGCTGTGGCGCTACGACGGCGGGTTGAGCCCGGTGGCGGCCTTCGGCGTCGGCGGGCTGGTGGCGATGACCGACGCGGTCGGCCTCGCCGTCCACGGCGCCAACCTCACCACCGCGCGCGTGACCGTCGCCACCCGCACCCGCCAGGTCCGGCGCGTCCACGGCGACAGCGGCGCGCCCGACCTCGCCTTCGCCGGCACCGGCACCACCACGGTCCCGATCCCGGCCGGCTGGCCGGGCGGGGAGCTGCGCGCCATCGTCGCCCGCGCCGACGGCGGGGTCGCGGTCATGACCGACTGGGATCCGCCCGACGCCGGCACCCACTACGGCGTCGCGCCGCTGACCGCCGCCGGCGTCGCCGGGCCGTCGGTGTCGGCCTCGCAGCTCGCGATCGGCAGCGCCGCCGTCGACGCGACCGACCGGGTCTGGTGGCCGTCGTCGGAGGGCTTCGCCTTCCTCGATCAGCGCCTGTTCGTCACCCGCACCGACCCGACCGTTACCTCGACGGCGGCGATCATGGTCGTCCCGCCCCCGGCGACCGCGACCTGCCGTTACGCCGCGGCCGGCGCCGTCGTCAGCGGCGGGATCGTCGTCGGCTACAGCGCGCGCGAGGTCGCGCCACCGCTGCCGCTGCGGTATTCGGCCCGCGTGGTCCGGCTCGCGCCGTGACCGCCGCGCGCAACCACGGCGCGCGCGGTTGATCCGTCCGGGCCGTGAACGCTCGCGCCGCGCGCGGCATCTTCCTCTCGTGCGTCCATCATCGTCGTCGTCGTACCTCGCGGTCGTCGCTGCGCTGACCCTCTGGGCCCCCGCGTGTGGCGACAACGCGGGCGGCGGCGGCACGGCCGATGGGTCGCCGGCCGATGGCCCGACGATCGACGCGCCGACGATCGACGGGCCGACCCTCGACGCCGCGATCGACGGGCCGACCCTCGATGCGCCGACCCTCGACGCCGCGGTCGACGCCAACCCGGTCGACGCTCCCGTCGATGGCGTCGTCCCGCTCGCCGTCGCGCTCGATCCGACGTTCGGCCAGGGCGGCGACGTCCGCTTCCCGGCCACCAGCGGCATGGGCGCGCTCAGCGTCGCCCACGACGGCGACATCCTCGCCTGCGGCCCCTCGCTCGATCTCGAGGACTTCGGCCCCGGCGCGCCGGTCTGGTTCGGGCGGATCGACGCCGATGGAGCCGGGGCGGCCCAGGTGTGGACGATCATGCCGCCTGACTCCACCGAGGGCTGCACCGGGGTCGTCGAGCTCGCCGACGGCCGCTACGCGGTCCTCACCCACGGTCGGTTGATGATCCTCGACGCCGCGGGCACGCCGGTCACGACACGACCGCTCGACATCCTCCATCGGCTGTACCGGATCATCGCCGCGCCCGATGGCGGCGTGTGGGCCTTTGGCGTCGACGGCCTCTGGCGCTTCGACAGCAACCTGGTCCCGGTCCCGACCTTCGGCGTCGGCGGGCTGGTCGCCGTCGAGGACGGGCGCAACTTCGTGGCCCACGGCGCGACGATGGCCACCGCGCGCCTGACCTTCGCGTTCCTGCCGCGCGAGGTCCGCCGCATCGATGGCGCCACCGGCGCGCTCGACCCGACCTTCGGCGGCACCGGCACGATCTCCGTGCCGCAGCCGCCTGGCTCGACCAGCGCCGGCTTGACCAGCGTGGTGGCTCGGGCGGGCGGCGCGGTCGGCGTCCACATCGATGTCTCTGGCCCCGACGGCGGCCGCGGCTACGGCATGGTCCCGATCAGCGCCGTCGGCGTCCCGGGGCCGCCGGTCTACTCGGGGCTCCCCGATTTCGGTCGGGCGACCGTCGACGCCAACGATCGCGTGTTCTGGCCCTCCAGCGTCGGCGGCCCCTTCATCGAGGCGACGTTCCCCCTCTCACGCACCAATCCCGGCATCACCAGCGTGGACACCTCCACCATCGCGCCGCCGCCTGGCACGCCGAACTGTGTCTATCGGCCGGTCGGCGCCGTGACCACCACCGGTAGCGTCGTGATCGGCTACACCTCGCGCTGCTTCGAGCCGGGGTTCGGGCCCCGCTTCGTCGCGCGCCTGGTCCGCCTCGCCCCGTGACGTCGACGGTCGACGCCGGCGCGCTCAGCCGGCGGCGAGCGCGGCGGGCAGCTCGGCCAGCAGCAGATCGTTCTCGGCCGGCGTGCCCGGCGTGATCCGCAGGCAGCCGGCCAGCGGGCCGGGCCGGTCGAAGTTGCGGACCAGGACGCCGCGGTCCTGCAGCGCCTTCCAGGCGCGGGCGGCGCGGCCGTCGCCGGCGCGGCCGACCCGGACCAGCAGCAGGTTGGCCTCGCTGGGGAACACCCGCAGCTCGGGCAGCGCCGCCAGCGCCGCCGCCAGCCGGGTCCGCTCGGCGACGACGTCGCGGCAGCGGGCCTCGATCCACGCGCCCTGGTGCTGCAGCAGCCACAGCGCCGCCCGCTGGTTGAGCGCGCCCAGGTTGTAGGGCGGCCGGACCTTCTCGACCTCGGCGACGATCGCCGGCGCGGCGATCATGAAGCCGACCCGCAGCGCCGCCATCCCGATCTTCGACAGCGTGCGCATGACGATCAGGTTGGGCAGCTCGGCCAGGCGCGGCAGCAGCGTCCGGCCGCCGTACGCCAGGTAGGCCTCGTCGGCGACCACCAGCGTGTCGGGGTGGCGGCCGGCCAGGGCCGCGACCTCGTCGGGCGACCACAGCGTGCCGGTCGGGTTGTTGGGCAGGGCGAAGAAGGCGAGGTTGGGCGCGGCGCCGCGCATCGCGTCGTCGACCAGCTCGAAGTCGAGCGCCATGTCGTCGTCGAGCGTGACCTCGATCGCGTCGCAGCCGTGGCTGCGCGCGGCGATGCCGTAGTAGACGAACGACGGATCGGGGTAGAGCACGCGGGCCCGGGTCGCGCCCTTGCGCGGCTCGCCGAACGCCGCGCACAAGATCGCGATCAGCTCGTCGGAGCCATTGCCGAACGCGAGCTGGCCGGGCGCGACGCCCAGCTCGTCGGCGAGGTGCTGGCGCAGCGCCGCCGGATCGGCCTCGGGGTAGCGGTGGAGCGCGACCGTCGCCAGCTCGCGGCCGAGCGCCGCCGCGACGTCGTCGGGCAACGGGTACGGCAGCTCGTTGGCGTCGAGCTTGGCCCGCACGCCCGCCGGCCGCGGCACGTGGTACGCGGCCACCCCGCGCAGCGCCCGCGGCACCAGATCGCGCAGGCTCACGCCTCGCCCGCCTCGTCGAAGATCCAGGAGGTGGTCACGGGCGCGAACGTATCACCCGCCCGCGACCGAATCCGGCGGGCGGCCGGGCTAGAACTCGAGCAGGTCGCGGCGTAGCTGCGCGAGCAGCCGGTCCGCCGCCACCGACCACGGACCCTCGACGGCCGCGAACGCGCCGCGGTGGTTGAGGCCGATCCGGGCCAGCGGCCGGTACGCGACGTCGAGGCCGGGGAAGCCGCCCCACCGGAACACGTAGCGCAGGTAGTCGACCAGCGTCGTGCCGTACCGCTGGTACCAGAGCTCGGGATCGACGGTGCCGGCCAACGTGTCCGGCGGCAGCGCGATCGAGTAGGGCGGCCCGCCGCTCACGTTCTGCTTGTGGAGGTAGTCGGGCGCGAGGTCGAGGACCAGCGGTCCGACGATGTCGGGGTGCGAGCCCTCCAGGCGCTGGTCGTGGTCGTCGATCGCGTAGCCGATCACGTCGAGGCCGTCGAGCTCGAGCGGATCGAGCTCGAGCAGGCGAATCCCGTCGCGCTCGAGCGAGCTGGTGCCGTAGTCGTAGCGGTCGTCTCCGGCGGGGACGAGGCGGAGCGAGCCGGCCACCTCCAGCATCGCGGCGAACGCGATCGGCAAGCGGCCGCATCGCGCCACCAGCGGCGCCAGGTCGACGGCGGTGGCCGGAGCGTCGTCGTCGGTGACCCGGGCGCCGCTCGCGGTCAGCGTGGCGCGGACGACGTCGGTGTTGTGGCGCACCCGGCGCATGAGCTCGCGCGCGACCGCCGTCGCCTCGGCGTGCAGGTCGGCGTGCTCGGCGATCGCGCCGGCGTGCGCGACCAGCTCGCCCCAGACCGCGAGCTCGCCGGCGCGATAGCGGGTCAGGAAGTCGCGGCGTGACGGGCGCGGTGCCGGCGGCGGCGGCGGGGCGGCGGGCCGAGGTCGGCGGACGGCGGCGAGCGCCAGCTCGCGCGGGATGTCGGCGAGCAGCATGCGCGCGCTGTCGCCGAGCTGCCGGTGCCGGCACAGCTCGGCGGCGAGCTCGACCAGGCGCGGCTCGACGGTCACCGGGTCCGGCGCCAAGCGTCGTGGCGTCATGCCGCCGTGGGCGGCGTACAGGAGGTGGCCGACGATCCGCTCGTCGCGGGCGCTGCCGGTGCCGGCACGGACCGCTTCGATGTGCGCGCCGAACCGGGCCCAGGCGGTGGCGGGGTCGCGCTGGAGCGCGTCCCTGACCGCGATGTTGGCGATGATGTGGTCGGCGTCGTCCCAGCGCGCGTCGAGCGCGGCCAGGCCACCGCAGTCTCCGAGCGCGGCGAGCGCGCGCGCGCAGGTGGTCCGTAGCGAGCGGTCGGGGTGGCCGTCGAACAACGTGATCAGCCGCGGCACGGCGTCGAGATCGCGGCGGGCGACGAGCACGTCGATGATCGCGCGGGCCTGCTCGAGCGCCTCCTTGCTCGGGGTCGCCCGCGCCGCCAGGCCGGTGTCCACGTCGGCATCGTCGTCGGCTAGCGCGGGCCGATCGTCCGCGGTCGGCTGGGGATGCACGGCGAAGCGCCCGACCCCGGTGGCCTCGAGTGCCGCGCGGACGCGTCGTGACGCGTCGGGGTGGCGCGATCGCTCGAGGCCACCGCGGAGCTCTGGCCGCGCCGCGAGCCCATCGAGCAACGCGACGAGCGCGCGCTCGTCGGTCGAGTGGGCCAGCGCGTGGCCCGCGTGGCGGCGCAGGCCCGGGGCGTCGCTGCGCGCGAGGTCGAGGGCCGCCTCGAGCAGCGCGTCGCCGTCGCGCAGGGTCAAGGCGCGCAGCGCCGCACCCACCGCCTCGGGCTCGCCGGCCGCCACCGCGTTGGCGAGCGCGGCGCCCGCCGGATAGGCGTCGGCGACCGGCTGCTGGAGCGCCACGCGCCCGTCGGGCCGCGGGATGGGGCGGTCGGGCCGCACCCAGACGTCGTCCCACGTGGCCTGGGCGAGCAGCTCGGCCGGCGTCACGTCGCGCGCGGCGGCCTGCACGGCCGCGATCGCGGCGGCGGTGGCGCGATCGCGCGTCACGCCCACGCGCCGCGCAGCGCCCGCGGCACCAGATCGCGCAGGCTCACGCCTCGTCCTCGGCCAGGCCGGCGCGGGCGGCGTGGGCGGTGACCGACACCGAGGCGCGCTCGGTCGCGTAGGCGGCGAGGTCGACGGTGACCGGATCGGCGCCGGCCCGGATCACCGCGGCGCGGCCGTGGCCGTGCAGGCCCTCGACGTCGGCGAGGGCGGCGATGAACGGCGCGTCGGCTCGCGCCGCCGCCTCGTCGTACTCGACGATCGACGTCCGGCGGATGAAGTCGTGGACCCCGAGCGGGCTGGCGTAGCGGGCGGCGCCGCCGGTCGGCAGGACGTGGTTGGCGCCGGCCACGTAGTCGCCGGTCGCCTCCGACGCCCAGCGGCCGACGAAGATCGCGCCGGCCGACGTCAGCCGCGGCACCAGCGCGGCGGCGTCCTCGACGTCGAGCTCGAGGTGCTCGGGCGCATAGGCGTTGGCGACGTCGATCGCCTCGGCCAGCGAGCCGACCACCACCGCCGCGCCGTAGCGCTCGAGCGCGGCCCGCGCGATCGCCGCTCGCGGCAGGGTCGCGAGCTGGTCCTCGAGCGCGGCCCGCACCGCCGCCGGCAGCGCGGCCGACGTCGTCACCAGGATCGGCCGGGCCTCGACGTCGTGCTCGGCCTGCGCGATCAGGTCGGCGGCGATCCAGCGCGGATCGGCGTGATCGTCGGCGATGATCAGGACCTCCGACGGCCCGGCGACCGAGTCGATGTCGACCTGACCGAAGACGATCCGCTTGGCCGCGGCGACCCACTGGTTGCCGGGGCCGACGATCTTGTCGACCCGCGGCACCGTCGCGGTGCCGTAGGCCAGCGCCGCCACCGCCTGGGCGCCGCCGATCTCGAACACCCGGTCGACCCCGGCCAGGCGGGCCGCCGCCAGCGTCTCGGGCGACGCGCCCGGGGTCACCATGATCACCTCGCCGACGCCGGCGACCTTGGCCGGGATCGCGGTCATCAGCACCGACGACGGGTACAGCGCCGTGCCGCCGGGGACGTACAGCCCGACCCGGGCCAGCGGGGTCACCCGCAGCGCCAGCCGGACCCCGCCCTCGCGGACGTCGACGTCGGCCTCGCGCTGGTGGCCGTGGAACCAGCGCACCCGCCGGGCCGCGTGCTCGAGCGCGGCGATCACGCCCGGCGCCACCGTCGCCGCCCGCCGGTCCCACTCGGCCGCGGCCAGCTCGTAGCCGCCGTCGGCGCCGGGGGCGCGGCGGTCGAACCGCTCGGTGTACTCGCGCACCGCCGCGTCGCCGCGGGTCCGGACCGCGGCGACGATCGCGGCCACCTGGGCCTCGACCTCGGGCGCGAACTGGGTCGATCGATCGAGCAGGTCGCCGAGGCCGTCGGCGGCGATGATGGTGCGCAGCAACGTCGTGGTCATGAACGGGGGTCGGCCTACTTGCTGCCGGCCGGCGGCTTGGTCTTGGCCGGGTCGTAGCCGTCCCAGTCGGGGGTCGGCGCGTTGGGGTCGTAGGGCGCGTCGGGCTCGGGCCCGGGCTCGTCGGGGCCGGCGGGCAGCGGGCCCTCCATCACCCCCGACGGCATCGCCGACGGGTAGCGCTCGCCGTACCACTCGATCAGCGCGTCGGGCACGCCGGTGCGGCCGCGGCCGCCGAGCTTGACCACGTGGCCCTTCGACGCCCACATCGCCCAGGTCTCGCCGTTGCCGCTGACGGTGACCAGGCGCACGCCCTCGACCTTGCTCTCGTCGACGGTGTAGCCGGCCTCCTGGGCCAGGCGGCGGAGGAACTTCACCGTCGCCCGCAGCACGCCGTCGGGCTTCTGGTAGCGGGTGACGAACACGTTGACCACGTCACCGTCGGCGAGGTGGCCGGCCCGCTCGGCGCTGCCGCGGACGTAGCTGCCGGCGAACGCCTGGCCGCGGTTGTCGGGCACCCAGACCTCGACGTCGAGGACCTGCTGGAAGCGGCGGAACTCCCAGCCGCCGATCGAGGTCTCGCCGACGCCCCGCTTGGGGATCGGCGGCCGACCGCCACAGCCCACGGCGGGCGCCGCGGCCGCGACCGCGAGCCCGAGCGCGAGCGGCGCGAGGCCGCGCCTCCAGATCGTCATCGCCCGCATCCTAGCGCGGGCACACCGTCGTTGACACCCCGGGCGCGCCGTTGTAGTTCCCGGGCACCCATGGCCAGCTATCTCTTCTCTTCCGAGTCGGTCACCGAAGGGCACCCCGACAAGCTGTGCGACGCCGTCTCCGACGCCGTCCTCGACGCCTGCCTCAAGGACGACCCGTACAGCCGCGTCGCGTGCGAGACGGTGACCAAGACCGGCTTCGTCATGGTCTGCGGCGAGATCACCACCAAGTCGACCCTCGACTTCCCCAAGATCGTCCGCGGCGCGGTCCGCGACATCGGCTACACCAGCTCCGAGATGGGCTTCGACGCCGAGACCTGCGGCGTCCTCGTCGCCGTCGAGCAGCAGTC